>Ga0209208_10002324_pt1 | contig 27212 bp, 20 predicted proteins | sample S1TSphfallax_3_FD_187694 | JGI IMG/M metagenome (GOLD analysis project Ga0209208, IMG submission 187694) | Host-associated microbial communities from peat moss isolated from Minnesota, USA - S1T2_Fd - Sphagnum fallax MG (SPAdes) (version 2) | ecosystem: Host-associated > Plants > Peat moss >...
AAATGTAATCTCTTTCCCACTCCCACCACCACTACCTGTGCATTTCTTGGCAGGACAATTCCAGATTGCAATCTACCTGCAATGGCCTTAAAACCTTCCAAAACCTAGGCACCCCAAAAGCATGGCTTGCACACCTACATTTCTAAAAAGCTGGTGTGCCACAAATGTGATTCTACTCTTCAGTAAGGTGATGCCCTTGTATAGATATCCAATTTGTCAGCCACAAGATTGTTGAAAGTTGGAGAAATCTGAAGAGTTATTGCAAACAATAAAATAGACTCTCGGGGAAAACAAAAAATCCAAGGCATTCTTTTGGGCAAAAGTTTCAGTAGATTCAAACATTTAGGCATTGCGGAGCCTAGAAATAATTTTTTGGTGGGAAGCTTGAACTTCATAAGGTAGTCCATAGAATGTATTTGGATCTGGCAATATAGCAATGCTGCCTTAGTGATGTGGAGTTGGCAGGTTCGGAATGCTGACTTGGCAAGTGGACTTCACAATTGGGCTCCGTTGACTTTGCAATTTACCAAAGTGGACTTTGCAGCAAGTTATGTCAACTTGGCGAAATAGTCAAATAACAACCTGGACTTTGCAAATTGGGATTGGGAAGTAGGTAAAGTCAGGGTTTCTTTTGAGGATTTTATGATGTAGCCAAAATGGCAATCATCCAGAAAATAACTTAGTACATACTTATGGGAAAGTAGGAAAAAAAAAAAAAAATCCTTCTACATTCTTGGCTATCTACTGGAACTTACCACAAAATCTGTCAATTTGAGAATAAAATTCAAAAACTGGTGAATTTGGGTGAGTTTTTAAATGAAAATCTTTTTTAGGTTGAAATCATATTTTTCAAGTCGAAATTTGGTGAAAATTTGCCAGTGAAAGCAACACTAGGTAATATGTAATATGGAATGAGCAAGCAGCTGCCCATTATGCTAGGTAAGCTGCCTTGGTGAGCCATGAAATTCATACGCTCAATGGGGTTCAATTCATCCATCAAAATTATTATAGACATAAATTGCTTGGGGTCATGTTATCGCCATAAAAAATCATTTCATTGGGTTAGTTAATTTCCCCCATGATACATTTGGATGATGATTCAGTGTTGCATTGACATTCCATTCAACATGAGCTTAAATTCCACAATGGTTTATAGACATTTGAACACACCAAAAAAAACATAAAATATGAGCTTGAAACCTTTCAAATTATTCTCAAAATGCAGTTTTAAAGAAACTCTAGAGGCCAGCTTGAATGGGTTCCTCCCAAGCTTAAAATAGTGGACAGATTTTTAGGCTTTTTGCGGCCTCTTTTGAAAATTGGGTGATCTTACTATTTGGCAAGAAAAGGAATACATTTGAAGCATTGCAAAGCCTGTCATTGTAACATGTTTAAATTTGGGTAGTTTGAAAGCATTTTGGGCATTCTTGTAAGACTTGGCCAATAGCACAGGTTATTCCCAAGATCAAAGAAACACACAACACTGGTTTATGCTTCATACATGAGTATCTTCATGAAATCTTCTTACCATGAAAATATTTAAGTTTTGTTCTATATGTTTTGAAAATAATAATGGTTTGCAACTTTGCACCCCATGATGAGCAGGGTTTAATGTCCATCAGATTTTTTTTCATTTTTAATATCTAAAATTTGGTGAAATTTAACAAAAATTAGCAAAATTAGTTGATTTTACACCCAAAAACAACAAAAAAAATCCCAATTTCTTTGTCAAAAAGTGGCGAAATGTTTCCAGAGAAATAAACATTGATGCCCATTCTCCCTTTCCTGGTTTTAAAAAAAGGAAAAAAGAAATGATGAGACAGAAAACCCAGAAAAAAGAACTTGAGAAAAGAAAAGGAAACAGGAAAGGAGAAGAAAAAGAACAAGAGAAAAAAACCCTTTCTTTTTACTTGGCTATTTTTGTCAGAAAGCGAAATTTAAAATGAAAAAAAAACATGAAAATTGATTATTTGGGTTTCCAATTGCCAGATGTCAGGGAAAAAAAGTGTAAAACTTGGCAGAGTTCTACATTTGGCTCCCATAAGTAGCCAAAAATATAAAAGCATGATTAGATTTTTTGCAGTTTCATATGTGGTTTATAGCCAGATTTGGCTAAATCTTCCTCTCGGTTTGATCACCACTCTGGCTACATCACAAAATTATTAAAGAAAAACCAACTGAAGAAAAGGAAGCAAACCAGTGTTATGCAGTTTATTTGAATTTCTGAAGCCGCCGGTTTCCATTTTTAGATATTCCAGAATCAGAGAATCACTGGGTTCTTCTATTTCAGAATCAGACAACTGCCGGTTCTCGTTATGTCATCTCCCAAAGAAACTCAGAACCGGTAAACATCCAGTGGTTATAAAGGCGGTTAATTTTTTTCTCAAAAAGAAAACCATGGTTAATTGATATACCAAAACCGGTTCTTTGATTTTTTTGAGAACCACAGCTATGACCTGTCCAGATAAACGTCAGGGTCTGTTTGTGGTTTCTGATAACCGCCCAAGAATGAAGTAAAAAGCTTTACAGAGGGAAAGGAGCACTCATAGGATCCTACCGGTATCATTGTCAGTGACACCCCGCCGGATCTTTCGGAAGGAAACGAACGGGAAGAAGGTTTGCGGGGTGGCGCTGCTGTTGCGCCGGCCGGGCGGTTTGTGAGGGGGTGACTGTTTGGTTCTTGAGATTCCAGAAATTTGCGCGCAGCGATCACAAGTTTACTGATATCAATCTGCAGAGTTTTTTTTCTCTCCCTCTCTCTCTCAGAGAGTTTTTCCCATCGCCCCCCATCTCCCAAGAATTCAACCAAAATTTTCAAGGAACTAACTATGTGTGGCACCTGCCTGCCTGCCTGCTAAAGGAAGATTCAGTTCTTGTGCACGGAAGAAGTAGAGACTACTTAGAGCGAGCATCAAGGGTTGGCAACAACACCCTGTGTGTAATTCTTATTGTTGGGGAGTTTGGTTTTTCCTGGATTGGTTTTTGCCAAGTAAAAACTGGGTGTCATCTCTATCGTCTGTCTATCTATTTGCAGGCTTGTTGTTGCGTGCACGGAAGTATGTGGGTGTTTTCTGGAAGCAAATGATGGGAGCACAACGAAAATCATGAATGAAAGAAGGAATGAAGGAATGAGTAAAGTAGTACAAATTTGGGAAATTGCTTCCCAGCTGAAAGCTTTGCATTTCGGTTTTGTTGTTGGGTTTTTTTCTTTCTTATGAGTGGGAGGATGGGAAGAGGGATGCTGCAAGTATCTGTCTTATTGTTTTCCGCGTCTGTTTGTGCGAGCTTTTGAATTTTTGAATTTAAAATTCTTTTTGCAGCTGCTTTGATTCCTGGTAAATTTGTGTCATGCATTGGCAGTGTAGTGAGGAGGGGCTGACTTCCAAGTCAGAATAACTTGTCTGAATTTGAGCTAACTTGCTGAATTAGGTCATCACTGGTTTTCCTGAGTCAAGAAGAGTAGTGATTTTGCTGCGCGCGCTTCGCTTGTGAAGACTTGCTCGTGACTTTGTTCCTCCAGTGATCGCCTCTTCAGAAAAGTGTTGTCAGCTGCTTAGCATTCATTCAAATTTAGTAGTGTTGTTGCTTTTCCATTTGGTGACAGCGCGCAGTTGCGATCTGTCCATTACCAGATAGCGACGAGCACACATTGTGTTTCGCATGAAAGACGAAGACAAAAGAAGACCAAGAAGAAGAAGTGTACGTATTTCTCCAGATATGGGTCTCCTTTGAAGCATGTTTAGGGTTTTTGAGATGGTGTGTGTGAAATGGAAGCTCTCGGTTGTATCTGAGTTCATCCAGACGACCAACACCACAACAAGAACAAGTTGAGCTGGAATCAGTTTTGCAGAATCATTCACGTACTTGGTGTTTCTTTTCTCAAGGATTTTGTGATCTCTGAAATTAATGCTATCTTTCTCGACTGGAAAACCATATCAACAATTCTGATGTCTAGGAAGTATCTGCAAGATTCGAGTGAGAGAATAATGTCGTTGTCCACATTTGGTTTGTGATCTGCCCAGTTGTGGGCTTAGGAATCTTGTCGGGATTCGCAGTCCCACGACGAGGGGCATGAGTCAGTAGTAACGAGCGAGTGCCTGACAGTTCGTGATGTTGGAAGAAAAAAGCTTCGGGCGCGCCTGTTTGGAGAGCAGTGAACAGTAGAAGTTCCTGATGGGCAAGCCGGAAAACTTCTCATTCGACTTTGAGTTGATCGAAGATAAACCCCTGGGGCGGAGCTTTGAGATCTGTCTCCAGAATTGCAAAGAAGATGATTCACATGAAGACGAGGAGGAGCAAAGCGTTTGTGGCGGCCCTAGTTTCGCTTCTCGCACAAGCTCTGCAAGTGATGATCATGTTTTTTCAGCAAACAGTAGTGTGGTAGGCAAGGAGACAACAACAGTGCACACGGCAGAAGCTCGCCGGAAAGGCTTGATTTTTGCGGCTGCAACCACCACCACTGCCCCCGCCTCCGAGACCATTGAACCCAATGACTCGGAAACAATCGCGACTTGCGCGGGGCTCAAACAAGAGACTGTGGAAGAAGGAGATGAAGAAGTGGGGAAATTTTTCTCTGACGAGCTTCGATGTGGATCATTGTCCAGCCATCAGTCTCACGCGCACAATTTGTCTTCCGAAAGCGCAATGACTACCACCACAAACAAACGTTTGGCGCAATGGATTGCAGATTCTAGTGCAAAAGACGACGACGGACAACAGAAAGCTGTACTGATCAACTTCAACAGAGCTTCAACTGATGAGAGTCCGGTCCACAGAATTTCCGCGCGCACATTCAAGGAGACTTCAATCCTGGATCACTGTCGAAGATCAACGAGCTCAGATTGGTTTTTTCCACGGTCACTTGAATGCAGTAAGGAATTGCTCTTCACCTCTCTTTCAAACGACAAAGCCGTAAAAGATGTCATGCCTGCAGTCACTGCAGCTGAGAAGCTTTCTGGTCAAGATCTCGTAATTTCATCACCTTTGCTGCGGGATCCAGATAACGAACCTTCTTGTACGCAATCCGGAAGCAAAAAGGACTTCGCCCGAGAGATGGAAAAATTAGAGCAAGAATGGTCACTGCAGAAGAAGAATGCCGCAAAACGACGGGGGGTGACGAAAGGTCAGACTTCGTAGTACTGGTTTCTTGCTTGCTTGCAACAGGATGATCAAAAACCGGAAGTTCTTGATCAGGACGGTATTGCATCATGCACGAATTTCTCTAGATCTTCTTTGCAGGTTGTAGATCCGAGTTTCTCAGCTGGTGGGTGTGGTTGGTTTGTTGGGAGATTCATGCACAGCAGCAGCACAAGGAGGCGGAGGAGGAGACTGCAACGAATGGTTTCGGCAGCGGCTATGGCGCTACCTCTTTGATAACCTGTACCGTGCAATCGACGAGCTTTACTTTCTTTGTGAGTTGCAATGCGACTTTGAGCAAATGAAGGAGGCAACGTTCGTCCTTAAGGAGGCGAGTCTCGACTTCCAAGATCTTCGCATTAGTTCAACCCCTCGCGAAGTCCATGAAGGCGAAGGTTGCGGCTTCGACGAAGTCAGAAGAAAAGCAGCGCCCTGTTTACTTAGCAGCCAGTGCATGTCTTTGGCAACCTCCTCCGCGAGGTCGTCAGCGGATCAGGAGCTCACGAATCCACAAAAGCATCAGCCTCGCTCCATCATCTGGCAGGTACTCTTTTACGAGCTCCTCGCAGTGAGCATCAATCTCTCTTTGCAGACAAAACATCGAACTTCGAAGGGACGACACTGCTGGAAATGTGGGTTGAGCTTGCAAATCTGCTTCATGTGGGTGCAGCTGGAAAGGCGCAAGGGACGTATAATAAGTCGTGCAGGCGCGAGTTCCGGCAGCTTCATGCAGGAGTCGGCGAGTTCAACAACTCCTGCTAGCAGAAAAGGTAAACAAAGGGTCGATCATCTGCTGCCCTGCAAGACTCTAGGAATACACAAAAACCAAATCCAGCACGACGTACCATAAGCCAGCTCCGTAAAGCTTGGTTGCTTGCAGCGGGGTCCTTCCTTGCATGGGTCCTCATCACGCGAAGGGCTTTTGTCCATGCTCTGTCTGTCTGTGATCATTCACTCCAATTCTTCCCCATTCCAAGCTCATATCTATCTGTTGGTGGCTTGATCGTTCAAGATTCACAGGTACTACATTTGTTTCAACAAACCAAAGGCGGCCCGGGCCCGTTGACGTTGTTGTTGCTCCTGCTGCTGCTGCTGCTGCAGTAGAACGGAGCTTTACAGACTCTTCAAGAGCAGACGACGGAGAAAAGGAAACTCTTTTCTCTATAAATGCATTGAAATGCTCTCCTCCGCCTCCTGCTGCTGTTCAAGCTGCGACCGAATCAACAGCTTGGCAAAGGGTGCGGAAGAAGAAGGAAGAGGCGGATGTGAATTCTGTGGCTTCTTCGCGGGTCACGAGGAGCAGCTGTAATGGAAAGCCTGGCAACAGCAGGAAGATCTTCTCATCGACTGCTGGGACCGAGAGGTTGATGAGGCCGACGCAGTCAAGTGGGTACCGCGTCGCGAACACAAGTAGGCAGAAGCGACAGATTGCCACCAAAGATCAAGCTTGGAAAGAAAAGAGAAGCTGGGTGGACATCTTCTCGGCCAGGAAACCAAGGATTTTTAATCCACCTGAGAAGACAACAACCAGTGCAGCAGCAGCAGCAGCAGCTGGAAAGTGTCAGCACGATCCGTCGGACACCAGTGCTAACAGAACACTACTGTGCAGCAGATGTGTGCATGCAGCAGTAGACGCTGAGTTGTTCACATGGGAAAAAGAAGTCGCTGCAGCAGAAGTCTGCACACAAGTTACAAGCTGTGATGATCATTTGACGTTGACGACGCACACAATCCCAGAGACAAGAACTCTTGTACGCCCTCGGCAGGAACTAGTCGGAAGCAACAGTGTTTTGGATAGAGAGTTGTGGCCTAGGATTTCCAGCTACGATGCTGCTGAGCCGCATCACGACAACGGATGTGAGGACAAGACACCGCGAAGAAGCGGAGAATTTGACATGGTCAGAACGGACATGCACTCTGGCAGGTCACAAAAGCTGCAACCAGGAATTGAGGAGTCGGATCACGAAATGCGCACAAACAATGTCGTGACCCGGAAGCTGGCCGCGACCAAGAACATCGATGTACAACAAGAAGAAGTGTCCATCGAGGAGGAGGAGGAGTATTCTCCTCCAGTTAGTCTCAAGTCTCAAGAGAGTGAGAACGAAAATGTGGAGTGGAAGGTGGCAGAACAACGATTGTTACAACAAGAGATGAGTACGAAACGGCAGAAACTTGTGTACTCTCAAAGAATCATCCCGCAAGAAAATAATTTAAGAAGATTGCCTGACTACGACGAAGAAGACGATCATATTCATACCGTTGTTGACAAGCAAGGAAACGCCCAGAGTTCTACTGCTTCGTCTCCTTCTGATACTGCTCGAGGAATGTTTTCCGTGCTTTCGGGGTCCAGGTTCTGTGCGCCGTGTTCTCCGAGATCCGCGCGGCAGTCGCCAAGAGAAGGGGGAAGCGCAAATACGAGACAGGGCCGGACTGACGCAACAGCTTCCAGCGCACCATGATCGATAGATGGATGGACAGATGGTGGGTGGACTGGACTATACAGTTTTTCATTGGGTTCCATTTCCATAGCTAACTAACCACAGTCGTTAACTCAGTTCCACTAATTGTTTTTACTACCTACTTACTAACAACCCACTAGTCCTTCCCTCCATAAAGTAGGTAATCATTTACATGCATTTGAGTTACATACTTCCATTTTGCGCTTATGGTGTTGCCATGGCTCCTTTCCCAAGATGGTTTAGTTTGCCTTTGCAAATCAATCCCTGTACATAACATCACCTCTATTTCTTTGTTAGTTTGATGTAGTGGTGTTGCCTTCTTTTTATCCTCAAGTTGTGGTTATTGAAAATGGTTTGTCGAACAAAGTTTCATTGTATGGATGGTGAATGCCTCTAATTTTACAATGCCACAACGCATTTGTTGGTGGCAAGTCATTGACATGGAGGCTTAGATCATGGAGTTTGGAAGCAGCCCTTGGATGATTTTTAGCATGAGCCACAATTATCAAAATGTTTGTTCCTTTAGTCTTACAATGGAGGTGGCACATATGAAGGAGGTTAATGTGAATATGCATATTTGGGTGTAGTTTATTGATTGTGTCTATGCATGAGTATTGTGCACACACAGTGTCATCCTCTAGAGTCTAAACCTCTTTCATTTTGGTTTGTTTTGGTGGTGCCAATTTTCTTTGCTAAAACATTTTGTTATTACGGTGCATTCACACTTGATGTTAAATCAATGTTAAATGAAATCCAGATGGCATCCTAGATGGCACCCAAATGGGCGATAGCTTACTAATGTTAAGTGAATGTTAATTTAACATAAAATCTTCATGATAAGTAAGTTGAAGTCTTAAATGTCTAATACATGGTGTTAAGGTACTCAACACTAAAGTCCCGAACACCAAGTGTGAACTCACCTTTAGTCTATTAATCTAATAGTTTGAGGATTTAGAAATTGTGGATGTCATAAGTATGTGAAAATTTTGTGAGTTTTTATTAAATCCATTTGAGAGACAAGGTGATGGCACCTTTGTGTTTTGATACATTCATGTATATCATGGCTCCATTGACACCTTCTTTAGATTGAAGCACAAATTTTTTTTTAATGTCCACTTGCATAATGTATCAACTCTCATAAATGATAGAACACATCATTCTATTGGAAATCCTAATAATTTTCTTAACAATCATGTTGACTCTCAATTTGTTGATGCAAGGTTGTAAACATAATAACATGTGTTATTGCAAATGTAACCATCACTTAGTTAAATACATCTCTTGGGATTAAAAAAAAAATTCATATTGAAAATGTTTAATGTGTTACCCAAAAAAAAATTGAACTTAATATTGAAACATTTGAAATAACTATATGAATCTCATGAATATATCAAACCCAAAAACATTTTTAACATAGTATGATTAATGTGTTTTTAGTCACTAACCTTTAGTTAGAATGTCTCCAAATTGTTTGAAAATGACATAATCATGAATAATAATTCAAATTTACACCTTTAGATATAATAGGATGTGATTTTTTTTGTCTCATGGTTATTTTCTTGCCACCATAAGAATCATGGTTATATAATCCATCACCTTTTGAAACTACTCTTAATGTAATTGGACATCAACTCAATTAGTTAACCCATTGTTTTCTAAGGAAAAGTGGGAATGTGTGGATTGATTGGCTTGTACATTATCAACTTTTGTTTTGATTCAAAAATTTAAAAGGAAAGTTTTAACATAAGACATGAAGAATGTCACAAGCATTCTTTATCCCTAATATTAAAAACATCCAAAACAAATTAAAATGCATTTGTATAAAAATTTAGTTGTAATAATTATTTTATTGGTTTGAACTGTTTTTGCCTTAACCCATTTGGCTGCATAATCAATCACTACCAATATGTATTGAAATCTAGTGTATTTACCCATTCACTTAATCAATTTAACAAAATCCAATCCCCATTTTGTGAATGGTTCCTATGGTAAAATAAACAATAGTTTCACCCAACTTTATGTTGCAAATGTTCTTGAATGTTAACACTAATTGCAAGATTTATAAAAATCCATCATGTTTTTGTGTAATGTTGGCCACCGATATTTTACATCCAAAAAATTTCAAGTTGTACAACATCGAAAAAAAATGACCTCCATCCATTTAAAAATGCAACTCCCATATAATGGTAGGTGTCTCTTTTAGTTGCAAAGATTTTTAATAGCATTGATCATGTCCACATTTTTAAAATAAAAGGTTTAAACCTTTGAATCGAATATTGCTTCTATGCCATAATGTATGCAAAAGGCATTTGTTTTGTTTGTAGATACCAAAAAGATCTTGCAACCATGTTGGTTGAAGAAGAAAAATAAAAATATCTATTGTTTGATCTATAGTTCTTTTTTTATTATGTTATATTTGGTAATCTAAATAGTGCATTGGTTAAGAAATGTGAACAACCATGTTTATGTATGACTTTAAAATAATATTCAAGAATAAAAAATAAACACCAAGCAATTTTACTTGAAATTTGAGTTTTGTTGACCAAATAAACTAAGGCCATATGATATACATAAAAATATATATATGTTAGTACTTAACAATTAGTGTTTAGATTTATGCATAGTTACAATTTCTTGTTCAGTAGTAATATAATTATGTTCAACAAAATTTAACAATTTGGATGCATAAACAATGGGCTAATCAAACTATCATGTAAGGTTTTATACTAGAATAACTTTTACAACTAACTAAAACACATCAATATGAACATGAAATAAAGTTTCCAATTGGGACTAATCAATATTGATGATTTTACATATTGATTATTTATAATCCCTAAACTTTCTTATAGGCTTCTATTTATTAAACATAAGGTTCAAATCATTTCATGAATTTTGGCTAATTGGTGTGTGGTCAAAACCTAAGTCACCTTTTGTTGGCTTTAAGTCTTGCAACTTTAGGATTTGAAGGACTTGGATCTACAACTTGGGGTGCACTTGTGTTAATGATCGTACATAGGCCCACACTTGGTTCCAATGTAATATCCCCAATGTCATCAACTACAATATTCGAAGGATTGATGAATGGGTCCATTTGTATGTCTAAAGTGTTTATTAGTGTTTATTGTGCAAACAACTTTGGAAAGATGATTCAACTTAACGGTGTGTTCAGGCTAATTGGGGGGTCCATTTCCACGGAACCCATTGATTGCATGGACATGTTTTGACTTCGAACCTTTGGAGCATGTACAACTTTGAAAGCTGCATCAAACATTTAAACATCATCATTTTATAATGGCATGTTCAGATTTGCATTGCCATCATTAAACCCTTGAACCTGCCAAACCGTTGAATCAAACAACATTCTAGAAAATGGAATTTCGTCATATGAGAAAATTCAAAGGGGTCATGTTCAACTTCATCATCCTTCAGGTCATTTGATACTATGGGGTCCTCACCCAATGAACCGTTTTCATCAACATTTTCATCAACATCAGACATTGAGTCTTTAGGCAACATATTTTTCTTATACCATGGGGTAGATGCTAGGTAAGGTGGACCAAAATCGGCAAATAAATAGTCCCCAACAATCCCGAAAAAAAAGCCTAAATAGTAGGGAGCAAGAAAATAAAAGGGTTTAGGTAATAAGGCCAATCTAAAAGGAAATGATGCGAATTCCATCATTCCCATTAATCAAAGTGATTTAACAAGAAAATTTGAAATGTACCTGCTATGACACACCCTCAAATTCCTTGATGGATTCAACTACAAGTCTAAAGGTGAAAACAACAAAAGGATAAGGATTTGGGGTACGTTCCCTTGTTCGCAACATTTCGAGGGTTGAGGGGCGTGCTGGAGCTCTGGGATGAAAACTAAGACGAATGACAAATGGGTCAATTATTCACACAGACCTGCACAAACCAAACAACAAGTTTATTAGCGTAGTTGGAACATTTTTGGTGCATGGATTAAGCACAAACAAACACATACCCACAAGACTCACCACAACCCGAACTTGTGGGAAACCACCACCTTCCCCCTTATAGTATTCTCTATGTTTGGCCATAGGGCCTACACCCGAATGTCATTTTGTCCTGGGACTCCTGAAATTGGGACTCCTACAACTTTGGAGGCCCATAACTTCTTATGCAGACCTTAAAGTAAGTGAGGTCTAAAGAAAATTTGTAATCCTTGTTAAGAGCTTTTTAATGATATGTTGCACACCACCTACACACAATTAAATCAGGGCGATTCTTAACTTTTAGTGGTCGGGAGTCAAATTGGCAATTTGACTCTTAGCCCATTTTTTGGCCATAACTTATTTTTTAAGTACCCAAATGGGTCATGAGAGTGTATTTAGACATCTACGTTTCAAGAGCTTTTCAATGGTATAAAAAACTCTTCAATCTAATGAGTTTTGACCCTTACAATCGCCTTTTGAAGATTCAAAAGTCTATTGGGACTCCAACTCCCAAAGTGGGAGCCCACTTAGGAGTGTGTGGGTTCATTCATTCACACTCTCTTACATTCCCGAGAGCATGAAATGTGACTCTCAGGCTTCACTCTTGGCCCACACCTCCACAACCCCTTGCTTTGGTCGCAAACCCAAGGCTAGGGTTGTGACATGTTACATTTTCATCAAACTTTTTGATGATCCTCACCATTGATCTAGGTGTAGGTGTTGGACATCACACATAATTCCCATGGTTATCGATCTCATTTGCATACTTTAATCATTAAACTGACTAAAGTGTGTGTGAACTTTTGTGTAGTGCAAACACATACACATGACAATGCAATTTTAAGGTTGACTATTAAATTTTATTTTATTTTCCCCATGTCAATTAGCAAAAATGCAAATGGTAATGGTAGTTTAATTTCTTTTCATGCAAATGTTAGTCTTTGTGGAAGTTTGGGTGGCAACAATCTAAGCACAAACCTTTGCAAACTTAAAAGGGTGAAAATAGAAGGAGCCATGTCTTATTGGATTGATCCTCTCTACGGCACACCACCTATCATCATGTTTGATAAGAAACAACTTGTTGAACAATACCACATTTGTTATAAAGGTCCATCACTTAAATGTTTAAAGTTTGGTAAGGATTTTGAAGAGGTTGAAATAAAGGCATTTTGGTGGGAGATATGATACTCTTGGTGATTATGAGGGTGTTGACCTAGACAAAGAAGACAAAGAAGACACTCAAACAAATGCCATGGCTCAACCATGCAACCATAGTCACCACGCACATGAGTTGCAATTTGCAATGTGCATCATAGAATGGCAAGAACATATTAATGGTTTTGAGAAAGATGTGTTAGCATTAAAGGATCTTTTGTCATCCCTTTCAAAAATCAAAGATGATGCTACTATAGAACTTTAGAGGATTTTAGACCAAATTAGGGATCGCAAAAGGCTATTGGCAAGAGTAGATGGTGAGCTTTTACAATTATGAGGAAATATGGAAGCCCTAAACTTGAAATTTTTGGATTTGCAATCTTGAGGAGAAGACACAAGACTTACACTTGTGGAAGTAGAGAACCTTCAACATAACTTAGATGCCCATGGCCTAATGTTTAAGTCCTTCAAAAATTTGTTGGAAATAGCAGAAGGTGAACTTTCTAAGGTTTTGACCAAGAGTGCAAAGGCCTATGACACCTTGGACAAGCTTCATCACAAAGGTGGATATCTGGAGGCGACAAAAATCTACACTTTGCGCCTTGGTCCAGTGTATGAAAAATGGGAACTAACATCCAACAATCACAACATCACTTTTGCCATTCATTTTTTTGGCTAATGATCATGGTTCTCCAATTTTTACTTCTAAATTCCTCTTCTTGCCATGTCCATTTTGTATAAGGGCTTTGCTCCTCCATGGGATTATAAGCTTGCTTGTTGTAAAAATGTTTATCACTCCTAGTGTGTAATTACTCATTTCTCACATTTTTCAAAATGTTTATATTGTGAGGATGAAATGCATGTAGAGTGGTGGATACTTTCTAGAATCAAGAAATTGAGGTTGGATGACATTGGGGTTTTGGAAGGAGATTGGGTTAATACTTAAGTACTTCCAAGACCACCATGTCAATTTGAAGGAATGTGATCAACTTACTTGTCTTTGAATGCCATTAAAGTCTCTTGAAATGTTCCAATTTGTTGTCAATCTATTAAATTTGAGTTTCTATTTCCAAGTACGTTACATTTTGTCTTTAAATAACACAATTTCATTCTATTCTGATCAATATAAGTTTGATATTGTTTGTTGTTGGACACATCCACTAGTTCTGCCATTGCCATAGTTCAGTCCATCTATAATGCTTAAACTCACATGCTACATGTGTAGACCACATTGTGCAATGTCTTCACTATCATAATGCACAATTTTGAATTTAGCACTTATAGATCCAAGTAAATATCTTCAAATCCATAGAAGTGTAGTACAATTCCCCATCTTTTAGGGTGGAAACCAAATGTTAATTTTAGTTCATAAGAGTCCATTCAAAGTTTGATGTTATCAAACATAGTCCATGCATGCTTTGGTCAAGTCTTTAAATAGTTCAAATTTTTATTATTATAATCTAGACAAGTCTATAACAATCCTTGACACTTTGGTCACATCCATGCTTAATAATCAAGAATTGTTGATTATAGTTCATACAAGCCTATATTTGTCTTTTGCTAGTTTGGTCACATCCTTAATAGTATAAAATTATTGATTATGGTCCATACAAGCCTATATCAATCCTTTGACACTTTGGTCAAGTCCCTTAATAGTTCAGAATTGCTGATTATAAACCATACAAGTCTATAACAATACTTTAACACTTTGGTCAAATCCTTTAATGGTTCATAATTGTTGATTGTAGTCCATACAAGCCTACATAAGTCCTAGGACACCTTGGTCAAGTCCTTTAATAGTTCATAGTTGTTGATTATAATCCATACAAGTCTATATCAATCTTTTGACTCCATGTATCTCCATTTACTCACTATTGATTTTTGGCAATTGTCTTCAATAGTCTTAAAAGTTCATGCAGATGGGTGTGTTCCCCTTAAAGTCCATTAATAGTTCAAGATCCTTGAATAAAGTCCATACAAGTTTTGAACTTCATGTTTCCCCATTTAATCACTTTTGATTTGACATTTTGTTGTGGCAAATCCATTTTGAACTTCTATATATTTTTCACTTTAATGTGATCAACAGCAACCAACTCTTGTAAAGTCTAACACCATTAACCCATATGTTGGGAGCATCAAGCTAGCAATTACAACAAACCCACCAATTGCACACAAATCTATAACATCTCCTTTTTAAAATGTGTAGGTGCAAAATGATGGGGCTGTTGGCTTTACACAACCACACCAACAAAGCCCCCAAGCCTAGAAACATAAAAAAAGGGTGAAGAAAAACTTGGAGTTAGAGAATGCTAGCCAAGAAAACCCCAAAGGTATTGAAGAAAACTTGGAAGAGGAGGGAGAGGAGGAGGAATTCACAGGTTCATCAAGAAAAGGGAAGTCAAATGAAGAACTTCCTATTGATCAAACTATTGAAAGCCCTTTTAAGAAGAAAAAGACGACTAAAATTTCAATTGTTCACAGAGTTTCTATTTCCACCAAAACAAAGGCTACCAAGCACATCACAAGACATGGTAAAGAAAAATAATACAAACCAAGTACAAGTTTCTTGTATAATGTTTCGATTACTCCCAATTTATTTTAAAGCATTTGAATTATGTTTTTTCATAACATTGTTATTGTTTTTGTTATAGGTTGATTCTTTATTGGCATTGTTTTTGCCATTGTGAAGTAGATGCCTTCAACACCTTGGTCAAAAAAGAAAGTTAGAAAAGAATGTTTAGCTATTCAATTGTCATCTATGGATTAGAAGTGGAAATAGAAAGTCCAAGCATCTCCAATTTGAGTATCCATGGTTGCAAAACCAAATTTTTGCATCTGCTTGTGTTTGAAGCAAAAACAAAAATTCATGAAAATTTTGGCCCATCATTAGTTTGAGTCTTTTCTTGACATCTCCTTTTATAATTGGTATTATGTAATCACAATTGTCAAATTTACATAAAACTAAATTATGGACTTGGTTTAAGGCAATTTATCTCATGAAAAACATTTTTACATCGAAGATTACAAAGTCTTTTTGCATATATATGCATTTTTTTACCCTTGGACTTTTAAATACCTTTTCTCCTTGAAAATTTGAATGTACCTATGGTGCTTGCAGATATGGAATTATCACAATTTTTGATCTATTTTTGCCATTGTTAGTTACGTATTCAACAATTGTTGCCTTCCTTTGAACATTCCTCTTACATTAGAGGTTGGGTTTTGTTTGTTGGGACTTAGTCATGATTAGGTCTTCAAGATATGGCTTTGAGATCAACTTCATACATGCAATTCCTTACCCTTGGGCCCTAAAATGGGATTTTCAAAGATCACATATTTTTTGTTCATTATAATATTACACAAAAAGTTAAAATAACCTTTTAAAACTTGTGCCTACATAATGAAAATTTGCATATTTTTGCATGTTACATAGAATTACATAGAAAGTTAAAATCACATTTTAACACTTGTGCCTACATAATGAAATTTTGCACGGAAAGCTAAAATCACCTTCCAACACTTGTGCTTGCATAATGAAATTATGCATAATTTTTCATATTACACATAATTACACAAAAAGTTAAAATCACCTTTTAACATTTGTGCTTACATATTGAAAATTTTCATATTTATGCATATTACACAAAAAGTTAAAATCACCTTTTAACATTTGTGCCTACATAATGAAAGTTTGCATATTTTACATTTTACACAAAAGTACACATAAAGTGAAAATCTCCTTCCAACACTTGTGCTTGCACCCCATTTGATCATGACAAAATTCTATGGGTGGTATTGCACAACTAAAATGAACAATAATGAACAATAATGAACTTTTGACTAACTTTTATATGAATTTAAATGATCAATTTGGATGATTATATAAACACATTATTAAACATTATCAATTATGTTCAATTATCAATTTCATTATGTACAATTGATCATGCTTACATGTGTGTTTATATGTTGGAAGTACTTTTGCTATTGATATTGCTTATGGGCGAAAACACACTAGGGTGTCACAATTCTAGTGGATTAAAGTCCCTTTTCAAAGTCCTTTTTTAATGTAGTTGAAAAAATGGCTTAAAATATCAATATATAAACAATATTGAAAGTAATTGTTTTTCCATTTCCAATTTCAATTATCAATCAAGCTTGAACTTGCAAGACATTCAACATTTGTGAATGCAATCCAACAATATTTCAAAACAAAGCAATGAGAAGGTTGTGCATATTTAATAAACACCTAAAAAGAGGAAAAAAACCTTAAAGTAAGAGTTGAATATTTGTGTGAATGACAAAGATTCAAATTGGTTATTAAGCTTTATTATTGCCCTCAAGGATCCATCACCAAATGGTGCATTGGTATAAGACAACTTGTACGACTTTTCTTCATATTTCATACCAAAGACTCAAGCAGAACACGCCAATTATGATTTAGGGTGTATCATGGTGGAGTATACCAAAAAAGTTCAAGATGCACAAGCTCATCATAGATCCTCAAATGATTATCAAATAAGGTACATGACCACCTTTTGCTTTGATTAGCCTTGAAGCATGTTTCAAGTTCATCATAAATGGGTTTTGAAGGACATGAAAGTGATGTCTGGAAGAGTTCAATGTCAAAGTCATCATCTTTAGCTTTGAAAAAAGTTTCTATGCATTTGACAATCTCCCATACATTCTTGTCAATGCAATTTTTCTCTCTTTGAGTAAACCGTTTGGCCCTTGAAAAATCCATAACTAAACCCTATTTGCAATTCTAATTAGGAACAAACAAGGCTTCCTTGGCAATAATTTCTTCAAGCAACTACAATAATTTGCAAAATTTGATAGTAGAGTGAGATTCCTTTGCAAAAGCTTCTTAAAACAAATGTGGTCTATTTTGATCGCCTTGCAAAAACTTTGCACAACAAATGTGATTCCATTCCAAGGTAGATGATGAAAAAATTACAAAGGAAATTACACTTCACATTCAAGGTTAGACTTTTGAGTTTCAAATGTTGATGTAATCACAACAAAGTCTATACAATTTCAAGATATGTGGTTGGGTGGTTATGATTAACACTACTTCTTACCTAATGATCTCCACCATTGTTATCCAACAATGACAAAGGGTAAAAATGGACAAAGAAGAGCCAACGATAACCTCTTGAGTCACCACAATTAGTCCTGAAAAGATGATGTGGCAACATGGGATTGGATGAAAAGTTCTAAGATAGTGTTAAATAACGGTGCTTAAAAAGTGCTTTTACATTATTTGATTGTGCTAAAAAGCACTAGTTATGGGCTTTAAAATGTGCTAAAAGGTACTTTATATTTATTAGATTACTTTCAACTTATCTAAATGCTTTTTTAATATATTAAAAATGTCTTCATATAAATACAATATATATTTTCAACATTAACTTAGTTTATGAAACTTATGAACATCAAAACCAAGGATTGGTTATGAAAAGATTAGCTCCTCTTTGCTAGGTTTACCCCAGGATCTTTAACAAAAGCATTTTCCTCATTCTTTTAAACATGTTCCTTTCATCCATCTTGTCAAATTGTTTTAACTTAATCAAAAGTTGGACCATTCTTTTAAGATATTAGTGGAAATAATACACATATTAAATGATTTAAAATTTGGATCATGAAAATATCATTATATTCAAACCCACAAAGTAAAATTAAATTTTTGTAAACCAAAATAAAATTTCAATTTTATTTGGAAATTTTCATTCATTTGGATGTACACACATAAATCCTAATTAATGTGCATAAAATGGCTGACCATAATATATTTGTATACAATACATCTAGGAATCTTTTTTATATTAATCAAAGTATTTAATTTCATATAAATTGTAACGCTCCAAAACACTAATCATACATTGAAATACCAAACATATTTAAGTTCATTTTAAGACTTTCATGATTGGTTACAATGCTAAACTAGCGCTTTTGGACTTTGCAATGTTAGCAAAATTTATTGAAATTTTTACATCTCATAAATTTCTTTATAATGCTTAACATTCCAAAAAAACAATTTGAGTATTTTCAAATTGTACATCATGTTGATCCAAATGTTACGTGTTTTCCAAGAATGGTTACAAAAACAATTAGTACTTTTTATTGTGAATGCACCCTTGCAACATAAGTGGAAAATGGTCATCAAGTAGGTCTTGGTATAGTGAATTTAGGAATATTATTTCCTTTAATCTTAAATTATATGAAGTTTTTTTATTTTCCTACAACTATATTTTAAAGATACATATTTAAAATAGATTTATATATATTCATCAATATTCAAGAAGATATCACAACCTAAAAAGTAGATTAAATATTGAATCTATTATATTTTGAAGTCAATGACATGCTAAATATATAGTTGGCGCACTTTTTTTTTTTCATAATAATCAAAATATATTTAACATCAAATGTAAAAATAAGAATGAGCAAATATTAACTTGTTCATTTCATTCCTACTTGTTATTTACTTTTATTGTACTAAAAGTTTTAAAATTTTGTATTCAACTCATCAAAACCCAATGGAAGCATGGAGGTTTCCATAATGAAACTTTTTTTTAAAATCTTTTTTTTATTTTGAAAAACTACTATACTTAAAATTTGGATTCGGGCAAACATGTTTTTTGGTCCACTTTACCATGCTTGGACCCATAATGCATATTAGGTTACAATGTTACATGCTTGTATTTTGATTTACAATAATGTTCAATGTACATTTAAAGAAAAATCATTGTAATATAGGTTATATTTTTGAAGGTTGAAAATTGTTAACATTGTTTTATACATTTTATAGATGATACCATTTGAAATGAAATTAGCTTTTTTTGAGTCATATCATTTTTAGTCATTGTTACAATGCACATCTCAAAAATTAAAAAAATGATATCTCATAGCCAAAGTTAAGATTTACATTTAGAATATACTTTTGGCATATTTTCATGAGACTTTTTTTTCTTTATAAATTTCACATCCATGGTCAAATTGGTTTTTCATTTTCCAAATTTTTGGTTTTGAAAATTTGCAAAATTATTTAAAAATTTTGCAAATTTTTTAATTCACATTAAAAACCAAAAATTTCCAATTTTATCGAATCATTTTGGTAGCCCCAATGCAAAAATTCACCCCATTAAGATTTAGTTTTGATGTCCTCATCAAACATTTGCACCAAAGTTTTGGAACTTTACCCCGAAAATTAACAAAAATATATTGAAATTACATCACAAAAACTAAAACTTCCAAATTTTTTGGTTGAAAAAAACAAAAATTTGCTCCCCACAAAAAAAAAAACATTTGTCCAAAGTGCAAGTAGCCATCTACAATTTTTTAATGAACTTCCTAATATTTGCTAATTTCATGTTCATGTCAAAAGGTAAATTTTATACGATTATTTTATAAGGCATTTACTTCTTATTTTTTGTTGTGACATGTACACATCAAGAAATACATGTAAACTGTTCTTTTCTAATTTTTTCTTCTTTTGATTGTAAAATACAGTAATAAAATTCAATATAGTTTTGGTGTGTTTTCAATTATTAAATATTTTAATCTTTTAATGAATTTCCATGTTCAATGTCAAGATAAAGCCTTTATGATGATTTCATCAACCCTTATTTCCCTTTTATTTCTTCCTTTCTATTGTGATATGGACATGTCAATTTGTATGAATTTCATGTCCGAGGGCCAAATACTCATTTGAAAAAAAATCTTATTGACCACCTCAACATTTTCAAATCTCATGTTCGACAAATTTTCCAATCCCTTTATAAATTAAGTGACTTGTTGGAGTGCATTCATGTCTAATACAACAATTTCACCCTTTTCTACTTCCCTCTTTTGCCAAATTTGGCGAAGTCCTCTTGTGGAAGATCACCAACCAACTTCACAAATTTGAAAAGAAAAAACATTGCCTTGGCCACTTAAACAATAATTATATAATTTTTAAAGATGTTGAAAATTTCAAATTTTTTTCTCCTTTGCAGAAAAACTTGTGAAGGAAAACATTCAATCTTAAAAAAGAATATTTCATTTGTCGAAATGTTTAATTGATTATTCAACAAATGTGTGTTGAACTTGCCAAGGTACTTAGATAAATGAAACAAGACTAAATTCCCAACAAAAATGAATCCCTCCTAAAGTTGGCACTGGAATTACAAACTTTTCATAGCAATGGAAGACAGGTAATTATGATCATCAAGAAAGGATGTGACATGTGAGATCTAGTGCTTGAACATGAACTATGTAACCAAATATTATAATTGCTTAGGTACTATGTTGCCTTAAAACCAATTGCTTTAAGTATTGTCTTTAAATTCTTTTCTTAGATATTAATAGTATGGGACACAACTACATCATAAAATTAAACTTTGAATATGAAATTGATCCTCAATTGTCTCAAATTTGCTTTATAATCACAAATAATGAAAACCACAGTATGCGTTATAATGAAACCTAGGCTTTTAACTCCAAACTGCTGAGCAACCATATTTGAATTGTTTTAATACTTTGGGAGCCCATGTCATCCAACTAAATATTCAATTTCATCCAAAAAATTGCAGATGAACATTGTTTCAAGGGTGAGGGGTTAGCAAGTTGATTTTAGGGGAATGGCATTCCCTAACATCTTGCAATTCCCTATTCAATACGTGCAATGAAACAACCAATCTGATCCAGACCATGTAAACATCTTCCATAGAAACCCACAATCCTACCAAAGCTACTCTTGAACTTAGTCTCAGTCCCTGTCATACTGCTTCTTCCAATTGGACCATGTGTTTTCTTATTTGTATGTATTGTTAAGGTACTTACAAGAATATCATCCGGTAAGTTTAGTGAGGTGCCAAAGGATCCTTCAATTTGTGTAACATATTCAGATGGCTCATCAATGTCAATCTGCACAAGTATGGTACAAGTTTTGATTAGAAATGTAGGCATGCTCAATTCAAGTATTTGATATACTTATTCAAATCATTAATAATATGAACATTGTGCACAATAGTTAAAGTTTCGTGAAACCTACTATGTGGCTATACTTTCAATCAATTAGGAAGGATATAGAATGAGATGGAGCACATGTGGATTAAACATCACATTGATAAAACAGTTAAAATGAGCATTTTAGTAATGAGAGACCTCAAGTTGTAATATGCTAATGCTTCGACTATCACTTTCAACCTTGAAAAGTAATAGTGGAAGTTCCAATACCTCCAATCATCACATCACTGAAAGTAACTTAATGTGGATGTTTTATGATTGATACCTAATATTCATGGTACTTTCGAAGTATCAAAAGAGGAAAACGAAACTTCACCATGGTTCTGTTAAGAATCTCACATCTATATATTCTGTGCCATAATTATGGGTGCCAAAACCAACAGAAAAGTATGTCTTGTTGATGTTGTACTCCATCTTGAAATACCAAATGTTAGTTGCTCGCACATCATACTGCAACCTTATTCGCTTTATGTTTGTGATTATTCCAGAACAAAACGGTGCTCCACCAGTGCCTCCCCAAGGCCCTTGTACCTAGTGAATTGGTTTTGGAATTTACAAACATCCATTGGAATTAATTTGATCAGATGTAGCATAACTATTAAAACAATAAGTTCACTAACATATCATCTAAAATAATCCAATCAAGTTTATTAAAATATTTTTGTGGGTTTGGTTCTAAAATTTGCCACTTAACATAATCCATGAATAAAGTATGAAAATCATATTCATCAATCTACAATAGCTATAATTTGGATCACTCACCTCGATTGGTCCGAGCTTCAAGTTGAAATCAAGTCCAATGTTGTTTGCAATGTTCAGACCTATCAATATCACATCAAGATCCATTAGAAATACATGGGATAACTTTAAAAACACATTATGTCTTATAAATTCTACAAACACTGGCGATTAATTGGACATGCTAAATATGGTGCAATGCCACGTCATGTTGTTAGAGCATCTTCGTTAGGTGTGATATAAGGTAGGAATATTAAAAAGCTCCACTTTAAGTCAGATTTAGCTCACCTACATGTGGGCTTTGAAATGAATGTACCTAGTATATTGTGGCAGAATTTGGTAGACCTATCTTATGGCCCTATATATGCCCGAGAAGAACTCCAACTTCTTAAGAGATTTACATGAGTTGCAAGTTTGTTTTCCATGGCTAATGAAAATGTAATCATTAGTTGTTCAATGGTTTGAAAATATTGTATGTTCATTTGGCATGAAGAGCCATATAGTGCTTCTGCTTGAGGTGTTTTTTGAAAGAGTATGTGAAATATACAAAATTGACCTTGATCTCACTTAAGTCCAATTTTTTGTAGGCTTTACTAAAAATGCTGTTAGTGAGTATTTCAGCACTCACTAGGCCATAAGTAATTTGTATTTGCAATGCATTTTCAAAAGCAAATCACATTTTTAAAATCACAAACATTTCCAAAAGTATTAGAATATTGTTCCAGAAAAGTTTGAGGCGGTGTATAACCTAATTGAAAACATGTAGAAAACATTTCAGTTCAGATTTCATTACTATGTAGGATTTATGGGCTACTGACTCTTCTTCCGTCAAAGACAGAATTAAAGGGTCAAGGCAAAAGAAACGAAAAGGAGGGTAAGAAGAGAGGGTCAAATGTAACCTAACCCTAATGCTTACCTCCTGAGAGTAGACCAAGTTTGATGAATCTGAGCTCCGTGCAGATTGCAGCGAAGTCCGGGCGATGAAGCGGGTTGCCATCCCAGCAGTTATTGATCAGAATGTCCAGTCTTCGCGGTATCTCATCCGGCAATTGTGGTCGATTCCCGGCCTGCACATAACCTCTGAGCTGTGTTCTCATTACACCTTGAAATGGGTCTTCTCTGGACAGAATCTCGTAGCAGATGATTCCGAAGCTATAAACGTCTAGTTTCATGGGGTGGAAGCGATCCGAGGGAGATCCCATGGCGTCGACATGGGGGGCTTCCGGAGCCATCCATAGAGTACTGCCGAGATCTACTGTCTGATGGCCTAGCATAGTGCTGGTGTTTTTCACCTTTGCTAGACCGAAGTCAGCAACCTTGGCAACGAACAAGGTGTTGGTGGTGATGTTGACCATGCCGTCTGATCTTATGTCGGGTTGAGGATCAGCAAATTGAACCAGAATATTGAGTGACTTTAGGTCACGGTGAGCTATATTCTTGCTGTGGAGGTACCTAACTCCTTCGCTGATCTGCAACATGAGGTCGATGGCTTGGAAAATGGATAGTGGGCTAGTGCAATCCTGATGCAAGAAATCATACAAGCTCTTGTACATGAGTTCCATAACAATTGAGAAGCGACGGTTGTCTTCTGAGCAACACACGGCATGGATGATGTTGGGATGGTCGTGTCCAGCCATAGCAGCAATTTCTTTCTTGAAACTTGTGTTGTAAGCGGTACCGTCGAAGAAGATCTTCTGGGCAAATTTTTGGCCCAGCCATTCTGTCTCTCTCACTTTAGCAAAGCCGCCTTTTCCAAGTGTTTTCCCTTTGGAAAGGTGCTCCGGTTTAACCCACAAGAATAGACGCATCAAGTCTCTGAAGTTGTTCGGATCCCCCGATACTTTCTCTTCTGCATCCAGTTTATCAAGTACCTGTTTGGCTAGACATTTCTCACCGAGATCTGCTCTACAGATCTCTCCATCACAAATATGAGAGCTCGTTAGACTCTCCCGCAAAGTCTCTCGATCCCACTCTGCTGCCGCTGACAAAATGAAAGACTCGTTCAACCTCAGGTTTCCGTCACATGTTTCCCAGTTCGGATGAAAAGCGGAGCTCTCTGGTACGAAGAGGCCACACAACAGCAACGTGTGCCACTCCAAGTCATATATGATTCTTGCAAACGTTTCTTTCAAATTGCCTCGCTTGATTTCTACTCGCAACCACTGATCCCTATCACAGTTGCATTCTTGGATGAGGACCTCAGCATCTTTCAACACCCGCTGAAGTTCCATGGCGGCTGGAATCCAATTAGGAGGATTCGACGACATCTGGAAGCTGTGTAAGTCGTGCTTGCGGAGTGTATACTCTAAATGGTCAAGTATGGGTACAATCTCGGAGGCTTTTTGTGCAAGAAATTCACATTGCCGAGCATTGAATTGCGACTCCTTGTTTTCGGAGGAAGCGAGCTTGTGGACCACAGATTGTACTGTTCTGCGAAGATCTTCAAAAATGGTTGCCATTGGTAAATTTCAAGCCGTTAAAGGGTTAGGTACTAGGTTTTGTGTTTGGACGGAATCTTTCCTCTCTGAACATCAGAACCTCCATCTACTTCAGAGCCTGTGCGAATGCACAATCTCAGGCTCAAAGCTGCTTCATACACCTCGCTGCGTTTGCACTACGGATCATGTGATGCACCTCCACAGGTGCACTGTACAGCTATTTTGGATGAAAGAAAGTAAAAGACATGTCAGGTTCTCTCAGCAAATTGGGTTTCGCCCAGAAAAAGAAATAAATAATGTTGAGGCAGGTAGAAGAGGAGCAGCAAATTCTAACATGTACTTCTGATTCGCTAAATAGATTGTTTTGTACAGGGCCGATGTTTTTGGAGTCCCAATTGAAAAAACATTTCTACCTACACTGATATTTCAGAATTACTCTTATTGGAGTCCCAATTTCACTCTTATGACTGAAATTGAAAAAAATTTACTTATCTAAACTGACAAGGGCCACATACTAAGCGCCGGTGAAGGTGCTCTGAGGGCTTCAGCTTCAAACATCGGCATTCACCACGTCGTCATCAACAATATTTTGGGAACAACGGTTCAACATCAACATCCACACAGTTGAAAACCCTGAAAACGTACCTGTAGGCCGGAGCATAATCCTCAGGAAGCTCGGCATAGCTTACAAGTAGAGAACGCTTCAACTGCATTGAAAGTGCCTGCGTAGTTGCAAATTATGCCCGAAAGTATGTATGCTAAGGGGTTGCAGCATAACCTTTTGTTATATAATATCTTAGTGTGTAGTGAGGGTGACGATGGTGAAGGAGCGAAGATGACCCGTAATGTGAGTGGTCAAGAACTGGGCACGTGATGGGGCTATCTAGAAATTGTTGACCTCTACGTTGTACAATAGGGTTGTCTAGAAATTGTTGACCGATATTTTTGCATGGGCCAGGGTTGAGTCAGGGAGCACAGATGCGTTTACTGTAAATGAGGGAGGAAAGTTTTGGGCAGAACTGAATTAGTTCTGGGTTTTGGGGCTTTGGATTGTTTGGATCGCTCTGAAATTGCGAGCGCTAGGATCGCCTGTAGGCCTAGCCAACGTCAAGCTATTCCTTTTTTATTTTTTTGGTGGAGCACAACGGCAGACCCGCCTTGACAACCCGTTGGCACCAGCGTTTTTAAGGTGACTTTTTGGACTCATGCATGCCATCACCCCTGGGTACCCCTATTGTTTTGATGACAGTCAGTATGACTGATATTTGTAACAAACCTGCAAACAGATATGAACTCGGGTGACAACTTAACTAAATAGTCACATGCTTAGTGAAATTTAGGGTGAGTTTTTGGACACATGCTTCGTCCAAATGTGGACCCATTAAAAAACACTGGTCACATGCTTAGTCCAAATTTGGACCTATTAAACAACGCTGGTCACATGCTGGGTCCAACTTTCAACATTTGGTGACATGTTTCTGAAAACAAGAACTGCAATTTGAGGCTTTTTTTTATGGATGTTGCCACCTTTTCAGACAAGGGACTTAGGACAAGCCACTGGCCAAGTCTTGCCCAGCATTTTGTGAATATCTCCCACGCATGACCTTTACCCAATGTAAAGTATGTGGTGAACTTTATCACAACACAAAATGCTAACAATTCTGTACAATTGAGCAGAGTCTACTTACAACATATACATTCATTCAAAACTCGTCAAACCATCCAAGTTACATAAGCTTGTGCTGTACCTTACATTGTACATATTGTATTTGCATTAAGTAGTTGTGGTGGGTGCATTTAGAGTTCATTTTTTTTCTTTTTTGCAATGAGCCTTTTTTATCGGCCCTCACCACAATAGTTTTCAAACTTTTGACCTTTTCAAAATACAAGTTTGGACCCCACTTGATAGCATTGCAGAAAATTTTCCCTTTGGCTCGCCTTTGGAGAGCTTCAGGATACAAGAATACAACTTTGAGCAAACGATATGGGATAAAATGTGGTGCTATGCTGAACATCCTGGGGAAACTTATGGGAACCTATTAAGAAAACATTGAAAACATGTTGAAAATCATTGGAGACTTGGTGAGAACTTGTTGATAGTCCTATGGAACACATTAGAAAGAGGAAAATGAAAAATTTGAAATCCTCCCATTCACCTCTCTTTCCCCCAAATTGGAGAATGCTACCTCATTTCATTGGTTGTGCAGAATTTCTATTTGGAAGTGCATTCCTAACCATTTTTAATCTAGGATGATGGTAGGGCATGAATTGTGTGGACTTTGTGTTGACACCCCCCCCCCCCCACCTCCCCCCCCC
>Ga0209208_10002325_pt1 | contig 27212 bp, 34 predicted proteins | sample S1TSphfallax_3_FD_187694 | JGI IMG/M metagenome (GOLD analysis project Ga0209208, IMG submission 187694) | Host-associated microbial communities from peat moss isolated from Minnesota, USA - S1T2_Fd - Sphagnum fallax MG (SPAdes) (version 2) | ecosystem: Host-associated > Plants > Peat moss >...
CTTTTTTTAATATGTTCTATAATGAAAATAATTTTTTTTTTAAATTGTATTTTTGTTTGATTAGATGCAAGTCCCCCGATTTTCCCCAAGGATCCTATATATAGCCAGCAGGTCCAGTGGGCGGGTGTCTACCCTGGCCGCCCTGCCCTGCTAGAATATAACGGCCTAAAAATGCAAGCGTAACTGCCCCTACCTTGCCCTGTTTGTCAGTCAGACAGACAAACAAACAGACATACTTGTTGCTCTTATATATAAGATACAAATGGTTAGGACTTGTCTTTGGAATTGGGTTTCCATTTTTTTTTGGATTAGTCTCATTGCTTAATCTCGACCCATGGATGGGACTTGTAAGTATGAAGGACTTAGTCTTGATTTGGAGCTCTAAGCCAATCAAATTGCAAGATTGAATAAGGACTTATAAAGTGGGCCTTAGTGTGAAGCAACAACCCCTAGTGTAATGTGCATCACAATAAACATCACATATTCTACATTATGATACATGAAACAACAACATATATCTCACATGCATCACAAGGCACATTTAGCCTATTAATATATCAAAAATCACATTTTATTGCAATGATAATGCATAGTCATGTAGCTATTTTCTTTCATTTGACAAAATAAAATAAATTATCTTGACAAAATTTAATTCCAATGATGAATTTTTTGAAAAACTCATATATGGGAGATTTTGCATAATCCTTTGTATGGTTGTCCATGGATGTTTCTAAAAGCAATTCATACCTACCTCACTCCCAAGCCTAACTATTTCATTTTTAAAAAATTATTACCTCCTATTTTTATAGGTGCTTCACACCTTTTCCCTACCCGTCAACATGGATATGAAAAAACAAATTAACATGTATCCTTTCATGTCCATGATATTTACATTTATTCAAATTAAATTTGATATTGACATAAATAATGATTTTTAAAAATAACTAGTAATTTCACTATAATTGATTAATTCCTTTGAAAACACGTGAAAATGAAAATTTGCCAATGTTGGCAAACTTGATGCACACAACTCAAACCATATGTGGAGTTACTAAGGCTCATATGAATCCTTTTCCCCCCATTTCTTGTTATGATTCATTGAATAAAAAAATATAACAACTTTAAGTTTAGGAATTTTAAGCATGTATAAAAAATAAAATTGCCATATTATACAATAGGGATTTAAAACTTTAGCTATTTTATGCATATAATTCACAAATTTTCCTTTAAAAAAACAAATAGAATTTATGTTTTATCAATAGTTTACATTACAAAAGTTGGAGTTTGTAAAAGCTTTCGAATGACATGAAGAAAAGTCCCCATAACATCAATCGTGTTCTCTTTTCACAATTATGTTATGTATGTTTTGCAACTCATGAGTATCATGACTTTTCACAAGGAAGGTGATTATTTCCCTAAGTGTTATGTCTTCAATGAGCTTTACTCCTTATTAATTAAAACACTTGTTGCACATTCATGAACCCATGTCTTTCCTTTCCCCTTTGCAAAGTCCATAGTCAAAATGATTTATTCATGACACAAAACATAGAAACAAAATATGGACACAAAGGTGCATGAAATTGAGGTTACAAGGGTTTCACAATATTGTTGATCAAACTAAAAATAATGGGTTACAATTGTTGTGTTAATCCAATGAATTAACAACAAATCATGCAGAAGCTTTGTTTTGCTTTTCTTTTCTTGAGATGAGCTTCAATGTGATGCCAACTTCATAATTAATAGCCCTAATGAGCCAAGGAGGAACTTACAATTGCGACAACATGCAATGGTTATTGATCAAAGCACTTCTCTCATTCTTTTGTGCAAGAAATCAATGCAATTTTGAATTATTTAAATTCTTGCAACTCACAAAAGAGTTGGGGTGTTATATTTGAAGAAATTTCTTTCTTTCGAAATGCGGTTGTTGTTAGTTGTGCAATTGTGTGATAATGTAGAACTATTTTCATCACGTGGAGGTTCAATATAATCGGAACTAATTTAAGTGAAGTAAATATAAGGTCCAATGGTCATCACTAGGAGAGTTCCAACATAGTTGTCTAGTTGACAATTACATCTTCATTTTCAAGCCAAACTATCACTCCCTTCCCCTACCCACCAATATGGATATGAAAAAAAAATTACATGTGCGTTTTCATATTCATGACATGTATACATTCAAATAATTTAAATCTTGAAATTGACATAAATGATGATGAACTATTGGAAATCATTGGAAACATAAGAAGAGAGAAAAAGTAGCTGATCATCATGGGTAGTGCAAAGCACCATGGAGCCCAAGTTTTGTTGTAAATGAATGATGACAAGAAGAAAGGAATGATGATGATCATAGCCCAAATTTGGCATCATCTTCTTCATGGAGTGGGAACTTCCATTGGAAGCCTAATTACTTTACTTTTATAATGGACTTTTGAAGTCCCAAAACATGAACCATTCGCCTAATTGGAATGTTATAATTGTGAGGTATTGATATTTATTTTCATAAGTCATTTTTAATTACAAATGTTTTCATTATAATGTTTCCGTGTTGATAGATCAAAATATTACACCAACTTTGTGATACCATGGAATTTGCTCTGGAGAAAACTTTTTTCCACCCAAGTCCAGAAGTTCCACATCCAAGTTCTCCTGACCATTTTGCCAAACATGGTGGACCCTCACCTTACACAAAATTTGCAATGTCACTAAAAAACTGAAATTACAAGCAAATATTATATCCATGGAGCATACACCAACTATTAAACAAATGGGTATTATGAACACCACTTGCATTTGCATGGGATTTGTATTGACAACCTGTTGTGCTAAGGTAGCACTCAGCCAATAACATACCCAACTGCATGTGAGAATGGCAAAAAAACTGCTTTCGAATCTTCTGGACTTGAAACTTAAGTAAGGTGGATTCAAGTCTGGAACTGCCCCCTTTTAGAAAAGGATCAAGAGCTGCTGCTGAGATTGAGCTTGTGTTTGTTGCTCCCTCCCCAAATGCGAGTGGATTCTCACCGGGTTGCATGCTGGGCATTAGAGGTCAACAGTGATCAATAGATTAAATGTATTCAGAAATCCATGAATTGATCAAAATCCCATTCCTATTCCATTATCAAAACTGTCATCCAGGGTATTTCCTGCATTGTTGCAGGGTATCACCAGAAAACCAGCAATAAATAGATGGAAAATTTGACAAGCCCTCATGGGGCGCTTGAAATTACCTACCTAGTGCTGGATTCTTTTAATCCTTCATCTTTTGCATCTCTTTAATAGCCTACATCTGGGTGTTCCAACACAAATCGTGCCAAAAGATCATCGACTAAAAACTCCTATGTCCTTTTGTGATCTGAACCCTAAACCCTAAACCCTTAGACCTGGGCTTTGTTCCAAACACTAATCTGTTGTGTGGGTGGACCAATTCTTTAGAGCTTTGTGTCCACAACAGTACACAAACCCTATAATTTACAAGAGGGATGACAGAGAGTTGCTTTGAGAAATACTCACCTGGTAATGCTATTGTGGCTTAGTTCACGAAAACTGAATGGAACTCCCAATCAGCTGTCTCATTTGTCTGTCCCTCTTCCCCTCCCAACTCGTGTTGTGGGATGAAACAATTATGTGAGAAAAGTCAAATCTCTGCCAATGAATGCTTTTATAGCAGATGAACTGCGCCCACTGCACCTGCCTTTCTTTCTTGCCAGAGTTTGGATGACCAAGCTTGCACTTCTTTGGCCTCCTCTTCCTTGCCCAGATTTTGAAGAGCTGTTATTGTTGTTCTCAAAATTGTCCCATCTGGTTCACATCTGCATTCATAGCACTTAAAAGTCTGTAAGAAAAGGTGGTCTATCTGCCACAAGCTCTTGCACACATATTACCAATTTGTGCAACAACCGATGCAAGAGACTTATGAAGATGGAACATGAACTCTTCCAATGCATGTTTTCTCTGGCATTTTTGTTTCTGTCCACTGAACCAATATTTTACTGAGATTTATGATCCTCCTTTTGTTCAGAGACATTCAATTACATAAGAATTTTTCTTTTCTCAGTTCCCAAATTTTTCTTACAGCTCAGCTACCAGTTTCATCCTATTTTCTGAGCTATCAGTTTTCTCAGGCAAGAGTGACAGAAACTGTACCCTGCAGAAATCATTTGTGAATAAACCTCAAGGTATTGGTCCCAGAGCTGCACCCGCGCCATGCATGATAGTAACGGTCTGTAAGACTGGAGTGTGGGCTTCAACTTTGAAGTCTGAAACCAAGCTAGAATCTGTTCCCCATTCCATCCTCAAATAAGCATCCTGGTTCTAAGGCTGGCTTTCTCAACAGGAAAAGTTTCTGCTGCAAATCGACAAACTGGGTTGAAGGAAAATCTTCAGAAGCTTACATCAAGACACTTCCGCCAATTGAGAGCTTGTGCAAAGCTCTCAATCAAGATATTGTAGTTTTGTACAGAGGGTCCCACACCCAAGTCCTGTAGCTCTGAGAACACCTGCCAATGTACTACTGAATGTCAGGCACCACAAGCAATGTGCAATGTACAGTATTTGGAAACCAGTGAGAATTTCAAAAGAAAAATTTCTATATATTGCTCCTTGGTTCATGATAGCCTTAGGATTGTGCATGCTTACCTTAAGTAATCTGTCCAGCTTTCCACTTGTACCAACTGTGCTGAGCAGATGAAAAACCATCATGTCCGATGGATGTATATTTGCCTTCTTTACCTTGTCATACAACTCCAATGCTGTCTCCCAATCCTTCAGCCTGTGTGTGAGATAAGACAACAGACTCTCCTAGGTAAGTAACAATGTCTACAAGTTCAAAGACACCCATCAAACATAACTAAATAATATATTCAAGAAACAAACAAACAAATAAACAGACAGAGAACCCTGCAGCATAAACTGGAAGCCAACGTATCCTGTTCAGTAACAAGCAGTGCAAATTCTTTAGATCAATTGTTGGATAGACTATAGAAGCCCTGCCTGCTAGGACAAATTCCACAACAAAGTTCAATTCAATGAAATTGGAACTGACAGGTGCAATGTAAAGGAGACTGTACTTGTTACATGCTGCCAACAATTCTGTGTAGGCAACATCATTGTATTTAATGCCCCTAGACTCCATCGTGTCTCCTAGTAGCAGTGCTTGCTCAGGGTGGCCCCCCTTATTCAATACCATGAAAAGAGCTCCACATGCAACTGTGTCGGCCTCAATGCCTGCTGCCTGCATCTCCTCAAAAACCAACCGAGCCTCCTCATACTTACCTGTTACCAGAATCCATGATCAGCACCATTTTCTGGAATGTCCTAGGAAAATGCTCTTATTATCCTCAGTGTGCCAATAACTTGCTAAAAGAAAGTCAACTTTAATGACCCATTTGCTAAAAGCTTCAACTTGGCAAGGCATCTGAAATCAGCAGGTGAATCCTCTAATGTATTCTGAAATAACAAGCCTCTTGCTTTCCAACATAACATGTATTAAGATTGCTACAAGATCTGATTTGTATACATCTATCTTCAGATAGAGAAGCATTTGCATACCATACACTCACATTTCCTTACACAAGTTTCTCGGTGAAAATGAGATGAGGATGTCAGTCCAGATGAGACCCACCTGCATTGCTATATGCATATACAAGAGAAGTATATGTAACTACATTTGGAGAGCATCCCGACTTCTTCATCTCCTCAAATACCTCACGTGCTTCCCTGTACATCCCCTAGAAGACCCCACATGTAATAGACTACCCATGAGGATGTCATCTTGTCTTTTCCCTGAGACATCAAAATCTGGTGAACAACAATCTGGGAATGGATATATAGCATATCTTCAAAGAACCCAGACTCATGAGCTCTGTGACTGGTGATTTTCACCCTCTTCACACCACTACACTACCTTTATTACGGGTAACCGGCTGCAAAATTCCACACTTCTTTTGGACTCCAAGGGTGTAAGAAAGCCCAGTAGATAACAGAACAGAAACATACCCGTCCTGACCAAAGAAACATTTGAATATCTCAATCGAGATAAAACCCTAAAGCCCAGTACCTGCTTTGCATAGGCGTCAATCAAAGCTGAGCATGGCTCCACTACTTTGGAGATCCTTGCTTCAATCATCTTATTGAAGAAGTTTCGTGCCTCAGTACAGTTTCCTAGTTTGCCAGCAGCATTAATAAGAATAGAATAAGTGACACTGTCAGGCTGCAGCCTTTCCTGTTCCATGAGTGAAAAGAGCTCCATAGCCTTGTTGGCCATGCCTCCTTCCAAATATGCTGCGATTGCAGCATTATATGCATTCACATTCAACCGAACTTCTTGCCACTCGGCCTCAAGAAAGAGCTCACTAATTTTTTCTGGGCATCCAGTCCGAGCACATGCTGTAAAAAGGGAACAAAATGTGACTGTGTTTGGTCGGACATTAGCTTCAGCCATGTCATGAAGCAGGTCCCGGGCTTGTTGATACCTCCCAGCAGCTGCATAAGCATCAATAAGGGAATTGAAAGTCACAAGATTCGGTCTCCGTGATCTCCCCTTCATGAGATCCAAAACCTCATGGGCTTTTTCAAGCTCACCAGACTTGCCATATGCATTGAGCAACGAGGAGTAGCTAACCACATCTGGTTCAAATCCAGCCTTCACCAGGAGTCCAAGGGTCTGCAGTGCCTCTGTGTGCATTCCTAATGATCCGTATGCCCCCATCAAGGTGTTAAATGTAACTATGGATGGAACAACACCCTCCCCTGATACATAAATGCAGATATAAGAGGAGGTAAGCACATTTGATATGCAAACATGATTACAAATTGTGCCAACCCAAAAGAAAAAGGAGCTAAATCGTCCTGTTATCCTTTTTTATTTCAAGATGAGAGACTTGATAACTGCATTCTTTAGTATGAATGTAACCACATGTGTCAGAACCAGAGTTTAGGGTTTAGGGTTTAAGAGCATAAACCATAAATCCAAGACAAGTTGACAAGTCAGTGCAATTCTCATTAGCGCTACAGAACATTGTACTAAAAGCAGGGCAGGTTTGGATCTCACCAAGCATCATCTCAAATGTAGCCTGTGCCTGTTCCACCTGGCCACATACTGCAAAGACATGGATAAGAGAATTGTAGGTGATCACATCTGGCTCAGATCCTTTCATCTTTCTCATCCGGTGGAACAGGTCAATCGCATCATCAAACCGTTGGATCTTTCCCAAGCAGTTGAGGATGATGTTGTGGCTACAGCGATCAAGTGGAACATTTTTGCTGAGAAGATGATCATAGTATTCTACAGCCTTCTGGGGTTGGCCTGCAGATTTGAATGCCGACAGTATGATATTATGAGTGAAAAGGTCAGGGCCAACACCATTGTCTGTCATTCGCTGGCACACCTCCAGTGCTTTCTCCAACTGACCACTACTCCCACATGCATTTATAAGATTGTTGTATGAACCTCGACTTGGTGGCACCTGTAGACACCTTATGAAAATTTTAGGGCCTGGTTTTTTCCAAATGAAGCAAACTATACCAAGTCTCCCAAATATACCTGTCCTCCCATTGCAAGAAAACACTATGTCCAAGACTTTCATCCTATTCAAGCTCAACCCATCTCTGAGGACTGGAGCTCAGACACCTAAAGAAAGTCCAGCATTCATAAGACTTCTCTAGAGAAACAGAGAACCAGACAGATAGAGAGTAGCAGAACTTACAGCAGCACGTATCATGTCATCAAATATATTGAGTGCCCATCTCCATTGACCAGCTCGTCCATGTGCATTCATCAGTGCATTGAATGTCTCTACATCAGGTTTACACCTACCACAGGAAAAAAGACAAAAACTTTCAGATAACTTCTGAAAAGCACTATCCTGGTCTTCCTTTATACATCAGCAGGAGCAGTAGAAGAAAGAAATAGGTCGCTGTTGTTTTTCTTTTTGTTTGGTGGGCAGATCATAAAAATCTAAAAACCATTGGTGCATGTGTCAGCTCTCCATCTGAATTGGACTGTAAGAAGAAAACAACAATTTACCTCTCTACAAACAAAAGAAAAAAAGGGTTGCTGCTGACCTCCATTCCTGCATTTCAAAGAAGAGACCACGTGCTTGCTCTGCACGCTGGTGCCGTGCATGTAGCCAAATCATGTTGTTATATATGTCATTACGTGCTCGATAGCTGCGTTGTGCTTTCATCCAGTTGAACACACGAATACTGTGTTCAAGAGCCCCTGTTCGTGTCATTTCCTGCCCCATTGCCCAAGCATGCAAGTCAACCCACAAAATTAGAACCCTTGCATTCAACTGTGCAGTCATTGAAGAGAGTTCTCCCTCTCTCCCTCTCTCTGTCTCTGTCTCTCTGTCTCACCTTCCTCCGCTCCACTCAAGACAGGATTCAGCAAAACCCCGAAAGAATCTCCTCCCCAAGCAAAATATTTTCTTGAATACCAGAACCCAGAAACAACAATAGCACAGAGTCTTGATTGCAGCATTTGCAAATAGTCCTGCATTCAGATGGCCAGCCAGCCAGCAAGGATTGCTGTAAGTCAATACACAATCAACCTGAACTGTGATGACCATCACCAGGTTACCACTTTGATGTAAGAGCAGGTACTTCCTGACCAAGTCCTTGGAAGAAAAAATTGGATACAAAGCCACAATGTTGCTCCTCCTGTTGCCCATTAATTCCTACAAATTTCTTCAAGATGAAGATCGTATAGGGGAACTACCTTCTTCTCTTAATCTTGGAAAACAAATTGAACATTCCAATGAATGTGGTAGAAATTAGAGAGACATACAGAGAAAGGGTTTAGGGTTTAGGGTTTAGAGACATAGAACAGAGAATTGTGTCCTACATATTCCTTCAACCCAATAGCATGAAGTGCAACTGCCTTCTTCTCTTAATCTTGCAAAACTGATTGAGCATTCCAAGGATGTAGTAGAAAGTAGACAGACAGACAGACAGACAGAGGGTTTAGAGACAGAGAAACAGAAACAGAGAGGGAGATGAGCTCACGGCAATGAGAGGAGGGAAGTTCTTGCGGTTGAAGCGACCCATCCAGTGGTTAAGGATGCCATCGATGTCGTCCCAGTGATTCAAGGCCAGGATCTGGAGCACCACCTCTCTCGGGCTCCAAATCTCTTGCCCTTCTTCCTTCTTGTACCGCTTCTTGTACCTGCTTGGCACCTTAGACATGGTGAAGGCAGCAGCACTTCTAGCATCATCCTCCTTCTTGTGCAGCCCTTTTGATCTCGGATCCTCCTCCTCCTGCAGAAGCTTTTCCTTCACAATTACGTCCTGCTGCTGCTCCTGCTCTGTTGTTCCCTCGGCTTCTTGAATGGTTGTAGAACAAGCTCTCACAGCAAACTTCTCATGGCCGCTAGAACAATCTCTTGTTGTACACACTACTCTTGGTCGCGCTTGACACCGTCCCCGCTGCCTCTGCAAGCCGGAAGAAAGAGGATTTGAAGAAGCTTGATGGGTGCTTTGGAGGTTGGAGTGGTAAGGAGGAAGAAAAACAATCCCTGAGGTCCGAATGAAGCTCAAGCTCGACATTGCAACAACCTACCTTCTGACAACAATGGAGAAAAATCCTAAAGAAAAAACTACAAGCTTACAAGCTTCTTCACGCCCTGCTGCAATCATCCAGAAATTCTCCACAACTGACTTGAGATGCAACCACAATCCACAAACAAAAATGCCCAGCAGTCCACAACTAAATTGCGCAGCCACCGTTAAATAAAAATGCACAAGAAGGAAGAATGTCCGTGCGACAGGAGAAGATTAGGGTTAGAGGTGCAGCAGCACCAAAATTCTTTCTTTCCTGCAACTGCGCTTGCTTGCTTGCCTTTTGTCGTCTTCATGAAGTGTTTGTGGGGTCTGATGATGTGGGTGATGGTGGTGATGTGGCGTTGATGAAGAAAAGGTGAGTTCAGGTTGCAGAGAAAACAAACAGGCTTCGTGGTCTCTCTGTTTTCTCTCTGTGTGTTACAGAAGGAGAGACAGAGAGAGGAGGAGGAGGCGGAGGCGGAAATAAGAGCCATGGGTGCCTCTGAAATGGCTTCTGTAAACGTTGCAAGCTTTGAAGGAGATGAGAAGAATGCTGCCCATGAGCCAAAACAACTCCTGGAAGAAACTGCTGCAAGTCTTGAAATGAAACAAGAGGAGGACAAGAAGGACCATGAGCAAGAACAACAAATCCTAGCAGAAACAGCAGCAGCAGAAGAAGAAGAGCCTCCTGCTGCTGCTGTTGCTGTTGCAAGTCCTGAAATGAAACTAGAAGACCATGATCAAAACCATGGTGATGAAGAGGACGAAGAAGTAGCAGAAGAAGAAGAAGAAGAAGAAGAAGAAGAAGTTGCAGCAATGGTTGAAGTGGAAGAGAAGAATCAGCTTCTTCTTCAGCCAAAAGGGTTGCCAGAAACGGGAGATGCTGTGAAGAACTCGATGATGGAAACAGGGAATGTGGCAGTAGAAAAAACCAAGAGTAGTGAAGAAGCAGCAGCACAGAGGATGAAGACCAGCTTGTGCTCCTACTTCCGGAAGAAAGGGTGCAGACATGGAGAGAATTGCAGGTATGCTCATGGAGAGAGTGAGCTCCAGCCACGTCCTGATGGGACATGGGATCCCACTTCCGAAAGAGCCAAGAGTTTTCTGGCTACTCAAAAGCAGCACGAGCAGCAGGATGCTGCAGGAGCAGGGGGGGTGAAGGTGATGATTGGTTCTCAACCATCATCAGCAACAACAACGCTTCTGCAGAAATGCATTGTGCATGTTCCGCGTGGTTGGAGCCAGGACAAGCTGAAGTCCTTTCTTTCTGATCATGTAAGTGCCATATTTCTCTGTTCCTTGTGTACCCAAAATCCATGAAGAAGGCAAAAGTAAGGCAAAGCTCTAGAGCTCAGGCATCTTCAGAGCCAAGCTCTACAGCTTCCTGCTCAGGAATGTACAAAGGCAAAAGCTCTAGAGCTCAGGAATCTTCAAAGGCAAAGCTCTAGAGCTTCCTGCTCAGGAATTGTTCCAAGGCAAAGCTCTAGAGCTGAGGAATCTTCAAAGGCAAGGCTCTAGGGCTTCCAGCTCAGGAATTGTTCAAAGGCAAAGAGCTCTAGAGCTCAGGAATGTTGAAAGGCAGAAGTGAAATGCACAAGAGGGGTGTACCTCATGTTTGTGAATGTTGTTGCATGTCAATTGTAGCTTTGGAGATTGAATGCAGTAAGCATGTCGATTCTTTCTTTTTTTGGTGCATTGCATTTGTAGCTTTGAAGAAGAAGAATACAGTACCCATGTGGTGGGATTTTTCTTTTGCATTGGATTCTAGCTCCAAAGAATGCAGTAATGCGAAGATCCAATGATGATAATTCTTTCAATCCTTTTTCTTCAAGCTCTGGAAACCATGTCTCTGTTGTTTGGAAAGCAGAGAGTAGGGTTGAGCAAAACACCACCTGCATTGATTGATTGACAAGAGGAGGTTTTTGGTTTCTCAGAGTGTTCCATTTGCCAGTGCAAAGAAGAGGAAGGCGATGAGTGTGTGCTTTGTCAGCTTTGAAACTGCGGAGCAGGTTGCCACATCTGCCAAGGTTTGTGTTGCACACAAATTGGCTTTAGGTTCTTGCAATTCTCCAGTTGTTTCTTCTTTGAAGAGAAGTGTTGTTGTTCTTGTTGCAAAGAGGTTGCTGGGATGTGTTACTGATGATCCCTGATGCAATTTGCTGTTGGGACTGCAGATACTTGATGGATTGACAGTCCAAAACAAGCGGCTCAAGTTTGCTGATGTTCTCCCTCGTGCTTGGGAGCAAAAAGCAACAGGGATGTCTGGGATGGCTTTGGATGATGATGATGATGGAAACAATAATGATGAAAAAACAGAACATCATAAGGATGCAGTCCTGTACAATGATGATGATGACAACAGCAGCAAGCAAGCAGAATCCGCAGGAGACGAGAAACCTGTTTTGGAGCCCTACAGAGATGTGTGCCAGGTGGTGACACCACTGGCGCACTTGTCTTATGCAGACCAGTTGAATGTAAAGAAGGATGACATCACACAAGTTCTCAAGCGCCTTGTATGGACTCTTGTTTCTGCCCCCTACCCCCTCACTCCAATTCTGCTACAAGAAGAACCTTGATGAATCACTGCTAGCAAAACGTTTCTGCATTCAATCACACATTCAAGAAAGCACTGAAATGGTGAAAATAGTTCAACTTCTGTAATTGTGCACAAATGGAGATTGATTGTGTTCATGCTTGCCATAAAGCCTAAACGCCTTCCATGTTTACCTGAGGTTGTGGTGGTTGTTGAGATTAACAATCAAGGTAGTAGAAACTGATCTTGTGTCTGTGGTGATGGCTGAAAAGGCACGAAGTATAAGGAAGGGTTGTCCAGCTGGGCTTCTACTGCCTGATTGGTTGGTTGCTGCAAGGGATCGAGGTGATTTTCTCTATTCCTGAGATCTGCTTAGGGTGAGCACAAGCACCATAATGAATGTTTTGATGTTCATTGGCTGCATTCATCACTGTAGCATATTGATTTTTAGGTTTTAGAGATGGTCTTAGGGACAAAGCATCCTCACCTTCTTCAGCTAGTTCAGAGTTTGCTGCAGGCACTGATTCTAATCACCAGTGTTTTGGGTTTTTGGATCCTTAGAGGGGCTCCCTTGTGAATTTGAAGGAGTTATTGCATCTCCCATAATCGATGGGTACCGCAACAAGTGTGAATTCAGTATTGGCTCTGGTCCAGATGGGAAGCGGGTTGTAGGTTTCCAGTTGGGTACATTCAGGTGCTTGGGTTTAACCCTTCTTCTTCTCGGACATGGTTTTCTGCCTTTGCAGTAGGTCCTGCAAGTTTCCTAGCAGGATTTAGTCATGTTTTGCCTTGAATGTTCTTCTATACTTCTTGTGAGGAAATGCTGGAAGCTTCTAATTCTTGCATTGAAAGTGCAAGATTTCAACTGATTTATCTCTGGACTATATGAGAAACCCAACAAAACCATGAGTACAAAAGTACAACATCAGATCTGAAGGAAAAGATTTGGGCTTCTGTGATGTTTTACCTCATGGTTGGGACAGGGAAGGTGTCAATGCTGTGGCTGAGCCAGGGAGTTGTCGCAATGTTTCCTTGACTGCACGTATGTTTGTGGCGGCTTTCCAGTCCTTCATCCGCACATCAAAGCTCCCTGTTTGGAACAAACAGGACAACACTGGATTTTGGCGAATGCTTACGGCATGTGTCCTATCCTGAATGCATTAGTCCCTCTGTTAGGATTAGTATATGTATATATTGAAGCACTCTTGGCCTCCAACAAGAATGCCTCTTTTTTCTGACCCACGAGATATAGATGTACAGTCAAGGTCCATTGGTCTGTGAGGATGTTTCTCTGAGGGTTTGTGCAAATGAGCAAGCAAAAATCTGTGCAGATTCGGGAGGGGCGGAAACCTGTGAACAAGGGTGAAGCGAGCACAGAAATGCAACATGAGATTGCAGAGGTCATGCTGGTGGTACAGGTCTGTCCCACGGGTGTGCCAGAGGAGCGTAGGGCAAAGGAGTACACCCAAATGAGCCTGGCACTTACCAATGCTGCTGCAAGCCTGTCACTCCCTTTGACTGCTCTTCTTGTTCAAGTGGGTTCCCTCCTTCCCAGATACTTTGTGGTGTACTATAGTAAAATCATAACAGGCAGTGGTGTAGGGTTTATGGTTTAGGGTTTAGGGTTTACAATTCAGAGACTTCATGATGAGAAATCAGAGATTAAGGTCTGATAGTATTGGAATGTTTTCAGGATCATGTTGGAGTTTCAAATGCAGCGCCAGTAGATTCGCCCTTGCATGCTCTCCCGATTCATGCGAATTCTGCTCCTGAGGAGTTGGAAGACAAACCAGATGATACACCGATGACACACATCCATGACTATATTGGTGGCCTGCGCTTTCGTATCTCTCCAACTGCATTCTTTCAGGTTTGTGCTTTGTTATGGTGGAAAACCCAAGTACCACGTGTAAGTAAGCTGCTTGTTAGTTTCTGAGCGAATGCACAACACATAGGACACCATTCTCATTTTGTGTATGGACCCATTGCAGAGTGAGAGGATTGAGTGTCATCTTTGTGGGATGGTTGTTGCAGGTGAACTCAGTTGGTGCTGAAAGGCTATATACAATGGCTGGTGATTGGGCAGGACTTGGCCCTGACACATTGCTTTTTGATGTATGCTGTGGCACTGGGACTATTGGGCTTACACTTGCTCACCGTGTTGGAATGGTACATGCTCCATGCACTTCTGACACTTGCTTGTAAAAACCTGCTCAGCTATGACCTCTGCACAACAGCAAAAGGATTGGAAAAGCATCTAGACCACTCTGCAGATTGCACTTACAAGAAGCTCTAGGAAAACATTCTACTATGCTTTTCTTTCAACATGCATCATTGGAATCTGTACTTATGCAGATGGTTGAATTATGTTTGGCCTAGGTTGTGGGTATCGAGATGAATGCTTCAGCTGTCGCAGATGCACAAATCAATGCTTCATTGAATGGCATTTCAAATTGCAAATTTGTGTGTGGAAAGGTTTGTTGATTTCCTATCCTTTGTACTGTTTTTGCAACCCTAAACCCTTTTTGAAGCCTCAATTGAGCAAGGTATAAAGCAATGCATTGTTACATGACCAATTGCAAAATCAATAAAACCTGACAATATCATGAGTGGGTACTACATGCAGGCGGAGGATGTGATTAACAACTTGCTAAAGGAGTATGTTGTAGGAGACCTCGAGGACTTAGTGAAAGAAGGTGAATCGAGCACCAAGACAACAACTAGAGCTACTACCCAAGCAGATGCAGAAGAGACAGTAGTCAGATCAGAGTTGCCAGGTCTTTCTGTAAAAGAGACAGAAAATGGCACACACCAGATTGGGAAGGGGACAAGCGAGGTTGGGATCAGTGGTGGACAGCCAATCAAGCAAGCTGAAGAAGAAAGCCACACGACTGGGGAAAAGAGGCTCCGCTTCTCCAATGTTGTTGCCATAGTGGATCCACCACGAGTTGGACTACACCACATTGTGAGTAAAATTGTGAACATTTGCCTTCAATTTCCTCAGCAAAATCCACCTTCCAATGTTGTATGTCATCAATGCAGGAGTTTGAATGGGAGCTGACAAAACTGCTGCTTTTAGGTCTCTGCAAAACTGCAAGAAATTGTTGTTCTGCCTGTGATCATCATGGTCTTGTGCTTACTTTGTGCAGGTATTGAGGACACTCAGATTACACAAACAGCTCCGGCAACTAGTGTAAGTGCAACTGCCTCTCTCTCTCTCTCTCTCTCTCTCTCCCCATGCTCAATCTGTCTTAATTTTTCCAGTGGTTTCTCTTCAATCTCATGGACATGTTGCACAGAGCTGCCCTTTTGTTTTCTGGCTCTTGTGCAGTAGGAGTGTAGAAGAAGAAGTCAACTAAGAATTGATCTGTTTCCTTCTTTTTTTGGTGTGTGCCCCCCCCTCCCTTCTCTCTCTCTGACAGCTATATATCTTGTAACCCGGAGAGCTTGTTGGCCAACGCGGTTGAGCTCTGCATGCCACTGGAAGAGGGCACAGCAGCTGCTGAGAAATCAAGGAGCAGAGGTCAATTCAAAGGCACCACAAACTTGGGGCACGCAAGACGCAGGGTGAAGACATTGCCTGCCTCCGAGCCTTTCAGGCCTGTTAAAGCTGCAGCAGTCGACATGTTTCCTCACACAAAGCACTGTGAAATGATCATGCTCTTCGAAAGATAGAGACAGAATTAGATAGACAGATTTGAGAGATGGGTAGATAGATCAAAGCTTCACAATCTGGCTTGCTTGACTGTATGTGCAAATCTTCAGTTTTGATGTCCACAAACTCTGGCATCATGATGGGTTGTCAGTCAATCAGTTGTGTTTTTTTGTTGGACAAAGAGGGGAAGAAGGAGGTTGTAATTCAATTCTACATCCTCATCATGATCATCACCACCATCATTAACAGTGGAAAGCAGTTCAATTTTTGAATAGAATCAAGGAGCATTTGACAATTACTGAAGTTGCTGAAGTCTGTGTGCTTTGTGATGTTGATGATAATAGGTATGTGCATGAAGGCAGTTTATTGTTGAAGCTGGTTGGTGGGTGCAGAAGACTTGAGCTTCATTTTCTGTAGCTGCAGCAGAAAGAAAAGATTAACAGACAATTGCTAGAACCAAAGTTTTGTGCAAGAAGAAAAACAGCAATCGGAGCAAGCTCTCATGCAGCCCAGAGTGAGAAAACAGCAATTGGAGCAAGCTCTCATGCAACCCAGAGCAAGAGCTGCTGATGGGTTCAACGTGTATGCAAAAGAATGCAGTATTGATGCAGCAGCAGCAGCTGATGATGGTTTGAAAGTGCAAGGAAAAAACACACCATGAGTGTATGCTGCTGCTGATGATTCCAAGTGCACAAAGTTGCACCTCTTGACCATTGACAAAGAAGAGTCTTCCACAGAATCACATTGCTCTCCAGGCATTTCCGCTAGATGAAATCAGAGGCTTGCTTGTGGTTCAAAGTTTGGATTGATGATGGCGTGGGAAAGTGCCAGTGTAATTGCCCCATGCTTTTGTGTTTTGTAGCAGGATTATGGAAATTGGAAGTGGGATTCTGGCTGTAGAAGGGGAAGGGCTTCTTCTTTGCAAGAGCAAGCAGGAGATGGGAGTTATTTTCTGACGAGAGCATTGGAGATCTCATTTCTTTTGCATGTTAAAGAAACATTCTAGAATGCTGTGGTCCCTCAAATGGAGCTCTCAATAGAGAAGAGGAAGAATCAATGACTTATTTTTTCCCCTGATGGCATGAATTGTGTAACAGACAAAAGGACTGAAATGGCAGCAAGAGGATGAAGGGAAGGAGCAGAAAGAAAAGAGAGAATGGAGGGAGGCTGAAAGGGATTGAAAGAAAAAAGAGAGAGAGCTAAAGGGACACCAAGATGAGGCTGATAAGGAACAGAGAAGGAAAGAGAGAGAAGCTATGGAGGCACACAGAGAGCAGAAGAGGAAAGAGAAGGAACTGAAAAGACAGCAGGAGGAAGCAGAAAAAGAACAAAAGAGGAAAGACAAAGAATGTATCTGCTCCAATACAACAGTTGGACCTTGTCATCCTTTGCAGAATTACCCCACCATTGAATTACAAGGTGGACTGCAATGGAAGAATGGGCCAAAGAGGTAAAGTGCTCTTCTTTCACAGGGAGCAACTGGCTGTTTGAATCCAGGATTTGTTGCATCAGTGTGAACCTGTTTACATCATGCACAACAGAACTTGAAAGAAGACTGGTCACTAAAAGGGCACAACAGCCAGCAGGTCTGAGAATTTGCACATCTGCATCATGTTGAGAGACAGGACACTTTGGTGAGGGATGTAAGGTGTTTTGAAAGCCCTTGTGGGTGCTTCCATGTTCAACCTTGACCAAGCTTGGCAGCATATTGCATGTGGCAGGATTGTGAAATTGTCTCTATATAGCCTTCTGGTAGTAGATTGTATCAGGAAAGAAGGAAATGAAGCTCTGCTGCATTGACAGAGGTGATCTGTCTAAGTGTGGAGATTGTCGTCACATGGAGCTGATTACAGCAAAGACCCAGCAGAAAAGCCTCTCAGACTATGAGGATAAAGAGGATGATGACATGGAGAAGGTTGACAATGGAGTTGTTGAAGATGCCACAGATGGCTTCGTTGTGCCTGACTGGAACCTCTCAGACATTCAGGTATGATTTGTGCCTTAACATCAATGTAGTTGGACACTGAGACAATGTCCAGAATTCGCTGAAAATCACCATTTTTCTGCCACCTTTACAGGGGTTTCTTGAGATGTGTACCTTTGGGGTGAGGAAGAAGATCACAGTGCTGCATGATTTGATCTTGTCTGATCAGTTTTTTTCCACCAACTTGTCTGGATTGAAAAGTTGGCAATTGCTGGATCATAGGGTGTGTGCACTTGGATGGATTTTGGGTATGCATGATGACAGGTCTTGAGATATTGGGCACACCCCCAAAGCATCCTGTGCAAGCAGAGAAGTTTCTTGCAGCCCCACACAGCAATTGAACAAGAGTTCCAAATTCATGTTTGTGCTTCACCTGCAAGCTTCTTGATCATGTGACCAATCAGCCTTGCTTTGCAATCAGCCCTTCATTGTATCCCAGCTGATGCTCAACTCTCTCTCTCTCTCCATGGTTTTTCAAAGGTGCAGAAGTTTAAGATTTCAGAAGTTGCTGAAGCTAGGCTGCTTCTTTTTCTTCTTCAGATTTCAGAAGTTTCAGAAGCTTCAGAGTCTACAAGATCTTCTCAGTTCAGGTTTTTTTTGTCAGCAATGGCTCTCTCTGCCTTCAACAAGTCTTTTGTCAAGAACAGCTTTGTTACAAGAATGGAATTCAGAAGATGGCTCAAGCAAACCATGGATGATGATGCTAGCTCTACCATTCAGGAGTTTGTCGACAATACAGAAAGACACTGCACCTTGTACCATCACCAATGGAACTAAAGCTGCTTTCTTTTCGTTTTTTTCCCTTGCAGCAACAGCTGCCTGCAATTTCTTCATGTGCGTGTGTGTGTCTCTCTCTCTCTCCCTCTCTGTGCTAAAACCAATCTCTAAAGATTTCATTCTCTCTTGAGTTATGGACTTGTTTTGCAGCAGTTTTTGTAGAATTCTGATCCCATTCTATCTGTCGCCATCCCTTTCCAAAGTCATGTGTGGAAGAAGAATAAAGATGGCACATTTGGCTGTTCGTCTGTTCTTCTGTTTCTGCATTTGGCTGCACTTGAGACGGCACTTACCAGCAAGAGCAGCAGCAGCAGCAGCGATGATCGATAGCATCTCCAATGATGCTTTCCAAAGCTGGGAGATGAGGGAGAAAGATCCAAGCTTTTCGAGCTAGGACATGCAAATCTGAGACCAATCTGACCACGGAGTTGGTCCGGATGGTCTCGATGATGATGCGCATTCCCGCGACGACGGCGAAGATGACGACGCTTTTCTTTCTCTAGTGTGCGATGACAGAAGAATCCCTGCAGCCTTTTGCTGCTGCTGTTGCCGCTGCTGATTATCCAAGCACCCTGACCTATCACCGCGTTGAGACGCATCATCGACGGATCCGGAACTGGCTAAGAAGAAGATGAAGAGGAAGAGTCTCTCTCGCTCTCTCTAGAGTCTGGAGAAGAAACACAAAGTACAAAGCAGCAGCAGCACAAGCGAAGCTGAAGCTCGCTGAGAGAGAGCGAGAGAGAGAGAGAGAGAGATGTAATGGCGACAAGTATTCTATACTCGCCTTTGCCATTCTATTCATCGTATCAGCAGCAGCAGCGGCGGCATCGACAGTGTGACGCACAATGCAGGCTAAAGACAACCAGGAAGCACGCAACAACAATTGCAGCAACCACACGGAGAAGAAGAGGAGCAAAGACGGGATGCGCTTCACTGTGTGTAGCAGCAGCAGCAGCAAGGAACCGGAATCCGACTGTGAAAATGCACCAGAAGTTGGAGATGATGAGCAGCAATGATGACGACTGTGGCAGCGAGCATCGATTCTTCAATCGCATGGTATTGCAATTGCGCTTTTCCAGATTGTGTGCGCTCGAGAGATGCAGGTTTTCTGTTTCTGGAGTGCTTAGGAGTCGCGTCAATTCCTCCTCCTCCTCCTCCTCCTCCCGGGCATCATCCTCATCGCGGTTGCAACCACGGTTTCAGAGAAGAACCACGACGCATTTGTGGTTCATAGATTTGGCGGAGTTTTGGGGCTTCTTGGGGAGTGGAGGAGGAGATGATGGCGCCGGTGCTGCTGCTGCTGCCTCTGATCCTTCTGGTTTGTTGTCTCGGCCTGGTCGCCCCGTTTCTTCAGCTGCCAAGGAGTACAACAACAAGGTTGAGGTAAGAAGCAGCCAAGATGTAGAAGAAGGCATTTCAGATTCTGAGAGAGCAAGCGGCAATTCCAGTGTTGTCCAGAAAGATTTAGGGCAGAAGCTTGATGTTGCAAGCAGAAATCTGAGTGAGGGATTTGCACTTGATGGCTGCTGTCAGACAGAGGACAAGAGAATTGCTGGAGAACAAGAGGAGCAAATTGTTGAAGGAATTGCTCTTGAACAAGAGGAGGGAATTGTTGTCAAAGAAGAAGAGGAAGGAGAAAGAGAGTTACAGGATTTGGATGCAAGCAGCATTCAAGAGACAGCAGCACCAACTTCAGCAACTGCTTCTGCAGTGGAAGTTCCTACAGAAGACTCTCTTGGTGCAAACTTGAGAAAGCAGCAAGAGGAGGAGGAGGAGGAGGTGGCAGTGGCTTCAGTAATAAGCTCACAGAGTGCAGCGAGTAGGCAACAGCAGCAAGGAGGGTCTGAAAATTCAGCAGTAGTAGCAGGGCTGGAGGATGAGAGGTTTCTGAGGAGGGTAGCCATGGCTGCAGATGCAGATGCTGCTTTGGCCATGATTGCAGAAAGGGCTGGTGATAGTAGTGGCAGCAGTGGCATTGTGAGTAATCAGTATTGCTCAGATCTCATGATTGCTGCACTGGCAGAAGGTAATGGAGAGCTTGCATTTTCCATTCTGGAAGCAATGCGCAGCAGCATTATTCAGAGACGGGTCAATGATAGAGAAGAAGGTATGCACATGTATGTATGTGTACTCTACCTACCTGCACTGACTAGTGGGTGTTTTGCAGACAGCACAAAAGTGTGACCTTTTGATATATGTGGTTGATTCAATTCTTGGCCTTGAATTCCATCTTGATTTGCATTGTATCAAGAAATTCATTGTTTTTGTCATATCTTGCAATGTGTTTGTTGAGAAAGGAATTTTGTGGGGTGGTGAACAAGAAGAGCTGAAGAGAATCAATGATTGGTGGTGAATTGGGGGGGGTGGGGGGTGTGGGCCACCAGAGAAGGGGGGCAGTAGTGAAGGAGGAACAGGATGGCGCTGGGCACAACCGAATGTGTCCACATATGCAGCTCTGGTGAAAGGGTTGGCAGCATCCTTGTGTGTCGCTGATGCCATCCAAATGGTTGCCAATGTGCGTCGGCGTGGCATTCCTGCTGGAGATGAGGTATATAATATTTTAGCAGCTAGGAATTAGAAAAGATCAATTGCTGTGAGGAAAGAGATGTCTCAACTGAGGAGAACATCAAGTGTGTGTGCTGCTGCTAGTAACATTTGTTGCCTGTTATCCATCTCACATGCATGGTTTAAGAAATTGGGTGCAGGTTCCCTTCGGTAAGGTTGTTACTTGCCCCACTTGCAAAACCACCCTTGCTGTTGTCCAACCACAACAGGGTGTTCAGGTGTGCTCCACACACAAAAAGTTCCACCTTTGTGGCTGTTTGTTGCGGTTGAAGTCTTTGAGGATTGCATGTAGTTTTACTCCACAAATAGCTAGGTAGTTGCACAATTCAGATCTTGAATGACTACAGAATCTTGCCAACTTCTGAGGACTGAGATTGAGGAGAGAGAGAGAGAGATGCAGAAAATTTTGAAGTTGCTAGCAAAATGGTGATGCTGGCCAGTGCCTTTTCCAAAGCTTCAAGAGACCCAAGTGACTTTCCCTAAGCTACTACTGGCTGCTTCAAGATAAACAAGGGAGTAACTATATTTCCAGGGGGTGGGGGCAGGTGGTGCCATGTGCTAAGTGTCGGTATCAGTATGAGCTTTGGTCTGGCACTGTCACTAGTTGTGATTCGGAGTCTATCAGGTGTGTGCCATCCCCTTAGTCCATGTTTCATAAGGAATATTTTTTTGTTTGCAGCAAGAAAGGAAAATTCCAGAGATGACAGTTGAGTGTCTGGAATGTTATTCTTTTACAAGAAAAACTATTGCAGAGTGAATGTCATCATCCATAGCTTTTTTCAAAGTAACAGATTTAGGACTATTGATAAGCAACCATGTTTATTCAGGGGCAATGGTTTGATATGTGCTGCTGGATTGCTTAGTTGCTGCCATTGAATGCAGTGCTTGCAACCATTTGTTTGCAGCATGAATATATCTGCATTTGAAAGGGGTCTTCGTGCACTGCAGTTGCTGAAGCGGCCAATTCCAGCAGCTGTGCACTCCATTGTGGTAAGAATATGTCCTCTTGAATAGGTACACTGCTTGATGAATTGGCTTGGATAACCAGGCTACATTCTCAATTTCCTCTCCTTGCAAAAGGATCTTTCAGTCATTGCTTTGTGGGAGAGACCTAATACAATGGAGGCTTGTATGAAGGCATGACTAATAATGAAATGGAAATGGTATTGAGAGGATTGTAGGTTTCTGCCCCTAATGGGGTAGCACGAACTCTCAGATGTGCAACTGAATCTGCCGACATTCCAGCCCAAGAAGGAGAGCGTGTGACTGTGGCATCAGCAGCTCCAGCAAATGCAGGGTTTGGGATTGGCCCCCTTAAAGTGAATGCAAGGTCACCTGGGTGGAGACCAAGCGAACCTATGGCAATCACCAATCATGTAACCAGCCGTGTCGGATCTCTCTTGCGGCCTCCTCCTAAAGCTGGGAGTGGTGCTGCCTTTGACAGCTCTTTCATTATCCCAGCAGCAATTCTCCTAGTCAGTAGTGATGCAGCAACTGCTCTTATTGACCCGACTCTTCCACGTGCAATTGCTATTGGAGCTGCAGTTGCTATTGGGTTAGGCGGTGCTGCCAATGCATTTGTCCTGCCTCGGCTCAATCAGGTAAGGTGCTCTTCAAGAAGACAGTATGGAAATGGTGTGGTAAGTTGGAGGATGAACGAGCCTTAAGAGATCCCCAAAAAATTATGTCCAGAGCCTTTGGAACAATCCTGATTGTATAGTCCATTGTTTGGGGAGGCCCATTGTTTAGCAAGCTTCTTTTGTTTGTTTGTGAGCTGGGCCCTTGAGCATGAATCAGATATCAGATACATATTCAAGAGCTTTGATGTAAGGACATAACAGCTGATTTGAAGAGATGGTGGGAAGGGAGCAGTTGCCAGAAAGGACAGCAGATGCAATGGCTTTGCGACAACAGCTACTGGCTCAACATGAGTTGTTGCAGACGCGTCTCCAAGATTTAAGTCAAGCTGCCGCTGATGATGTACTGCTGTACACCTGACCCTACTTATTGTATATTCATTGTAAGATTATTTTGAGCAATTCCAAACTGTGCATAACCCAGTAGAGTTCTCTTTTAGATCAAAGTACTACCTTGGAGAAAGCACACAAAGGAGTATGGTGCTTTGAACCCTGGTTTATTATAGTCATGGGGAATGAAGCCAAGGGTAACATGGTGATACAATGTGTAGGTTCGGATGTTGGCCCGCATGTGTCAATTGCAGAACAAGATGGAAGCTGTGGGTGAGCCTGCTTACAGGTATCTTTGTCTGCATTGGTTTCTTTTCTCACTGATTTTTTTTTTTGATTGTGGATTAGTTTCCCAATATGGTCAATTATGTATCTGAAATGGTCATTTATGGCAGTGCACGCATTGAGCGAGTCCAGAAAGCCAGAGAAGGTCTGGATGAACGACTGGTAGCACGGCTGGAGCTTATTGACAGCTATGCAAAGGTTAGTTGCCGTGGAGGGATTTATGCACTGAGGAAACTAGAATTGCTGTTATCTTGTTCTAAGCATCAGTATCCTCTCTCAACTGAAATCTCAGGAAGCTTGTGATATATATTGCAGAAGACAGGATGCACAAAATCAAAATCTTGGTTCACAAAGCTGCCAGGAAATTTCAATTTGCTGGCATATATGTCTGAAAGTTCCTAATGCTATGAACATCAGATCCTTGACAACTTATGTTATTGACAAGGACAGAGAACCAAATTTTTCCAGAAAATTTAGTCCGATCACCCATAGATTTGTAGGTCCATTTCTGTCAACCTCCTGATATGTGAGCAGATGACAGCAGTGTCTGGGCTGCATGAAAGTAGATATAACTAGGCCAGACATGTAGTCAGGTAAGTGTAAGATCTGTAAGTGGTGCATCCACATTTTTAGTCAATTCCATGGGCTCCTTTACAGTTGCTGCAGCCACTCTGTGGTAGTAGCAGGATGCAAACCTTGCTTATTCAGTATAATAAGGATGGGTTTTGTTGGCTTGTTTGCTTGGTTGGGTTGTGGATGGATTGGGAATAGATAGCATCCATGATTGAGATTGAGGTGGAGATGGATGTTGATGTTTTAGCTGCTGAGGGTGCCAGGACTTCGGTAAGCCCATTTCCAGTGGGGACTTTTAGTTCTTCCCGTGTCAAAGTTTGTCTGTCTGAAGCTCTCATTTGAGGAGAGCCTCCACCTCTGCATTGGCTTCTATAATCTTCTTCCTCCCTTCTAACTATCAGGCTGGGAGATTGCAAACTGGATGAATATTTCCTGGATAAAATTGCTATTGGGATACAGAACTACAATTACAGTCTAGAAATTATCCAGATCATCAGCACACCATTGGATGGTACTCATTTCTAGTGTGTTCACACATTGTTTACCCATCTCTGATTGCATGCTGTATGGGTATCTGGATGAGGGCAGGAAAGCATTGCTGACCAGATTGAGCGACTTATGGATGTTGAAGATCTTCAGATGGTATTGCTGCTCGTTGCAATTTTTAGTAGAGTCTGTTGAAGATCTTCAGATAGTACTACTGCTCCTTGCATTTTTGGTAGAATCTCTGACATCCCCGCAACGTTGCTTCAGAATTTCTCTGGGATGGCACTTGCATTTCACATTGAGAGAAGAAACCATACAACATTGAAAGAATAGAAAATACAGCAAGGGAAATACTTGACATGGATGCGGGCATGGGTGCAGGCATGGAAAATACAGGCAGAGGCGAATGATGAATTGGAAAGGCTGCTTCAGTCATCACCCCTCCTGCCTGAGTCTACATGATCTTCAAAAGCCTTATTTTCCACTTTGACTTCCCACTGAGGCTGATGGTATGCAGACTTTCCAAAACACTTTTCTCTTCAGAGGTTATCTTTGACAAAATGGATCTACCTTGAAAAGCTCCAGATGTGGGCCTTGTTATTTTACTCCAGGAGACCTGCTTAGAACATCACATTAGAGACTGAATAATCTTTATTTCACCCTGAGGCCAAAGCATAATTGAAAGCAAAAAACCAATTTGTTTTTATTGCTGTCTCCAAATGTTAGAAACCAAGTTTGAGATGACTCAACTTTCAAAGCAGGGATGATTTCCCTCATCTCATCTTGCTGCTCAGTTTTAGCTTCTTTGCTGTGTCAAGAAAATTCCTTGTGTGATGATGTACTACTACTCTTGTCCCAATGCACTTTTTTTTTTGTCCACGGTTTTAGTAAACATTCGAATTAAGAGGAAATGGTTATGATTTTGATATGGAACCATTTTAGTTTGGCAGATTGGTGGAATACCTGCTGATGACAATTTCTGCAAAATCTATTCAAATAAGATGAAATTATGTTTTGTGCACATGCCAGGTGGCAGGTGATGTTTGCAATATTCCCTGCCAACATGCCCCAACACTTTGAGCTATGACATTTATTTTATGACATGTGGTGTTTGATGTAACAATTGCTGTAAACATGTGCATTTCAAGCTATTCCGTAAATTCATATGTCACAAGGATCTTTGCACATACTCTGCAGGATCTCATACTCCTTACTATCCTTCTATCTTCTTCATTATTTACAACCAAATATTTCCTGCATTACCTGTTCATGTGAAACGCATCTCTATTACTCACTGTACAGAAGAGGAGGGTGAATTGTGAACCATGGACTCAACCATCATCATCAGTGGCCTTGAGTTTTGGTACATGCCCATACAGCACCAAAACAATTGTGTTGTATGGTCAACTACACCGAGATATATGCAAAAGGAGATATAGAACACTTAAAAAGTGCAAGTTTGAGAAACAAGAATATATAAAGATGGTGGATTGAGAAATTGACAATCATGCAATGGTTCTGGCTCTTTTGAGGCAAAGTTCAAACCAGCAATAATGGGTTAAATAGGAAATATTCCATTGATTCTCAAAAAATGTGTGCTCACAATTGCACATGTTGAACATACCTCAAAATGTGGAACTAAGTAGAGACCATATCCACCTCTTCCAGCAAAGTTCAAATCTCCTAAATACAAAATGTTACATGAAGTTCCTGAAATGAAAAACTGAATGCACAGGTCACATTGACACTTCCAAGCATTCTCCAAAATGTGGACCCAAATGAAAACTCTAGCTGGAGATGTTCTTACCACGAGAGGGAGAACCAACAAACAAACAGATGATGAACCATAGATGGATGCAGAAGGGATGTGCCCAAAGTTTATCAACATGAGCTTTAAACAGATAAAAACTGAATTGTGATCTTGCAAGGGCTTGAACCCTGCTGTCTGCCCAGTTTTGCAGATAGATCTTCAACTAAGAGAAGCTGTTGTACTGGCCAGTGCAGAACAGAGAGGATAAGAAACTACTTACTTGATGTAGTATCTGCAATTCCACATCCATGGCTTAATGTTCAGAACACTAAGCTTGATGTATGATAGCAGTACATAGTCATGAAAAGCAAGAAAGAAATCAAGTTTGAGTTGAACCTGTCACCCTTAATGCTGGTGAATCACCAGAAAACATTCATTGCAGGATACTCAATTTCATATTGACACAGTTGTTTGAACACCAGCCTCCCACATTAATTGATTCAACATAGCACAAAAGTCCTGCAAGATCATCAAGACATCAGAAATCAGTACAAAAGAACTACATCAATTGAAAGCCTGTTGATATGCATCTCTTTCTTACTGGACGAAGTGCAAACTTCCACTGAATGAATGCAACACACCTCACATCACACAACTGAAAAAAACAACACACAGCACAAATAACATAGTAACAGATCTTACAAGATAGATGTAAGAAAAGCAAAAACATGTGTCTGGATAAACATGACACAAAAATCCACAAAAGAAACTTGAGGCCAAATATCAAAGAAACAAACAAGCCCAAACCATTCCTCATACAAGGAATAAAGAACCGAGCAACCTGATTCAAGGAACCCAACAACACAAAAAAAAAAAAGACAACACGCACAAAGAGAAAAAGCAGGACTACAATACACAGATCAAACACAACACAGAAAGTGAACAATCCAGTCCAAAACAGCACACAGAAACAAACTCTCATGCACACTGATTCATAGACCACAAATTTAATGAAACCAAAATGGTTGGAGCAAGATAAGACATAACATTTTGGATTGACATGAGGGTTTCCGGCAATGACAGGAAGAAAAAAAAATGAA
>Ga0209208_10002326_pt1 | contig 27209 bp, 31 predicted proteins | sample S1TSphfallax_3_FD_187694 | JGI IMG/M metagenome (GOLD analysis project Ga0209208, IMG submission 187694) | Host-associated microbial communities from peat moss isolated from Minnesota, USA - S1T2_Fd - Sphagnum fallax MG (SPAdes) (version 2) | ecosystem: Host-associated > Plants > Peat moss >...
TTTTACCATATCCGTCACTCCTTGGTCATTCAATGTCTATTGAAAAATTGGGGCAGAATCCTATGCCACATAGTCATGTCCAGGTGCTGGGTCTACAAGGGAAATGGCTTCTTCAACTTTAGTAGTATTGGTTCTAGTTTTGGTTCCAATGACAAGGAGATGTTTGATTATGATCTTAGTGATAGGGTTGGTTCTAATTTTGGTTCTAGTCACAATATTAGTTTTGGTACCAATCTCCCTTACTATAGACGGTTCACCCAAATCGACCTCCATTTGAGTTTTGGTGTTCTAATCATTCCTCTAGCTCTCACCCACACATCCAAATTTTGTCATGTTTGCCATCATTTTTGTACGGAAAAAGGGAGGCATAAAATGTGGGAATGCACATTAATAGGCCTCGAGATGACTGCATAGTCATTGTCATCCCTTTGAGATGACTCGAAATAATCTTGAATCAATTTAGTAATTCAAGCTTGTAATGTTCCCACTTGTCCAATTGAACTCAACATGCCTTTTGTTGGTAGATGAATAGTTTTGTGTTCATGAAGGCATGTTCCATCTAAGGGTTTCAAACTCTTCAATTTGGTGATGCCAAAGGTCTATTAACTTTGCCTTGCCCCCCAACCTTTCATTTTGGTAACCAAGGCTTCAAAATCCTTTTCAAATCTAAGGATATTGTCCCTAAGGTCTTGGATAGTCCTTTTGCACACTGGAAATCATTTTGGTGTTGTGTCGAAGTTCTTCTTGTCAGTGTTCACTTTTGTTCTACAGTGTGGAATTATCTATTTCTAATTGAATGATTTATAATTTGATGACCTTGAGCTTGCTTTATGTGATCTTGGCTGCAAAATCAATTGAACATCCCTTTGCCTCCTCCCTTGAGTGCTCAGCATGAAGAGCTTCATGGTCCGCCTACAATTAGTTGTAAACCATAGAAATCGTTGAAATTCGATCCTTCACTTCTGGTAGTTGACTTTGGTAGGCCAAATTTTTGGTTTGGACTTTGATCAACTTCACCTAGACCTCTTACAAACTTTGAACTTCTTTTTGGAGCCCTTCCATCATTAAAACATCATGTTGATAACTATCTTCTAGTTGTTGGTACTGTCTATGAAGATCGGTAACCTGTTGTTCAACCCTCCAGTGGATTGTACTTCCTCCAATGGTTGTTGTGACCTTTTTTCTTGGACATTTAACATGGAGTCTAAATTGATTGGTGTGCCTAGGGTAGGTGCCTTTGGTGACGATTACTTAATTTTTGAATCAAATCAAAAAATTCCAAATTGTCATATTCATCATTTGGGTTAGATTCCGGTAGTTTGGTTTTTAGTTCCAAAGGAAACCATTTTCATAGTAGGATGTTTACTACCTGTGTAGGGCCAAATTTTGGTTCATTTCCTGCACTTTCCTTTGACTTTGAAAGCACCAAAAAGTCTTAAATGCAACTGTACAAGTCGTAGAAGAGAACAACAAACGAGTGAATTTGGTTCCCTTCTTCTACCATCATCACAAGAAGCATGAGCTTCTTTGTAACATAAGTTGTTATATTCCCTTTCAACCAAATCACTTACAATAGTGCAAGCATTCTTGCCATGTATTTGCCCTTGAATTGCACAACCTTCTAGCCCTCCTTCTGCATAATTGCGTCTTTTAGTGTAAGCCTTATGCACATGTCTATGATTTCATCTTGCTTATAGTTCGGTCGAATGGTGATTCCAACATTAGGAAGATGCAACATTTCACTGACTATCTTTTCAGTAAGGGAAATTGGTTGCCCTTGCACCACTGAATAGATTTTTTGGGGGGTGTATCGAATGATGCCATGTAGCCACTCCTTCATTAATGGCCAAATTGGGGTGAGCCAAATGTTGAAAAAATCAAAAACTCCTACCTATTTTGCCCATTGAACATCTCTCCCTCCCACCCGTCTTTCAAACTTATCCATTTTGGCAAATATTACCTTGCCTCTACCTCTCAAAGTCACTATCATTATAACCCTCTTTTTTTCTCTTCCTTAACTTCATAATTTGGTTTCAGTTATGCACTTTTCAGTTTTGCTTGAAAGCTCTCAAGGGCTTTCCCTCGTTCTTTTCATAGTCTTTTCATCTCTTGTTGTTCTCTAGCAAACCTCTCCACTTCTTTTTTGCTAATTTCTCCTCTCATCCTAATGTCGAATGTTATAGTGTTAAGATCCAAAGTGTAAGAAAAAAAATCATCAACTATTGTGGAAAGGAAAATTTGAGGCCCTTTTATAGGTGTTAGAAGGGATGAACACAACACGTCAGCGGGGAAACCTTTTGGATGAAAAATGTGATAGTTGGGAACTTGAACCATTGCATTAGTTCTTGGTTGAAATGGTTTGAGTTGACAAGCTTGAATGAAATAAATCTTTTGATGATACTAAGATTTTTCATCCATGGGATAGATTTTGTTGCATTTTCAATGGTGGATTCCACCTAGTCAAAATCATTTGCAAATTCTAGATTGTTGGAATCTAATGGTTTTTTTTATATATTGAATTATCTTGGTTGATATTCATTGGTTACAATACCAAATTTCATTAGAAGGGCATTTTTTGGCAATTCAGTTCTCTGGTATCGATTAGCAATTATGTTCCTTAATAACGATTCCCAATTCGGTTCCTCAGTTACTAACTACCAGTTTGGTTCCTTAGTTACTGATTGCGAGTTCAGTTCTATGGGTATCGATTGATAATTCGATTATGTGGGTATCAATTGGTAGTTCAATTCCAAGGTTACCAACTGATTTTTGGTGCTTCTTCCAAAGCATAATTTGGTTTTTGCTGCAACTCCAATTTAGTTGATGGCTTGGGTCGTATTTTGTTGGGGATTGCATTGTCATCTTGTCAGATTCCTTAAAGGTGTTGATCATTTTTTGATTATTGGAGTTATATTACAAAACCAATTTTTGATGGGGTATTGTCATTAATGTTTATCTTCCCCCTTCGGTTGTGGTTTCCAGTCTTTAGGAAGCAACATGCATAGTTTTGTAAAGTTTTAGTTTGTTGATGTTGACCAAAATAAGGTTTGCGTTGAACTTTTTGATAATGACCAATAATGTAATGTTGTTGGGGAGATAATATTGAATCTAATAAGGTCCAGACCATCAGCGTTTGAATTTACCAATGTGGGTTTTTCATGTTTTAGGGAACCAAAGCAGAAAATCCCTAATGGAAAAAAAAATTCTCTTTGTAATGAGTTTGTGCCCATTGAACTCGATTCCATTGTCATTGCCTTAAAGTGGAAACAATTGTGTCCCTAGCCTCATCCAATCATTCTAATTGAAATAGTCTAGTGGCCAAGACTTAGATTGGGGAAAAGTCCTTGCTTATTTAGGGGTTTGTTGGAAGTAATTATTTTGTCCACATTAGAGGATGAAGACCATAAACCAACTCATACAAAGTATGTCCATTGGTCACCTTGAATGCAGTTCAATATGCATACATAATTGTGTGCAAATGTTTGTCCCAATTCGATTGTTTTTTGTTTACTAACTTGGTTAAAAGAATGCAAATTACCTTGTTGGTTGATTTTGCTTGGTCATTGCCTTGAAGGTGATAGGTTGTTGAGCTAGTGTGTTTCATCAGAAAATGTGTGGTTAGCACTTCAATTGCTATATTGATGAAGTGCACACCTTTATCATTGACCAAAATAAGGGGACACTTGAATCTAGTGAGGATGTTTTCATACATGAACTTTGCAATCACCACAACTATGTTGGTGTGTAACGCTTTGGCTTCCACCCACTTGGTGGCATAATCGGTTACCACTAATATGTACCAATTTCTTATGGTTCAGCCATTTGGTTTGATGGGACTTGTGAAATCAATGCCCCACTTCATGAAAGGCTCGGCCAATAGGGTGGTAACTAGATGGGCCATACATGCTAATGATATATCTCTTACACACTAGCAAGCATGACAAATTGACAATACATCTAAACATCCTTATGTAATGTAGGCCACTAGTATTTGGCATCTAGAATCTTTCGATTAATAATGTGTGCTAAGAAATGGCCACCACCCACATCATTATACATCTCTTTAATGATCATTGAAATTTCTTTCGGGTGTAAGCAACACTTTAGATCCCAATCTTGACCTTGTCAGTAGATAACACCAACCTATAATGTGAAAGGAAAAGTTTTTAAGGTTAATTCCTTTTTTAGCTCTAGTGAAAAATGAACTAGAAAGGTCTTGGTTCACAAGTAGACATGCACATCTTGTAATTAGGTGGGTTGTAATGCGAAAAAGGGTAGAATACAAAATTTGATCGGGTATCCTTTTGTTTTCAATGGAATTTAAAGTCATGACAAAACATTTGCAACAGAATGGGACTTGCGTGGTTTATACACCATTGAAAAGTCATACTCAAGGAACAAGAGAAGCCATCATGCAATGCTGGTAAATACATAATCTTTAATTTTATATTTTGGTTTAAAATTTGGACTATAATGCAATAAAACTAATATTAACAAAGTATGTTCATTCAAATTTGCTTTAAACCAGTTTCAAAATCAAATATCTAGTAATGAAAGTATGATTAAAAATATCAAAACAACAAATTCTAGCTATGAAAACAAAGTTTTATAAAAATCAAAATATATTTTTTGCATTTTTTTTAAAGCTCCATGTTTTACAAGTATACAATGGTCTTCATTTCTTCCTTTTCTCCCAAGATATTCTTCAACAATTTTTTTTTCATATGTTCTATTCAAATTTAAATGGCGGTAAAAAACTATGTAATATAACTAATAATTCCTAAAATAGTAACTAGGTAAATAGAAATATCCTAACTAATAATTGCCACAAGTAATTATTCCCTTGACAAATGTGTCCAAATACTTGTTTTTTTTTAAAATGTACAACAACATTGTTGCAACCCTAGCTTTGGGCTCGCGACTAAGGCAAAAGGGTTACAAGGGTGTGGGCCAAGAAGAAGCCCGGGAGTCACATCACATACTCCCAGGAGTGTAGGAAAGTGTGAGGGAATGAACCCTCACACTCCCAAAACAACTCCCACTTTGGGAGATGGAGTCCTGATAGATTCCCGAGATTTTACAGAGCGATTTCAGAGGTCAAAACTCAATTTCTTGTAGCGTTCTTTATATCATTGGAAAGCTCTTGGAACGTAGATGTTTAAAATAGGCTCGCATTGCTCATTTGGATATTTGAAACATAAGTTATGGCTAAAAGAAGGGCCGGGAGTCAAACTGTCAATTAGACTCCCGACCAAAAAAAGTCGGGAATTGACCCGATTTACTTAGCTGTAGACGACGTGCAACATACTATTGAAAAGCTCTTGACAAGAGCTACAACTTTGCTTCATCCCGCACCTCAATCCGAGGTCTGTTCGCAAAGTTATGGGGTTCCAAAGTCACGAGAGTCCCAGCTGGTGCGATTTTAGGACTCCCACTCGGAAGTCCCGAGAGAGAAAAACCATTTGGATGTACACCCCGTGGAGAGGTGCAAAGTATACTATAAGGGGGAAGGTGATGGCTTCCCCCAAATCCGGGCCGTGGTGAGTCTTGTGTGTCCATGTTACCCATGGCTCGTCCTAGCACCAAAGGTGTTCCAACTATGCACTAACCACCTTGTGTGGGTTGTGTGCAGGCCCGTGTGAGTGAGTGAAGCTTGTCAACTCTTCCTAGTTCCATCTTGGAGCTCCAACACGCCCCTATACCCCTCAAAGTGTTATGAGCTAGGGAGCGTGCCCTAACTCCTCCTCCTTCCGTTGTCTTGTACTTGGACTCACTTTTGAGTCCTTTGAGGAGTTGGGAGTGCGTCAAGCACCATGTGATCCACGTAAAACACAAATTATTACTTAAAAGGTAGTGATGGATGTTGAGAATTCAAGCTCAACTAGTTAGGTTTCATTAAGTACTGGAGTAGGAAAGTAACTAGGTTATTTTCACAAGGTTGAATTACTTTCTTTACTTATATTAGTTTGGTTATTTGTGGTTTGGTCTTGTAGTTAAATACCTTGGTGTTGATGATTTGTTTCTCTTTTCTTCATTACACAAGTTTGTGTATTTCATGTGACAAAAACCTTGAAGAGTTCTTGATGTTGTGTTTTGTGTTATGAGCATTGTGTTATAGTTTCCTTTCTACAAAGTTTTATGTTTACACTTGAGTAGATCTTTTATTTGTTAACAATGCACCCCCAAACTCCTTGATAGACTCAAATGTGAATCCAAAGGTGAAAATAACGAAAGGATAAGGAATCAAGGTATGCTCCTTGGTTCACAACACTTCAGGGGGTAGAAGGGCATGTTGGAGCTCCGGGATGGGGACTTGACAAGTGATAAGGGGGTCAATTACTCACACAGACTTGCACAAACTAAACAACAAATTAGTTAGTTTGTAGTTGAAACAATTTTGGTGCACAAATAAACCACAGGTAAACACGGACTCATAAGACTCACCGCTGCCCAGACTTGGGGGAAGTCATTACCTTCCCCTTTATAGTATTCTTTGTGCCCAGCCAAAGGGCCTAAACGCAAATGTTATTTTGTCCCGGGACTCCCAAGTTGGGAATCCCAAAATTCCCAAAATGGGGACAAGGCCCATAACTTCTTGTGTAGAATTTTGATTAAGGTGAGGTCTAAAGAAAAGTTGTAGCCGTTGTTGAGATATTTTTAATGGTATGTCGCACACCACCTGCACGCAAGTAAATCAGGGCGATTCCTGACTTTTAATGGTCGGGAGTCAAATTAGCAGTTTGACTCCTGGCCCTTCTTTTGGCCATAATGTATATTTTAAGTACCCAAATGGATCATGTGAGCCCATTTTAAACATCTAAGTCTCAAGATATTTATAATGGTATAAGGAAATTTTCAATGGAATGATTTTTGACCCCTGCAATTGCCTTTTGAAAATTCGAGAGGCCATTGAGATTCCAACTCCCAAAGTGGGAGCTCACTTGGGAGTGTGGGGGTGACATTAGTGTTGAAACTTGTGCAAGGTGTACACCATGGCCAATGCTTCACACTCTATAGTGGTATAGTTATGCTCTGTGTTGTTTAACTATCGAAAAACATATGAAATAGGTTAATCGCACTTCCATGTTGGGTTCTGAGCTAGTATAGCCCTGATTGTTGAGTTTGAAATGTTAGTGTGAACATGAAAGTTCAGATCCCACTTGGGTGCGATGAGTATTGATCCATCCATGTATTTTTGCCAAATTACATCCCATATTTATTAACACTCTTTGGTCGAGTCAAAGGTTTTGGTTTTCCGCAATAATTTGGTGATGGGTGCCATGATGAATGCAAAGTCCCAAATGAAACATTGATAAAAATAAGCCATTTTGTCAAAAACTTGTATTTCCTTTGGAGTTTTTAGTGGTGGCATGTTGACAATTCTTAAAATTTTCTTTGGATCCAGTAGCTTACCTTCCCTTGACATAGTGTATCCCATAATAACTCGGAAATACATCAAAAACATGCATTTGTTGGGATTCAAGCTGATATTGAATTCACAGCACTTGTTAAAACAAAGGCACAACTTTTTCAAATGGGTATTTCGATCACTGAAGTTGTCCAAGAATAACTTCACGAAAATGTCCAAGTATTTTTAAAAGCCATACGTATTGTTCTTTGATAGGGGGGGGGGACGTTCTTCAAACTGAATGGCATGATGACCTGGACCAAAAGCCCCCCAATCGATAATGAATGTTGTTTTGTACCAATCTTCAGGAGGTAACATAATCTAATGGTAGTTTGAGAAGCCATCCAAGAAAGAACACATTTCATGACCTGCAACCATATCGAGGATCTCTTCAATGAAAGGCAAGGGGTATGGATCTTTCTTTGTGGCGACATTCAATTTGTGGATGTCCACACAAATCCAAAGCTTGTCGTTCTTTTTCAATACCACCACAATTGATGATAACAAAGTAGCTTCCTCCACTAATGCAATAAATCTAGATACGAGTTATTTATCCAAATCATGTTTAACCACTACAACATAGTTAGGATTCATTCGATACCAAGTTTAATGAGCTGGTGGGATTGTGGTGTCCAACTCAATTCAATGTTGAATAATGTGTGGGGGAATTTTGGTCAATTCCTTGGAAGACCATGCAAACAAGTCTTTGTATTCCTGCAACAATGTTTCAACTTCACCAGCTATTACATCATCAAAATTACATTGAGTTTCAAAAAAAAAAATTATTTTTTAAAACCTAAATTTAAATCTTGTACCTACATATCCTCCAATAAGTTCCAACATGCGATCTTCATTTCATGGACCTTAATGCACAATTGGAGTGACATCATGGATGTTATTTCATGAACTTTGCAAGCATGAGTGTGAACAAATGAACATGAACAAGGGAGTAGGACCAGATTTTTAAAAAAATATTCTTCCCATGTGATAAGATATTTAAAGAATATTTCATCACACTTAAGACATAATATTTGGTGACATGGAAGAATATTCTACCATGTGTTATGGATGAATGATATATGTGGATGAAAAATTATAGTGGACGAACTTTTTCATGACCATTTGCAACAAGATACATTCTAAACATAAAACAAAAAATTATGTTGGTTTATTATGAACAATTCATCACATGAAATGCTCAAATTATACTAGTATTTCAAATTCCATTACTACCAAGTATATTCTAACTTTGCAACATCCAAACCATACAAAATTTGAGATTAAATCAAATTCAGTGGCACATAAACTTGTTGACCCACCAAGAGGTATGTGCCATTTCAAACACTACTTGTCCACCACAAAGAGGTATGCAACCATTAGGAATTGAGACAATATTAAGCACCTTAAGACACCTTACCATTTAAAACTCTTTTTTATTTTCATTCGCTCTTTCAACCCCTTGGCAACTTGCATAATGAAATTGCATTCTTTTTCCCTCTACTACTAATTCGCATGCAAAATACCTCAATTTGCATTTTTTGCACAAGTACTTGTTAGTTGCATCCTTTGTTCCTCGATCACATGCTTGCAATCATAAAATCTCTTTACTACAATGGTAAAAAGAAAATTGTCACCAATTGTCACACTAAACACCTTGGAATCTATGATCGAATACACCTTAATCTCAAGCATACTAGAAAGAATTTGCAAGATGACAAAAAAACCGTTGGAATATCCAAGAAATAATACCAAGCTAAACCCCCTCAGGCATTTGGTCGAAATTAGAACATGGGGAACATAATGGAAGAGGGTAATTGAAAAAATAGTGGACTGGGTGGCATGGCAATGGGCAAATGTGAAGATGGACAAAGAGAATCTGTGAACATTTCTAAGGATGATATGAAGGACTACAATTTAGCAATGTTTACACATGTAATGGACTTCTTCAAAAAACATGCAAGTTCAAAGAAGCTGATTCAAGAGCATTTTTTGATAAGCTTATTGAGCAATTTGTTAATAAAGGACTTGCTAACACTTGGGAATTTGTTATCCACAAAATTCATGAATCCTTGATGACAACTTTATGCAACTCCATGTAGGTGAACCTAGGTTCCACAGGAATTGAAAAACAAAGTCTTAAAACAACCAATTAATTGTCGAATGATAGGGCCAACCCCAAAACCATGAGACATGTATGACAAAAAATTGAATGAAAAACCAAAATCTTATTCTTTACATTGAATCATAGCGCAATAGACATGTGAAGATGAATATTTATTCAAAGTATGAGATTTATAAGGAAATATATATTTATGAACAATTAAAATAAAATTATGGCTAAACTTGAACAATCTTCAACAAATCAGTAGTGACTATTGAGATAAAAAATCAATAATTTTTTTGGATCAAAGCAATAAATGATATCAAAATCATATACATGACGTTGTGGTTACTGAGACAAATGTAACTATTATGTCGTTTGGAGCCATTATGGCATATGTAATTGTTTCGAATTCACTAATAAAAACCAAATGGTCCAATGACAACCAATGTTTGTGATGTTAGATTTAAATGAAAAATTTGACTAAACAACTACAAATATTTCATGAAGTAAAAATGTTTCCAAATGTTTTTATGTTGTGCATTTAGTTTAGTTTTATTTTGAGGTTAAAGGGATCCATCAAAGAAATTTAGGACATTTTTTTCATTTGCATCATGTCAACATATCCATATCCACAACACTCTTACAAAACATTGCCATATTTGGATTTGTACTTGTTTGTACAAAAAAAAAGATGAAGAATTCCATGTAGAGGCTGGATACTAGGGGTCTATTAATCATTTGTAGGATTACAAGATATATGTGCCAGTGATCGAAATGTTAATTCCAAAGTTTTTGAGTAGCTTGCCACAACCACCTGGAGACAATACACGGCGAGAAGACCATGCAAACAAGAATTTTAGAACATGATTTCATCAACAATGTGATTATCTTCTGGGATTTCAAATGTCTAAGAAAATAAGCGATTCAATCCTAGAAAAAGGATGGCCAAGAAATGATACTAATGTAGAGGATGATCCATATGAAACACTTGCATTTGCTTACAATAGGGAAATGGACCAACTAGTGGTGGCCAACACAATAGAAAATGAGGTGGAAAAAGAGAACATTCCAAGGTTGGATGACGAAAAAAAACAAGGGGCCAAAGACAACACACTTGGGAGATATCACGACAAATTTGGACAAGGAAGAAGAAGAATCCACAACACCAAGGTTAAAAATGGATGAGGAAGCGAAAGAACCGACAACACCAAGGTCATAAATGTGTTTAAACAGTGTTAACAACACACCAAAAGAAATTGGTTTTGCTCATTATGTCCAACACAAAGGCCCATGAAATAGTTGATATTCACAATAAATAGAACCAAGACACCTAGATCAATTGTGTAGAATTCAAGTTGGACATATAACATAATTGACTTGAAGAAAATAAACTTCAGAAGTTGCATGGTTAGGTTTTGTGAATATGTAGCATAGATTAAACATTTGAAGTTAGGAATATAAATATATCATGATTTCAAAATGGACATCAAAAAGGTTAATTTAAAAACGTATGATATTTTTTTTTAGTAAAATAATTGAGGTTTTACAATAACCATAAAAGTGAAATCAAAGAGAACATGTTGCCTCCAAGACTGCAAATTGTAACAACAATTAATTAGGTTAATGCCACAAATATTTGAAATAGAGTGTTGCATCCTAAGTGCGAAATACATGTGAGATAAAATGTTTAAGAATGCAGATTGGTTTCAATTTATGGCATGGGGCACTCGAGTTAATAAGTGCGAGAAAAAATATCTTGTGAGTATGAACCATATACATTGAAGGTAAATGTAAAAAGGATACATTGAATGAGAATCTTTTAATGGTGATGTATGCATTAGTACATAAATTACTGCAAAAAAAACTGAAAAGAAATCCAAATTATGAAATTTAAAAAAAATCAAAATTCAAATCCAAGAGAAATATTATTAAGAAATAAAAGAAAATACAAGCCACATTTACCTATCTCTCCATTGCTTCAGAATCTATGAATCACATCACAATTTTTTTTGTAAGTATGGGGAAAAACAAAGCATGTTGCCAGAATTTGAGCATAGTTTTCAACATATGAAGGCAGTTGGGGGCTTGAAGGTGGGCTTGGAAAAAAATCGTCATGGGCAAAAAAAGGTATGCACATCAAGGAGCTAAAAACACCTTTACATCACATGGGAAGGGGTGTCATTAGTTTATTTGAATTCAAAAGAGGAAAGTGGAAAGCAAATTTGGTGGAAAGGTTAGATGAAATTCTAGAATTAAAATCCAATGCAACAATTGAATGCTTATAACAATACATACCAATAGATGTTGCAAAATCAACAAAAAAGGATTTCGGCTTCGAACCAACTCTAATCAAGGCTTCAAGTGTTAGAGGATGCATTTCTTTGCCAACACAAAATGGCTTTCCAAAACTTGAAACTATCATTTTGGTGCTATTAGTCCAGTTGTACGTAACATCTTCCTCCATAACCGTAATCCCTTGCTCGAGTATGCCAAAAGCAAGTGCTTGAAACTCAAAAATTTGGGGGTCTTCACCAAAATTGTAGTTTGGTTGAATAGAGTCTGCAATAAGAAAAAAGAATGTTTATAATTGGAATGGAAAATTAGGAACAAAAGCAATAAGGAAAATATATGGGAAAGGAGATGTACCTTCAACCCAAGATCCTTAGTGCTGCACAACGGAAGACTCTTCACCACCGCCCACTTCATTCAAATTGACATGGAATAATTGTCCAAGAATTATTTGATATGCTTGAAGATTTGCAAGTGATTTGAGTGGAAAAGGAAGATGGCACCACTTTCGGACAAGACTTTTCTACAAAAATGAAACAAAAATGAAAACACATTCCACATAGTGTGAACCTTAGCATTCCACTCTGGAATGTTGGCTTTAGATTGAAACACCATGGGAACACCAACACCTCTTAACAAGTTTCCAATCACAAGATCAACAAGTCTTTATGGATTCACCTAAAAGACAAAATTCATTAAGTCATTGAGACTGGAAAAAGAATGAAAGGACTTGTTGTTCATAAAAAAAATGAAGGTATTAAATTCACCTAATGAAGGTAGTTGATGAAAGTGGCATGTTTGGGAGGCCATTTTCTATTTTCATTCACAAAGACACTAGAGAAGACCATAAGAGATGCATCGCCATCTCGTGGAATCCCATGGTCTTTTTGTTCAAGCGAAAGACAAATCTCGTTGAAATGATAATGGTCGATGACCTCTTGGCAAATTAAAACCTAATGTTTTCCTTAAAGCTCTAAAAGAGAAATTAAGCTAAAACGAGGATGGTAGAGGACTTTTTAGTGACAAATCAAGGTGTCTATTAAAATGTCTCTTGTTGGTTCCTTCAAGCATGTCATCAAAATTCATCTTTGAGGTTGTGACCTCATAATTGACCACAGTCACGTCTTTTGGAAGCTCCATGATTTCTTGAGGAATTGTCTTTTTCCCCTTTCCTTTTGCAACCGATTTATTTTTGCTTGCTTGAATGTCCAAACCCCCAGAGCTTACGAGTTTCATTTAGAAGCCAAGCTCATGGCTCTCTTTGAGCACAACCTTAGATGGCAAGGTACAATTTTAAGGGCACTCAATGTACCAGTTGTAGTCTTCAAGGTGGTATGGCGACCAATCCGTAATGAGGTCCTTGCAATACATGGTGTTACTTGTTTTCAAATTTTGCCAAATCTAAAGCAAATGGGGGAGGTCATTGATCGCACCCTTAGGGAACATAACATGGTAAAAAAGCCTAAGGAAAACATCATATGAGAAATTCCATCATCTTTAAGATTCAATGAATGATAGTGCAATGCAAAAGAAACAAAAGAGATAGATTAAATATAGAAAAGAAGGTTCGAATTCACACCTATAAAGAACTCTTTTGAGGGCCTCCTTTCTTCTAGATTGAAACTTTGTTCCCAGGTTTTGCTATGATGAATACCATCCTTGGGCTTGAACTCTTGAAAAAAAAAGTTTCCCAAACCTCAAGTCTCCAATTGCGAATATATTCCTCCAATGTCATTAAGATGTGGACCTCTTTTACCATGAGCTTAAAGTCAATGATTGTGGTAGTGTATAGTTTGAATGCCTTATTTCAAGCTGTAAAAACCAAAGGTAGTAAGAATAGGCAAAAAGTGGACATCATATTGAAAATGGAAAGCCATTCAAGGAAGTTTGAAGTTTTACCTAGTACCAAAATGTTACCTTGTGCAACCATTTGTTGAATTGGGTGTCCAAAAAACCCTATTTTGGGAGTTTCTTGGCTTCCCTCTCCATACTCATTCCATTGCATCAACCAATAAACTTTCTATTCCTTACTCACGAAAGAATACATGAGCATCTGAAGTTTATTAATGAGCATCTCAAGCTCCAAATTGTCATCATAGTGGGCCTAAATTTCCTACAAAAATTTGGTCCCAAGACTTGGATCACAAACAAAGAAATGTTTGCAAAATGCCAAGTAGTTTTCCTTTCTCACATGTTCCATTGCCTTCTTTATCAATTCTTACATCTTTGCAAGAGATCTATCACCTTCTTGGGGAACGTCTTCACAATAGAGCTTGACTACCATATCTATAGCAACTATAAGCTCCATTTGTAGGCAAAACATGAATGCAAAAAGTCTTAATATGATCATGTTAAGAAATAAAGTGTGATAGAGATGATACTATGTTATAAATGGAAAGACAATTACCTTGTACATATGATAAAAAAAGGCCTTCGATGTTAAAGACAATTAGGTTTTCTTCGATTTGCTCTCACATTTTTTGTAGACATTTGTTGGCAAAACATCTTTAACTTGCTTCAAAGGTATGATTCTTGTCCCCTAAATTTGAAAGAACTCATCCACCAAGCTTGGCTTGACATGATTAAACTCAACACCCCTACACATGAACTCAAAAAATTAGACTTTAGAGATAAGTAAAGAAACACCATGATTTTAGGAATAAATCAAAATGAGGTCTTACTTATTCAAGTCGATCATGGCTACGAACAACTCCATTAGCCCTTCAAAAGTGTCGAATAAAATAGAATTCACAAATATGTGCTAGGATGGAGCATCATTGTGCAATTTACTAATGTATGGCATCCAAGCCTGGATGTGGTGGTTCCTATCCCACACAAAAAATGTTTTGTTGGAAAATCGCACCAAGTTTAGGTCTTCCCACAACACCTTCTCAAATCATTCATTTTCAATGGCCCTATGTTCATCCCTTGTTCAAATGTGTAAATAAACGTCTTGTTCCTCACCCTTCTAGTTCGTCAGAGATAAATAAGAAACCTTGTCCCCTTCCATGTATCTCGTGCAAAAGGCCTACTCCATCTTCAAGATATCAATCTTGAAAATAGGCTGCACGACCAACATGGGAACCATCTTGCACAATGGAACAACCATACACGCCTTGTGCTTTAGGGAGATATTATACTTCTCAAGAATCTCCCCTGTATTGATCTTTGTTTGGTTTTGCATTACTTGGACTATCCTGTTGAATGATAGGTGATTGTCCTCCATTTGAATTATGAAGGTTGAAAACTACTAGAGAAAACAAATAGATTAAAGATTGGAAAAAAAAAATAGAGGAGGTGAATGTCATTCGGCAACGAAAGCTTCAATTTAATGCAAAAGGGAAGCTTAGTGGGTATTTTTGCAATGAACATCGCACATAAGGAGGGAAAAAAAGAAGAAAGTGATTTAGAGGATGAAGAAAAGGAAGAATTTTGCAAGAAAGAATCCCACCAAGCTTTTTTCAATGTCAAAAGAACCTTGGTGGGATTATTTCCTATAACAAAGACCATAGATTTGGAAGAGCCAAAAGAACAATAAAAGAAGAAGAAGAAGAAGGGAAGAATTATTGCAAGAAAAAAACTTGTGGAGCTTCTTTTGGTGCTAAGAGAAGCTCCATGGGTTTGTTTTTTTGTAACAAAGGTGTGCGGGTTTAAAAAAATTTAGAAAATAACCTGCTGAGCTTCTTTCAGTGCTGAGAGAAGTTCGATGCTAAGAGAAGGTTAGCGAAAAAAGGATGAATGGCTATAATAAAAAACCTATTGAACTTTTCTTGGCACCAAAAGAAGCTTGGTAAGTTTGTTTTCTACAAAGTCAAGTTCACATGGAAAAGAATTAATGCAACAAGAAAAGACAAAAAAGAATAAAAAGTGGAAGAATGGTTGCAGGAAAGACCCCATGGAGCTTCTCCTAGCATTAAGAGAAGCTCCATGAGTTTGTTTCTTGCAAAGTCAAGTCACATGGAGAAGATCTAGAGGAACAAAAAAATATGAAGAAGAAGAAAAAGTGGGAATAATGGTTGTAGGAAAGACCCCATGGAGCTTCTCCTAACACCAAGAGAAGCTCCATGAGTTTGTTTCTTGCAAAGTCAAAGCTCACATGGAGAAGATCCAGAGGAACAAAAAAATATGAAGAAGAAGAAAAAGTGGAAGAATGGTTGCAGGAAAAAACCCTTAGAGCTTCTCTCAAGTCAAGAAAAGCTTCACATGTTTTTTTTTGTAATGAAGGTGTGCAAGTTAGAAATTTTGTAGAAAAAACCCATTGAGCTTCTTTCGGTGTTGAATGAAACTCAGTGCTGAGAGAAGGTCAGTGAGAAGTGAATGAAAGGTTGAAGAAATAAAAACCCTATCGAGTTTCTTTTGGCATCAAGAAAGCTCGATGGGTTTGTTTTTTGCAAACTTGAACTCACGTGGAAAAGAGCTAAAACAACAATAAAAGAAGAAGAGGAAGAAGAAGGGGGAGGAATTGTTGTAAGAAAAACTCGTCAAGCTTTTCTTGGCACTAAAAGAAGGTCCATGGGCTATTTTTTCACAAAGAATATTACAGATGATGAAGAGCTCAGTCTTAGCTTCTCAAGAAGGTTCTCTACCTTCTAAGGTCAAGTGTTGAAAAAGTTGGAAAAAGCTTTAATTGTGACTCCTCTTGCTACTCCTTTTCAAAAACTTGTTCACTCTTTTGGTGCAATGCCACCACCTCTTCCTTCAATGGAAATCCACTTTGATTATAACTTCACAAAGAAGAAGGTGAAACATCATCTACACGTTCAAGAACTAAAACATTTCAAGAAACAAGGATGAAAAAGGTGTGAAGGATGTATATTACATGACCCATCATGTCCATGTGAAGTGTGTTTATTTCTTTTTTGAAAATGGCCGAATCCTCATTGTCCTCCTTTTCTAAAATCACGGACAAAAATTGATTCTTCCTTTTTTACTTTACACTTGTCTAGTTGTGCCCGAGCCTTATTTGATGTTGATGAAGCTCCTTTTCTTGAAACTAAACCCTTGCATCTTAAAGACTTGTAATTTGAATATTTGGAATGAGCTACAAGTTTCAAAATATATCAATTGCATACACTATTGACATTAACTTTATACTAATCGATTGAAACCTTAAACCTAAAATGTATTCATATTTTCAAAAGTTCTAATATGATATCATTAATTTAAATATTCAATGGGAATATATGTCCATGGAAATTTTTATTATATTTATATGTTGAACACATATATCCCATAGTTTGTCATATTAATAAATGTTTCACATGCCAATTGGATTTAAGTTTCACATCCAAAAATTTAGACATTTGCTCACGGTCATATTATTTTTTTCACTTTTCATGCCCCATATACAAGGAAATCACATGTAAAAGGATAGGTTGACATATGCATCCAAATTCATTTACATAGCACATGCAAATGTATGTATGGTATGTATTTGTTTAAAAAGTGCATTATTTCATTTAAATGGCCAAGAGATGGACTACATACATTTGACACCAGTAGATGGCACATCAATATTGCAATCATATTGTTTCATGCATCATTCATCTACTTGTGGTATGTATGTAACAATGGTATTTATAATTCTTATGATACATATAATACATTTGTTCCATACATTACATATGGTCCATATCGTCAAATGGGAGCAAATTGTACTTATGGGGCATGTGGGACATATGGTCCATATGGTGAATATGGGACATGTGGCACTTTTGGTGCATATGGTGCATGTGGGACATTTGTTGCAAATGTTGAATGTGGAATATATGGTATGTGCATGTCCTCTATTTGCAAATGGTTCACATATCAATGGATTTCCAAATGAATATAAACATGTGTTTACAAATGGGTCCAAAAATAAAATAAGGTCCACTCCAAATGTTTAGGATTTCGTTACTTCACGTGCATATGAATAGACATAACTTTGCAAACAAATCAAGATGTATAACACATAAGTAAATAAGGATACCTCTTTGCAAGATGAATTTCACACATTATAACAAAATTTTCAGATATATGTCCCACATATCTACCTATCCATTTGAATAGACTTTCCACAAATTCAGATCTATAACCCTTGCACATGAATCTCAATTTATGGGGTACAAATATGGGTCACAAATTTCATGTGGGATGTGAAATGGGAAATGATTATTCAAGATATCTATGGTACAATTGGTACATATTCCTACAAATAGATCCTCTTCTTATCAAATATTTGTAGATGGTTTTCATATTAATGGAGCTAGGATGATAGATGCTTGATACACGTATCTTCACAAAGGATAAATATGGTTTTAAAAAGAAAATGGCCATTAACAAGAGGTTAATACATTTCACACATTGATTGTATGGTATCCAATTATGGCATTTGTTCCATATTTACACATGTTAATGTATAATAATCAACAATAGTATCTGAGATATTTTGGGTTTTGATATTTTTGGAATCATATAAAATGTTTTTTACGTATTTTTTAATGGCCTTAATTAGGCATGGTGGTACAATGTACATCTATCACTCCTTTCTTCTTCGTATTCCCCAAAGCATTTTTTCTATACTCTATTCCATATAATTATTGCTACCCTAACTACCAAAATGGTGATTTGTTCTAAATGTCGTTCCAACACTTTCTCTAATATATATTTACTCAAGAGCATTTTTATTTTGGTTCAATTTTCCTTTTAGAAGTGTAAATTTATATTATGGTTAATGATATTTAACAAATAAAATGTAAATCAAACCCCATATTTTTTTCTTGGCCTCAACTTGTTGATTGATATCTGTATGATATATATATTCATTATTATTATTGTTTTTCTTGATTTGCCACACTAAAATATGTCAATCCTTGTGCTTGACAACTCTTAATTTTGCATGGAGGGCTTAAAAACTATTGGCAATGGGTTAGAAGTGACTTTTTCATTATTGTTTGTTGTATTTTTTGTCCTTAATGACCTATCCCTAGAGGTTTTCCCAAGATTTGTCTACACAACAATAATCATCGTTGATTTAATAGGCTTCATGTGGTTTAATTCATATGCATTTTTCCTTTTGTTTAAATGCTTTTGTCCACCTATTTTTATAAACACTTTACACCATTTTCCATTGCAATTAAAGATAGTCGATTTGTTTCATGGAACTAAAGGGTTGCTTCCACATTTTTGTGCTAATAGAATATTCATTTCTTTTTCATATGGCCTATTAGGATCAAATCCATGCCATAAGTTTCCCAAATCTAAATAAATTGTTTTCCAAATTAATTTCTAATTTTTCATTTGTGTCTCATACCTATTATGCTTATGCATTTCAAAAACTTTTGATAAGTGTCGCAATGCAAGGGCTTGCAAAGGTGCAAGCCAAGAGTGAAGCTTGGGAGTCACATTTCATGTTCCCGGGGATGTAGGAAAGTGTGAGAGAATGAACCCACACATTCCAAAATGGGCTCCCACTTTGGGAGTTGGAGTTTCGATGGATTCTTAAATCTTTAGAGGGCAATTGCAAGGGTCAAAACTCATTGGATTAAAGATTTCCTTATACCATTTAAAAGCTCTTGAGACGTAAATGCTTAAAATGGGCTCACATGACCCATTTGGGTACTTAAAAGATAAATTATGGCCAAAAGAAGAGCTGGGAGTCAAACTACAAATTTGACTTCATTAAAAGTCAAGAATCGCCCTGATTTACTTGTGTGAAGGTGGTGTGCCACATATTGTTAGAAAGCCTTTGATGATAGGTACAACTTTTCTTTAAACCTCACCTCAATCAAAGTTATGCACAAGAAGTTATGGGCTTCTAAAGTCACAAGAGTCCCAATTTCGGAAATTTCGAGATTCCCAAAATGGGAGTTTCAGGACAAAATGACATTTGGGTGCAGACCCTATGGCTAGGCACAAAGAATAATATAAGGGGGGAGGTGGTGGTTTTCCCTAAGTCTAAGTTATGGTGAGTCTTGTGAATTTGTGTTTGTTCGTGATTTGTCCATGCACCAAAAGTGCTTCAATTGTGCACTAACCAACTTGTCATTTGGCTTGTGTAGGTTCGTGTGAATAATTGACCTACTTGTCATTCGTCCTAATCCCCATCCTAGAACTACAGCATGCCCCTCTACTCCTTGAAATGTTGCGAGCCAAGGAACATACCCCAACTCTTTATCCTTCCATTGTTTTCACCTTTGGACTTGTAATTGAATCTATCAAGGAGTTTGGGGGTGCGTCAATAAGGTTATTGAAATTATTCGTTATGCTTTGAATGTTTTTAGTACCCACATATACACATTTTTCCAACTTTTGCAATGAACAACACATTCTATGAAAAGACATATTCATTGGATACAATAACCCTCCCTCATTTAATCTTTCAAGTGTGATATTGTCATTGGAAAGATCCATTCTCAAAGTTTTCACTTTCATTTTCTATGTGTTGTTTAATTCTTCATTTTGGTCTATACCATTTCATATTCGTCGTTTTTCGTTGCATCTTCCTAATCGTTCTAGCTTGCGTGTTGCGCTTGAGTTGTATTTCATTGTTTGCATTCTTGCTCCTTTATTTGGGTTTCAAATTTTTTCGATTCTATTGTTGTGCTCCTAGAAATATGGCAACATTTCATGTTGTTGGCCGCTCGAACCTCACCATCATGGTCAACGATTCAAGCATGATCTTTGTCTTAAAGCATTGTTTGTGTTATGTTTGCTTTCCATCCAAGTTATTTAAATATATCGAAGGACGTCTTGTATGACTCTAATAACTTGGTTTGAAGTTCATTATACCAAATTCCTACCACCTCCTCTCAAGGCCATCAATGGGTTGTTGGTTGTGGCCGATATTGCATTGTTGGCAATAGTTTGAGTCACAACTTTCAAGACACCATTCTCATGTTGCGAACCATCGGTTTTGTTGTCAAGATTATGAAAGAAGAACACAAAGTTTTTGACATTTTCCTTCAATGTTCAAATGCTCCTGCATTTTCTGTTTTCATTGAACTATCTGATTTCTTCCTTAGGTGACGACTTGACACTTAGTGGGTCTTTGATGAGATCATCGATTGTGAATTCTTAATGTCTTACTTCATAGTTACCACAACCCTCTAGCCTTACATGTAATATTTAGTTTGTTATCTCTTGCCTCCATGCTATGGCACTACCAGGACATACCTCCAACGAGTTACGAAATTTGCATTATAACAAGATACCCTTTCAAAAAAAATAGTTTTTATTAACTGCTTTCAATGGAGATGTTTTTTTAAAATTGCCACCCATGCCTCCGACTACACACATGCCTTCACAAATGCAGGGCATGGATAGAAAATATGATGGCCATGCTTGGTGCAAGGTGATCACAACCAATATCAAGAATAGTTTTGGGGTTAATTTCAAAAAATCTTGTTGCTTGGGTCACTTACGGTGTTTGTATGATGATTATGAAAACTTTGTGCGCATTGGCTCTTGCAATGAAATCTTTTAATGTAGTGAATGCACACATATTCCAATCGTAGGTCAAATGGCATTATCCCCATCCATTTTTTATTTTCCATGAAAATTTTGTCATTATGCTCTTCTATGTGTGGCGAATTATCTTAGACGAATTTATTAGGTTGTGTATAGATTACCATCAATCACTAAAGTGGCTATTCATTTTGGGGTCCACAAACCTTTTGTGGCAAATGGCTTTGATACCAAGTGATGTGCCCTTGAACTCCTCAAGAAACCCAAAGGTGGGTCCTAAAGCGAAATAGTGGAAGAAGAAAAGAGTTGAGGCATGCTCCTTAATTCATAATGCTTTGGGGGTAGGAGGGCGTGCTGGAGCTCTAGAACGAGATTAGGATGAACTCACAAACGAGAATTCAAAATGAGGTCAACCTACACAACCAAGAAAAGAAGGCAATTAATGCAAGTTGAATGGAAGTGGTGCAACGGACTTAGTTGGGACAACTTCAGGCACAAGCTTTACATGGCTCGCACCTTTGGGAGCAGGCACCACTCCCCTCCCTATAGTATATTTTGTGCCTTTCTGTGGGGACTACATCCAAATGTCACTTTTCCCATACTCCCAAATCGGAGTCCTAAAATTGAGATTCTTGTTGTCCCAAGACTTTGGACGTTCATATTGACGCACTCCCAATTCCCAGAAGGACTCAAAAGTGAGTTTAAGTACAAAACAACAGAAAGGGGAGGAGTCGAGGCACGTTCCCTAGCTCACAACACTTTGAGGGGTAGAGGGGCGTGTTAGAGCTCCAAGATGGAACTAGGAAGAGTTGAAAAGCTTCACTCACTCACACGGGCCTACACACAACCCACACAAGGTGGTTAGTGCATAGTTGGTGCACCTTTGGTGCTAGGACAAGCCACGGGCAACACGAACACATAAGACTCACCACGGCCTGGACTTGGGGGAAGCCATCACCTTCCCCCTTATAATATACTCTACACCTCTCCACGGGGCCCACATCCAAATGGTTTTTCTCTCCTCAGACTCCCGAGTGAGAGTCCCGAAATCGCGCCAGCTGGGACTTCCACAACTTTGGAGCCCCACAACTTTGCGACCAAACTTCATATCGAGGTGCGGTTTAAAGCAAAGTTGTAGCTTTTGTTGAGAGCTTTCCAACAATATGTCGCACGCCATTTGCAAACAAGTAAATCGGGTCAATTTTTGACTTTTTTTGGTTGAGAGTCAAATTGGCAATTTGTTTCCCAGGCCTTCTTTTGGCCATAACTTGTATTTCAGATATCCAAATGAGCAATGCAAGCCCATTTTAAATATCTATGTTCTAAGATCTTTTCAATGATATAAATAATGCCACAAGTCATTGAGTTTTGACCCCTGAAATTGCTCTTTGAAGTTTTGGGAGTCCACCGGGACTCCATTTCCCAAAGTGGGAGTTGCATTGGGAGTGTGAAGGTTCACTCCTTCACACTTTCTTACACTCTCGAGAGTATGTGATGTGACTCCCAGGCTTTCTCTTGGCCCACACCTTTGCAACCCCTTGGCCTTGGTCGCGAGCCCAAAGTTAAGGTTGTGACACATATCTTCCTCAAATCAAGCTTTTTTTTAAGAAGCAAGGAAAATATTTTATTTCCCTCAAAAAGATCTTTGCAATGTTCTATAGCACACCTTAATCAGACCTCATTTGACCCCTAATTGTAAAGGATTTATGGTTGGGAGTCAAATTTTCAATTTGATTCCTACTTGTTCTTTTGATCATAATTCATGCAAATCAGGTTTAAATGAACAATGCAATAACACATTAAGCATCTACGCTTTGAAAGCTTTTTAATGGTGTCTTGGAGGCTAAATTTGGTGTTTTTTTGCCTTGACAACCAAGGCTCCAAACATTCATAACCCCCACATGAATGCAACTCCCAAAGTGAAAGTACATTTAGGAGTCATTAGGCTTCATCCCTTTCACTCTCCCCCATCTATGAGAGTATTTTTCACACCTAAACACACTTTCAGCCTCATGGGCCATTGCACTTCACATGTAGTTGTGAACCCAATGTTAGGGTTGCAACATAGGGGGTTGAAACTAAAAGGTTGATTGTAGAGGAGGTCGATCACACACCTAATGCGAATATATCTACGATTTCACTAAGTATTAGCAAGACCTTCTTGGCTATGCGTCTACTTGGTGATAATGGTGATGACATTGTGGAGCTTTTGAATGACAAATAGTTGGAACAGATCCAAGACAAGTTCTCAAAATTGAATTCGCCCAACATTCGTAACTTGGTTGTTGCTTTCAAACATTATGCAGGGCATGGCTATATTAATAACATCCTTGAATTGAAGTGCAAAAGTTGTTATGATTACATCCAAGAGTGCTACTTTCAAGGTCAAATTGTAGGACAAAAGGTTTTCATTTTCAAGATGTTAATAAATGGAGGGGGAGTGGAACAAGCCTTGTCATGCGAATGTAACCTAGAGGGGATTTATAGAACGCTTGGATCATGTTTGATCATGTGATGAGTGTTGTTGATTGGACAACTATGGCTCATCATGTGTATGATCTTGCTTATTGTAAAGTGGTGATCATTGCAAATAGTGACATGCAATTTGAGGACACCAAAGTTCAACAGATCATGTGGACAAAGCTTAATGAAACCATGTTGAAACATGGGTTTCTAAAATCAAATTTCAAAGGATTCATGATTAATAGTGCACACGCCAATTATAATGTTATCAAAATTGCTTATGGTTTTAGAGACCCTTCTATCAGGATGGTTGATAAAAAACGCACCTATTATTCCATTGGACTGAGTCACTCAATAGGCACACAAATTTTTTGATCAAACATGAGTTGCAAGATCAACACAAAATTTTGTGCCACTAATACAAAAATGCAAAATCCCTTGTGGAGGTTGATGATTTATACGCTACAATTCGTTATTGGTGGTTGTCACTTTGGAGGCAAGTTTCCATGAGCTTGCAAATTGGTTTAACTTTTGGCATTTCTATGTCAATAATGGGGAGGTTTCATGGTCCATGCGAGCATTTCACCTACAAACTTCCTATGACTCCTTTCTTTTGTTTATTCAAAATTGGAATTCCATCTGCATTTTGTTTCCATATGTGCTTCCATTTATGTTGTGACATTTTTATTTTGCTAATCTTTCCTTTCCTTTCTTCTATAGAAATTAAGTGATGAAGAGTGGGTTGACATGCCCACTTGTAATTTGGCTGATGTTGTGCATAACATCTGGTTATAGTAGGTGGGAAAACATGGCACTTATCTGTACACAACAACTTCTGACGACAACATTCATGCTTTCAAACAATATACATTATACTAATAATACTTGCAAGGTGGTCCATTTAATCATGGTCTTGATAGAAATGAATTGTTGTTGAGGAGGGCATGAAGGTTGAATGATCATGCTAAACATGTTGCAACAATGTAAAAATTTCATATCCAAATTGTCTTTCACAAATTGCCTATTACACCTCGAGGGAAAAGAGGTTTTTAGGTTTTCCAAGTGACTTACTGATTATCCTCATGGTGTTGACAACGATTCCCATTGTTCTGATTGTGTGAATTTCTCTCATCCACGAGTAATTGTTCTTGCTACTGAACCCGATATTGTGGATGATGTACACATGCAACAACTGCCTTCTAGTTCCAATAAGTTGTTACCTTTGCTATTTCAAGGTGGCCTGGAGTTGAAGGAAAGTATTTGTGGCATATTGAACATTGCCCACCCAAGTTTGCAATTCAATGTTTTGCACTGTAAAAAACCATGACGTTCAAACGCAAAACAAAGATCAACCTTTGCAAATATGTAAGTGGAACTCTTGCTCCATGTTATTCAAGTTTCTAGGTGCAATATCACAACGGATCACTTGAACACCATAAACATTGGTTTTGTCTAGATGATTTGAGTCATTGCATTAATGGAACATTGTTAAAATTTGCAGTTGTTAAACATGTAGTTCCAATTGTATGCCCCATCCAAGAAAGTATTAACTTAACTCAAAATGAGTTAACAACTTTAGAAGAAGTAGGGTTTTCCTTTGTTTGCTTCTATAGAAGCAACGTTCAAAGTTTATTTGGTTCCCAATCTTCTTGTTCAAGCAATTCCCATGTACATGCTACATTGAGTTGCCCTAGTCTTGTGAGGCCTTTTGATGCAAGTTGGCCTATAACTTGTGGTGGCAAGAAGGTGAAACAACCTTCAATTCTCAAATTGACACAACAACACATTAACAATTGGGAGGCTAGCATCTTGCATTTCTAGTGCACTATTTTCCATGTTGTTGATGTCCCCCCACTTGGGTATGGACAAATTTACAATATTCTTTTAGATGACAAGCAATATGATGTGACTATTGGAAATTTCCCTAGATGTTCATGTGTCTACTTTGTGGCAATGTTGGTAGGTTCTTTAGGTGGTCTTGGGACATATGTGCAATGTAAACATGTGTATCATGTGTTGTAGTTGATTATGTTCTATGGGGTCACAAAAGACTTCATTCATTATTACATGTGGAGTTGGGATGAAGTTTAGTGTTTGTTACAACACTTTAAAGCCTTATGACTCTAGTGATAATACATCACAATTATATATGTATCAAATCAATTGTGATTTTCTCATTCATGAAGCTTGCAATAAAACTTTTACAATCATAACGTGCTTCCTTGTATATTGTCTTTTTGTGTATAATATCATAGTACCTTGACCATTTCACAAATATTTTTTGACCATGTAGTTTCCACCCATTTTACTAGTTTTTGAAATCAATTTTTTTGACCCATGAACATTTTGAATATTAGTTACATCAAGGATCATGAAATGCATCTTTTTATTTTCTTTTGTCTTCAAGCCCTCGCATGAACCTACATTCGAAACCTCTGGTTGCCAAGCCCATATTTAGAGTCAATAAACTTTTGTTGATTTTGAAGAAATTTCGGTAATGTGGCAAAATATTTGATGACATGTCATGGAATAATTTTCCATGTCTCTTGAAATTTTCCACGTGGACAAAATATTCCAAAAATATTCCAAAAATATTCCATGACATGGCATGGAATATTCTTGAAGATTTTGTCTTGCTCAAGTGAGCTAGCTCACCTATTCACTTGCTCACACTAGCATCATTAAAGTGGCATCCACCTCAATTTCACTTGGAGTTTGTGGGAAATCAAAAGTTAAATCTTTGGTACTAGAATCCACACCAAGTACTTTGATAATCAAAACCAAAGTACCTATTTCCAATTTTGGTAGTGTAATGGTACTAATTGTAAATAGATCTAGTTCAACTTGTAAAAGTATGTCCTCTTCATTTGTGACTCCATTCATGAAGTCATAGCAAAAAAGTACTTTGGGTCACTTAGTGTTTCCATCCAAATGTTTTATGACTATAATAGTCCGAACTGTGTTGTTTCCTTCAATGGTGATTAAGTTGTTATCCCAATCATGGGTAACCTTGGCATAATGCAACCATGGGCGTTTGAACAACATTGAATAGCTGGAGTCCAAAATGTTGTTGTGCATGATTGTAAAAATAAAAATGTAAGGTATGCCATGAATGTGGATCTTTAGATCTCATATTAACCTTACATGTTTGGTAAAAGTATGATATACCATTCGAAGGATGTAAGGGGCAAGTCTAGTTTTTTCTGAAGATCTTCAAAAATAACATTGATTTTGGATCCCCCTTCAAACAACACATCTTCTGCCAAGTTTTTCCCTAGATGAACCAAAATAATAACCATATGAAGATTTATGGTTACCAAAACTACAATAATTTTCGGTTTTAGAAGATGGTTTGGTTTGGGAAATGGATTAAGGCATGCTAAGACGCATTGCTTCAAGTTAAGAACCAATTGCAAAATTTCTCCCATGGTCAAGCTGTGCTTATTATCCAATAATTGTTGACCAATATTTGGTAGGATATTCATTGGAATTTTTGGT
>Ga0209208_10002327_pt1 | contig 27209 bp, 18 predicted proteins | sample S1TSphfallax_3_FD_187694 | JGI IMG/M metagenome (GOLD analysis project Ga0209208, IMG submission 187694) | Host-associated microbial communities from peat moss isolated from Minnesota, USA - S1T2_Fd - Sphagnum fallax MG (SPAdes) (version 2) | ecosystem: Host-associated > Plants > Peat moss >...
AAAAAGAAAAAAAAAAAAAAAAAACAATTAATTAAACAAAAAATGGACTAAAAATTCAAATACAAACAAACAAAAAGAATTAACTTCCCATATGAAATTGGGTTTGATGACCTATCACCTCCATCCATACTCTTGTGGAATAAAAACCTCTTTCATTCATGTAATCCCCTCCCTTTTTTCATCTTGTTGGACAAAACTTTTTCTTAAAAGGAAGGAAAGTCAAATGTCAAAATATTGACACCAAGCCAAAGTTGGTTGTACTCAAGAGGAAAAACAATAAACTAAATTTCATCACTCTTTATCCATTTGGGTCTAGAAAGTAAGAAAAGAGGGTGAGGGTGAGAACCTAAATTGTCATCAGGCTAAATATTAAACCACATATGAACAAGTTCTTTGAAACTAAAAGATGAAACTTCAAAACCACCCTAGTAGGCAAATTAACAAAACATAATTATTCAAATTAACCTTTTACAATTCAAAGCAACCTTTAATAATAAAAATACTCATACACAAATAGTCAAGCCTTCAATTCAATCCATATGGAAGTGTGGGTTGACATATTAATTGAAATGACATTTTACATTTTTTTTTAATAGAAATATCGTTCAACTTCATGATAACTTTCTCAATACTAACATTAGAAGCTTACAATGCAACTTCATCATTAATAATCTTGACCCAAGCAATTAGGACTAGTAAAAAAAAATTATAGTCTAATGATACATAATCCCACAGCACGTTGATTCTACATTTGCTAAATCAACCTATTGATACATTTGATCAATGACTAAATATTGCATTATAACAAAACACAATTAGAATTAAAATTAATGAACAAAATGAAACAACCAAAAGATATAATAAAAAAATGAATAAAAAACAACAAAATAAGTAACTAAAACAAATCACAAAATTAAAAAATTATACTTCAGTTTGGCAATAAATATTCTAGTATTTTCTTGCAATTTGAAGAACAAACATTAACAACATGTCCACTAATCCCATAACAATATTTTCATTTTCAAATAGATCTATTTTAATATTTTTGTGTCATACCTTCAAAGCTTCCACCATTCATCAAAAACATTATTAACATAATCCTTGGCATGTTTGCTACCTTTATGGTTGTCTTTGTTAACATTGTTCAACTTTGTTTCATAAAATTAAGAAATCAAAACTTGCAAAATACGTCATTAAAAGCAAATTCATCATTAATAGTAAAAACCACATCACAATCAATGTAATAAGATCATTAGGGTTGGGAGAAGGGTTTAGACCTAGTTATTAAAACGCTAAGATCATTGACATTCAAGGAAATTGTATAGTTGTAAAAATTTGGAAATGCCATAACATCAACATTTGTTTTGAGAAAATAAGGAGATTCAAGAAAATCAAAAAGTTATAAGTCAATTTCATGTCGATCATTAGACCATAAAATCCTATAACCTACAAAATTAGAAAAAGAAGGTGTACATGGTGTAATAATAAAAGTTGAAGATGTTTTAAACCCTAACAAAAAAAATCAAAAAGGTGAGGACGGTGTAAAAATTAATCTAAAAACATTAAAAAATGTGGATAGTGTAAATCCTAATATAAAAACTTTAGCATAAAAATGTTGAATAGGTGTTAATTCACATAAACCTTGAAAGAAAACTTCGTCAACAAAGTGTTTATAACTCTTTTTACAAAGCTTCATAGAATTTGGTTCATTATTATGAAACATTGAGCAACAAAACTAGGAACAAATTTTTTTTTAAAATGAAACAAATAAAAAAACTTCCATTCAAAGGAACAACTATGGAAAACTCTATAAACACATGTTGTCCATTTTCACACAAATTTAAGGAGAAAACAACATTGTAATTGTTCAAAGAAAAACTTAAAATATCACCAACTCATATCCACAGAGAGAAGAAAAAAAAAAAAAAACAAAAAAAAAAAAAAAAAAAAAAACAACCCACAAAAAAAAAAAAAAAAACAATAAAAAAAAAAAAAAAAAAAAAAAAAAAAAAAACCACAACAACAATAACTAAAACAACCACCCACAATAACAAAGAAACGTTCTTTAAAAAATTTAAATAGAAAATTAAAGAAGTCATTGCATTGCAACTATAATGAATTGCATCACAAAGCAACAAGACAATGATACATTCAACAAAGAAAAAAATCATTGCAAGACATGCACACTTCAATGAAATGCAACAAACAAGAACACCATAGGAGATACACAATTCAACAAATACAATAGAAAAAAACAACATGATGCCAAAATAGGTGAATAAGATGATCATGATCTTCTAATAATAGACAAAAGTGAAGAAAGAATGCATATGTTGACCACACCTACTCAACAACAAAGGGAAAACAAAAAGTAAAGAAAAAAACAAAGAAAACATCCAATGTACTGCAACACAATGTAACAAAACAATGATGCATTACTTCAACAAAATGTAGCAAAAAGGAAAAACATTATAGGACATGAACATTTCAATTAAATGCAACATAAATGAAGAATTTGCCAAGGAAGAAAAAACTTGCAAATCAAGCAAAAAAACAATGAGAAAAAAAAAATGACAAGCAAAAAAAACATATAATGACACATAAACAATGAGTGCCAAGATGCAACAGATGAGTTAGAGCACCAACATATGAGGAAATAAGCCAATGCAAAGAGAAGCGAAGATAAAAAGCATTGATATGTAGATGATGAAGAGCACCAAAGTGGAGACAAATGGACAAGTGGGGAAGAAAAAACCAACAAAACATAAATTAAAAAAGCAAGTGGAGAAAATGGAGAAGAATGATAGTTTACCAAAAGCACCGTCCTTATTGTCCTTCCTCATATGCAAGCTCCACTTTTTGCTTTCCATCTTGGTAGGACTACGTTAGGCCAACCTTAAGAGCAAAAAAACAATGAAAAAAATGGCTAGAAAAGTAGGTGAAAAGTGTAAAGTGGAGTTTTCTCCTATACCAAAAGTTCTTATTTTTTTCATATGAGGTTCTCTCAAATCTTCTGAAAAGTCAGAATGGGAATTGTAAGCTGATTTCAAAACCAACAATGGGAAACCATTATCAATTGCAAAATTCTTGTGTTTTAAGGAACAATTAAGGTGAGGGACAAACAACTTCATGTGCAGATTTGCATGGTAACAAAAGGGAAAGATTCAACCAAAATATACATAGGTAAATTGCAATGGAAAAGATTATTCTACTACATATATATATCAGTGAGGATATTTTATTTTATTTTTAAATTAGATATCCTGATCGGATATCACATTTTCACATTTTTCAAATTAACTTGAATATCGGTGTTCCCAAATATCCACCATTTATTTATTAGTCGGATATCAATAGATCCAATATCAAAAATTTAAAAATTTGTTTGCCAATTATGTTGGGTGCCAAAAAAAAATTTGGGCAAAAAGTCTTCAAAAGGCAACATTCTTTTTTTTAAAAGGGAATATTTTGTTGCAAATATTTTTTTCAAAAAAAAATTCACAAAAAAAATCAGAAATTAATTTTTAAAGAAAATATAGCCCCAATAATATCTACTACTAGTGCCTACAACTTTGAAGAGACCTGTGAAAATGTTTCCCTGGAACATTTCTAAACTTGTCTAGGGATTTTCACCGGCCTAGTTACATCAAGAAAATAAAACATAAATAGATTAAGTACTACTAACCTTGATATTTGACCTTAAATCTGATATCTAGATCGGATATCAACATCTTTATCTCCAACATAAATTTTGAATATCAAGATATTGAATGTCAAAAAATCCTCTAAAAGAAACCAAAATCATTCAAGATATTATAACTCTATAGTAACCAATCCCAAGCCTCAACACAAGCCAAAAATATCATCTTTAAAAACTCCTCATATAAAAAATAGACCTATTAATTATTATGACCAAGGAGCCAAAATCCCTTAAGCTACTATACTCTATAATGAATCTAAACACAATAATATCCTTGCCTTGGTGGGCAAGGCCAACAAATAGTGCTAACATTTTACAGTATAAATCTGTAAATCAAAATTTGGCTCAATTGTTAAATGGAGAAGCTACCCTTCAATTGAAATAATATTGTCATCTAATAATGATGGCCATCATTCTTGGTGGCATTTTCCCAGAATGGAAATGAACCCTAATTTTCTAGGTCAGTTTTTTTGGGATTCACATTCAGGTCAAAATGCCCTCCATGCATGTCCAGATGTCTTCACTTTAGGCAAAGCTAATGTGATAAGAACAAGAGTTCAGCTCAACACACACAATCTACCAACTTTCCCCCTGGATCAAGAGAGCCCCAAGTGTCATACAATGCAAAACCCCCCACCAACCATGATATCCCCGCCCCCTTTACCTACTTAGTACTTTCTGCTCGGGAGTCATCATGAACAAAGAAGGAATTGACAAATTGACAACAAACCCCCAAATGGACTTTGTCTCTGGTAATGTATGTACGAGTGCAATCCACAGACATTTGTTGTGTACTTGCAAAAGTTCATAACACGACGTTTTAAGAAATCATGCAAAATTCATTCATTCATTTGTATTGCATGGTTGCTGGGCTTTCTGTAGGGCCAGAGTGAATCAGCAGCACCGACCAGTGCACCACGAAGGATGAATGGTAAGTGGTCAAGAAACAATTTTCTGTTGGGTTCCCATTCATTAGCTATAACCACGGGTAGTTAGTTCAGTTGGTAGGTTGTTACTAGGTAAGTGATAAAAATAGCCCTTATCTATGTATAAACCATTCTACTTACTTATTTAATAGTTACCTATTTTCTTACCTATCTACTTATGAATGAGACCTATTTCTTCTTACAGAATTGGTTACCAAGGTGAAATCATATATATTAACTTAGTTGAGATTCATCCACAACTGAGTAATAAGAGGATTCATCCAGTGGATGGTTCACTGGTTCATTGTGGCCCCTCTTGGAGAAGAGATTTGGAGAGCCTGGATTGCAACGAGCTTCAGGTAGAAGAACTATTCGGATTCCCCATCATTTGTCGTATGTACTTGTACTTATGTTACGGCATTTGTACCTTTGCCTTTTTCTGTGTACCTTAGCTCTTTCCTATATCAACAAGGGGGTGTGTCACACTCTGGCCTTGCCATTTTACATCAAAAAGTAGTCCTATAGTGTGTGGCCTGTGCTGTTGGCCCAAGTGTTACCATGTCCTCAGCTGATTTTTCCTTCCAAAACCTGGTTTTTTTGGATTTTATTTGAATTTTCAGCTGTAGAAACCACTTTTAAATCAATATTTTCCACATTCTGAATCCAAATCTTACCAAATAAATTTCATTAAATCCTGCCCATCAAGACCTTTCCAACCACACCAAAGGGACATTCCAATTCCTCTGAAAAAAATTTAAGTACGATTTAATTTAATTTTCAGTGAAGAAATCGTTCTATATTCAAGAACTTTTGTACTGCAAATCCAAACGTCGTGGAGCCAAGCCCATGCACCCTTCCTCATTGAAAGCTTTCCAAAAGACACCAAGAACACGATCTGAAGCATCCGGGCTTGGTGGATCTCATAACTACAATACAAAACAAACTACCTTCCTTCGTAGAAAGATCTTAAGGTAAAAGAAGAATTATGAAAATTCAAATATTTCACCGCAAAAATCCTCCAAAAATAACCAAAATCTTCAAGATATCATAACTCAATAACTAATCTCAAATTTCAACACAAGCTGAAATATCATCTTTCAAAAATTGTCATATTAAAATAGGTCTGCTACCTCGGGGCCAAAATCCCTTGAGCTACTATACTCTATAATGAATTTAAACACAATATCCTTGCATTGGTAGGCAAGGCCAACAAAGGACTATTTATTATGTCCTCCGGATATTTTGTTCTCTGGCTATTGTATATTGTATAATACATGAATGGTTTCTACATAAAATAAATTATTTACTACCTGCGTCAAAATAATTATAATCATTAAAATTTTAAGAATATGGAAGTTTTTTATTGTTGGGTTTGGACCAATGTTGTCCGATTATCCATATTCATCCAGATATGCATATGCATAATGGCTAGATATGTATTCATACATATCTTTATTTTTTAATATTTTTCATAACTTGCTATGTGCACAACCGCCAAATGCCTAATTGTTTTATTATATTTATCTCTAACCATATTTGCCCAAAGGGGATTTCAACAATTATGACTATTAGGGTTTAGAAAAATGTCGGCATTTAAGGTTTAAGCTTTTTAGTTAGGTTTAAGTTTAAGAAGAATGAAAAACTCGTCACTCTTGAACTTTTGGTACTATGACTTTTGCATTTTGTGTTTTGTGCTTTAGCTTTTCTTTGAGCTGCAAGTTTGCACTCTCAGTTCTTTGTTTCATTAAATTAGTGTGTGATGTTCTATTTTCTTAGCACTTGGTGTTTTGCTTCTTGATGTTTGGTCTTTTGCTCTCCTTGTGTTCAAGCTTGGTTTTGGATGCAATTTCAACAAGTGCAATGTGCAACTTGGAAAAACTTGAGAAAGTTCTTCATAATAAAATAAGTTCCTAACCCTAAACCTTTTTTTTTTGTTTATCAAGCATTGTGGTTTTTCAACATTGTTTATGGGCATTGTTCTTTTTCAAGCACTATCATTTATCGGCAATGTTTATGGGCACTATGTTTTTTTAAGCATTATGGTTTTTCAAAGTTATTTCTAAGCACTATGCTTTCTCAAGTACCATGGTTTCTCAACATTGTTTCTTAACATTGTGCTTTCCCAAGCGCTATGGTTTTTCGATGTTGTTTTTGGGCATTATGTTTTTTCAAGTGTTGTGGTTTCTTAACGTTGTTTGTGGGTAGTGTGCTTTCTCAAGTTAGAGAATGTATTTTTTCAAGCACTATGGTTTCTTAACATTGTTTCTGGGCACTATGCTTTCTCAAGCACCTTGGTTTTTTAGCCTTGTTTTTTGGCATTGTGGTTTTTCAAGGATCGTGATTTTTTGGCATTATTGTTTTAGCATTGTGTTTTCTCAAGCACAATGTTTTCTTAGCTTTACTCCCAATGTTGCACTTTGTGCTTCATTCTAATCTTTACTTGTAACCTTATGTTTTTCTTTTCTACACTCTATGTTTGTGCTTCCTTTTAACTTTGCTCTAAGCGTTGTGTTCTCCACTTCCTTTCAGCCTGTGTTTTTAGTTTTGTTGTTTAGTGTTTATGCAAGTTTGCTTCTAGGTTTTGGACGCAACCTGCAACAACCACATTTTGGACTTTGGATGTATATGCAACAACAAGAAACCATTATGTTTCATAGTGAAGGTAAGTTCTTAAACCTTAAACCTTTGATTTATTTATTTTTGGTTTTGGGAGCTTGAAGTTGAATTTGTTTTGTCTTAGTGTGTTTTAATGTCTTTTCTTTGTTGTGTGTAGGTGCATTATGCATTTTGTATGTTTGTTCGATGGCTGAAACATATTTTTGCATGATTGAAAGTGTGGGCGAAGTTGATGAAAATGCATTAGCTCTGCACAAAACATATATAATTACATCTTCATTTTTAAACATTAAAAATGTCCACCTTCAAATTAACAACAATGTGTCAAATTTAAATGTTTTCCAACTTGAGACCATAGTTTTACACAAGTTATTACTTGGAAGCCTTAGGGTCAAATCTCTATATGTTAGGGATTTTTTGCTATTAATGATAATCATCTTGTGGATTTGGAGAACCCGCAAATGTTGTGATGCATCATTTGCAAATTTGAGTAGACATTTAAGATTGATTTGACACAACGATATGTTTTTCGTAAAGGTCTAATAAAATATAACAAAACGAATGGCATAACTCCCATGAAGCCTCATGTGGAGACTACACATCCAAAGTTTTAGGCTCAAAGGAAGTAAATTTATAGTGAGAAGGTGGTAACACTTGATCATATTTGATAGCTAGGAAAAAAGAAGGCAACTCTTTCTAGCTATGCAATTATAGCATTTTTTGGTGCCAAAATTCCTTATTAAAAAACTAATGATGCTCAATTACAATTTCTTAAGGATTTGGTGTTGTACATCTACAAGGGTTACATGCCATTATCCTCTTATGAAAGCATTTGGCTTTGGAGGTTGGTTTTACACTAATGTCCCCAAGTTCACTTTCCTTCTCGGTCCTCTTTAGTGGAAACAATGTTGCCCACAATGGTGAAAAAGACATTGGACTAACACATTTTGCCAAATTTGAAAACTACAACAACAATTTCAACCATTTTCAATCTTTGGATGTCTTGTGGTTGTGTTGACACATTTGTTATAATTATATATTGTTTGAATGAAGCTTGGGTGCCAATGCATGTTATTGTGGGGTTATTTGAAGTTCATAAAAATTCCTAGCAATCCATGGCCATACAATTCCAATCCCTATTAGAAAAGTGTGGATTATTGCATCGAGTAATTGCCTTTGTAAAAGATGAAAGCAATAATTTGACTACTATGGGAACAACTTTATAATCAATTGTTGATTGTGAACCTTTGAAGTTGCTCAAGGTTTACGAGGGTAGTTGTTTTGGGCACGTAATGTCTAAAGCATGTTAATATGCTACTAATGATGAGAAAATCTTTGTTGGGCTGAAAAATGTTAGTGTGAAGGATGCACATGTTGCTTCATAGAAAATAATTACTTGGACCAAAAAGTTTGGGAAATTGAGGTAAAAGTGGGAATGGGCTTGTTGTGATAACAGGATGCAACATAAAAAATTAACTTGTGGTGAAGATTAGATTTGCAAGCAAGGTTATAATGCTTGAAAAGTGTCAATAGTTTAAAGACACCATATACTTTGTTATGGAAGGTAGAAAGTTGTGGCTTTGTAGAAAATAGTGCCAAAAGCCCAATTGTGGGTTGTTGCTAAAGTAGGCACATCTTGCTTAAACCTTGTTGTATCATCATGTGTCATGAATCAATCAAAAGGCCATTAGATGTTGTCAAATGTTTTGACAATAGCGATTACATTCCTTATGAACATGGAAACAACATTATTTGCCACTTTTTGGCGGGCTTGAAATTTTTGACTCATTTGAAAATGAAATCCTTGTTTTGCATAGAAATATGTGATTGGAGGTTATTAAGGTTATCAAAGCTTTTTTTTAGTTTTTGAAAACTTTTGATGGAGGGAAGGTTCATAATATGATGGCCATCATGTTGGATCCACACTTCAAGTCTTTACACATTGTGGAGGATTTGTTGGGACATGGGAATGCCATTTGATTGGCCATTAAATATGATGCCAAAATTGTTATTCCTTTTTTGATGGTTTGCTTTGAATGGTTGAACCCTATTGCTATTAATGCATCTACTGTTGCAACAATAGTTGATGTTGTAGTTGAAGAATTTGGAAAAAATATGTTTAGTGCAGAGGCCTCAATTGAGGAATCTTCACATGCATTGGTTATTGGAAAGATACTTTTATTTAGGAGGTTTTTTTTTTTGCCATATGCATGTGTAGATCCATTCATATGATGGTGCATCCATGTCGGAACCATAACCTTGGGCTCACAACCAATGCAAAGGTTTACGAAGGTGTGAGCTAAAAGTGAAGCTCGGAAGTCACATTTCATGCTCCCAGGAGTGTGGGAAGGTGTGAGGGAATGAACCCCCACATTCCCAAGTGAACTCCCACTTTGGGAATTAGAGTCTCGATGGACTTCCAAATTTTTAGAGAGCAATTACAAGGGTCAAAACCCATTGGATTGGAAGGTTCCTTAAATGATTGAAAATCTCTTGAAATGTAGATGTCTAAAATGGGTTCGCATGACCCATTTGAACACTTAAAACACAAGTTATGGCCAAAAGAAGGGTCGGGAGTCAAATTATCAATTTGACTTCTGACCACTAAAAATCAGGAATCGCTTTGATTTCTTTGCATGTAGGTGGCGTGTCACATACCATTGGAAAGATCTCGACAAGGGCTATAACTTTGCTTTAGACCTAACTTCAATCCGAGGTCTACACATAAAATTATGGGCCTTCAAAGTCGTAAGAGTCTCAACTTTGTGAATTTTGGGACTCCCACTTGGGAATCTCGGGACAAAATGACATTTGAGTGTTGGTCTCGTGGCCAGGCACAAAAGTATACATACTATAAGGGGGAAGGTGGTGGCTTCCCCCAAGTCTAGGTTGTGGTTCGTCCGTGCACTAAAGTGTTCCAACTATGCATTAACCAACTTGTTGTTTTGTTTGTGTAGGTTTGTGTGAGTAATTAATTTGCTTGTCAATATTCCTAGTCCTGATCCCAAAGCTCCAGCACGCCCCTCTACCCCTAAAGTGCTATAAGCCAAGGAGCGCACCCCAACTTTTCATTTCATTGTCTTCACTTTTGAACTCACATTTAAATCCAACAAGGAGTTTGGGGTGTGTCAATCCATGAGGACTAATTTCCAAATGTGGGTTTCCTTGTGAAACAAATTTTTAGAATCTTAAATTCACAAATAGAAATTAAGCATGTGTTTAATCTTGCAAATGTGTTGACAATTTTTTAAATGTTGTCGTTTACAAATGGAGAACATGGATCGGATCATCACGGTGGTGAAAAATTGGCATGATGACCCTCACCACAATTGCAAATTAAATACAAATTTGAAGGAATATTTAAAAGAGGAAGATTATTGAACAAATGAAAACTATGACTTGCTTAAAAAATCTAACTTCTTTGAATAATTATAAGTTGATAATGATTAATTTTGTGGTTTGTTTTCGTGGGGGTGTGATTGGGGTAGGAAACTTGTGTTGCAATTGGCCAAAGTTTTTCATAGTTCTATGAAGAACTAAGGTTCAATTCCCCCGCAAGTTACTTTGTTTTAGGTTCTGATTGTGTTGTCTTTGTTTTGTTATATTAATTTGTAATCTTTTAAGCAACCAAATTTGAAATTTTTGCATACATAACCTTTGTGCATATCCAACATATTTCAAAAACTAAAAATTAAAATATTCATAACCGGTAGATAAAGGAGAAAAATAAATTTATTTGTAACCAGCTACTGTAGTAGATTGATTTTTTTTAGGGGATACATATCCTTCCTTGCCCAAAAATGAAATAAAATCTATTATTGGTATCCACAAGTTAGGTTTAGATGTTGATAACCTGACAACACTGGTTTGGACGGCAGAGCTTAAAGTTCAAGACTTAAAACGGAGAGAGATTAAACACACTAAATTATCCCATAACAATAACATAAACACGTTCATTATTATTTATAACCATATTACCTACCAAAATTTTCTGAATTAAAAAGCCAAGTGCCCAAGTTAAGATTTAAAATTTAATTAATTGTTCAACAGTTTGTTGCCGAATCCAATCAGGGAGTACCATATGTTAAGGATGCATCTTTGGACTATTGTTTGTTGGCCTTGCCTACCAAGGCAAGAAGGATATTGTGTTTAGATTCATTACAAAGTATAGTAGCTTATGGGATTTTGGCCCCCTAGGTAATAATAATAAATAGGTCTCTTTTTTATACGAGCATTTTTGAAAAATAATAATATTTTGGCTTGTGTTGAAACCTGAGATTAGTTAGAGTTATAATATCTTGAAAGATTTTGGTTTCTTTTAGAGGATTTTTAGAAGACTATATTTTTGCATGGAGCAATATTTGAGTTTCCATAATCCTTCATTTGCCTTAACATATTTTTAAAAATGTAAATGGCAAGGCCCAATAGGTAGAATAGCCAATTTATAGCCATTTCATAGCATGGGCCCAGCAGCTGCCCAAGCAGCCCAAACTGGCTGCCTGCTTCCTTTCTTTTCCTTTCTTCTTCCATTTTTTATTTTTCCTTTTAAATTTCAATTCTTTTTTTTCTTGTTAATTTTTTCCAAGGAGGATGTGCTTTATCTTTCTTTCTTTTTTTCCCTTTTTCTCCTCACTTCTTTCTATTTCTCTTTTTCTTTCTATTTTCCTGTTATTTTGTCCAAGGAGGATGTGTTTTATCCTTCTTTCTTTTTTCATTTTTTTCCTCAATTCTTTTTTCTTTTTTTTTTTCCCTTTTTAGAATTTTTTCATCTTTTTTTTTTCTTCCAAGGAGGATGTGTTTTAACTGTCCTTCTTTTTTTTTTCTTTGTTTTCTTTTGCATTTTTATTTTCTTTTTCCTTTTCAGTTTTCTTCTTTTTGCCTATGGTTATCTTTTCTTCTTTTTTCCTTCTCCTTAGAGGATGTAGTCATCCCAGGGATTTTCTTGTGGGGAAAATTTGCCATTTTCCTATTTAAAAAACCCCAAGCAACATGGTCAAGATATTTTTTGCAAAATTTTCCAAAAAACTTGCCACATTTTCAAGGATTTTTTTATTAAAATAACAAAAATGTTTGGAGGATTTGTAGCTTTCTTCTTCTTTTGAAACCACCATATTTAGCTAATAGATTGTAGTGCTTCACAAACAACACATGTCCATCATATAATTAATTAATTTTGAAAATTCATTTCAACAAATGAAATATTCCTAAATATTCATGATTATCCATCACAATATTTTTTGATTAGGAAGAAATTATTTTGAAAATTTCAACATTGTTGAAAATAATATAATTAGTGTCAAATTGGCCAAGGTATTAGAACCATTTCCTCATGTTTTATCAAAGTTCTGACATGTGCCTAGAGCTATGCCAAGATTGAAACCATTTGCCAACTTCTCCTCCATGCAAGGAACATCTTTCTTAAGGGGTACATGTGACCAAGCCTTGCCTCATGGTTGTCACAAGGAAATGAAATTCCACTACCATGGTACCTTGGCCACTTCAACACAAATTATGTTGTTTTTCTAAATATTGAAAATTTCAAAAACAATTTTTTCAGAATTTTTTTTCAGAAGGAAAATAAGGAATCTGATGGAATATTTGAGAATATATCATTTGTCATAATGGAATATCAAATTTAATTAATTAATTATTTGACAAACATGTGTTGAAATGACCAACGTATTACAATATTGGTCTTTGTCATTAGCTTCTTTTTCTTCTACCGTATTATCTAGATATCATACAAACAAATACATGATACATCTCATGTTCATCTTTATAAGGACATGAGTTCCATAAATCAAACAATAAACATGCCCTCTACTGGCTCGAAAAATTAATATGAAAGACAAACAATCAATCCTTGTAATAAGGTTAAAAATTTGCCTTCAACTAGTTGACAAAATGGAAAATCCTAAACTTCAATTCTAAAACAATCCTTGAAGTATTTGTGACATGGCTTGTACAAAGTAAGTATGTAGGTATTTCATGTTTGCACCAAGTAACAATCATTTAACAAGCACATGTCCAAAAGCTTGTGAATAGAAACATTCCTTAGTGTAATTTTGTAACCATGCACCAACCACGAAAATAAACTAGGCAATTTAGAATCAATGCTTGTGGCGCTTTCCTTCATTCATGAGGTCTATATCCTCTTTCATGGGGGTTATGTTGACCATTATATTGAAAATTGCCATCACAACAAGTTGTTTTGTGGTCCTCATTTTTTTCATGAAACACTATGGTTTGTTTTTCATAGCTTGGCAGGTCTTGTTCTTCTTCACATGTGTTGATCACATGACACTTCAAAATGCTTGAGAGTTTGTGATTCTGTATTCACATTTTTGTGGGGGCATAAGTGGTACAATCATGGATGCCTCACCTCTCATGCTTGAAAGCTTGAGAAATTGTTTTTGTAATATTTCATGTTTATGAGTGGGGATGGGAAAATAACTTGCATACTATTTTGGATGTGGTAGACACTAGACACTAGAGGGTGTGAGTCCCCCATAATATGCAACCATTTTTTCAACTTTTCATTCATATTATACAACATATTTTTAAAACTTTTTATTGTGAAATGTTGCATAATGGATGAAAGGTGAAAACACATGATGACATAATATGGATAAAAAGTGGCACAATGGATGAAAAGTTGAAAAAAAGTTGCAACTCCCCCACCTTCCCAAGGCAACTTTTGCACACTTTCATTAAGCAACTTGGTTGGGGCTTCAAAGTTCTTGCTCCCTGGGGAAGTTGCAACTCTACATCTTCTATAAGTTAGTTGTTTAGGGAAGTTATCCTTTGTATAGGGATTACATCCTTTTTTCATCCATCTATGAAAAAAATTGGAAATTTGTAAACATAATTAAACCATGGACCTTTGGGTTGAAGGCACAACTTCTAACCACTACATCGCATTTGTTCTCCTTGAAAAAGTGGTGCAAGAAACATACTTAAAAATATTAATCACAATATGAATAAAAAATAAAATAATCAAAAGTAATTTTCATGTTGGGCACTATCCTGTAATTGTGTTGAGAGCCCAGTGTTGCATTTAACTTATTACCATTGTTTAGTGCTTGCCTTGTTTGATAGGTCATGCTACCTTTCTTGTGATAGATTATAATTGTTTTAGGTTTTCGTTATTGAATTTAATTTTTTGAAATGCCTTTCAAATTACATGTTATTAAGAAAATAAATTTCATGTTATTAACAATAAGAAAAATCAAATCAAATTAAATTAATAATAACTGAAACATTGTCCTTTGAGTTTGAAGGCGTACTAGATTTGTGCCATGAATTGGAAGGACTCCCATCTTGGCGGAAAATAAGGTTTTAATTTTAAGCCACATTTGAAACCTTAAATCATGAGATTGAGGGCCCCCGGTGTACCATTGCTCTTACACCTTTCTTTTTGGTGGTACCTATGCATAAAAGTTGTTGTCAGGTGTAAGGTTTATGGGATGGGACTAGGGTTTCATTTCCAATTTTTTACATTAAAAGATTAGATTTTTTTTTCAAATAATTAACAAATTAATCCAGTTTACACTAGGAAATAAAAACCACCGATCAAGGTAAGTTTGAACCAACCTTGAAGTTATTGAAAAACTATTATTAATGCCCGCATATATATATATATATATATCAGCTTGCATATGTGTATCTTAACATCCCAACCTTGAATCATGAAAGAACATTAGTGGTGTTGTCGCGACGTTAACATTTGGCTCGTGACCAAAACAAGGGTTTGCAAAAGTGCAGGCCAAGAAGGAAGCCTGGGATGCTCCCAGAATGTAGGAGAATGTGAGGGAATGAACCCTCACACTCTCAAGGGAGTTTCCACTTTGGGAGTTGAAGTCCCGATGGATTCTCAAATTTTCAAAAAGTGATTGTAAAGGCTAAAACCCGTTGGATTAAGAAGTTCTTTATATCATTGGAAATCTCTTGGACCATAAATGTCCAAAATGGGCTCACATGACCCATTTGGATACTTCTAACACAAGTTATGGCCAAAAGAAGGGTCGGGAGTAAAATTGTCAATTGGACTCCCGACCACTAAAAATCAAGAATCGTTTCGATTTCCTTGCATGCGGTAGCATGCAACATATTGTTGGAAAGCTCTCAATCAGGGCTACAACTTTCCTCTAAATCTCATCCTAATCAAAGGTTTGCACGTAAAGTTATGGGCCCCTAAAGTCCCAAAAATTCTAATTGTGGGAATTTTAAGACTCCCACTTGGGAGTCTCAGGACAAAATGACATTTGGGTGCTAGTTTCGTGGTTAGGCACAAAGTATACTATAAAGGGGAAGGTGGTGACTCCGCCCAAGTCTGGGCTATGGTGAGTCTTATGAATCCGTGTTTGCCCGTGGCCCGCCCATGCACCAAAGTGTTGCAATTATGCACTAACTAACTTGTTGTTTAGTTTGTGCAGGCCAGTGTGAATAAGTGAAGTGTTTGTCAATCTTCCTAGTCCCATGCCAAAGCTCCAACACGCCCTTTTATCCCCAAAGTGTTATAAGCCAAAGAACACGCCCCGATTCCTTCTCCTTCTGTTGTCTTCACTTTGGACTCGCAATTGAGTCCATCAAGGAACTCGGGGGTGCATCAAGTGCCGCATGTAGGTAACGCAAAACCATTACAAAGAACTTCATCTTCATTGGAAACTTTACCTTTGCATTAATGACTTTGATGTCACCGTCAATCGCCATTTGCCCCGTGCACTTTTTGGCTAACAATTGTTTTTTAGGCATCATCATATGAGGCAATAGCCAAGTTTGGCCCCACATTTTGAAAATATCCCCATTTGTGTGTTTTACACATAGTAAGGCATGAGGCAAAAGTTATATATTGAACCTAAAATGTAAACATGGGGTTATCATATGTCATAGGATGGAAAGGATTGTCATCCAATGAATCTTTCAAAGGGCACTTCAAGAAAATTAATTCCAAAGGTAAATAAATGAGTACATATATATGTGTGATCAAACCTTGCCAAATTCAATCATATACATTTATATTTGGTCTATAGCCAAATTTGGCTAAAACTATTGTGGATGATCTCCAATATGGCTTTGTCAAAAATTGTAAATTAAAAACCTTTTATTTGAAAGCAATTTTCATCAATTGTCAATTATTTAGAGAGTTTTCTAAAATTTGTCATTGATTAATCTTAAATTTTTCTTAGGATGCTTGCAAATATTAAAAACATAAATTTTTTTTGAAGAAAGAATTGATGCATACCCTCCCTTTCAATTTTAAGGTCCAATTCCAAAGGCACATCAAGAGCGATAACTGTGTTTTTAGATGTCAAACCAAGGGAAGGTTTTGAATACCTTTTTTTATTATTAAATATTGAGAGAAATGACTTTGATTGCAAACACTAAATAATAATAATAAATTAAATGCAAATTATTTTCTAACAAAAAAATATGCATGTTCACATTATTATTGATCATGTTTTATCCGCTATTTTTTATGATTGGATTTAATTTAAAAACACATTTGAACAAAGTGATGTTATAATAATATATAAAAACCAATTGTTTACAATAAGCAAAATGGACATTTATTAATAATTTAGTCAAATCAAAGATGACAAAATGTTTACTTATGTCCACCATGTCATGTTTATTTTGATTAACAATTAATATATAGGTGTTAATTGATTTGATTAATAAATAGCATAAATAATGAATGAGATTTAAAACTTAATTATTATAAATATAAATGTATTTAAAATACTAGATAAATATGAATAACCAACCTATTTAACATAGTTTAACCTACTTAAGCTATTCATTTTATAAGTTGCAAGTATGAGGAGTTGAACCCTTCACCTCCACCAAAAGAAACCAAGTCCTTAACCAATGCACCACACCTTTTTGAAAATGTGAATTTGTTTCAACAAATAAATATGAACATGTTTATTTCACATTTTTTACACTGAGTCTAGGTAGAAAGGTAAGTAATAAGTGAATAGGTTAAAGGTAGGTCAATATTTCAATGCACCTACTTATCAACAACATTGCCCACATATTACCTACATGCCTAACTTGTAACTACCTATTATCAACTTGGAACCTATCTATCAACTACCTACTTACAACTTGCATATCCACATATCTACCTATCTATTTTGCCACTATTTGCCTACTTACCTACTTATTTTATAACCTACCTACTTACAAGTTTACTTGCTTACCTACCTACCTACCTACCTACCTACTAATTGCATACATGACAATGAGGTCAACCTTGGGTGTACATGCCTACACATCAACTAAACACATCAAATCTTTTAAATAACATTAAAAATGATTTAAACATATCAAATGTGACACATGTCACATTGTATTTGAAACAACTTACATTAGTCATTATATTGTATGGACCTACACCATGTAGGTACCACACATTCTAGTGTAAATAGTAATGTCCAATTTGACTAAAAACAAAATCAACTTTCTTATGTTGAACATGCCTACTTTTTAGGGGGAGACAAATTGGACAAAAATTACCCCTTTGAATAATTTAAAACAAGTATTTTAATCACATTAATCATCTTAATCATAATGCTAAAGGTATAGAAGACATGTTTTTGTTGCGGTGTCATCAATAATGCTCAATAGGAGATTTCAAGTTCACCACCAATGCCCTATGAATTGGATAGTAGTTTTTAACCATTTCATCACATCTTACTATTTATAAAATAAGGGGAAGTAGTGATAGTTATTGCATTTACAAAAAAATTAATAAAAAAATTGGGGTATAATTGAAAGAAGTTTGAAGAAACATTTTTTTAATCATACACTTTCCCACAACAACATTGTCATGACCTTAGCCTTGCTTGGGCTTGCAGCCAAGGTTGGGACAAGACAAAAATAGCCAAGTTCCGAATAAGTCAAGGTAATGGTGGCACCCAAACACTCCCCTTGTGGGAAAGAAATGTGGGATTGCAAGAAAGGTCCCCAAGACTACAAATCACAAAATTTCAATATCATGAAATTTTAACAAAATCCATGAGAAAATTGTAAAACAATATGTTGTGCAATATTGATAGGCTTCAAAATGAAAAATGGCACAAAATAAATATATGTATATTACTTTTATATAAATGATATGTTTTTTTAATATATGATGTTTTGATGTGACATGTGTATGACTTACATTTTAACTAAATATGTGCAATTATCATAATGCAATTTTACATCAAACTATGCGATTTTTGTGTATTGAACATGAACGTTCCCGTATGTGATTCAAAAAAAAAGTTTCATTTGTTCAAATATTTCAAATAGTGAATATGTATAAATATCATTCATATTAACCATAACTTGAAATTCATGCAATTTTTGTACGAACCTATAAAAACTAGATTTTGCATGGAATTTGTATGAACCTATAAATTTTAATTCCCCAGACAAGTCTGTACAAGGAACCTCATTGTCAGAAGAACAAGCCCCCGGTATGAATTCAGAGTTAACTGCCAAACAGGAAAAAAATAAAAGGCTTTCATTTAAGTTGAGGACAAAGATAGTCAGGTTCCTATCCATCAATCAACATAGGTGGAACTAGATTGTGACACACCTGGAGTGGGACCCAAAATGAAAACAGTAACAAGCAGCTCTTTGGAAGGACCTTCCACAACACCATGACCTGAAATTTGCCATTTAGTCAAATAGACTCTGCAGCATATGAGATTAACTTCTACCCCATTGGGGTCCAAAGTCTTACAAAGTATGAACAAAGAGACTAGATAGCCACCACACACTAGGTGGCCATCTCAGTTCTAGGAGCAATGCTAACTTGCTGTCGATTGTGATTCATAACCCCTTTCTGTTTTGATATGCTCACTTTCAGTCCTGCATCTGAGCTAGGAGATTAGAGTTGGAGCACAAAGATCACCATGACAGTTGAATTGGCATTTGTAAAGATCTTATGGACTTAATGCATTCCCAAGATTAAAGTCTGAACTTGGATGGAAAAATTTGTGCACACCAGATCAGAACTCCCAAATTTGGAAACCAATGAAGACATTCCTTGACTGCTCCAACATGCCTTCCAGGTCAATGATGCAGCTGCTGAGCACAAGCTTTTGGATTGCCTGAAGAGAGCTTTCTCCGGTTGAAAGTCCTAGTTGTCAACCACTAGGATACTGCACATGTATGGCTACCGACCACTCAACATTTCCACCCAAGGGTTTCAAGTGTTGCCTGGACCTTCTGAGGCCTTGGCTGGCCGTCGGTTCAAGTACCGAATCACCGCATCTTCCACCCTGCACCCCAGAAACCTATGAGTTCTTGTGTGCTTGCAACCCCCTGGCTACTTGATCAATATGCAAGCTTTTAGGAGAGGCTGTAACTGAAGACATGAAACAAGTCACTTAGCAAGTACCAAACTACACGACATAATTGTTGTCATGGCCACAGGCAGCCATACAACACAGTTCCATGAGAAAAGCAAATGAAAAGTTTCTGACAAAAAAGAGGATGGTTCTTGAATCACAATAAAAGAATATACACATACCAGGGCTGATTATAGAAATCTGATCGGCGCTCCTTTTCTGCATTACGACCGACCTGCCCAACAACCATCTTGAGATCCCGGCTCTGAGAAGCAATGAGGCCATTGATGAAATCAACAGGTGAGTGACTGAAGCCCAGGAAAAATGCACGACGGCGCAGATGCTCATTAATCTTGCGAATGGAACTGGTAATCAGATCATCATACAAGTCAATGTCACGGTGCTTCTCAATGTTTGTCAGGAAAGCACTCATCTCCTTCAACAGGGGAGGTGGCACATTCACACTCACATCATAGCAGGCATTTGATGCAGGCATAGGTCCTGAGACTTTCATTCGGTGTTCAAGATGGATGGGCTGTGGTGGGGACAAATGCTGGTTAAGCCTAGATGACACTGAGGCAAACCTGACAGACTTGTCTCCTAAAATCCTTTGCAAAGCAGGATCACAATTGATGAGGGTGGGATCAGTTGCATTTTGCAACTTCTTTCCCTTGATATACTGCCACAGTGCTGCAATGATGCGAGATCGAGTATCAACCTCAACACCCAGAATTGCTGCCAGAGGAGCTGACAGCTTAAACCTTTCAGGTGTATAATCCATTTCCAGTTTAATATTTGCCAGGAATTCTTTATCCCCTTGTCTCTTGATCTCAAAACCCTCCACATGGTTTGAACCCCGCCCTGCATCCCACACAATTGTGTGGTTATCAGGATATACGCTTGGGTCCAACTGAATGGTGATCCTCTTGAAGAAGGATGAAAATTTGGGCAATGCAGGGTTAGGTTTTGTAGTGTTGCCATCGGGCTCCCTTGCATCCGACTCAAGGATACGGCCCATGATCCGCAGTGTCCAAGAAGGAGGTTCCCTGGGATTTCCAAATTGCTGGTGGTGGTGGTAAGAATTGTTGGGGTCTTGGTTCTGATTTGCAAAGGTATTGAACACATACATGCGCAGAATGCGTTGTACTGGTGGAGGTGACCGCACAGCCTCCTGAATATCAAGTTTCTTCCGTGCAAGGGCTGCATCCACCCTAGTTTCAAACTCCAACAGTTGTGTATAGATTGCAGACTCTGGCAACAAAGAAGCGACTTTATCAGGGATGTGCTTTTCTGCCACTTTCTGCTTCTTGCGTCTTGCTGCTGCTGGTGCAACATCTGCAGCCTTGAATGCTGAAGTGTTTGCACCTCCTGTCAGTGGTCTCCCTCGCCCTCGCTTGCCACTAGGACCTGCAGACATGGGGGGTGTTCCAGTGTTTCCCACCTGATGATGATGCATGTTGTAACCGACGCCACTTCCTGCTGCTGCTGCCATGTGCCTCCCTTGTTGGGCAGCAGCCGTGACAGCACCTCCTCCGCTGGTTGAGGCTCCCCCCGCTCCCTGCATAGCTTCAGCGAATCCAACCGACACCCAGGTTCCCTTGGCAATATACTCACACTGCAAAACCAACCACCTCCACTAACGACAGCCTAAACCCCAAAACCTGGAATCCAACATCTTGCCTTCTCGGCCCAGGTAAAAAGCCTTCTATGAGAATCACGCCTCCATGCTCCGCGACAACTAAACTTCTTCCACTCAAAAATAATCTCTCTCTCTCTCTCTCTCTCTCTCTCTCGCGCGCGGGTTTCTCTTTCTCTCTCGGCTATTTCCTCTCTCTCTCGGGATCGCGCTTCCTGTTCTCCAAACCCTAATCTGAACAGAGGGTTCAACGAGATTACGGTTTGGGAAACCCAATCCTGATCTGAACAAAGGGTTCAACAAGATTAGGGTTTGGAAAACTCAACCCTAATTTTCAAGGCAAAAACTAAAAATAAGAGCAACAAATAAAATGCAACACTAGTCTTGATGCAGTTGCAAGGCAATGCCTAACAAGAAAAATATTTTTGAATTTTTTTATTGCACCTCAAACTATGATTTTAATAGTTTAATTATTTTTATGACATAGTATTTTCAAAGAAAAATAAATGATTTAGGGGTTAGAATCTCTCCCCTTCAACCAAAGGGTATAGGGCACAATCATTTATTAAATTCTTAATTTCTTCCATACAAGAATTGGATGAAAAAATAATTTAAAAACAACTTCTTCAAGCTAGATAGATGCTTGGAGGAAAAAAAAAATGCTAGTTCTAACCATGTTCCCCATGGAGCAATTTCCTAGGAAAAAAGGGGAGTAACTTGACCTTTAGCTCTTTTTTTTTGCCATAACTTTTAACTAATAGCTTCAAATTAAAAAAATGCAAGAACACTTTCAATATCTACACTTTGAGATCATTTGATTATGATAAAATTTATTCCTTGTATTTTTTTTCAAACAAAAAGTTGTTCCTTGGGGCAACTCAATCCGCTTCTCCCTAGGGAAGGAAAGGACTTAGAAATTTGATCTTGGTTTTTTTTTCATTGTAACTTTTAGTTCATAACTTCAAATGAAAAATGAAAAATCAATTTTGATATCTATGTTTAAGATCTTTTCAATGGTATAAAAAACATTTGATTTAGACAAAGTTTATTCCCTATATTTTCTTCTCAAACATTCAAAGAAGTTTTCCTTGAGGGAAATTGCTCCCCAAGGTAACTTGGTCTTCTTCTTCCAAAAAAGTTGCTCCTTTTTTCCCTAGGAAAGTTGCTCCTTGGAGGAACATGGTTTGGGTTGCCACTTTGTCTCATTTTTCCCAAGGAAAGTTTTTTTCTTCATACATTTAGCTTGAAGAAGTTGCCCAAATCTATTTTTTTCTTTGATTTCATCCATGGAAGAAACAAAAAAGTTGAAAATAGGATCAAACTTTGCACCCTTTGGTTGAAAGAGGAGACTCTAACCATTAAATCACTTTTTTCCTTGAGAATATTGTGTGATAAAGATAATTAAATTGTTAAATCATAGTTTGAATATAACTAAAAAAATCAAAAATATTTTTCTTGTTTGGGCATTATCTTGCAATTGCATTAAAACTAATGCCACATTTAATTCATTGATGATGTTTAGTGTTTGTCAATTTTCAATTCCATTAGTTGCATGTTTGAATTGAACATATGCAAGGATTTCTTTATTTGTTAATAAAACAACCCCCCTTAGGGCACATTCCACCTAATAATGGCATGCAAGATGGTAAGGGATTTTATTAAGCCTATTCCAAATTCACAAGGTGTTCCCCACTATTGATTTACATTGCTAATGGAATGGGTAGAACCAAAATGTGGAACTTGTAAAGTACATGTCCCACCTAACAAAAAAACCTTGAAAATATATAAATGAGACATTAAAATTGATGGTTAAAATTATGGTTGAACTAGTGATTTATTATTCTAAACCAATTCTTTATAACACAATGGCCAAAATGTGGGGTGTTCTTTAAATAAACACATGTACGAGGTGGAACCAAGGGGTGTTTCTTTAAGGAATGTTGTAAAGCAAGGATAAAAATATATATTTGTAATTTTTTCCCATGATACTTGGCAAGTATCATGGGAATTTGTAGAAAACAAACTTGCATTTTGTCATGGATAAATTATATTGGATAAAAGGGTTTTTCAACAATAAAAAATTTGTTTCGCCAATGTGCTCTATTGTCAAAGGCATTACACCCTTGGAGCCAAATGCGAAACCCAAAGTTTGAATGTAATGCCCTAACAATAGGCCTTTACCCAATGTAAAATATGAATAAAAAAATAAACAACTTAAACCTATTTTGTAGGTGGGGGAAATAACTTACACTTATTTTTCAAATGCAAGAGGCACCTTGTGCCTATTAAGTAGGTGTGAATTGCTTCCTCTTTTCAAGGAGGTTATAATCTTAAATTTAAGTTGTTCTCCATTTACATTAAAAATTTGAGCCCAATATAAAGGAAGGCCTTGTTATTAGGGCCTTGGGAATTAAGGATGGAACTCAAGGTCCAAGGTGTGTGACCTTGAGAGCAATCTAGGAATTTAAAAATGTCTATGGCTAAGATGTATTCAAATGCATGGTCAAGGTTTCATTCAATCCCATACCCAAGGAAATTACCAATGTTGTTTGGTTATCCATCAAAATATGGTCATCCATATGCATAATTATTAGATATAAATTCATCCATATTTGGATTTATTTACTTTTGCATTATAACCAACTCAATACACAATCAATTAATGCCTATCACCATAGTACTTTTACATATGATATTGTATATGTTCAAAGGGGTTTAAACAAAGTAAATATCTAGTCATATTAAGATTTTAAAAAAATCAAATATGCATTTTGTTTAGGCTTGGGGTTTAGGAAACAAAATATTAACTATCATTTTCACCACTTGAACTTTTCTTTATCTTTGTTCCAAGCTTGTTATCTTGTTTTTTAATAAATTAGTTCTAAGCTCCAATTTTTCATTTCAAATTAGTTTATGTGTGTTTTGATCCTTCACAACAACTAAGTGCTTATTTTTATGTTTGAATCTTTCACAACAATCAGGGTTTTTTTTTTTTCAACAATCAACAATCAAGTGTTTTGCTTTAGTTTTATTCCTTTGCATTCCTTTTTTAATCTCCTCTTTTGTAACAACCAAATGCTACAACTTTGTTTTTCTGCTTTGAATGTCAGACCTTCAAATGTGTTCTTGGAATTCAATCCTTTGAATTTTGAAGCTAAGGAATTTTAGATTTTTTTCTCTTGTTATGTTTTTTTTTTGTTATTTTGTTTTGTAATGTTCTTTGTCTTTTTGGCCAAAGACATTCGAAAGGAGATTTGAATTTGTTGCTTGGTGAATCAAGGAAAGTTTGGTGCCCCCATTTCACAATAGAAGTAAACTTCAACATTCTCAACTTCATTGTGTTTTTTGGGGGGGGGAGCTCGAAAGTCTATGTTGTTAATTTGAGTGTGTTTTCATTTTTAGTATTTTGTGATTATATACATTTTGTGTTTTTGATGGTTAAAAATGAATTTCATGTTGTTGAAAGTGTGTGCAAAGTTGATGAAAATGCATCAACTACCCCCATTCAAATGTTTGTTTCTTTAGTTTTAGATGTTGAAAGCATACGTCTTCAACTTGGTAACTTATTTTATGTTGAAGTTATGCAATTTGAATTGTTATAAAAGCATAATCCCTAATATGGAAAGCTTAAAATCAAATGTTTATTTGTTGTCAATGACAACATATTTGTTGATTTGGAAAACCAACAAATATTGTGATATATCATTTGTAAATCTAAAAAATAAATGGCAATGTTTTGGATGCAAAGGTCCATTATTTGTAAGGATTTCATTAAATACAACAAAATGAATGGGATAACTCCTATGAAAATTCATGTGGAATGTGCACACACAAAGTTGTTTGGTTATAGGAAGTTGTGAGTCAATGGTAGAACTTGATCATAGTTGACAACCAAAGAAAAAAAGGTTGGTCCATTTGGATGTGTAGTCATTGCATTCTCTACACCAATATGCATTCAAATTCATTATATGTTTCACTACATTTGGAATGAACTTGGACAAATTTACCTTGGTGAAAGTGGTTAGCCCTTTAGTGAACAAAAATTATTTGTTACGGATAAATGAATACAAATATCAAATTCATTAATAGTTAATGCACTAGGCTAGGCTAAGAACCTAGCCTAAACACATAACTTAGCTTTAAAACCTAAAATAATGACCTAGGCACCCAAGCTAGGTTACCAAGCCACCTAAACCCACCAATTTAAAATGTAAGTGTGAAGATTTGAACCCCGACTCCTTCATTCCCATTCTTAAAGAACAAGTCCTTAACCATTGGACCATTATTTAAATAAGTGATATGATTTATTATCACATATTAATATCCAAATTTTTTTCCTAACACTTAAATATTTACATATGTATATTTTTTACTTATGTTACTTATTACCTTATCTTACATATCTATGTGATTTATAGTACTAATAGGTTAATTTAGGTTATTCTTAAGTTATTGTAGGTTACCCAAGTCTATGTGTAAGCTGCCATAGGTTAAGTTATTAGGCTAGTGTATTTTATGATATTCTTGGTGATTATAAGTTATTACACATGATATTTTTGGTTATTTTAAACTATTCACAATAGGTTAATTTAACTTAAACCATCCTAGGTCCTTTTTTACTTTTTAGCTTGTAATAGATTATTTTACTTACGTTACTTCTAATTATTTTAGTTATTCCACCTTATGTTATTTTAAATTATTTTACCTAACATTATTTTCAGCTATTATATGTTATTCCACTTAAGTTATTCTCAACTATTTAAGGCTAGGTAGGTAGTTGGGTCAATCAAGTAGGTAGGTAATTTTAAGTAAATAAGTAGGCTAAATAGGAAACTAAGTAATTAGGTTAATTAGCTAGCTAGCTTAAATAAACTACAAAAACACTAGGTAGGTAGTTTTAGGTGTAGGTAGATACATTAAATAAGTAAGTAGTAGGTATCTATGTAAGTGGGTAGTTGAGCTAGGTGGATTAGTAGGTTAATTGGTTTACGTAGGTAGGTTAAATTAACTAGGTAATTAAACTATATTGCATGTAGTTAGGCTACATAGGTACCTAGGTTAAGTTAGGTAGGTTAGAAGTAATGATCATAATAGTAAGATGACACAAAACTTTGTTGTTGAAAATGTGGTGCAATGTGGTGCACAAGGATTTGTTTCCCCAATGTGCAAGTGAGGGGTTCAAGTCTTCAACCTTACAATCTATTTATATTTCAAGACTAGTCCTAGGTTGCTTGCTAAGCTACCTAACAAAGGTTCTTAATTAGGCTACTAGGTTTGGGCTAGGCATAGGTTGTTAGTTAGGTTACCTAGTTTAAGTTAAGCCTATGTTGCTAAGCTTAGGCTACTTACCTACCATTTTAAAACCTACATAATAGGTATGCACATGTGTCTAATTTTGCATTGAACACATGTCATCATATATATGCACATGTTTATATGTTTGGTCACATATGCAAGTTGCAAATGTAGGTTGAATTGCAACCTTGGTGCATTAAACTTATGACCATCCAAGAAAATGGATGAAAAACAAATGTCAAATTACATGGAGGATGCAACTACACTTATGACCAAATGCCATGTATTGTTTTTTGTGGCTTGTCCAAGGCAGTTAGACATCATAATAGTCACATGTGGTATTTATGACTTAAAACTAATCATCAAATCTAATCATTAATGCATGAATTTCTAGTGAAATTTTATTTTATTCATTAAGTGTTACAACACTTTTTTTTTGCATGTCATTTGGAAAAAAATGGAAGTAATCTTTCTTGGAACTAATGGGTGCCTGTGACCTTCGGCCACCTTGGTTCATGTTTTAGAAACTTTTAACTTTTCTATTTTTATTTTTATGTATTTTTATTTTTATTATTGTTATATATATATTTTTATTTGGATGCAAGTTTGAAGTTTGGAGAAAGAAGACACACCTCATTTTTTTTCAAGTAGGGTTTTTCTTATTTTTTACTCTTTATTTGGTTTTTTTA
>Ga0209208_10002328_pt1 | contig 27207 bp, 25 predicted proteins | sample S1TSphfallax_3_FD_187694 | JGI IMG/M metagenome (GOLD analysis project Ga0209208, IMG submission 187694) | Host-associated microbial communities from peat moss isolated from Minnesota, USA - S1T2_Fd - Sphagnum fallax MG (SPAdes) (version 2) | ecosystem: Host-associated > Plants > Peat moss >...
ATAAAATAAGGGCGAGAAGAAAGTAACTTCCAGGATAGGATGACGATAGGCACAAGTAGTAGGGTGTACATATACACCTTACACCTTGGGTAAACCAGCTTGTACCCACATTGGTGGCATGATAAAAATCCTAAAATCCATTTCAATGATGAAACCCTGGCAAACTCCATTAAACAAAGCACCCAGCAAGGGGAAAAAAAGGAACAAAGAGAGATTCAACCCAAGGTTGAGCTTAAAGATCCGAACCCAAATTGCACTTTGGGTTTAAATTTCAATTGTTTTGAAATATTACGAATATCCCATGATTAGGCTAGACCATGGTCTCCAAGTTGAAATCTAACAATTTTTTGGGCTTAATATGTGGTCACTTAATAATAGGCCTCACTCCTCAAGGTAGAAGGTACCAACATGGGTAATAGTTCACCCTGGTCAATTTTGGAAATTGAAGATGTGGAAGTGTTTGTACTAAGTAGCCTCAGTGAGCGAGCCAGTAGTAGGCACAAGTGGGGGTAATAAGTAGCTAGCCCGGCCGCCGCCCCCACTCTCCCTCGGTCTCGTTCTGGTGTTCCAGTTCCGTGTCCCGGTCTGTCCTGTTGAATCTGCTTATCACCGCGTGAGTTTGGAATCTGCGGCGAGATTTTCTCGCTTGCGGAATGGTTGAAAAAATTGTCATCATAGGAAAGTTCCCACTCAAGTGGCTCTTTTTTTTTCTCCTTCAAGTGGCTTTGTGATGTTAGTCACACTGGCGATCATCCATAAGAAGATTTAACCACATTTGGTTCTGGCGATCATCCATAAGAAGATTTAGCCACATTTGGTTATAGACAAGTTTTTTAAAAAAAAGAATTTATTAAAAATTCTTTTATATTATCCTGGCTTAGCCAGTGCTTGAAACATGGCGACTTTTTAAGGAATTTATTTTATTTTTATTTTTTCTATTTTTGCTATTCGATTATGAAAACAAGAAAGGAAGGAAGAAAAAAACGCTATGAATCCGCGTTTCTCACAAAACGCTGGCGAGACTTGCTAGCAAGGAAAAAATAGTCCAGGCTCGCGAGGTCGTCGTCGTCGCGACGTCGAAGAGTTTTATGTAATCATGATCGAAGTTCCGATTTAAAGCCTTGGCCAGTACCCCAACATTTTCAGGATTCTCCTATCTGCTCCCACTCTTGTGACGTTCGTGTTTGGAGTTTTGCTTTCTGATTTGTTGTAATTCTCCAGCTCTATCTAGCTAGCTAGCACCTTAAGCGATCTGTGTGTTTGTGCGGTTTTATTGAGATTTTTTTCCTCCTTGTGTCGAGTCCCTGCTGTGGATTTTTTATTTGATCTGTGTCGAGCTGAGGAGAAATTTTTCTGCGTCTCTAGCCCGTTTTGTTTTCCAACTATACTAGCGTGGTCGTCAAAGATCAGGATCAACCTTGACGAAGAAAAGCTCTTGATCACTGAGGTATTATTATTGTTATCATGGCCGCGTATCCACCAGGTATGCAGAACCCAGCTTGGGCTGGTCAAGCATCGCCGAAGCAGCAGCAGCAGCCACAGCCCATGCCACAGCAATATTATAATAATGTTGTGCAATCGCAGTCCCGGCCTCCCAATAGTGTTCCTTGGACCACTGGCATTTTCTCTTGCTTTGACGATTGTGGTACTTGTAAGTGATTTTTTTTTTCCCTCCCTTCTTTCCTGTAATCATATAATCTCCAGCTTCTCGATGCCCTTCTTCTTCTACTTCACAGTTAGACTCAAAGAATCCTTCTTCATGTGTACCCAGAGAAAAGGGCTCGAAATATCACAAGGAGCTCTTGCAGGAATATTCAAGAGCTACCTCATAGAGTGATCTGAATTTTTGTATAAAGGCTTTGCGGTGGCGATCATGTAGTTTTTCCTCCCTGTTGATTTTTTTTGTTGATCTGATGCATCTTGTGTCCATCATGTGTGGCTGGCTGGCTTGCAGGTGCTTGTGCATGGTTCTTGCCATGTGTCCTGGTGGGGCGCATTGCCGAGATTGTTGATGAAGGCCGCACATGTAAGAAGCCATGATGACTCCACGCGGCTCCTCCTTGAACTGCTTGTGTACTACTGCTAGCATATTCCTATGAAGACTTTTGAAGCTGGGATGATGCAGCTCCTTTGAACTGTTGCCCGATCGAAGAGAAAAATGACAAAAACGCGCGCAATGACATAATTGTTGTTTTCTGTCGTTGTTGTTTTTTTTTGTTGTGCAGCGTGCTTGACTGCAGGATGTATTTACTACTGCCTGCAATCGTGTACGGGCTGCGGCTGCTTGTACACCTATTCTTTCAGAACACGACTCCGAAATAAGTACGGTCTAGAGCTAAAACCCTGCGATGACTGCTGCACCGACTGCTGGTGTCTGCCGTGCTCGCTCTCCCAGCAGATCAGGGAGCTCCAAAACCGCGGCATCGATCCGTCTCTAGGTACGTGCAACAACCAGCTGTCCTCTCCAGCTGTTCACAATAGTTCTTGTTGACAGTTCTGAATATTCTTAGTCCTTAACTTCATGTGAACTTCGAGCTTCAAACAACGAACTCATGTGTAAAATTCGAGCTCCAAAGAAAGCCTGCACTTCTTCCACTCTCTGAATTTCAGCGATAAAGTGATACCAGAGGTAAAGACTACAGGGCAAACCCATCCTTGGGTGGCACCACTGCAAAATACGCCAGAAACTAAAATTTGTCGAATAACATTCTTCAGCTTTTTTTCTTTAAATGTTTTCACTATTAAATTCTTTTTTCCCCCTCATGTTGAAAATTTGTGGACTACAAGAACAACCCCTGTGGTGTGTGATGTTCGTAATGGTTTGAAAGATGGGTTTGCCTGGGGTCATGAAGGGTGTTGTAATTGTTGGTTGATGCTGTTGATGATGCTTGCAGGGTGGGAAGCAAATAGAGCGGCGTATCTGCAAGCACCTCAACCTCCAAAGATGCAATACTGATACAACAACTACATCAACACTGTTCATTATCGATCTGCCATCTCCATGGACCTCAAAACTTATGTGTGGAGCTGCAAAAATGAATAAGCTGAACTCAAGTACTAACTACTAGAAGGTTGATCTCTTGTGGACTTATATGATAGATGATTTATATATGATGATCGAGCTGGAAAGCTCATGCGTGACTCCATGAGATCGATCTCTTCCTCTTGTGAACAAGAAGAATCGAGCCATGAATACTTCCTCATGTAATTAGGACTTGATCCCTAGAATTATGCTTGCTGCTGCTGCTTCTTGTTGTGAATCTTTTTCTTTCTCAGTGTCGCTTTTGTTCAGGATGCTCCTGAGCTTGAAAGACTTTTTTCCTTTAGAGGAAATAAAATTTACAAATCTAAGACTCTCTCTCTCTCTTTAATAGTACCATAGAAAATAGGATTCTATCTTGAACTTTTTTTCACACCCAGGACTATTCAATCCTTGGGCTTTTCTTGCACATAATTAAGGATTTTAATTCTTGAGCTAAGTTTTGCAATTGAATATTATTAAAAAAAGGTGTTGTTCATTAGTCCTTGTTCACTAGACAAATGAATTCATTATTTTCCAACTATTCCCCCTTTACTAAGGCTACTGAAATCACTTGTGCAAACAAGGACACATTTTGTTGTAGATCGTGAAACACATTCCCACCTAAACTAACAAACTTATTAAAAAAAAAAAAAAAAACTTATGGGATCGGAGAAAGGGTTGCCAAGTTAAAAGTCCTTCTTTGTTTCTACATGCCTAGACACAAGATTGGTAGCCCAAGTGCCAAGCCAATTTCTAGTACTTAACACAAAAGTTACATTGATTCATTAGCATTGATTACATGGTAAAAGCACATTACACCCCCCAAAAATTGTAGTCACAAATATTGCATTTTTGCATTTGGTTTTTTTTAATAAGTATACACATCACATCTTGGATTATTTTTGTTTGTTTGAAGTATATTGGATTAGACTTAGACTTAAGAAAATCAATTAAAAAACAAAATCCAACAAACATTGGTGAACTTCAATATATGAAATATATTTGTGACAAAATAATACTCATCATAGAATATGAAAAATTGCATACATATTTAAAAATTAAAGTTGTGGGTGGAATTTTTTGGTGAAATGTTTTGTGCTCAATGATATTGATATACATCAATTAAATCTATGGCCATTTGGAAATTAAAAAATTTTGGTTGAAAATTCATTAAAAATATGTGTTTAAATTATTTTTTTAGCAATGAAGGCAAAATAATTTATGTATTTAAAGAAAAAACCAATACCAAATGAAAAAAAAAAGATTTTTGTAGTTGGGTATTGCATTATTTTTTCAGATTTCTTTTGTTTAATAATGTCTTACGAACCACAAACATGAAGCCTAAGATAGATGAAAAATTGCACATTATCTATGTTGTGTACATTTATTTTATTTAATTGTTTTCATCTAATCGTTGGATCGAGATTGATCTTCATTTAAAGTGATTTTTGAATTCCAAAATGTTGTTGTGCACATTCTAAGGCTTTTTGCTTATATATAGGATTATCAAATGATGTCATCAAAATTTAAACTTATTGCATACTATGATACTAATTATACATCACCTTTTTTGGTGAAAATTGGTTCACTCAAAGTGTGCTTTCACCTTACAAGTCAATGATTTCATTGTATAATTTATTAATGGAAAGAACGTGGTGCTCAATATGTTACCCTGCAAATATTCTTCACATCCAAGTTTAGTTATTTACTTTTTTGCAACCCCACCATAAAACTGAAACTAGGATAGCAAATAGGTGGGGAATTAGTGATAACAAGCCACATGAACCAATCATTATGATGGGCCCATCAGAAACATTTTTTTAAAAATAGTTCATATTTATTACATTTTTTTTTGCAAGTGCACAATGTTCTACCTTTTTACCAAGCATCGCAAACTATCATCAAATTATGTTGAACCAAACTTTATTTCTTGAGAAAAACCAACAAGTTTTGCATTTTCTTCATGTAATTATACTATGCAGGATCACATACCGAACACCTTTGGACATGTTCTAACAACAATTGAACAAAAAGTTTGGAATTTTTTTTTGGGATAAATTGGCCCATTACCAAACATAAGCCTATCACCAAATGCCCATATAATGTAAGGGGGTCCGGGCTTGTTATAAAATGTGCAAGACTTCATGAACATTGTAGGCATTACATGTGATTGAATGCTTAGGTATGAACAATTTTCTTTTGGAAAAAATTCAATATCTAACTAGCAAAACAATTTTTATGTTTGACCATAAGTGTATATTTGGGCATATATGCACACAAAGCTAAAGGGACACTTAGTGTAAAGTTTGGAATTTATGTGCAACCAATGACCATTTTTAAGGGGCTATTAAATAATTGTACAACTTATATTAATTATAATATATTATTTGAGATTATTACAACCCTTTTTTTAATATATATTTATAATTTTTACCCAACAACCACTATATTGCATTATATATTTTTACTCACATATTTTTTATTTTTTTATTAGGTCCCCCCAATTACACAAAGAAGGCCGGCTTAAGATGTGATAATGTTTGGTGATGGGAAATGATTTAACTTTTTATAATGAAAATAAGTAAATATCAAATTTCAAAGGTTCTAACAAAAGGTTACTTTTAATGTTTGGTTATGGGAATAATTTGGGGTGGTTTTATAAAAGCCCAAATTTGGAAAAACATAATTGTTGATGGGTCTATGTGTCATATTAAACATCACACTATCAATTATAAATGTGACAACTTTAATTATAAAGTTTTGCACAAAACAACATCCTTAATTAAGAATTGCAAAATCCCATGGATCTTCAAAATTAGGACTTGAATGGGGGGAAAGATCATTCCAAATTCCCATCAATTGTGAGCCCAATCCATTCACATCAAAAGACTAGCACCAAATTTATTAGGTTCTAGGGCCATTCTACACTTGAGACTCATCTTTTAAATTTAATCCTTAATGTTGTTTCAACATGTCAAAGTTCCCAAGTAGCGTGAAAGAGGAGCTCGAATCCTTCCTAAAATCGATGTCCTAGATTTACATTATTGAGGTGTAAAGATGAAGGTCACAACTTAGATCTAGGAAAAAATGAACTAAAGTTCAACAAAGACCAAAATTCAAAGTAGGATTAAATCATTGTAGATTGAAATTAAAATATTCAAAATAGAACTAAAACAACACAAATCAAACTTGAGAATAATGGAAATAAAGCAAAATCAACACAACTCATATTTGATATTAGTCAAAAAAGAACCATAAGAGCAAGATTAATTATAGGTGAAATGGTAGATAAGAAAGGTTGCAATAGATGAACTTTACAATCGGCATTTCAAAAAAAAATTAGAATATTGTGAAATGAAAAGTTATATAACTCTTCATCAAAGGAATGCCAAAAAAGACAAGTTTACACAAGGTCTAAAAAATCGCAATTGTGTTTACACACCAACAACATGCACAAAAATAACAAACTAAAACACTATGAGAAAATTGTGTTTGTTGCAACTTGTCTGATGCAACTAAAACGTGTATGATAGAATAAGATTACAACTAGACAAACAAGTTGCAATGGGCATGATTTTCTCATAGTGAAATTTAGTTTATAATGACTTCAAGGATTTTTATGTTCTCATTGAATCTTTTACAAAACCAAAAGCACATGCACTTGACACATACCATAACCTCAAGTGGACATTTCTTTAATTCTTCTGCTAAATTCAAGAAATTCAATGGCATACCACTTGGAGGTCTAGAGCATACACCTCCAACATGTTGGAGGTTGGGGCTAAGGGATCTAAATCATAATGATGTTAAATGTACATCATAGGAGGCAAATTGATTTGCAGGACCAACCAACACAAAACAAGGAAAATGTCTTGCCTCCTAGTCCAAAACTAAAATAATAATAATGAAAGGTTAATAGATGTAATTCAATTAATTAAAGGCAAATGGACCAACAAAGCTTTGGAAAAGTTCATCGATGCAGTTGAGAACAAAACATCATTGAAATAAACAAGTAGGCATTGGACTTACCTCTTTGTTGGACTACTTAAATGGAAAAACATTATCTAAGAAATGTGGGCCAATTAGTGTGTTAATAAAAGAAAACAAATCAGGCTATGGTTGCTTGGAATTTTGTTATGAAAGAAGTCACACTTTCAATTACCCTACAACATTAAAGATGAAAGTGGTAGAAATAATTTCAATTAAGCTTGCAACTTTTCAAAATGAAGTACCAAGGAATAGCTAGTGGTATTGGTTCAAGTATTGAGATCCTAAACAAAACATTTGTTAAATAAAAAAGCTAGATGTTAATCAAACATAAAAATCCATCGCACAATCTTGCTAAGGTTTTTACAATAATTTGCAATCCATGTACAACAAACATAACTATGATGCAAATCACATATGAAATTCAAATGAAATAGGGATCCAAGGAAGCAAATAGTCAAGTGCAAGGGTTTCTAAGTTGTAACCAACCAAGGGTTGCACCAAATATACAACACAATACCCAAATCCAACAAGCAATTGATTGTCAATTGTGTTGTTAATGTGGGTAGAAGATCCTTGCCAAGATTTTATATCTTTAGGTCAAGAGAGGTTGCATGATGATTACATACAACATTACAAACCAAACACATGTATGGCTATGCAAACAAAAGCATGGATGATTAATTTCCTTTTCGAAATATGATTATATTTCCTCAAAAGGTTAGTACCAAGTGCAATTTCTGTAACCAATATGCACTTGCTAGTTTTGGATGGGCACAAATTTCATGTCATTCTAAAGGCAATTGAACAAGCACAAGCATTTGGGCTAAATATGATCATTTAACCTTCACATACATACCATGCACTTTAACCTTTAGATGTGGCCTACTTCAAACCTTTCAAAACAATTTTTTTTTAAAAACAAATGTGTTACAATGGTTAGTAATAATTATAACAAACCACATAAGACAATGTTAGTAGGGTGGGTTGACAAAGTATTGACCAAGAAAAATATAATGTTAGGCTTTACATTTACATGGATTTGGCCACTTAACTTTAAAGCCATGGAAGAAAAAACAAGCTTTGGCAACTTGTACACATCAATCAATGTGAGTAAGGAAAAAAGAATGATTACATATGAAGAAAATAAAACTATTATGGGAATAACATTTTGTTGCAGCAAAGTTGATCAATATAATGACAATAGTGTGCATTATAGGTCATGAATCACAATTAAACAATGTGCCTCAAGATCAATTTAGGTACTACATGCCTAAAAGTCTTACAACCACAAATTAGGAAGTCACAACAAGATCATCTTGTTGTGAACATAAAGGAACTTTATATTGGAGGTGGAAGAAAAAATTAAGAATCTTAAACACCTAACCCAAGGACAACTTGCCACTAACAATATGTTGTCCTTGCCACATTTATCTACAAAAAATATGAATGACAAGCTTGGAACTATTATGGATTATTCCACAAGCCATGTGGTGACTTCAAAGAAATATTAAAACATCATGCGACAATAAATTTGAAAAGGAAGCAACATAAATAATTAAGCAAAATCAAAAAAAAGGAAAGGCAATAGAAACAAGCTACTAAAGTTGTGGGATCACTAATAACATTTTAGAGAGTACTCAAAAGGAGGTTGAAAGACAACAACCAAAGTTCATGGTCAATCAATGTAGTTATAATAGTAGGTTAGACATTTCACTATAATTTCAAAGTTAAAATGTGAGCTCGCCCACTTGGCTATAATGGGTTGAACTTTGGAGCCACAACATAGGGTCAAAGGATTGTTAAACAACAGGCAACACTAGAAGAAATCTTGTCATATACAATCATTTGTGATTACATGTGATTATTAATCATTTGCGATTAATTTTGATCATTTTTACAACTATTTAAAAAGTTTGGTCGTTCTTGCAACTATGTTGTAACTAAATTGTAACTTTTTTTCATCCTTCCATATGTACAATTTATAATATGGTTTTCATTTAAGAAGGGGCATATATATCTCATTAATTTTCATATTGACCAAGATTAGTAGCACCATTATGGGGTGGACCTAGCCTCACAAGACATACTAAAATTTATTAAGGGTATAATGCGGGTAGGTTTTTATAAGTGTATTTAGCTTGTACTTATGGCATATTAGGTGTATATTATGCATACATGAAAAATATTATATATGTATAATTTATGTGTATTTGTGTTATTTATTTACTTGGCTTAAGTGCCACATGCCTTGGCGTAGGTGTACAACTAGTTTAACTAAGTGCCACATGGGGTGGTTTAGGTGCCATGTGCCTTATGTTTAAGCATAATCCTAGTTAGTTTATGTGAACCAAGTTTTAATTTAATCAATATTAGCCATGGTTTAACAAAATTATAAATTAATCAAATTTTAACCAAGTCTTTGTTTAGCCAAGGTTTAGTCAATTTTTTGTTTAATCAATTTTTTCATCTAGTCAAATTTTAACCACTTTTTAATTTAATTAAAGTTTAGCCAAGTTTCAATTTTGCCAAATTTTAATCATTTTTTAGTTAAACAAGGTTCAACTATTTTTAAAAATTTAACCAAAATTTTGTTGATTTTAGTTTAGCCAAAGTTTAGCCAATTTTTTAACTTTAACAAAAGTTTAGCCACTTTTAGTTTAACCAAAATTCAACCACGTTTTTTTCTCCATTATTTAGTGCAAGGGCCTAATAGCAAGCAAAAAGATGTGTTGAAACACACTTATAAGCTCAAACAAACAAGTTGTAAATAAAAGAATGAAAGGAAGGGGGGATTCAAGGCATTAGTTGGATTAAAAACAAAGTTTGGAAGAATAGGACCAAAACCAAAGTGATGAAAATCACCACAAGCATGATGAGATGATCATGCTCAATAGGATGAAAAAATCACAAATACAAAACAAGATGATGAGGATGAAGATTAAAAGGATGAAGATCACAATTAAAATGATGAAGATTCAAACCAATAGGTGAAAAAAAATGGCAACAAGGGTGATAAATAGGACAAGAATCAATTTTAAACAAGATGAGGATTTAAATCAACAAGAAAAAGGAACAAGATGACAAGGATCACCATGACAACGATGAATAAAAAGACAAAAATCACTTGTGAATAAAATAAATATCTAAACAAGCAAGTGAAAGGAAGGGGGCAGTGAAGATGGCAATGAGGGTGACGAACAAAAAAAAAATCATTTGTAAATAGGATGATGATTTACACCAATAAGCAAGAGGAGCAAAGTGACAAGGATCACCATGACGGTGATAAATAAAAGGATGAAAAACACTTGTAAGTAAAACAAGTGAAAGAAGCCAAGCAATGACAATGGCAACCAAGGTGAGAAACCAAAGGGCAAAGATCACTTATAAATAAGAGGATCTACACTAGTAGCTAAGAAGAGCAAGGTGATGAGTTTCAAAATAAAGGCAACAAGGATCAAGACATACACAAGGACACACAACACCAACATGACCACAATCACCACTTGCAAACACTAAAAACATGTCAATGAAGATTAGGACTTGCACAACCACCTACAACACCAACATAACCATAATCACAAACTACAAACATCAAGCGCAAGGCAATGAGGTACTAGTACTTGTGCAACAATGCATAACACTAGCACAATGACAATCAACACTTGCAAGCACTAAGATCAAAATGACAAGGGTTGGGACCAGACCAAGGTGATTAAGGTTCAAAAGTTGCAACAACACAATGACAATCTAACCCAACATGACCATGACAACTACCAACAAGCACCAGGGCCACATGGTGACATTGTAATAGGACCCACATAATGACACACAACACCAACATAAAGGTGGTCACCACTTGCAAGTAGTTCAACCAAGGTGATGAAGGTTAGGAGTTGTGCAATCACAACCAATACCAACACAACCACCAACATCACCTTTAGTCTAACATCAAGGAGACAAGGTTCCAAACCAAGGCAATTGAAGTTCAATAGTTGTGCGATGACAATATAGACTAATACAACCATGACCACCGTCAAGAAACAACAAGGTACTAGGACCTACACAATGATGCACAACATCAGCACAATGACAATCACTAGCAGCAAGCGCTAGGACCACGGTGACAAAAAAAAAAATGCTCTTGTGATTGATCAAGACCAGCACAACCTAAAGCTACAAATTGCAAGTACCAATCCACGAAGGTGATGGGGTTCAATGCCAAGAGCTTCTCCAAGCACACAAGAGACCAAGAAGAGAGGGAGAATGTGAAAGCAAAGAGCTTAGATGGAGCTCCCACCCTAGGAACAATGGAGGAAGAACAATGGAAGAGAGGAAAGCGAGGTCAGAGTAGTCATGAATGTTGCAAAACTTAGGAGTTTAGGAACAAAACCCTACCCTACACTGTCCATTTTTCAAACCTTTTCAGCTTGTAATCTGGTCCATTGAATAAAAGTTTACATTATTTCAAAATGAACTTGTTGGTTTTGGGGATGTGACAATTAGCACTGATACATTACCTGCCAGCATTAAAATGTATGTTGATAGGAGTTCAATTGCTTGAAGATAGGGGTGTGGAGAGTTTGGTAGTGATTTTTTTGAGGGTTTAGACCCCCTCCGCTTCTCCCATATCTTGGGCGTCCCTTAACCAATTTGGGCGATCTAAAGGCTATGAAAAGTACCCAATCTAAAGGGCATTAGCAGCACACCCAGAGGAGCTCTACATTCCATCTTTGAACTCCAAAGCCATTAAAGCTTGATCCAGATCACAACTGCATTCTGACTTCTTCCGTATACTAAGGCCAGCCCTGTTACCCTAGTGGAGGAATGCTTTTTAAGAAAGGAGATGGAAACCCACCCAAAAAAAAAGATAAAGAAAGAAAACAAAAAGAATAGGTTGGGAGGACAAAGCCTACAAAGCAAAAGGAAGTTTTCAGGGGGAGCAAGGTTTTCTTGAAACATTCTGCCTGACAATTCTTGTCAAGTCACAACAGGAGAGGGAAAAAAAAGGCCCAGTGCTTTCACATTTATATTATGCTTGATGATTGCAATGGGTATATATTTGTTTTACACCCACAAATTGTAAACTCTGGTTGAGGTGGCTGTACATTGTGCAGACATAATACAGTTAATCAGTAAACATAGTACACACCAGTCTTGATATCAAATACCCTTTCCAAGTCTTCTTCACTGTGGTTGATGAAAAATTTTCAGTGGCAATGTCATCAAAAGAACTCCCAGTTACAGAAGATTTAGTGGAATTGGGTTCAGCAATTTCCGTCCTAGAGCTCATTATAGAGATAGTTAAATAAACAGATCTGTGGGGGAAAAAAAATTCAAATCTAGTCAAAACAGATCCATGGAGATAATATGCGCCCACCATGTCAACATACCATATCAGCATGTCAGTTGTGATGAGTCATTTTTTTCTTGTTTCTACATCTGTGGCCTTGTTTGCACAATGTACAATTCTCCATCCTTGATCACACCTTCAATGTCCTGTGCAGATCCAAGTAGTTTCTCCACTGCATATCCTGCTTCTGCAATCTTTGTAAGAATGGACTTTTGGAAGGCCTCGTCAAGTATCAGGTGATCAGTTGAGTAGTCCACTAGTCTCTCTTCCTCCTCATCCATGGGAACACTGCAAACCCAAAAGCATGACAACCAAAAAAGCTCAGAGTTCAAAGAAAAGAGGATACAGACAGTAAACCATACAATGAAGATACACCAGGGATTCTGTGGCATTCAAGTTCTTAACCTACAAAATAACCACATAGTCCAATTTGACAATTAGCCTTGCACTGCATGATGTCTGTGCATTCATGCTTGAACCGGTTGTATATAAAAAACAGGGTTGTTGGTCATTGTACCTGTCATAAAGGCCAGCACCCGCATAGCCTTCCAAATCCTCTCCATTTGAATCTGATCGGAAGATTATGGACTGCTTGATGAAAAGTCCTACTCGCTTACTTGGGTAGCCCAATACCTGCACCACACTTGACAGATATCAGCTCTCATTTATCACCTTACATGACAGCAGCAGCAGCAGCTTCCAAAACACTAGATGGCTCCTATCTCCAGTTGCAATTATTTCTCAAGGAGTATGGAGTACTTGATTGAGTACCTCTGTCACTCCATACAAAACCACCAGCCTCAACTGCTAGCAACTAACTGGTGTTGTTAAATTTTTTTTCTGTAGTAATTTTCTAGTGTTGTGAACATGCACCAACCTTGGGTGACTTAATGTTGGACTTCTTGGCGATAAAGCTGAGCGCTCGACCTGAGTAGGCTCCAACTAAGGTCTCACCCAATCCTTTCACCACCTGTTTTATATGAAGCCTATTAGAAAATATGGGCAGCTCACAAGAACCTGCTACACATGCGCATATAAAAGAGTTCTGAAGTCTTCATTCAGAAGTACCATGAAAAGGAGCTATGATCTAGACTTTTGATAACATACCTCAGCATAGATCTCTGTGTCATCACCAGTTGATGGGTTGGTGGTGTGAATAACAAAAGCATAATCAGCACAGATGATTTCTTGAACCAACACTGCCATGCACAGATCACTATGGTCTATCTTTGCCTTTCGGGTACTGAAGTATGCCCTCTCATTCCACTTTGACCCCCACACCTGATGACCCATCACAGCAAGATGATTTTTACTCAAATTTGTGTTATCAAATGCTGGTCAAAAAATTACATGGAAAGGTGTGACCTTGGCCTTTCATTTTGATCAAAGTCAGTGATATAGATGTCCCATAGAAAGTCCAGTATAAACAGGGCTCATTGACAGAGACGAGATTTGAAGCCACTGACTCTTCCAACAAAATATATGATTCTTACTCTTTTGATTGCTGTCCAAGCTTGTTGCCATCTCTCCTCACCTTCATCTCCAGGCCATGGCATATTGGAACCTTTCATTGTACTCTTCAACTCTTCAATCTGTGGAAAAAACCCAACCCCAGTGCTCAGGATTTCCACTCTTGAAGATATAACAGAATCAGAATTCCATTTTCTGAAAGAAAACAAGACACTGCTTAACCAAAAAGCTTTGAAAGTTGATTCAGCCTCATCTACATGTAGGAATTTCTCTGGTTTCTTAAAGGATTATGATTCCTAATTTTGTGAAACAACTGTCAAATGTCATCACCCAGAAGCATCTCCAAAAAACCATCTTCTGAGAAAATAAACTCTACCAATTCCAAAGGAGCTTCAAGACCCAGTACAGCCTTTCGAGCATCCTTCAGTTTGCTGAAGTCCCCATCATGCAGTTGCTTGCTGAGAGCTGCAATCTCTGATGCTACATCCTGTGCAAATTCCCGATCATGTTACAAAATAGAAGGAAACGCCAGCATGTAGAAGAAATTACAATCCCTGCATTCAGTGGCAGAAATGAACTGAGGAAGGATGGGGTAGGAAAAGATTTACCTTGTTCACCCTCTCTGACAGAACCTTCTCAAATACTCCAAATGGTAAAGCGACTGAAGTCGGAAGATGTATCCACAATGGCAATTCACCCCTCAAATTTGCAATGTTCCGAGACTTAGCCCCAACCTGTTACACCAGGTAGAGTAAGTACATAGACTGCAAATGGGTACATTTTGTACTGGAACAATGGAACAGCAGTCCTCAATGGTCAGTAGACTAGGAAAGGAAGGATACCAATTCTGCTGTGAAGCTGTCTGCTGAGACAGCATAATTCCCAGCAAATTTGTGCTTTTTCAACTTGATGCCTGGAGGAGGGCCACTTTCATCAACTGTTATGCCACTTGACACTTCTGTATCCTGAATGTCACTGCACAAGGACAAAAGAAAAATTTCATGAGGCTTCCTTCCACCAGACCTTGAGAAACACCACCAGTTTTCTGCAGATGGTAAAAAGCCCACCAGCTTTTCATCTGGATTCCAATTGATAGGTGAAATCATTAGACCTCATGCTCAGGGATGATTCTCATAACTGAGTTCTCCCCTTTCCTTGTTAAGAACTTTATCCGATGAAGGGATGGAAAGATTTTTACCTGTAGACCAAATCTGCATTTGCTGTGATTTGAATTGCAATTGCCTTCTTATCCTTGCTCCGTAGATCAGCCAACACATTTGGATCAAAGCATGTTGCAAAGCACACCTGTCAAAACTCCACATTTCTTGCAATCAGTGTGGTGCACACAAACCAGACAAGGTGGAGAAGACCCAAAACCAAGTCCATGAATACCCAAATAAGAACTTGTCAGGAGCACAGCAGCTGTAAAACAGTTATTCCCCTTCAAATGCAACCTAAAATCTGGACTACTTTTGTGCTGATCTAGACCACCATTCTCAAACCGGAAGTTTGAGCCTTCTTACCTTGCCATTACGAGCGCGCACAGAAACATGGGATAGCACATCTGGCATGTCAGGAGTCAAGACTGCTATGGCACCATCTGGAATCTCTTCCTCTCCTTTCACTCGCCCTGACACCAAGATCGTGGGTCGCTCATAAACCTTGTCTTGTACATGATCCAGTTCCTCCACCACCTCAACAAAGCCTCGCACATTTACTGGGCTGATTACCTGCCAACTGCATAATCCAGCATTTCCACCCCATCTCTCATCCTGCCACCTCATTGGGGAGGGCAAAAACAAAAAGAGTTCACCAAAAAACAGATACATCACTGATCACAGAATGAAAGGGCAGCTCTAAGATTCACATCATTCACCTGCCCATGTGAGCCTCTTTTCGTATGACAGGGTCTAGACGGTTAAGCAGTTGTGACAGTGATGCTGCTGACCCAGCCCTTATCATCTCCTCAGTGAAGATGTCAATCTGATCACAAACCAATTTCATGCAATAAACATTGTATTATTCTTTATACCAACTGCTCACCTATTGCAATTCAAAAGCCCATATGCCTTCTTTAATCTCATCTAGAGTAGATCAATGGGTCCAGTACAAATTCATGTTTGATGGATGAAACAAGAGGTTGTAAATGGGTGCATGCAAGTGTGCACAAGGGAACGCAAGGAAAATGAGGTTCTTACAGCCCATTGTTCAATGCCTAGCAGTCCCCCAAGGTACTCTGCAGTTGGTTGGAGAATCCTTTGGTAGTACTCAGCTTTATCAGCCAAAGCTAGGCGCGTGCGATCAAGTACTGCCTTTGTTCGCAGCGCCCAGTTATCGCTTTTATCACGGATTATGTTTATAATGTGGTACCAGTCCTGTGAATAAATAACCCAAATTGTCATCTTTTGAATGACACAGTTGGAGGGATATTTGGAACCACAAATACAATTCCACATACCAGAGTTCCAACTAATGCTTATGGATTGTATTTCCAAAGAACAGATTTTACACACATCATCTCTCAACTTTGATTGACTTTCTTCTGACAAACATTGGAAGATCTAATTTGCAAACATTCCAAAAGTTGTACCTTCAGGCAGTAAACAAGTTCCTCATTGTTGTTGCTGGACAAACACAAGTTCTCCACCACCATGCTGATGATCAGTGCCAACTCCTGCAAATTTCCTTCATGCACTTGCATCATGACTCTAGGTCAACTTATCAGCAAAATTTCAACATCATTGACTCATCCTTGCATTCTGGACTAAAGAGTCCAGATTCAATTTTCAGTTTCAAAAGATAGCACCCTCAACTGATAACAGAGAAAAAAAAGTGTTATACGATACAAAAACCACTGATACCTGGGTTAACCAAAAGAGACATGATTCAGGAAAACCCCTGTTATAAAAAGCTACTCTCAAAAGGAAGCATTCTCTGTAGATCGTACCGAAGGCCCTGCATTTGTCAGGCTCTCCAGGCCTCTCTCCACAGCTGTTCGAACTGTCGAGTCCAGTGCTAGATCCAAGAAAACAATATCCCGCAACCGATCATGGGGTTTTAGAAGTGTTGGCCGCAGTTCCCTTCGTGCCTCCAACAGACCCTACAGAGTGTGACCAGTAGATTTTGTTTCAAACCATAATAATTCAATTTGAGTTTCAGTTTCCACCTACTCCAGGCGGATGCATGAAGAAAGGAAAAAAAAAAAAAAGTCCACATGTCTTGCATTATTACCTCCAGAAGGGGGATCACTTCCTTGTCTTCCACGTGCTCTAATACAAACCGAAGAAGATCCTTCACAATTAGACATAGTCACACAGCTCCGCGCACAGTATCAGTAAAGTTTAGGGCTCAGGGTTTAGGGTTTAGGGTTTTTCAAATGCAGCAATAGATGGATTTATACATAAAGCAGAGACCCATGAGTTTCTGCCCTTTCGCCTTTTCTAATGCAAGGTTGGCAACTTAGTCCAAACTGAAAGATCCATCTTACTCCAACTGTGACTTCCAGAACTCACTGTAAAGGAAACACTCCAATACAAAATGACACTTGAGAATAGAGAACAAAAATTTTACCGGAAGTTCAGATGACAGCCCACTAATGGGATGGATCTGGACACCTCCCATAAACCCCATTCCCTGCAGCACCATGCCCACCATTTCAATGTCAAAACTCCTATTCTACAAACCTGCCATAAACCCACTTCCCTGCAACATGGAAAAACTCATGCCCAACAGAATCTCTTGCATCATTGCAAACCTTCGGGTTCTGAATGCTTGAATGTGCTGACTTACTTTTGATGTATAACCCATGCAGGTTTGAATAGCAGACTCCAAATCTGCTCCTGAGTGCACTGCCTGCCATCATTCAATGCTCATCAGCAAATGGAAAAGATTACAGGTGCACAAAGTGAGATGAAGATGTCTCTCCCTGATGTGATATGATCTAGTGCAACCTTGGTCTTTTACTACCCTGTGGCTGAGCAGGGATTGATTACTGTGCAAAACAGATACAAACCCTCTGTGAAAGAATTCATGAGGACACCAACTCCAGAGACAAACCTTCAGGGTTCGCAAGTAGGCAGTTAGGTCTCGGATAAGACCATCTTTCTGATCAGTCCTCAATTTGGGCTCTGACACAATGGGTCTGTCATAGCTACGCATCCGCTCTTTTGTAACTCCATTGTCGTTCAGTGTCTTCCAATAAACCTCCATTCTAAAACCACTCTTGATATAATCCAATAGGGCCTGTGTACTCACATCCACCAGATTGAAATCCAGGAAATTGCCAGCATTTTTTACCTCTCTGTAGACACTCTGGCAACCATCTCTCTCTTGGAATGTGAAGCAAAAACATCAGATGATTTTATTCAAGGCACTACATTTGCACTGCTGAGGTTACAAATCAGACGTGTAGTATGTACCTGACAAATAACAACATCATCTGGACTTGTATTATTGTGAAGCTTCTGATGCCACTCTTCCATCATTCCACCCGCACAATCATTGTTGCGCTGCATTCCATGAATTTGCAGTAAGTCAGAAAATTTGACTCCATGCAATAAAAGTGCAACAAAAGCCTCAATCAGATGACAAAAGACCATTAGCTTAGCTTTCTGAGCAGTTACCTGAATGACAAGGATTTCATCCCGGATGCGCTGACCTACATCCCCTTCACCTCCACGTCCTACTGTAGACATAATAAGACGAATTATCTCTCTGTTCTCAGGTTGGTCCCGGTACATCCACTGGAGAAGTTCTGTCAGTCTATCCTGCGCTGCACTTATCTCCCTGCCACCACCCATCATGACATTCCACAAATGTATGATCTGAGCATTGCAGAAAATAGAAATAAAGGTCTGGAATGGATGGAAGGGGAAGCCCAACATAGGAGAAACATTGAGAGTGAATTAGCCAAGAGATCAAGAAAGGTGGGTGGGAAAACAAACTTTTCGGGAAAGCTACAACCAAGCCCATTGTGATGAGAACAGAATCAACAGGGATAAAAAGAGAAATGAAAATCATAACAGCCATGAAGAAACTCACCGTGGTTTGACATTATAGTTCTTGTTCCATGTGAGTTGGCGGGTAGCCATGAAGCGGAGCCAGACGAGAACTCCAGCCAATGCAAGCTCTCCTTCATCCTTTGCCCTTTGTGTCAATCCAGTTGCAATATTGTACCTGCATTTAACAAAGAAAAAGCTTAATGCAAAGCTTTCAAACTTTGGTTGAAAATTTTCAGTTCACAGTCTGCAAAGAGCTGTCCTCAAGAGTCCAGTGCACCCAAGAGGAAAGTCCATTTTGCCAAACCAAACATGAAACAAGAGCTTGTGATGTTACATACCGATGCATGAGAGAGCGCTCAGCTTCACTCTCTTGGCTGGCTATTTCCTCCAGAAAAGCACTTGCTGTTCCTTTGCCATCTCCTGCAGTCTGAGTTTACAAAGCAAAGCGTGAGGACAAAAGCCAAAGACATCAAACAGTCACAGTCAAAAGAAATGACCACAGAGGAATGTCCTCAAGCCAAAGGAGATTATTCTTCTTGAAGTTGATGTGGTCACCAAAGGGCTCAGATTCATACCTTCTTCTTCTGTGGAAGCTGGAAAGGGACATAGTAGTCAGAGCCATTGTCTTTGTACCAATTGCCTCCACTTCTCAAGACAAATGGCATGCCGACGAAGTTATTGTCACCCACAAGTATCTCCACATACTGATGCCATCAACAAAAAATTCTCTTTTGGTCAACTGTGGTGTAATGGGCACTCATGGAAACTGTCAGTTGCAATGAAGTATTATAACAAAATAGTGCACTTCTAGAACTGAGTATGAACAAATCCAATTTCAGTACTTGAGCTGCTGGAATTACAAATCGTTGCTTTTTTTGCCATTCTGAAGTGCTAATCAGATCTTGGCTCTCGACATTATGCTAATTCAGAGGGAGCTAGCTGTTTGTAGTCTTCTTGATAAACTTGTTAGCTTATTCACTGAAAAAAGACATGGACAAATGTGAATGACAAAGAACAGACCTGAAGTGAAGGTACACCAGCAAACCCATCTTTCAAAGGTGTGTCACATGTGCCATCTTGCAAGCTTGACCCCACTGGTATAATTGTGTCTGGTGGTGGCTGCAAACATGATATGGCCAATTTTACATGGACTCAGTTCTTCTGGCACTGAAGACAATTTTTAGCCATCTAAGAAGATAAGCTGACAGAAAGACCTACCGCCCACTCTTGTGCTCTATCCTTTGAGACTGCCCAACGAAGAATCAGAGGCTCCTTCATGTCAGATGCCACCCAGACTTTCACCTTCCCCTCTGCATTTGTCACTAGCACCTGCATTATGCCAAACTGTCATCTCAGCTCAAGAGCCAGTGCCCATCCTGCCAGATGCCCAATTCCCAGTTGTCAATGCAAGATACTTCACCCTTTTCAGTCTATGTTGTTTCTTATCTTTCAGCTTAAGTGTGTCCAGCAGTATTTAGAATCTGTCACAACTTACCAATAGGTCACTGCCGCCAACTTTGAGCATTTTCCGAATGACAACTGCCCCGTTATCAGCATTTTCCAGTGTTTGGGCCGCTGATTCTAAAGCAGTAAGTTCCCTTGGAGGAGGCACTGTGGCAGGCAGCTGAGAAACAGCAGCACCCAGAGTGAACTTGTTGATGAGCTCTTCAGCATCATGTTTCTTGCGAGTAATCCTTTGTTGATTCTTTGGACTCTTTTGTTGTGTGGAGCCATTGCCACCAGCACCAAACCTCTTGCGCAATTGTTCAATAGTCACACCTTTCTTCAATTCCAATTCCAGATCTTTCCGAGCTTCCTCAAACTCTGCCTGATAGCAGCAGTGATGCAAGAAAGCTTACAACCATCAGCAGAATGGAACTGGTCACTTTTTGCTGCACACATCAACGTATGAACCCTTTGACCTTCTGAATGATGATCCTCAAGCCACTCCAGTTGGTTAATAAAGATGGGAAAATGTTTTTTGGTCCTGAAATACTGAAGGAGAGCTTCGGCAACGACTCTGGCAGGCTAAAGACACAACATTAACCTCTTAAACACGACAGATCTTTGATACAGGACTATAAGAGACACTGAGAACAGAAAATTACAAGTTGTTGCACAGGTGAGAAATTGGGTTTGCCCGCTTTCTCCCAGCGTACATAGGCCTGAATACCAATAAGGTCCTCAGGAAGCTTAGATGCCTCCTTTGTGCTTGCTGGGTTTTCCTGAACTTGACTACTCTCACTAACCTCCCCAGTGCCTTTCTCAACAACTTCGGTCTCCTTCACTTCACCCCCCAGCAACCTGGCCTTAAGAGCTGCAATAGACACACCTCTGGCTATCTCCATCTGCAGCTCTTTCCGAGCCTCCTCAAACTCAACCTGCCACCACAGATTGACAACCATAAAACCCTAAAACCCTAAACCCTAAACCCATGTCTGTCTCTGGATGAAGACAGTATCTTTGTCTCAAATCGGCCACTTGTGGCACTTTGGATGTGACAATTCAGACTTTACCTTCTCTTTCTCAGGAGAGTAGTTCTGCTTGCCGTTCCTTTCCCATCGCAGATATGCCTGAATACCCACAAGCTCCTCAGGGACTGAAATCCCAGAAAGATCCAGATTTGGCTGTGGAATGTCAATACAGAAGTTGCCACCATTCAGCTTGAACCTGCAAACAGAATTTTAAAGTAATAATCAGATCTTTATGCGACAACACTCACTAGCTGTACATGTTTCAATCAGATATGTCCTCCCTGTCACGGAGCCACTTGTGAAGAGCACTTATCAAGTGATAATTGACATTTTTCTTTTGAAAATTTTGAAAAGAGAAAAGAGAAGGGAGTGCACCAGTGGTTGCTTGTCTTGTCTAACAAAAGGAATTCAACCGAATGTAGGCTTGAACCTGTAATTTCAACCTTGACAACTGCAGTATCTCCAGACTGACACAGAGAACAGCACCAGCTTCACTCCACATTGCCAGGACCCACATGCAAACATTATGAACAAAGGCTGCAAAGGTAGGTAACTCATGGAATTTCACAGTGAAATCCATAAGAAACCAGTGCCTATGTACATACATACAAAGTAGAACTCAGATAAGGAATGAGCACACTTCCAAAAGCCAATGACTCCATACCTGCAAAAGACTTTTACATGCACTCCTTTAAACTCAACAACTCATAGAAACAAAGGATACTGACCTTTGTAAAGGGGGTCTGAAGTGCACCAAGACACTCTTGGGTTCCTGCTGGTCGGTTGCCTGGCAAAATCCAAGACCTGCACTTGGGACAACACCACATTGTCCCATATCCACATGCTTAACATCATGTCCAATTGCAGCTGTCAATTTTACACCATGCTCCAAAAGTTTGATGAGCCCAACTCAAGATTCTTCCACCTTTTTGTGGTTGAGCCATGGCCAGATAAATATACCTCAAAGCAAACTAGATCTCCATCTTAACTGATCATTCCTCTCCTTCCTGACCATACCCTTTTGAGCTAAAGAGATGAGCTCTACATATACAAACAGGTTACTAGCATGTGTTTCACAAAAGTCCCAAACTTTGGCTCTTCAAATACTATCCACTTGCACATGGAACTATTGCATGATGTCCTTACTTATTTCCCGGCTGCAAGGCACCCCAGTGAAGAAGTAGTGAGTCAGCATTGCCTTGTGAAAGTTGGAACTCTAATGTTGCTGGAGAACTAAGCCCCGCCCCAGCAGCTTTTACCTGTATACATTTGGCCAGGGCTGTGTTACAGAATCTTGACAGCATCACTGAAGATCAGAAAAGTCTGTTGATGTATATATGTATGTATCATACTGTCTACATAAGGTTTCCAAATGACAAGACCACACCATAAGACTAAAACGGTGCATGCCCACATGTCTAATTGAGGTAATGTGGCCAACAGTTTCAGTCATTCTCAGACAAGTGTACTCGGTTCAGCAAATTTGGAAAAAGGGAGCTCGGAATTCACACAAAGCAGAGAAGGTTTTCAGAAAGGTCCTCCTTACAAACAACTTCATATTGCCATCAATGGTGAACTCTTTGACAACCTGCACCAAAAAAAGAAGTCAGATTCACCCCCAAAACACAAAACATTTTGCACAAATAAGCATTTTTGTGTTCTTGATGTTAGTCAAGGGGGTGGCAGCTCGCTTGAAAACAAAGGAGAAGAAGGATGTGAAATTCAAACCCTACCTCTGCAACATCCGTTGCTGTGGCTGCAATTGCTCTGGGAATAGCGACAACAGAGCCTCTTCTGCTGCTGAAGCTCCGGACACCCTCCCTGGCGCTCTGAAACTGCTGCAGCAGCTGCTGCGGGTCACTGACCACGAAGGAAGTGCGTAGACCACCACCACCACCACCACCACTTCTGAGCATTCTAGGGTTGGTAGAGGGGGTAGACGACGACATGATTGGAGGAGCCGCGGCACAGGAGCAAAGAGGGAGATTCCGAGATGGGCAATTCGATAGCTGATTGTAATCTGCCGCATGGTATCGAGCAGAACACAAACCCGAATGGATCTTGGAAGAAACGAGAGCGCATTGCATTGTTGCTGTTGCAATCAATCTACTGCGTCCTGTTTGTCTGTCCGTCTATCCCTGCCTCCCTCCCTTCCTTCCTTCCACTGCTCAAAAACCAAAACCAAAAGAGATCAGACACTACCCGGCTTGCTAAAAACCATTCTCCGAAAACACTCTCTCCTGCCCAAAATTCTCCCAATGCAGCTACACCCAATTACCATCCGAATCACAATCACCGGTAGAATCAAACACAAAAACACCAGACACCCCCCAGAATTCAAAAATACACACCAACACAGGGAGCGACACTAAAAACTCGCAATATTCTCTCTCCGATCCAAACCCACAAGCAAAGCACCATAGTCGAGTGCACTCTGTTTTTTCCCCCTTTTTTTTTTGTTCTTTTTCTTTTGGGGAGGGGGGAATTTGCCTATGGGCTCAACAATGTTACTGAATTTCAAGACCCAAACACTTGAAACGCTTAGAAATTTGCTTCTTGTAATAAACAAACCCCACAATGCAACAACAAAAGCTCCCTTTTACAAACCTGATACAAAATGCAGCACAAAAGAACCCCCAAAAAAATTCCAGAGTTCTAGAGAAAAAAAAAAGTCCCAAAAAAAATCCCAAAAAATTCCAAAACATACCCTCAAGAGATGATCGGAGAGCGCAAATTTTCGCACTACGAAACGGGAGATTCTGGAGTCCAAATTCAAGTCAGAAAGAAAGAAAGAAAGAAAGCGAGAGAGAGAAAGAGAGAAGAGGCAGCGGGTTTGTGTGGTGTCGACAAATAGGAATTAGCCACGTATAGCTGTTGGGTATATTCCTCTCGCATGAACGCCGTTAGATCCATTTCCATCGAACGGTCCGAAACTTGCGTTGTTACAAAAAGAAGAACCAAGATCAAGAACAAGAACAATCGTTTTCTCACCCTCAATCGTCTTCAAATCTGGACCGTCAAAAGTCGCGACTGGGCACCAAAAGAACCGATCGCTGCTGAGTTTGATTCGTTACCGTCCGATCGTTTCGTCAACTCTGGAAAGGGACCGTTGATTTTATCTCCATATGGCGCCCTCCTTTATTAGTGGCTAATTTTAGATCAGTGTTGTGTGGTTCTTTCGCATTGTATTTAGTACCCGGAGGTTCCGGTTATCTGCCCCACCCACCCCACCCCACCCCCCCTCAATCTTTTTTCACCAAACGAATCCTTTTTTAGGTTATTTGAAAATCTTATTTCAAGAAAAAATCCTTTTTTTTATTAAAAAAAATCCTTCTTTATTTTGATTTAAATGAAAATTTTCTATTTTAAAAAGGGTTGGCAGGTGTGTGAAATTTTGCATTTTTTCATCCTGAAAAATATGATTTTGGTACAAAGGATTGTAGTTTAAAAAATTGTCCCAATTTGCAAGATTCCATGTTGAAAAATAAAATATTCATAACCCAAATTCAACACATGTTTGTCAAATAATGAGTTTATTTTTAAGATTCCATGTCGCAACATAAAATATTTATTTAATTTAATTTAATTTTTTTAACTTTCAAATCTTTCATTGGTGAAAATGGGTCATTGTGGATGAACCCCATCCAATATGAAATTGATAGTAAATATTTATAAATCATCTTCATTCATGTAAACAAACTAAGGTTAATTTTTAAAACATTTTATGAACATTGTGAAATCTAACCTTTTATAATTGTTTTATATGTATTCATATATTCAAGGAATGTTGATTGTTACAATGAGACTCTTTACCATCACATTGCATGACCTAAAAAAATATCATTCTTACACCACGTGGTGGTTAATAAAGGATATTTAATCTTAGCCCTACTTATTAGCCTCTCCCTACTAGACCTTTCTAGTGGCCTTTCCAAGAGGCTAAGCCCACTTTGAATAAGCCCACTTGAATTAGTGGCAATCCAAGTACATAACTCTTCAAGTGGTGGCCATCAAACTTGAGGATGCAACATGCAATTATGAAGGAAAAATGAAATTGAAGTTATGAAAGGTGTCCATAAGTTAGTTGGGGAAGGAGAAGGGGAATTATTTGATAAATTTGGTTGGCCTTTCTAGTTGTGCCAATTGGATGGGTTTGAGCCTACCTTCCCTTTAACAAAGGCATTGCTCAAGGTTCCTACCTTGGGGAGAGACCTTGAATAAGAGCTTGACAAGAAGGGCTTGGGCTTTGAGCTTGTGGATCCATGATACCCATTCCACCTAGTCCCACTAGTTGGGTGATGGTAGATCACTTGGACTTTAGCTCAAGTGTTAAAAGCTTTTCACTTCCCATATAAAAATTCTGACCAAGCCCCTTCGATTTGAGTGCACATCTTGGGGGGTGGGGCTCACAATAAGCTACAATAGGTATACCAAATTGAGCTAAGGATGACTTGAATTTAGCCATAAGGGATGACTTGAATTTTAGCCATTAGGGCCCTACCCACTAGTGATTGTTACTTGCATGTGGACCATGTGATCATCTTGGATTTTAAGGTTGTCATGAGTTTATGAAAATTGATTGCCCTTGGTAGCCCAAAGCAAATGAGGACACCAAGGTATTTAACTTCTTGCCCTTCTTGTCTTCTCCCCTAAGAACAACTCCTTGGTCTAGGAGAAGCCCATATAGCTTCAAATTTCCTCTTTGTTCTTTTTCTTTTTGGTGCCAATTGACTTGCAAAAGATGTATAAGGTGCTCGTGGTTCGCAAGGAGGGATAAGGTGCTCTTGGTTCTTTTCAAGTTCTCATCGTTCCTTACCAAATAGAGAGCAATGTTCTTCATCTTTTTCTCCCCTTTGTTCTAGTTGTTCTATTATGCACAAGAGAGGAGAAGCAATTGTGCTCCTTCGAATTTCCAAAGTCATTGTGTCTTGTTATTGGAGATGATTATGCTTCTTTTTCAAACCTTATGAATTATCAACCAAACATCAACAAACAAGAATTGAATGCTATGTGTTTAAAGTTTTAACACACATGAGATAAATGTTTGAAGGGAATGCAATTGTGCCATGGCTTAAACAATTCAATTAACTCTTGACCACACTAGATTATAGCTTCTAAAGCATGACACATATTTTGAAAATGCTAGTGATGAACTAAGCAAGGTTTTCCCTCATCATAGAGTCTAATTGCAATAATTTGAGGATAAATGAACATTTATGATTATTGTGATTATGCACAATCCAAGATTTTACAAGTGTTACAATATAGACTTTCAAGATTTATCTTGTTTTAACATTTTGTAAAAAATGGCTACTAGCCCATTGTTCCTAAAGAGGCACAAGTAGAAGAGATTTAGATGCTTCGAAAGTGCATGAACATGACATAACCAAGAACTTCTGACCATATCGAGTATTTTGAGTAGCTCAAAGTCAAAGAAATTGTATTCAATTTCACCTATTTTTCAACTTGATTTTTTTCTAGTGATAAAGCTTTATGGTTGTAGGTTCTAGCTTCCAAAAAATTTCTTGTGACAAGTTATCTTTATCCCATATGTATTGGCTCACTTCTAGCTTATCTTGCTATACTTGATAGTTACTAGTAATGTGAAGCCTCAAGCACAACTTGATTTTAAGAGTAGTTATTAATTGATTGATTGTTTTGAAAATGCCACCAAATGAAATTTTGTTAAGAAAATTACACCAAACAAAACAAATGTAACAAATTCTAATTAAATTCATGTTACTAGTCATTTGATGTCTCATCATGAATGTGTCAAAATCTTTCCTTCCCTTTCACCTCTACATGCAAATTTAGATAGTTTGAAAATTATTACCCTAGTGTGGTATGTTATCATTTAGGTTAGGACAAGGAAACATTTATTGGGATAATGCATTGCAAGGT
>Ga0209208_10002329_pt1 | contig 27197 bp, 36 predicted proteins | sample S1TSphfallax_3_FD_187694 | JGI IMG/M metagenome (GOLD analysis project Ga0209208, IMG submission 187694) | Host-associated microbial communities from peat moss isolated from Minnesota, USA - S1T2_Fd - Sphagnum fallax MG (SPAdes) (version 2) | ecosystem: Host-associated > Plants > Peat moss >...
GGAATGGCATATTGCCCTTGAAACTGTCAAGAATGACAACCTCTTTCACAATCAATCCATTATCTAGCTAAAGTTTAGAAGGTGTTCTTTTTATTTTTTAATTATGATTTGAAGTGGACATTTTGAATTATTATTTGCAAATGCAAGATTCAATACAATTCAAAGATGAAAAGTTGCAAATGTAATTTTAAGTATCTATGTAATATTTTGTAATTCATATAAGGGACAAACTTTATATCAAGGTGTTTTCTAATCTACAACTCAAGTCGTGGGTACACATGTGTGTTATTACATTCAATTTAAGATGAACCATTTGAGATTCCTTTGTGGTATGTAGCTCAAGGTCCAAACTCTACGATGCACTTGTATTCATCTTAAACTTTAAGGTTCAAAGTTCTTTATAGTTTAGATATTTAGGATCAAATTTAAGGTTCCTACTCATCTACATTTCAAAGTTGAATTATGGGTAATTAAATATGTTTCTAATTGAAGTTAGAAGCAACCTTTTGTTGTGTTGTTTAGTTTACAACTCAAGGTCGAATTTTGGGTATTTATGTATGTTTGAAAATCATCTTGAAGGGTACCATTTGGTGTTTTTTTGGTTTGCAACTCTAGGAAACATTATGCCTACCTAGGCATCATTTATGTTCATCTTGAGGGGTGCCATTTGAGGTGTTTTATGGTCTGCAAGTATAGGTAAGATTAAGGTTATACATAAATATGTTTATAAATTCATCTTGTGGGGGTACCATTTCACTTTTTTTTTCTAGTTCTAGCTATGATTTTTGGGTACCTTTGTATCATTGTAAATTCATTTTGAAAGAACTAATTGAGATGTTTTCTAGTATGCAACTAAAGGGTAATATTTCAAATACCCTTGTACGTATGTAAATTCATTTTGAAAGCACCATTTCGGGTCTTTAATTTCTAGTTTGCAGATGTGGATAATTTTGCCTACCTATGTATGTTTGTGAATTCATTTAAAAGCCACCATTCTAATATTTTTTAGGTTTGCAACTTTGTGCAAGATTTTGGGTATATTTAAATATGACCCTAAATTCACCTTGAAGGATACCATTTCACGTGTTTTTTGGTTTGCAACTTTGGGTAAGATTTTGGGTACCCTTGTCTCATTGTAAATTCATCTTGAGGACACCATTTTAGATGCTTCTTAATTTTCAGCTAATAGGTGAGATTCTGGGTACTAAATATATTTGTAAGTTCAACTTTAGGGCACCATTTGGTTTTTTTTTGGTTTACAAATTTGGGTGATATTTTGGACTAAGGTATGTTTGTATATTCATCTTAATGCCACCATTTGCTTTTTTTTCTAATTTGCAAGTATGGGTTGATATTCAAGTATCATTACTACAATTTATGATTTTTTAAAACATCCAAGTTGATTACGGTATAAGCATTCTAGGGTAGACCAAAAGGAGTGGATCAAAGTTCCTTTTGAAGGCCCTTATCCTTTGTATTTTGATTGTACTTTAAGCTTTGTAAATTAATTCAACCTTCAAATTGATTCAAATGATGTTAAAATTAAAATAGTTTTTCATATCTAAAATTGGGCCACCACTTTAAACTACTTCTTACACACTTTCATTAAAGATTAGTATTAATTTGATTTTCTGAAATTAAATGTTATCAATCTTTAAAGTCTTATATGCCAAAGTTGCAAAAACATTGGATAAACAAATTGTGAAATTAAAGTCCATATTCAATTTTTAAAAAACTAGCATAGTCCATATAAAATCCTTTTAGGATGGACCTTTCATTATTTTGTTGTGATTTTTTTCATTATTGAAATGTTTCATGTGTTACCTTCCCATAAATGAGTCCCTTTTTGTGACAATCAATAATAAGTAAAAAATTTATGCAATAATGATGAAAACCCTACCTTTGTGACAATCCATTTCAAACAATGTAGTTTGCAACTACCCATTACCTTCTACTATTCTCTTAATGGACATGTCCATTTTGATTAAAGGCCCATGGCTAAATGGCATTTGTAATTTTTACTAGTGAACTTGACTAAAATTACCTATTTTACTATCTATCAAATTGAAAATCTAATCAAGTTGAACAAAAATTTGCCACCTCGATCCATATGGTCAATGGGTTCTAGTCAAATGGGACAAACCACAACATTGATTGGAGTCCAATCAACAAAATTTGGGTAACACAAAGGCATAACATTCATCTTAAAAAAAAATTCTCTAGACAAAATTATAAACATTAATGTCTTACACATCTACATGTAGATTCATTACACACATACAATTAATACTAATAGGTATTGTTCCTACATGCACTAACTACTACAACCTTAATTCTACAATACAAAACAAAATTATATGAAATTTTTCAAGTTCCATTGCTCAAAATAGGAAGGTATAAGTAACTTTCCAAAATTGCATTAAAAAAAGTTCAAGTTTTCATTTTTAACATTACCTTACCTATATTTTGGATTTCATCTTGATGTACAATTGATTTTAATGTTAAGGTAAGCTCCAATTACTAATATTCCTTGATTACTTGTTGAAATATTGCCACTATTGCCTCCTAGTTTGATAGTGATTGCTTTGCAAATACATGTTGGTGCACCACCTAGTTTGTTGAATTCACTTTTTGTTGTTGTTCCACCACCACCTATTAGTGTGTTGACAACTTCTCTTATGGTTGCTCCTATGTTGATTAGTCCTTGTTATGTGATGTTTAAGATGGTGTGTTAAACTCAAATTTGACCAAGATTCTTATTGGACAACAACGAATGTTTGGTATTATTCTATTATAGTTTCCTCTTCTTCCATACATGTTGTGTCAACTCCCCCTTTTATCTCCATTTGTCTTGCAAGTTCATGTTCAACCTTGGGTTCCTTAAACTATTCTTTCTCATCCTCTTGATCTTTTTTGCTTATACTTGTTTCATCATTCATTAAATTTCCAAGTAGTTTTTATGGACTTTATATTGGAGGTAGATAATGGAAATTAAAGAAATTATACTTGGTATGCCTTCAATTGGAGCATCTACATGTTTTCATCCAACTTGAACTTTTGGAACATGTCTTGCACCATGTCCCACCAATCAGCTAGATCTTTTACCTTCATCTCCAATGTTTTTCTCCAAAAATTCAACAACACATTATCGTGGTGAAGGTTGACCATGCATACAGTTGTTGGTAGCCATTATTGCCTTTCAAGTTAATAGATGAATTCATCATCTTGGTAGGGTTTGGTGATCGTTAATTTTTTATCACCCATGTATATTAGGGTATAGAAGATTTTTCCCTCTACTTATTGGTATTTTTTGTTATACTTGTTCTTGTTGAAATACGTCATATATTTCACCTTTCATCTTTTTTCTCTTCCTCCAATAGAATCACCTCACTATAAACTCAAAGAAAAGTACCATGTTTTTATTATGTTAATTTAAATTATTTTCAATCTATTTTCTTCTACTTGTGTCAAAAACTAGACCATTTTTTACTACGTTTTTAAAACTACTTTTTATGTATATTTTACCATGTTTTCACCTAGAAGAGTAATAAACTTGACATTGTATGAATGCATGATTTTGGAAACATTCCATTACTCCAAACCTACATGTGTTTTTGCCCTTTAATTTGACCCAATGCTTGTTTAACTTTCTCCTTGAAACAAATAAACAACTTTTGGTCTCCTTTGTCTAAAATCCTAAATTTGGTTATAGTCATGTCTTTGTCAATGCATACAACCTTGTTCACCCATGCAAAGATTTGATCATGTATAGTAACCTTCCAACAACTCATGTTTAGGTGTTTTCCACTCAACTTCAAATAGCCCTATCAACTCTACACAATTTGCCCAATTTCTCTTTTTCCTCCTTAAACCAATCCACTTGAATTCTACAATATATTTTGTTGGTGCCAATGCAAACCGATAACAATCTTCCTTTTTGTAACCCAATTTTCACCATTTTTTAATGTGGTTTCTTTAAAGGTTCGACACCAAAGGCTATAGGTTTTATTGGAATACCTATTGTCTTGGCCCTTGTGAAATTCATGTAGCTCTCACTTGATGCTCTTGATTTTGCTCCAAATCTTATTCCGTTGGTTCTTCAAACTCCTCTTGCATTGTAGGTTCCTCATGTGTTGTTTGTTTTTCTTCAAATTTTGAAAAAATTAGTGTGCCTAGTTGCTATCTTTGAACTTTTCTTATTCATTGACACAATTCCCACATAAGTTTTTCCATGTGTGATGAAAAGATATGGGATGAAACCTTAATGGAGGATGGAATAGTGCCATCAATTGCTAAAAGTAGAAAACAAGAAGTTTCTGGGTGATTGAGGATGATGTGAAGCTTGTGTTTTTGTGATTGTTGCTATTTTTCCACACTACTTGTTGTTTGCAAGTTATGTCCAAGTTTTTTATTTATTTTCAACAACTATTGCAAGTTGTGTTTGTGTTGGACACAAATTTCGTGGTGTAGCTTGTTTTGTGCAAATGCTTTAATGAACTATAAAAAAGAAGTTGGGCAGGAGAGGAGGATTGTGGTGGAGAAATGAGGGGGGGACCTCAACAAGTGAAAAGTGGTGAACAAATAAATTGTTGGGGATTTTTTAAATGCGGGATAGAGAGTTTAAGAATTAATTTTGGTGACAACATACTTTTTGTTTTCAAGAAATGATGAAGTATCTGTTGTGCCATCAACCTTTATAGACAAGAATTTAGTCGTAGTTACAGAGTTAGGGGTCAATGACTACAGAATGATGAAGAACCAAAGGGATCTCAAGAATGGTTAATCATCATCTCAATTTGTGTGTGTGTGCTTTTGTGTGTTTATTTATGTGTTGTACTTTTGTACACCTCATGTGAAACCACCCAAATGATGGGAATTCTAAAGGTATTTTAATGTCCACAAATCATGAAAAATGTGATTGTTGATTTGTGAAGGTATTATAATTTTCTGTGTCAAACTCATGAAGCATTTTTGTGAGCATTGAAGGTTCTGATTGTCTGTGTGGGAGTTGTGTTAATTGTCGACAATGTCTAAATCATTGAATATGTGTGGCTAGTGAAACCATTGGAGTTTATTTTACAAGGGAAATTTGGGACTTGTGTTACTCCATTTTGTTTATGTTGATCTTGGTATAGGATATGTCCTAAAAGTTTTGTGGTTTGTTGCAATTGAGAAAAGCTCATGAAGACCATTGGAGCTCGTTGAGAGTGAAATCAGAGGGATCTAACCCCTAGAGACTTGTAGTTGTTGCATTTATGTTGACATTTTGTAGGATTTAGCACTAGGCAACTAGTTTATTTGCAGAACATCTCTACAATCAATCTATTCATCTTCTGATTTCAAATTGGAGTGACCTACTGGGTGATCATGTGTGCCCTAGTTTTATGCTACACATGTCTCACATTTTCTTGTTTGCCATATCTTGTTGCTTCCTAAACACATCTTCTAAATGAGTCTCTTCTTCTTCTTCTAGTAAGTAAAAACTTCGTGGTGTTGGAGGTGAATGTCTTGAAGAACATACTTACAATAGTTCTACATAGAAATATTCTTAACCATGTTCTCCCTCTTCCTTTTTTCTTCCACCACCTTTTGTAGAGTTATATATAGTCAATTGAGAAAGTTTTTTCATATGTGATCTCTTGCCCTTGCCTTCATATGTAAAGTGCCAATAAAATGATAAACAAAATGGATGTCAAATTTTTTTTATAAACAATTATTATTACTATTCAATTCTGTTGTAAATGTTGGGTATGTTTTCAGGATTTGTCATTCAAAATGGCAATTACTTGTGGTTGCATATTTTCTTGGTGGCATCCTCCTTGCATACACATGAACTACTAATGATTAACCAATAGTTGCATTAGTGTCCACATGCGATTGCTTAATCACACCAGCACCGTATGTGCATGATATAGGGTGGGTATTCTGAGTATGCCACCTCACACATAAGGTATTGCTAAGGGTTTATAAGGTGCCTGGGGAGGCAGCCTTTACCCACAAGTAAACCCCTTGAGTCTTGAATTGGAGACATTCCTGAAATGGGTGATATTATACAAGGCAATCTCAAAAGGCCTTCTTCTACCAACACAATTAACTCACAATTCACTGCTGGAGAGGACACAATCAAAGCCTTATTGTTGGTTGCCCAATTTCACCATTCCAATTATTGTAAGTGCAAGAAGTTTTCAGCCGGATGCCATGGCACATGATCATCCAAATCCCAAAGATTATTTTTCCATTTACTTTGATACTAAAGGATCACATGCTTTGGGACCAATTTATCTAGGAATCAAAACTCAGAGCCCTTCCCTTCCTTCTGTTCCATCATGCCTTTCTTTAATGTTGGCTCTACCCCTAGGTGTAGATGCTGCGAATGGGTGTATAAGATTTTAATGTAACTTTTTGCCTCAACCTTGAGGCAATGTGTGAGTGACATTTGAAGTATTATGTGTGCACATGATGGATGGGCATGTTTGATAGAAATGCATGCATCTCGATGAAAAATTCTAGATTCAATAAGGGAAGTTTTGATTGTAGGGTAAGGCCCAAGGTTGAGGATATTACAAGGAAAAAAAAAGGGGGGGGCCATGTAAGGAGTTGAGTGTGAGCCGTGAGCCCACTTCTAGGAATGTCCTCCATCAAGGGCCTTTTGGAATGTAAAGACTTGTCAAAAAAAATTTGACAGATGAAATTTTCCAAGAAATCACAAGGTAGATCATCTACAAGGCCCAAAAATAGATTGAGGGGGTTGTTGTTTCATTCTCTGGGAGTAAAGATTAGCACCGTTGTATCATTTAACCTGAGGTTTCTGTTCCGGGCATGAGAGAGAGCATAAGGTTTTAGGGTTTTAGGGTTTCTCTCCATTTTCCTTTTATGTGACTACATTGTCAACTTGGGCCCATAATGGTGATGTCCCCATTGACCACCGACTAGTAGCCCAGAGTCTCCTTAGGTCTCACGCCATCTCTCCATCTCCTTGTGGGACCCATGTGTCCCTTGTCTGACCTGCCCCACCTTGGCATTTCTGGGCAGGGCAGCAGAAAAAAAAATTCATGCTTGTTCATAGGTGTTTCAAAGGCAACATTGCCTCCCCCCCTACCCCCTCCGCCCGCCCCTTTGCATTGCCATTAAAAAATAGACACAAGAATCCCTCGTGTGTAAGTAAGAGAATTAGACAAAGGCATGGTTTTTGGTGCTGCCCTGCCCAACACTATCCCAAAAGGGGTTGTGAGTTAAGTGCCCAGGCCTGCCCCCCCTTAATAGTTGTGCCGTTCTTCCTTTTAGAGAGAACCTGCGGTCGAATTTTGACATTTAAAAATTTATGTGAAGCTTCTTTGGGTAAGGGTTTGAACTCTTTAGTTCCAGTTCTATCACAATTTTTTTTCAAATTCAAAACCTTAAAACCAGTTTTTGAACTGGGTCCAGGTTCCATGTACACATTGCACATTCTTCTATGCTAAAGATTATATGGGTATGAAGTTTTATTACAAATTAAAATTAATATTTAATTATAAATTTCAGTATACTTATTAACTTTTTTTAAAATATAAAAGTCGACTTTTTTACATACATATCATGACCTTGTTTTCAAAAATATTTTTTCACTGTTACAGTTCTGGTAAAAGATCTGCTCCAATTTTCATAGTGTAATTAGAGGGAAACTTGCACAATTCTTCCTCTGCTGTCTCAAAAACACAAGGTGCTTCAAAAAACACAGAATGGTGGCAGGAACGGCCATTCCATTTGTTGAAACACCCTGCTTTTTTTCCTTGTGATACCTACTAGAGATGTCTGTAAAGTCACCCTGTCTTCATTATGTCTTTGGGCTTTGCTTTCACCCCTCCCCCCAATCCCCTCTTTCAATGGTATCAACAAAGTAGGGAAATTTTATTAAATCTCTGACTTTCGGGATAACTCTACTGGGTATGATGAGAAAGTGCTGGTTTTGTGTTGGATTGTCGAATAGGTCAGATGGTTGAAGGAGCTGGAGTCCAATGAAAAGAGTTACATGGTTGTCTGAGTGTTGAACTGACCACATAGCTTGTGTTTTTATTCATCTTTCGGTTGTCGCTTTTTTTCACTCATTGGTCAGATCATGTGTTTTACTTATTGGCTGGATCGTGCGTTTCACTGAATGGTCAGATGTGTTTTTTGCTTTGTTTTTGGGAAGGCGATGACAGTAGGATGTGTGAAAGTGTGCTGTGAGTTTGAACTTTGTGTGTTCTTCTGAGGGTGCTCCTGGTGCTTCTGACTTGTGTTTCATCCAGTACACTAGCAGATTAACAAGCTGCTGCAACCTCACTAATCATGCAAACTTGTGCCTATTTACTTTACTACTAATCCATGGTAAGCTCTGCTCACAGCCATCAGAGCTTCACAGAAAGATTTGTTTTGTGTAGGGTAAGGCCCTAGATTGAAGGCATTACCAAAAAGAAGGGGCCGTGCAAGCTGGGAACCAAACATGGGCCCACTTCTTGTAATGCCCTTGATCAACCAATGGCCTTACCCTACGTAATGGATGCGCCAAAAATTAGGTTTTCACTCTTGCAAATGAAAGAAATGGGGGGTTTAAGAAATGGGAGATACCTCCTAAAAGACAACAGAAGGGCCCTCTTGATGATGGACACAGCTGACTACACGTAATGGAATGAAAACTGTAGGTTTTTTGAGTTTTTGGAATGCATTGAAACCAAGGGTTCTTTGATTTTAAAATTTTCCAAAAAACTGGAAGGAGGGTTGTTGACAATGAGGTCATTCTCATTCATTTTGGATGGATGGTTGCATGGATGAATATTTGTGAACACGTCAGCTTTATTTACAGTATCATGCATCCAATAGTTCCTCGATGGATGAATACATGTATTGTCGTTAGGGATGAAGAAGAATAATGTCTCTTTCCTTAGGGATGAAAAAGAAATAATGTCTCTTTCCTTTGGTGATGATTTTTCAGTTCATGTATTACAAGAAGTGAAGCAGCCATTTTGCTTTCCTAGTCTTGCATTTTATCCTGTTGTACCCGTCTGATACCCACCAGAGGATAAAGGTAAATTCTGCAAGAACTTTATGCCGGGTATGTGTGATGAATGGGGCATTCTGGAAGCAAGCACCACTTGACTCTGCCTCAAGCAGGCGCTTAGTTCAGGAAGGAATGCCCCATTCCTCGCACATTACCCTACACTTAAATGTAGAATTAATGGACAATGTCGATCATTATGAGAGAAGAAAGGGCATGTGGATGATTTGGATGAGAATTGGATGGGAGTTGGGATTGAGAGTTTATGTTTTGTTAAGGAGATGGGAGAAAGGGACGAGCTTGAGGCAAATTAAGTGCAGTTGGACTTGGAATTTTGTGGTGTTGGTGGTGGCAACTTCGAATGTGGCCTAACTCCAATAAAGTTGGTAACCATTGATTGTAAGTGGACACCTCCTCCATTATCACTATTGAGGATTAAAAGGAGATACACCACAAGGTAGCCATCCCTGCTAAAAGTTGTATGAAATTGGGTTGTATTACTTATTTCCTTGAAAAATAGAAATTTCAACTAATCATTTTCCCAATTGCATTCCTCATTTCTCTCAAGCAATTGTCAAGTGTCCCCATTTTTTCCCTCTCAACTTACAATAGATAACAATCACATGGACCTTGGTTGATCAATGCCACTTTTGTGGACTTGAACAAGGAACATACATTCGTCAAAAGCTTGTGATATCTTTCTTGATGACTATGTATATTAGTGTAACTAACTACTAGACATCTTATGGGACAAATTCACATTCAAGAACCAATTCAGACCATGTTATGTATAGCAATGTGAAAGACCTACTATTTATTATGCTAGATTTAACAACTTGGAGTCTAGCCATTGCACAAGTTGTTTGATATAATCATAAACTTTTAAGTTTTTGAATGTCACTAATATATATATATATATATATATATATATATTGGAAGCCATCATTGGTACAAAAGAAATTTTCATCTTCCATGTCATCCTAACAACAACATCAAAGGATGATCACATGCAAATCAATCAGACATACTTGAAGCCCCTTGGGTCCAAGCATTTAAAAATATGCTAGAAAAATAGTTTCATCAATGCAAAACCAATTTTGCAAGCTTGAAAGTATGTGGAACCTTTTGACCTTTAATCCTAAAACTATATGAATGTATCAAATGTGACACTGACATGTTTCTAAAAGTTTAAGATCTTGTATTAAACTAGTTTTTAAAATACTTCAACATACTTTGCAAAAACATGATTGTTGTTTAGATTAATTGATAAAAGGTACCAATCGTGTATATTTATGAATTTGAATGAAAAAAAACAAAACATGGTATCCTAGTAGAAATAGTTTGGTGCATCTATTAACAAGTGACATAAGTGAACCACAATTTACACATGCATATAAAAAATTATGTTTTGGGTGCCTGATATCATAACTTAACTAAAACATAAATTTTAAATACTTTCTATTATTCAAATTCAAAAATCTAAATTGTAATAGATCCACAACAATGGTTAGTAGGTCTTATGGATGTTGTGACACCATTTTACTAACACACAATTTTTTATGCCTAAGCTTAAAGGGTAATAAATGTAAAATAATTATTAGTTTTTGAGAAATACCTACCCTCTTTGCCTGGCCTACTACTTTCTTTAACTCCCCAAGTTAAAGAATAGATATTTTTTCATTTTCACCTTCCTTAACAAAGGCATTCAAAAATACTTTTTAGGTGTAATTTTGTGAAATAAAATATTGGGAACTAACATACTTGATGTTGCTTTACCCACCCATGAGTATCAAACATCACACCTACATGCAAATCAACATTGGGGACAACTAGCTCATATTTTTAATGATTGTCCAAAGAAATGTGGTCAACATACAACATGTGATATTTTTTTCATTAATGCACATCTTGAAGAATTGGGAAATGAGGATGTAGGGATCTTGAGATTTTTTCTTGATGTGTAATATACACAATATGGTCCTTGTTTGTCTTCAAACCCAACATCCTATTTTTTTATCACCAATCGCTATAAAATGCAACAAGTTCACAATAGTGAAGGCACAAACATTGCTTCACTATGTTGCATTTGGATGGTTTATTGACAAAGAGTTGGTTTGACAACATAAGTTGGCACTAGTGAATAAGGTCACATTAGTACCCTATTGAAATCATTGACAACTAAAATCTCTCTTTGGGATAAGTCACATATGAAACTTTTCAAATGTCAAATTTTACTATTGGGTCACATATTAATAAGGTTGCTTTCAATGTCATTTCATTCCCAACAAACTCTCCAATCTTTCAGTTATTTTGACTTACTTTGTTGGGTAGGTAAAGCAACATCAAGTATGTTAGTTATTAAAAATGAGTTGATTTATGAAAATCAAGTTCCAATTGAACGACATTGCATGCAACTTGAAATGAAATCAACTTGAATTCAATTCAATGAACAAAAGCATGATGCAAACTTCCATCATCCATGACTATGGTCTTGAAACGAAAATAAACTTCAAAAAGACACCTTTTCATTTGATTTAGAGCTAATTCCAAACTGAAATCTATTTTGGTAGAATGAGATGACTACCAAACCCTAAACTTGTCTCCCTTATATGAGCTCCAGTGTTACCATCATCTTTGAAATAAATAACAACTTTCAACAATGTAAAAACTATTTCAATAGAATCTGAATTCACACTAAGATTGTAGAGTGTGAATGGACCCCAAATTGACAAAGTACAAATTTTGCACCCCCGTAAAAAGGCTAGTTGGGAAGACCGAAATCTAGATGATTCCATCAATAAAAACATTTGACTCATCACACAACAATTCTCATGATAGCAACCAAAACCTCAGCGTCTTGAGAGTGTTACACCCAGTGCACAAAGTTCATTTGAGACATATGAACAAACATTGAACTGAACCCATGACACTCATAGGAAACGAATTTTTACGCCTAATTGATACCTGTTATGTAATTTTCTCTTCACCAAAGAGAACCTGCGAACAGAAATGAGTACAGTTTCAATCATGTAGGTGGAAAGTCAGGTCAAGTGGTAGCAGCACTTCTGTGGGTAGTTTTCAGCCACAGCAAAAGGATATGTGTGCTGCAATCCTACTTTTGAGACCTTGTATTCCCGGGACATGTCACCTGGTCTTTCCAGTCCAGAAGACTGATAATAGATGTAGTTTTTCATTGGTGTCGTTGTCATGATGTTAGTGAATACTATTATACAAAAAAACAAGGTGGAAAGAAAAAACATCCTCCTGCTGCTGCTGTGCCTCAATCTGAAACATGGTGCACGAGAGGAAAGAAAGTACCGACGACAATTTGGCTCTGCAACTACTACTTTCTTCTAACTGATTCCCAAGAGATCTGATCTCCACAGACTTTGCAAAGCATTGAAGCACCAGGTTTCATGGAATCTCTTACAAGCTGCCGGACATGATCACCTGGCTTGCACCTCTGTGGCTTGGGAGTAGTACTAGTAGTAATGGTTGTGTCATCAGAAGGTATAGGAGCTGACAATGTTGGTGCCACAAACCGGTCTGTCCCCTCAGACTGAAATGATTCCCATGCTATCGTTTGCTCTTCTTTTGATAGTTTCTCATCCTCCAGATCCTCTAGTAGAGGCTCATGCTCGTGGTACCTCACAACCCACCTGCTCCATAACAAAAAACCAATTCAAACCCACACTTCTAAATACAAATCAACGCTCTCTTTCATGTTTTCCATGTCCACACCCATTTTGCATTTCTATGACTATATTCCCATCAAGGATTACCTGGGCCGATACTCAAGAAGCAACCTTCCCATCAGATCGTCACGTGGTGGAGCATCGTCAGGGATTGAGAAGGCCATTCGTTTCAGTTTGCCTGATGATGCTGCTGCTGCTGCCCCTTTCTCCTGTGGAGGGTTAGTACATTGAGCTGCTACCCCTTTCTCCTGTGTAGGGTTAGCACATTGGGTACCCCCTGAAACTTCAGAGACCGCCACAACAGTAGAGGGCTTTGAAGACGAAGGTTTATCCAGGTCTTGTGAGGTCCCACTGTCTGTGTCATCAAACACCAAACCATCCTCATCTTCATCCAGCACAAAGAGGAACTCCAGGTCGTCTTCCACAAAAAAACGACCAACCTGGTGTTCATCAAGTACTCTTGCAGCTAAACCCTCTTTTGACACCTGCATAATCACATTTTCCAGACAATTACTTACAAAGACATCAGAACATTTTTCATGGAATGATTTGAGATTATCTCATCATAAAGTTTAAGGCCACCCAATCAAGAGAATGATCCAATGCAAAGAACTAACCTGCCGGTTGTAAATCTTCTCCTCCATTGTACCGGAAGCAAGTAGCCGGTATGCATACACATTCTTTTTCTGCCCAAACCTGAAATGTCAACCCGATGTACATCCAAAGTTTGTTTATTTCCATGGGCAATATAGACAGAAAAATACCCAATACATCACCACATTCTCATCCTGCCATTGTAAATTTGCAATCCACCTCACACAAGATCAGCGACCTTCCTTCCACAGTCCATCAAGTGATGACTTATACCACTAGAAACAAGCAGGCATCAAAGTTGTCTACTGTACAAGGCTTTTTGCTCTCAGCATGTGGTACTGTCTGTCTTGAAGAACTTGAAAATAGCCCTCCATATATGTGCAAAGAATTTCACCACTATAGCCCTTCTACAGGGGACCCAACTTGCAGAAACCCAACAAAAAACTTAAGAAGTAGTATTTTTTTGACAGATTCAGAAAACACTTTGTGAGAGCAGCAGCTGCACCTACCTCCATGCACGAAAGAGGGCCTGCAGATCATGGGTTGGGTTCCAGGAGCCATCTACAATGATCACACGGTTGGCAGCAGGAAGGTTGATTCCTAAAGACCCAGCACGGGTAGAGATAAGCACACATTGCACATCAGTATTGGTCGGGTCATTGAACGCCTCCACCAGATCCTGTCTTGCCTTTGCTGACGTTTGTCCATCCAGCCTGTGTGTAGCAAAAACCCAAAAAACCACACCTACAATTATAAGCAAACATTTTTCGATATATGCTATGTGCAAGTACAGGGTTTAGGGTGGTTGCACAATCCTCAAGACACCCACAAAGGCAAAAAGCAAGGAAGGCCATGGCCATGCTTTTCAGTACCTGTACCAGTCTCTTCCCGGCATCCAATATCCACCACTACTATGCAGGTGTGATAGGTTTGCCAAAAAAGTTTCGATAAGATCAAGCGTGTGCAAACTTTGGCTGAACACAAGCGCCTTGTCACCCTTGGCAGATGCTATTGAAAGAATTTTGAGAAGAAGAACCATCTTGCCACTCAATTCCACTACTTCCCGAGCCTGTCCCTCCATAATGTCCTTCCACCAGCCTGACTTATCCATCTGTGGTAAACAAAATGTTTGACCAAACATTGAAATTTAGAGAATGTGTGTGATACATGGATGAACAAAAATGGCAGATTCATGGTACAAAATTGCATCTTTGTGGGTTGAAGCAGGCTGGCTGGAGACATACATCATCCAACTCCCCTGTCGCCTTGACAGTGGATGACATCCGCCACCCATTTCCAGTTCTGCTCTTTACTTCTGCAGAGAGCACTGCACCAGTTGAAGGAATTGTAATGCTGGCATACAAACATGCATACAGAAGGAAGAGAAAAAGGAGTCATGTAGCAGAATATTGTTGCTGCTGCACATGTGGGAGGAGCAGTAGATAAACAAGTTGGCCTGTGATGGTAAAACCTGACACTTGGAAAAAGGAAAGATGCAAAAGAAGACCACCTCTGGGGCTCTCATCCAAACAAGTCTCTACGTCATTGGGTATATCCTCATCAGTATCAACCGTAAAGTTCTCAAGGTTGTCCTCCTTTCGTGAATCTTTCTCCTCTTGTGCCAGCAGTAGCAGGTCAGGATGGTTCCAGATCTGGGAAAAACAAGTGTACAGACACACAAACTCTCAACAAAAAAGGCAGAGTATCCAACCAACAATCCATGTTGCTATCAAGCTGGAGGGCCAGCATTTGGAAACACAAGATGCAAAGTGTAACAGATCAATAGGGAGATGAACTACAAGAAAAAACCCTGAATGAGAAATTCTGGCTCCATTTGGCCACCAAATGCATTTTAGGTGATGGGTAGCTATCATCCAGCAGGAGGAGCCTTGCAATATGAGGATACACTCCAACCCAACAAAGAAACAACAGTTAAAACCACTGACCTTAGCCAGGGCATGATAGGCATTGAAGAGAATGCTCCGACGGCCATTGTTCTCCAAAGGGTTACTAAGCAAACCATGGCTGTGCAAAAACTGAGTATACAGTTTCCGTTGCAAATTTGACAGCCTTACAGAAATCACATACACACACTTGGAAGGCAGCTCGTCTTTCAATACAGTCATATTCTTCCTCTGCACAAACCCCTTGACTTGCTTGTGCAACACATGCGCCCGCTGCTTCATCAGTCGCACATCCTTTGATGTTGAGTCTGCATGCTGCCCATTTTCTATGGGATTTTGGAACCTAGAACAAAAAAAAGATCTGCCATCATCAGATTTGAGTTCCTTGAACTTGCAGCACTTGAGAAACAATACTTAATCAAAAAACAGTCACTACAAAATGGGGTAGTAGTAGCAAAATTAGTCCAACCTTCTTTTGAAGGATGGAGCTGGTCCCAAGAAGCCTTCTCTCACAAAGTCCACCATCTACAAAATGAAGTGAGGTACACCAAGAAAGTCACAACATCAGTTCTTCAACAAGTGGCTATATCCAGATGCAGGAATCACTGTTTGTGTGTGCAAGCTATTTCAATTGCATGCAAGGTAACAGCATTTACTTACACAGTAGTATTCCATAAGGTTATTTTGGAGAGGTGATCCAGTTAATGCAATTCGGCGGCGGGTGCGCACTTGCTTTAGTGCCTGTGTGATATCAGCCTTCCGATTCTTTATCATATGTGCCTCATCACACACAAGAAGATCTGGTCCTGGGTGCTGCCCACCCCCCAAATCAGAACATTTTCAGTTTCCAAACTCTGTTTACTTTAAAAGACTTTATCTCTTCCTATCTCTTAAGGTTCAATTGAGCAGCAAAGGAAACATCAAATTTCTGGTGACAGCATAATAACCACAGCTGAGAGAAGACAGTTGTGTATGGACTGCAACGACAAGACACAAAGCTATGGGCATTTGAGCATAATTCTTTCTGGGAATCAAACCTGTAATGAAGTGCATAGGTCTTCCCTCACCGACTTGTCCCTTACAGTCTTGCCCATTGACAAATTGCGGAATGCAGTGTACCCAATAAGCATAACCCCACCATATTTCTGCCATCTTGAAAGTAACATTGCTCGCTTCATATTATCCCTGCTCCCAAGAACTAAGTCAATAATAGATTCTCTGTTTTTCCAATGGATGCAATGTCTGTTGACAAAGCAGAGAAACAGAGAGTAACACTCATCCTCAAAGCTTTCAAATCTCTACCAAAATTTGTACAATCCCACAGGTATGATGAAGAATTGAGATCACAAGCATGCACTGATAACCAGTATCCTAAAACATGGCAAGAAGTCTCAACATCCAGTTGGTTTCCACAGAAAGTAACAAGAGCTTACCTCGACACATCCTCAAGCATATAGACAGTAATAGGTTTCTCATTCGGTGGTTGCCACTTGTTAAATTCGCTGCGCCAGTTGTGCAGAACATTCACCGGCACTACAATCAACACTGTTCGTAGGCCCAAGTCCACATTGTTTAAGACCGTGTGAATAAATGCAATCACCTGCATTGCCATGGAATTCTTCTCTCAAGGTGAGTAGTTTCCAAATCCAAGCTTCACATTCATAACTGATAATATAGTGAAGCTTGAATTCTTTTCTCCATCAGGGCAATCTCTCTCACTTCATACACACAACCTGAAAAACCTGACAGAGTGCCTTACTTCAAACTTGCAAAATGGAAATAGAGAGAGCTGAACATGCCTGCAAGGTCTTGCCAAGGCCCATGCTGTGGGCAAGAATGCATCCGAGCCCATCTGCTCCTGACTTCACCTTGTTCACAGACTCAATGCAATTCTCCCACATAAACCTCAAGCCAGCCAACTGCCAACCACATCATCACCCACTGCGATCCAAATCAGAATCAACTTCTCACCACCCATTAACTAAAAAAAGAGATGTGTGGTTTAGGGTTTAGGGTCACCAAATACAAGCCATCCTTCTGGATAAACAAAAGTCTACATAGAATATAGAGAAAGTCATGGCAACCCTCAAATGCATTAGTCCATTCTTGCAACCTTGACTGCTATATATGAAAGTGTAGGTTGATAGCTACTAACCTGATGGGATCGTAGGTGGCCAGAAATAGAAGGTGCAATACGAACAATTTCTTCATCTTCCTGTCGTGCTTTGTTCAGCACATAGCCCTCAGCTGCGATGTCATCATTACACAACTCAAGTTCTTCATTAGCATGTGGAAGGCATTTGGAATGGCGTTGAGGTTTGACAGGAGTGCTGCCACCATTCACTCGAGCAGCAGCCCGCCACTTCTCAAGGCGCTCCTGGCGTTCCTGCAAGGACCGGAAAAAAAACCCACAACTTTGAATTGAAGTCCAGAAATTGTATTAATCCAGATTTTACAAAGAAGGAAAACAAATTGATACAAGGATGTCATTTTTTGTTGAGAAAAAAGAATAGGTACCTTCTCGAGTGCTAAAAGATTCTTTGTCTTTTCATCAAGCTCATCATCATCTAGTGCCCTCCGGATATTCTTACGATGTTTTGTATTGATCCTGCCAAAGTCCATCACACCCATTGCAAAATGCAATGAGTTACAAAAGTTAGGGACATATTCACCTGCCTATGAGGAGGCAAAAACCATACAATCAGCACACATCCATAAGCACAATGCACCTTGATACTTGCTTGATAATGAGCTCTTTGTCACTGAGCCCATCCTCATCATCCAAGATATTCAGCCTCCCAACCTCTTCCTCCACTTGTTTGAACTGCTGAACTAAATTCTTCAGGGGCTCTGGGTTGCAATATGGGCAGCGCCAATCAGAGCTACTGACAACTGCTGAAAGTGTTGCAGCCCCAAAGTTTCGGAAGATGCAACGGCGACAGATCACTTTCGCACATGCTCCACAGCATATAACCGCACCCCCGTGCCCACACCAGCGACACTCAGATTCTGACCCATCTTTGTCCTGCAGCAGTATCAGGCAAGTCACAGAATTCAGAAGCATCAGATGAATGAATGAATGAACACCCACCAGCCTGTCCTCATCCCTTATGTCCACACCCAAAAGACCGAACCTTCCTGAGGAGCTGGCAACCAAACTGGGTGCCATCCCTTCATATTGCTAGAGGTGAAAAAGATTCCATGAAGATCATGAAAGAAAGGAGAAGCAACTACCTTTAGAAATGTGGCTGACTTCAAAAACTTGATGCATCTCTTGCACATGCAAACACCAAATTGTGGGTGTCTCAAAACCTCTCTCTTCTTCAGAGGCATAGCGCATGCAGTGCATTCAATGTTACGTCGGTCATCCAGCTGCCAATTTGCCTCCCCACCTCTCCTCTTTTTCAAGGCAGGGGCAAAATCATCATTATCCGAAATATCCTCTTCAACTCCCTGAGAGTACACAATCATGACAGACAGCATCATGAATCCTCTTGTTGAGCAAGAAAACTAGGGGTTTGTGAATACTATAATATCCATCCATTTCTGTGCAATCACCCAATACTGTCTGAGAACCCAAATGTCTAACTCCTAAGTGAAGTCACAATTATGCTGAAAAGAGCAGCAGAGATTTGCTTCCTGCTGTTCTTGGTCCCCTCTGATCATAGATCCATAGATAGATAGAATGAACATGTCACCTGCGGGTCAAGCAACTGCAAGAAGCCAGAGCTGGACTTCTCCAACTGAATCCGTCGGGACTTCTCTTTTCGGCCACCCACGATGACAACTTCACTCGACTCTTTCGAGTTGTTTCCTCCAGCAAAAAGCTTCATGTCATTCTCTTGACACCTCACTTTTGCCCTCTCTTGTCGCTTCATCTCTCTCCCAACAACAACACACTCTTCCACCTCCTCATGCTCCCCATCACTATCAATCACCACTGTGGTTCGCACTTTCTTATTCACAGGCAGCTCTGCAGAGATATATAACACATTCTTTGCTTCAGAACTGTTTTCTTTTTCCCATACTCCAAGTAGGACCTGAAGTAAAACAACATGTGCTCTCCTGCTCTGGAAACAGTAACAAATACAACCATACCTGTTGTGGCTGGTTCCAGCTGCCTCTTGACACTCTTGCCCTGAGCCACTGCCATTGTGGCAACAGCAGCATCAGTGACAACCACCTTCTGATCAGGATCCTGCATCTCGTTTAGACTAGCATCAGTAGCATCGTTTGTCAACAGTTGTGTGATGCTCTGCTCCAAGCTGTTCTTCTCCCCATTCTCATGCAAACCATTCTCCTCTGTTCAAGCAACAACACCGGCTCTTGAGGACATAATCCAGCAATCAAACAACTTACAGATTTCATCTATATATATATATGTCACAAAGGATCTCAACAAGCTTCTGACAGTCTACAACAAAGTTCAAGTTTCACACCTAGCTTTTCGGTCTTGAGTTTTGATGGCAACATCAGGGAATGGGTAGTTTCATTTGCGCTTCCATCATTGGCCACAGATACCTCAGCTTCCACAGTGACCATCGGTTCCATCTTCACTGTTACCTCTGCCTCCTGTTCCACAGAGTCTACCTTGTTCCCTTCTTCATTCCTGCAGGCTCCCTGCTTCACACAAAAAGCCTCTGATTTGAGTGAACCTTTGTTTTATCATCTGGCCTAAACCATCACCAACAGTACATGCTGTGCTAAAAGCTGATAGAAGTTCTTCATTACCACAATGTTGGGTGGGTGCCAAACTGCTCAAAACTATCAGCAATTCTCACCACCTCAGGTACTATGCTGTCAGGAACCAATACTATGCAGCTTTAGATGCCTTAACTACTGTTATACATTCCTCAGAAACAAAAGGACACTGGAAAAATTTCCAAGACATCCATTTCTTTTTTACCTGTGCAACACCATTTGCAGTTTGCAGCACAGCAGCTCTCTTGCATCGGGACCTTGATTTCAAAGTTGATGCTCTTCTCTGCTGCTTGTGCAACTTTTTCGCATCATCTTCTTCCCGGACCTAAAGGAAATTGCAAAACATTGAGAGTAAATTTAGGGAAATAGTGAACTCTCAAAAATTTCCAGCAGCGTCACACAAACATATAAAAATAAGGATGAAACCAAACTGCAGTCATTTATCCGTCTTGTAAACATTCTTACTACCCCATCATGAATTTGTATCATGCAGCCAAGACACAACACTTGGATTTTGTGACAAAATCCAGCCTTCCTGTTGTAGAAGAGGTGTAAGGCTGTTGGGTGCATGCAGATCCTAATGGCAATTTTTGCTGAAGAAACACAAATTGGGTTTGGTATCGGAGACCTTCTTCAGAGACGTTTTTTGGCGATCTGTTAATCCTCGCTCACGCTCGTTCTCCAAAGCTTCTGTAAAGAGCTTACTATTCTCAACTTCAATGTCCCCTATCTCCTCCACCTACACAGAAAACACTTGGTTTATAGTGTTTGGCACTGTTCAAATCTTCTGGCCAACAAGTGATGAGCTCACAACTGATGCAACTAACTGTAGGCGAGTATGAAAAGACCTTCCAAACAGCAGAGGGTCATGCATCCTCAGCAGGCAACAAAGCAAATGCCCACCGGTTCCAGCGCTGTAAACTTTCATCAAAAGAATGTCCCTCGACATCTACCAAAACATGTGCAAGCACAGAGAGGCTATTCTCCTAGAGGATGGTGATCTCTCTTTGATGCAGAAGACAACAGAGATTGTATTAATGGGTGTGAAACAAAATGTGATGACCTTCATCCTTTTGATACTGTTGTTACCAGAGAAACATCAAATGAACAGAAGGATCTTACAGTATTAATCCCAGGCAGGTCAAGACCCATCAATGCGGCTTGTTCAGGTGTAGAAGCCAAATAAACTGCCGCCCATTTCTCTGTCCCCATAAGGTGACCAGGCCTGGCTTCATCCTCCTTATCTAAAAACCCAACCATCGACCACCCATCATCTGATATTGGACCAGCAGTGGGTCCCAATGCACTCTTCACTTTTCTATCCAAAAAGCCACTTGCACCTTCATCCTGAAGTCTCCCATGGTGCCTGTACAGTTATGAAAATTCCATTGGTGAAATTTCTCCATAAACATCTTGTAGCACCACAGATATCAAACATTGCTGATGGTCAAACAAAAATTCATGGAATGCTATAAAAAGGGTGCTTGAAATGCAAGATGAAAACTATCTTCCTAGACACTAATTACACTCTGCAGGGCATGAAGAACCCAAATTACTTCAGCAGAGCTAACAAAATAAGCAGAGCGCAAAAAGAAAAATGCTCAGATTTGTATCCTCATTACCTTCTCACAGGTCGCTGATTTGTTAACTGTCGCTCAGCTTGGCTCACAACTTCAAATGCTTCTTGAGTGGCCTGTAGACCTGCCCAATGAGTCCGTTTCTTCCAAGCCTCTGTTGTACAACCTTCGGGAGCTTGTTTCTCGATCCATTTAAACAGATCAGGGAGACTGACTCCTGCATCATCCAGTTTTTCCTACAAAAAAAGGCAATTCATTGGCTTAGTCTTTCGTACTTTCTTTGGCCTTTCATCCCATCCTTATTCTTCTCTACAACTCTTTTGACACTATGCTTGCAAGACAAACAGCCCACAAAACCAGCACACTTCATCATCTACTACTGACAATCAAACCAACTGTCAGGTGAGTGGAAACCTGCAATAGAGCACTTTTGTCCTCAAGTTCATCCGCCTTCTCCTGCCATTGCTCCTTCAAGATGCTCATCTCTTTCTCAACTGCTGCCTCCAACTGCACTACAGACAACACAGTGATAAAGTTTTCCCCCAGCTGTCTTCAATGTCAACATCACCAATGTTGAAAAAAATTTACTACTACTCATGCAAATGCTATAGAACTGTGATCCAAGTAAAAACCTCCATCTCACAGAAATTTTTCAATAGATGCCTCAAGCTAACAGTAGGTACTTCCAGTGTTCAGGTATTGTTTTCCATTTTCCAGGAAATGTAACTTACTGGATATCAAATAGCATCAAACAAGAAGACAAACCTCAGATCCAGAAAGGGTCTCAGCAAGCTCCTGTTGCACTTCTTGTTGGGTAGCCTCCAATGACTCATCCTCCAGCGCTTCCTGAGCTTCAGCTGCCTGAATTGCTTGCACCACAATTTATGTCTGCTTTTAGAAAGCAATACTTGCTTACACAAATCCAAGCCCCCCAAGTTTCTTTGCATGTTTGTGAAAAATGCTGTCAAAAGTTCACTCATCATGGAACTGCTTTCAAGGCAGGAAACAAAAAACACTCTAATGGAACCCCAAGTACACTAGAGAGAATTTACCTCGCTTTCTACTTGCAGAAGCTCATCAACAATTTGTTGGACATCCTCATCAGTTAGAGGCCCCTGACCCAAAATGCACCCACCCATGAACCACAGTCCTCTATTGGGTGACCCACTTGTTTATATATCCTCATGGGTTCAAAGAACTTCTCCATATTTTACAATATATAAGAGGAAACCCAACAGTAAAGAACAGGCAGAGGCAAAAGCCCCAAAACTAAGAAGAGGGTTCAAACAACACCAAGAATTCACACAGATGTTCAGAGAAAATTCAACAGCAAAATGCCCACCTCGTTACTAGAGTCATCCTCCAAACCAGAAAAGTGTGGACTGTCACTACCACTATCCTCATTGTTTTCTTCCTCATCCTCATCCTCCTGCTCTTCTTCCTCTTCATCAGCATAATCTTCTTCTTCATCATCCTCCTCATCTTGTTCTTGAGCTTCCTCTGCCACAAGTTTGGCTTGGTTTTGATCTCCAGTCTTGATTCCATCCAAGATTTCCTCCGACATCCTGCATTGATCAACACTCTCATGCTCAATTAGCATGTTCACAGTCATCAGTGAAGTCTCTGCACTAACCAACAGAAGAACTCTGCCTCAATGCATATTGTCTTTCTCATTTTCTTTGCAGATGGGTTCAGTGACAGTGTTAGATTTTCATAGTTATGTTTCACAACAGTAGTACTTTTCACAGGGTTGGAAGAAGTAGCAACCCTATGTGAAAGTGGGAGAGGGACAAGAAACAGGATGCAAGACTCAACCATTTCACAGAAAAAGAAAAACAGTCTTTCATGGGTGAGATTGATCCTGAGCAAATGGGAAGAAGCGAATGGGTGCAGGGATGGTAACGAGGAATTAACTTACAGCAGATGGGAAGGAGTGACAGGTGCAGAGATGGTAGCTCCTGTATCCAACTGAGAAACTGCAGCTTCTGTTGCTGCTAATGGGTTAGTAGCATCCTCCCTTGTTGTCAGGACATTCATCTTTGACATCTTGATATTCTCAGCTTCACTTCCAGCTTCATGTGTGATGCCAACTCCAGAATCTTCATCAAGAAAGTCCTTCAACCTCCTGGATATGACCCCACCAGCACTCTTAGTGAAGAAAGATGAAGAATACACAATAGGATGATACACAAATGCTTCAAATGCCAAGAGAGAGAACACACACATGAGAATTGGTCAACTTACTGCAGATGATGAGGAGGAGGAGTGATCGTAGCAGGCATGGTAATCTCCTCAATACCCACGTGAGAAGATCCAGTTTCTGTTACTAAGTGATCAGCATCTTTGCTTCCTAGGATATTCAGATCAGACTTCCCATTGCTCTCACCTTCTTCAAGTTTGGGCTTGCTGGTAATAATAATACCACCTCTCAAATCTTCCTCTGGCCTCCTATAACAACAACCCAACTCATATGGCTCAGACAATGTGATTCTTGTAGGATGATGGATTCATTGACACTGAGAGACAAAACACCCATTGTGACAAGAAGCTGCTCTCTGACTTACTCAAGATTTTCCTGACAAACAGCAGCTACAGGAATCACCACCTCAATACTCAAGTGAGAGAGTTCCAATTCTGCTACTAAGCGTTTTGTGTCCTCCCGCATCCTGATGATAGGGTCTGGTTCAATATCCATCTCAAGCACAGTTCTGGCTTCGCAAGTACCATCACTTAAATTTTCACCTGCCTCTTCTTCTTCTGGCCTCCTGCAAAGAAGAACAATTCACATTTCAGGTGCTTATGATGGGAAGCCAATGCCAGAAGTGGTGGCAAAGATTATGGTGATGCCATTGCTGACAGAAGACTCACCTGCACTCATCTAACAACAAACACCTTACGCACTCATCTCCAAATTCCACAAGTAGCTCATCACTAATGACTGTGCAGAAAGTGGTTTAGGAAAATAAGCCTACCCAACAGTAGATGGAATGGCAGCTGCATCCACGGTAGCTGAAATACCCAGGTCACCAGTTGCAGCAGGAGCTGTTCTTACTGGAGTTGTAATTTCCTCCCTGGCCGCTATTTGGTGCTCAGGATTCACAGTCTTGTGATCAAACTGGGCCTTACAAGTAGAGTCACCTTCAGTTCCTGACATGGTCAGCATTTTGTGCTCAGGATTCACAGTCTCATGATCAAGCTGGGCCTTGCAAGCAGAGTCGTCACCTCCAGTTCCTGACAAGTTGTTCAGCATTTCGTGCTCAGGTTCTAAAGTCTTGTGATCAAGCTGGGCCTTGGAAGTAGAATCACTTTCAGTTCCTGACACAATGGTCAGCATTTTGTGGTCAGGTTCCACAGTCTTGTGATCAAGCTGGGCATTGCATGTAGAGGACTGGCCTCCAGTTCCTGACATGTTTTTCATCATCAAGTCTGGCCCATCTGCTGCTGCTGTTGTTGTACCTGCATACTGATTGGTGTTAGCCAATTCCAGCTGCTCAAAGTGATCCAACTTGCCCAACCATGCTCTGGTCTCACCTGGCCGATTTGGATCACAAGTCGCTGCCTCCAGAAAGGCAGTCCTAGCATCCTGCAGTCTATTCAATGAAAGAAGAGCAATCCTGTCACACACACACAAACCAAAGACATGTAAGTAAATCAATTCACATCAGATTGCTGTAGCTAGCTACTTCTGCCATCCACCCACGAAAGCAAGACTCGGAAAAGACTGCAAAACAAAAAGAGAAGCAATGTGAGAAAGGAACACAATTCAGCCACATCCCAGACATTTCCCAAGGGACCTGGTGCAAACTGAAGAGGACTTGAGCACAGCTAGAGGAAAAAAAAATTATGAAGGAGAAGTCCTAAAGATGATGAAGCCAAAAAGATAAGACATACCCTTTCCTTGTGTAGGCTTCCCTCAGAGTGGGATCAAGCTGAATGGCTTTATTAGCATCTGCAACTGACTCTGCAGGAACCCAACACTTTGAATAAGCAGGAAAGCAACCAGACAGTAGGAACAAGAACCCAAAGCTTAGATTCAACAGGAGCATGTGAGACATTGATTTGGGTGGCTATGGAATGACAGCAAAAAATTACTGTCAGTGACCAAAACCAGCACCCAATTCCATGAGGGAAAGAAATTGGTCAGATGAGAAAACCACCAGCACCATCCTCAGATTGCAAACTGATCGATGCAACAAACAGCACAGAGCTCACAATGCCATAATTACAAAAAAATTCATGCAACATGCAGGATGCTCCAAGTGCAATGGTTACAAACAAATCCATGAAAGAAATCGCATGCTCAAACGCCATGATTACAAACCCTAATCCATGCAACAAAACAGCATGCTCAATGCCACGTAATTACTTAAGGAGGTGGAGACATCACTGCCCATGTGCAAATGTCTGTAAATATCTTCACAACAATTCATATCACTTACACAATGTTGACGATGGCAAAAACCTGGAGCCCTAATTTTTGGGGTTTTCTAAAGAGAGGCTAGGTAATGCAAAGAGCGTCCTGTTCCTCATCTTCTCCTTCTTGTGCTGACAGAAAGAGAATTTTTCTTACCTATGAAATTCTTCTCAAAGCAGTGCTGTATTGCACGCAAAAGATATAGGTATGCATTGTTGGGGTTTGAATGAATGGCCTTGTCATATATCAAGGTGTACTCCTTGGAACGCTCCAATTCTGGGCCGACTTCTTTGTTGTCTCCTTTCTTGCTGCTGCTGCTGCTGCTACCATTCTTCTCCATCATCACCAGCAACAAGCTTCTTCTTCGGCTATGGCCATCATCATCCAGAGTGACCCTCAGAAAACCTCAAAAACCGGAAACCCTCAAAAGGGTAAACCTCAAATTGTTGTTTGCGAGAGATGATCGCAAGCTTGCAATCTGGAATGTGTCTGTCTTGATTACAGACAGAAGAGTTTCAACAGAAAAAAAGATTCCAAACACTTGCAGTCAAGCCAAGTCTAAGTAAGTGATGATGCCTTTTCTTCTTCTTCGTCTTCTGCTTCTTCTTCTTGTTCTTGTTGTTCTTCTTCCCACATTGAGGAACATCTATTTATTGTATGCACCGAACCAGCAGGGAAAGGGAAGAATTGATTGTTATGCAATCACAGGATCTTTCTTTCTATTTTGCTAACTAAGTAACTGACTCCTCTCCCTTGTGCAAAAGAGAAAATGAAAGACAAGAATGGGAGGAAGAAAGTAGAAAACGGTGGGCTAAGAGTATTTTCTTGCAATTCTCTCACAACAACTACAATACAAAAACAATGCAAGGAAACACAAAGACACAAAACCAACCCAACACAACACAACTTCACAAACAACAAATCCAAACACAACCCAACCCAACCCAATACAACACAAATCCAACACTACCCAACCCAACACCAACACAAAACAACAAAACCCAATACAACACAAATCCAAACTACCCAACCCAATACAATACAAATCCAACACAACCCAAATACAACACAAATCCAAGAATACCCAATCCAACACAATACAAATCCAACACAACCCAATACAAACTTAACCCAAGGAGCAAAGAGAGAGAGAGAAGTAGAGTAATTGATGTCAAAAGAAAATTTTATGGCAACAACAACCACCACACCGTTCACACTAACACAATTACAAGAAGAAAGAAGCTACCTATAGAGCTAGCCATCAAAACAACCCTCTCTCTCTCTCTCTCTCTCTCTCTT
>Ga0209208_10002330_pt1 | contig 27197 bp, 14 predicted proteins | sample S1TSphfallax_3_FD_187694 | JGI IMG/M metagenome (GOLD analysis project Ga0209208, IMG submission 187694) | Host-associated microbial communities from peat moss isolated from Minnesota, USA - S1T2_Fd - Sphagnum fallax MG (SPAdes) (version 2) | ecosystem: Host-associated > Plants > Peat moss >...
GCGGTCGGAAGGCGGGGACACGTGTGGGACATGCAATCCCTCTGCGCGTGGATTACAAATCCTAGCGAGCTTAGATAATTACGTAGCGACCTCTTGTCTTCTTCGTCACAATAGGTAGGTACCGCCACGTCCCGGGATATCAAACCCCAAGCCACCTTCCTAAGGTATTTCCCCTTCTGAACATGTTTTAATTTTTTTGGATAAAAATTTCTAGTGAGCCCAAACTGGAAACCCCAACCTGCCTTTTGGAACATATTTCCATTTTAGTGGTTTTTGGATAAAAATTGTTTGCGAACCCAAACAAGAAACCCTAACCCACCTTTGGAACATAATTTCCCCTTCCAAGATGTGTCTTAAAAGGAAGGAATTTTATAATTTATAATTCTATGTTTCATAAAATTGTTCTCTAACTGGAACTGGAAACCCAAACCCAACAACTCCCAGCTAGCTTAGATGATCATGTACCCACCTCTTGTTTCCATTGTCATAATAGGTACCTATCACCATGTCCAAGGATATGAGACCCCAAGCCACCTTCCTAGGTATTTCCCCTTGTCATAAACCTATAAACCTCCCTGTACCCTATTCAACTCTTTTTTATAAATTACACACAAACTTATAACCTTATCAATTCAGCCAACTTTTGATTCTTCGAGAGAGAGGCTTGGTTGAAGCTGTGATTTGAAGAGGGTTGAGGATGAAGAGCACTTGCTCCTTGTCTGTCCAAATACACAAAAAGTCAAGGAATGCTTTTCTTCGACCTTGCCTCTCACCCACACTAGCTCTTGTGTTGAGCTCATGCAGACTACAAACATGGTCGTCTTGGCCAAGTTTGTGGCATGCTGCTAGTATCACAGGACACTCTGTCCTCCATGATCTAGCCTTTCATCTAATGAACTTTCTGGTCTCAAACAGATGTTGAATTGTAAACAGTAAACAGATTCTTCAACATCTATACCCACTCAGAATGTACATCTGTAAGACAAAGCAAATAAAGAAGAAATGCAATAAAGAGAAAGATTGGGTAAGGAGCTTGTCTCATCTCCTTAATGAAAATAAATTTATCGGTAAAGTCAGAAAAAGACGACATAGGAACCCCTGCTTGGTCACATACAGGATGAGATTTTTAAAAACAGGACAAAAATAGTGTACTGGGCTTCAAGGCGTATGAAACTCAATTTAGTAGCAAATTTGGTGCTAAACTGAGTTTGCCCGGGTCCTTTTTTTTCCTAAATGCCTTCAACCAATCACTGTTGCTGCTATGTGTACTGTAGTTATAAATGTTCTCGAGCTTGGTGCATTTGATTCTGAGTCTGAGCATTTTATACCCTTATTTAATAAAATTTCATGACTTTGCGGACAACAGCCAGGAGGGGATGAAGCATCAAATGATGGGTGCAACTGAGGACCAAAAAGCACATGACTTTATCGATAACTCTAATATGTCATCAACTTTGTCTCATCTCCTAAATGAGAATTGTCATCAACCTTGTCTCATCTTGTTCACCACATTTCTTAGAAGTGTGTCTCTTATAACTCGTCATCCTGTACCTCACCTCCCACAAGAAACCCAAAAATGGGCAGTTGTTGCACACACAGTGCACACTATCTCTCTCTCTTCACACACACATATATACATAACCTAGTCAAAACAACCCCTTCACAAATGGTACTTGTGGGGTTCAAAAGTCTGGATGGGCCTCATGTTTTTTTACATACTCTTTTTTAGCTTATGCAATCAGGTGTTGCGCGTTGTCCTTTCAAAACTTGAAAGTTGAGGAGCTGAAGAAAAAAGAAAAGACAAACTGGGAAAAAAGTGAGGGTTTGGTGCTTAGAGGAAAAAAGCAAATAGAAAAAAGCTTCCCATAGGATGCCTCTTGGATTTCACGTGTTATTGAATACGAGTTGGGGGTGGGGGGTATTTGCCCTTGCTAGACCAGTTGTGTGTGTAACTTAAGCTGGTTTATTTTCACAGGTGGAATTTTACATGAAATTCAGTCAGGTATGACTTACACAGACCATCCCTGTTCATCGCATTCCATATGTAAAGCCTGAGGGCAAAGGCCCCAACATTTGGGGAGGTCCTCAACCATGTTGGTTGGTTACCTGGCTCCTTGGAGGAACTCTCGGAGCCAGTTCCTAAAATTTTCAAAGGATCAATTCCAGTTTGGTTCTGGTTCTTTTTTTCTCAATATTGAGACTCCATTTAGGTTTCCATTTTAAATTTTACGACTGGTTCCAGTTCCAGTTCTAGAACCTACAGTTGGGGGTAACCTCTAGTTCCAGTTCCAGTTCTAGAACCTACAGTTCGGGGTAACCTCTAGTTCCAGTTCCAGTTCTAGAACCTACAGTTCGGGGTAACCTCTAGTTCCAGTTCCAGTTCTAGAACCAACAGATTTCCCTCACATATTAAATATGCTTTTTAAGAGTACATACACAATGAAAATGTAGCTGGGCTGTTGTGAGGGGAAAAAAAAAAGGGCACAAACAAACAGACAGGGCAAATTGGGTGTTTGGGTTACCTACTTAACAATACTTTTACAAATTTAAAAGTTCCGTCTGGACTCCCCATCTTGGAAGTGGAATAATTATGTTTGGTAGTTGTTAGGTTTAGGTTACCAGTTTGGGTTAGTGAACAATTTTATTAAACTTAAAAGCCCTGTTGTTCGTCTCAGAAACATCTAGGAAGGGGAAATTATGTGCGGAAGGTAGGTTGGGGTTTCTGGGTTGGGCTCACTAACAAATTATTATCCAAAAAAGGGAAATAGACAAATATGTTCGAAAAGTGTTTTGGGGTTTTAGATGGGGATAGCAAACAATTTTATTCCTATAAAAAGAAAAAGGAAAAGCGAAGTATGTTTGGAAGGTTGGTCGGGGTTTCCGAGTTCTGGATAGCGAACAATTTCTAACACCATTCCTTACTTCTAGACCCATCTGGGAAGGGGAAATTCCTTAGGAAGGTGGCTTGGGGTTTGATATCCCGGAACATGGCGCTAGGTACCTCGGAAGAAGACAAGAGGTAGGTACCTGATTCTCTAACCTACCTCGTAGTTGTTGGGTTTGGGTTTCCAATTCAGGTTAGAGAACACTTTTATAAAACATAGAATTATAAATTATAAAATTCCTTCCTTTTGAGCCACATCTTGGAAGGGGAAATTATGTTCCAAAGGTGGGTTAGGGTTTCTGGTTTGGGTTCACAAATAATTTTTATTCAAAAAACACTAAAATGGAAACATGTTCCATAGGCACGTTGGGGGTTTCCAGTTTGGGCTCACTAATAATTTTTATCCCAGAAAATTAAATTATTTTCGGAAGGTAGGTTTGGGGTTTCCCAGTTCAGGATAGCCAACAATTGTTTTTTTCAATAAATTTTGAACACCATGCCTTCATTCCAGACCCGTCTAGGAAGGCGAAATACCTTAGGAAGGTGGCTTGGGGTTTGATATCCCGGGACGTGGCGGTACCTACCAGACAAGAGGTCGCTACGTAATTATCTAAGCTCGCTAGGATTTGTAATCCACGCGCAGAGGGATTGCATGTCCCACACGTGTCCCCGCCTTCCGACCGCGTCGGAAGCATGTCACGGTCGGCAAGCACAAGTATTTTAAATGGCGGTATCTCCCCATAGCACTAGCTTGGGTTTGCCTTTCCATCAATTGGAATCAGAATCCAAGACACTTGATCCGGGGAGGCATCAATCAATCTGAGTTGTGTTTTTTGGGTTTGATTTTTTTTTTCCCTGCAAAGAGTTCAATTTTTCGGAGTTTAAAGATCGTTGAGAGTATTTTAGGGTTACCAGGTCCATCGATATTCTTTGTTATTCTGTGAATATTTCGTGCTGCAAGAGTGTGGTCGAGAGAGTTCGACAGACACAATGATGGTGAATTCGGCTTCTCCGGTGACAGGCAAGAGAATTGAGGGTTCGGACCTAGCAGGAGCGCCATTGAAAAGAAAATCTGCTGGTTCACCTGGTTCCATACAGAAGCGGAGTTGTTCTTCCTCACCTTCTTCAACAAATCGCGGAGGCAAATCTTACAAGGGTGTTAGAATGAGGACATGGGGAAAATGGGTGTCGGAGATCAGAGAACCCAACAAAAGATCTCGCATTTGGCTAGGATCCTTCCCCACAGCAGAGATGGCGGCGCGAGCTTACGATGCTGCAGTGTTGGCATTGCGAGGACCCGATGCGCCTCTAAACTTCCCCGAAACTCCACCCGTCCTTCAAGCTCGTGACTGGAGTAGCGCTGCACACATGTCGCCTCGCTCGATTCAAGCTGCGGCAGCGGCAGCTGCGGCTTCCGCTGTCCCTCCAGCAGCTCCTCTTCACATTCCACAATCCCACCAACAAACATCAAGCAGCTTTTACAGCTCAGGCGCTAGTTGCTGCTCAGGCGAAGAAGAAGAAGAAGATCAGGAAGAATTACATAAGAAATACCCAGACCGCTATAATCAGCTCGCTAGTCTCAAAGACGACGAGAACCTCAACCTTGCAGCGGAATCTCAATCCGGAGCACCACAATCAGATCAGCAATCAAGAGTTCAATCAATGCCTGAAGCGCAACAACCCATCGCCATGGAATGGATAGAATCCCAATTCGCGGGCCCATTTCAAGATTTTGAGGAATTGGGTTACTTCCACCATCAATCTGTTTTACGAGAAATCGAGGAGGATGCAGAGGACGACGATTCAGAGTCCGCGCCTTTCTTGTGGAGCTATCTGTGGTAGCTACTAGTCCAATGGACCAAATTCATGACAGGCTTGAAATTTCAATGTCCATTAACAAAATAAATCAAGATCGCTACCCAGGGCGAAAACATAATACTTACAGCATCTCCAACACAACACATTGCACAACATGTTTTGAATGAAGATCCTGAAGGAAAAATTTCCCAACAGACAGATAGGGGGCTCATATGTCCCTTGCAGCATCTCCAACCACACACTGCACAGCATGTTTTGGATGAAGATGAAGAAATATTTGTCCCCACACAGACAGGCTTAGTAAAATGACTAAGGCTCAGCATTTTTGCTCAATATGTTCAGGCTAGTGCAGTAGGCAGAGCACTGGCTGTGGCTCAACGAATTTTGCTCTACAAATTTTGCTCAATAGGTTACAACAGCCAGAGCAGCAGTCGAGTTAAACACCTAGTCTTGATTGGCCAGATACATATAGTGATTGGTGCAGGTGGTTTGTGATTAGTAGGTTCTCACCTGTTTACACCCCATTAAAATTCAAGCCTGAACAATTCATACCTGTGAATTCACAGCAAGATAAATTGCATTTGAACACACATGATACCAGTAGATACATGGATTGATTGATACTTGTAAAAGAGCAATTTTGCACTCTTGACATCAGGATTCAGGAGGAGCTCAAAATCCTATTCTTTCCGAGCATCAAAGGCGATTTAGATACTTGGCGCAAAAGCGTATTAGGAATTCCGCGAGCAAATTGGCCATGACAGATGGACGGCTATACCCACTATTTTGGAATCTTTCATAAATTCCTTAAAATTTATGACAAGACTTTTCATCAATTTCCTCAAATTGCTGACATGAATTCCGGTACTAGTTTGTTGTACCCGAAATTTTCCAAATTCTCTGAATTCAAAGCCGCTCAATGATGCCGGCAGCCTATTCAATTTGATTATCGTGTCTTGTCGTTTTGTGAAATTTTCACGGGGTGTGCACTGTTGTCACACGTCATAGTAGATATTGGCATATTGGATCTATGAACTGGACAGTATCCCAAGCAGGGTTTCTTTTAAGGATTTGGTGATGTAGTCAATGTGGCAATCATGGAGAAAATAATTTAGCCCAATTCGGCTATACGTGAAAGTAGAACAATAACAGAATCCTTCTATATTCTTGGCTACCTACTGGAACTTATCATCCAAACCTGGCGAATTTGGGTCTTTTTCTTCGTATTGGTTGAAATCATATTTTTCAGGTCAAAATTTGGTGAAAATTAGTCTTTTAAGAGAAACCCTGGTGGCGACACCCTCCCCCAAAAAGCCTTGCTTTTAAAGAATTTTAAATGAAAACCCCCCTCTTTTTCCCCTCCTTTGTATTGGTATTCAGGGTTTTTAAAAGAAAGTAGAATTCTGACGATAATTCGCCAAAAAAAATAAAAGCGGTGCTTCCAACTGAATTTTAGGCGATTTTAAATGAAAAAACCCCTCTTTTTCCATTTGTATTAGCAGCCAGGGTTTTTTTTAAAAGTAGAAATCTGGTGATAATTCTACAGTAAAAAAACAAAAGAAAACACCGAGCCCAAGTGAATTGTATGCTATTTGAAATGAAAAACACCCTGTTTTGCCCTTGGTATTGGTAGCCAGGGTTTTTTAAGTGTAGAAATCTGGCGCTAATTCGCCAGGAAAAATATTAGAAAGTAAAAAACAGTGCTCCCAAGTGAATTTTAGGCGATTTGAAACCAAAAACCCCCTTCTTTTTCCCTTCGTAAATATATTTAAATTTAAAAAATTAATTACTTTTTTTCTTAAAACTCTGCCACCAAGTGGATATATTGTCAGAGTCTGGAATTTTGCAGTGATGACAAGACGACAAAAACCTAGGTAATTAAATTTTCAGGGCAAATGGTTTTGGGGGTGAGTGAGTCGGTGACATATGCTGACTCCTGAGAGTGAAGTTGCCGAGTGTGAAAAAGAAAATGTGCGTTGTTTCGGTTGCCAGGGGGGGAAGGTTGATGAGACGTGGCGGGTCCACAACTGAGAGCCCAATTGGAAAAATATCGAAAAGGTCCCGTTCATTAATTAAAAAGGAGCCTGACTGTTCTAGAAGTTTCTGCTGGCTGGAATCTCGTCCTGGGTTTTGGAACGCCACAAGAAGAAGAAGAGGATGATGAAGAAGAAGCTCCGTGGTGAAATTCCACTTTCCATTTGTTTTTTCTGGTCATGTTGGATGACGCATATCTTGGAACCTCCGCTGACTCCTATAGGCAACCAAGTCGGTGAAGAAATTAAAAAAAGAAAAACATGATGAAAAGAAAAGAGAGTTCAGGAATGTAGAACAAGACAAATGGAGGTTTTCTTTTTCTTTTTCTCTGGTGGAGGCAGCCTGTCTGGCCGGTTAAGAATGCCAGCTCCACAGCCCTCCATGTCAGTGTTTCTTTTTGGAGTTTTCAGTTTTACATAAGTTTTTCTACGTGGCACTCTGTGCTGGGGCTCGCATTGCCACATGGACGCATTGAGGGTCTATCTGTCCAACAACATGGTGCAAAAATATGTAGTTAGACAAAGGAAATAAAATGATCAATTTCTGATTTGCTACTGGGAGTTATTCTGATTCAAATTTGCAGCTACATTTCATCATCCTTAATTTGGTTTTTTTTTTTTTGGCTAATGATTGTTATTTAAAATCTAATTTATAGCAACATGCTATATGGAGGAATTGAACTCGACCAAAAAGGCCTCTACCCATTGCAGCACAAAGCGTAGCCTGCAAAGAAAAACTCATTAGTCCGTAATTATATAGAATACAAAGAAGAATCCTTGTAAACCCAAAGAAAGGGGTTGGATGTAGATTCCCAAAAACCATAGATTATGAAAACAAAGGGCAATATCTTCATTTTGCCAATCAGAATACAACCACATGGTTGTTGTTGCTTACAAGTCAGATTATGATTCCAAATCATCTTAACAACACCCAATGCCCCTATTACTATCCATTATCCAAAAATTCAAATGCCAAACAAGTCTAATAAATAAATAAATAAAAGATAGGTAATAGGCAAGATACAAAGGAAAAAACAGCTTGCAAGTTGGTAGGAGTTGTTGAGCGTCAACTTTTTGCACTGTATTGAATCTTGTTGTCCCTCCAATTTTGAATAACTACACCAAAAGGAAATTTTTGCAAAGTGAAGAACTTTTGGTTGAACATGTGTTTGACAAGCTCCAATTGCATGGTTATTCAATTCTATAATTTTGTTTTCATCAAGGTCAACGTAAAAAAAACAACATTCATCTTCAACAAAACCAATTACTTGCACAACAAGTTCAACCATTTATTTTCTAGAATTTGAAAGGAAGTGAAGGTTCTCCATAACTTAGTGATTGTATTGACATCAAAAGGTTTCTACATGCTAATTTAGCATTGTTTATCATGTTGAGCATGAACAAAAATCTTTGAAAGTCAAAAACAACAATTGAGAACAAGCCAAGAATCATCATGTCCTATCTTTTTAGGATAGGGTCAAAGCATGGTTGGGGTACCCAAAAGGATTGTCTCATTTTATATTCACTAGACCCCATCACTTAAACATGTTGAAACTTAATAACACATTCATATTGAAAGTTTGATTTTATTCATAGATAGATACATTACAAATGTATTATTCTACAATAGAATGTTAAATTTGAACAAGCTTAAGGATTCCTTACAAGTCGTTGAGAAACATTCACGACTTTATCTCATGAGAAGAAAAAAGTTCAAGGATTCGTAAGGAATGTTCAAACAATTTTTTTTGGCCCCAGATTTTTATGACAAACACCATATGTGCTAATGTGTATAAAATGTATGAATGTGACAAGAACCAAATGCCCTTATAATGTAAAAAGTTTCAAAAAATCAAGTTTCTGGGAATTTTGGGCCATTGATAAAACATGGCCCACATTGGATGAATTTATTATTCTCACTTTCATAAGTGAAAACAATAGATACTTTAAATGCTTATATAAATTTGGAACAAAATTATTTCATTTGACATGAAAAAAAAAGATGAAATGTAAAACAAGTAATGGGAAAAGTGAAAAAAAAATGAATTTGGAAGTCCTTAGAGTGAGTCCTTAGGGTTTAAATGTGGTACCCTAATCATGCTTGGACCTGCTAGTAAAGGGCTATCTTAATGATTGTCAATTAAACATTGAACCTTTTTTTAGGTTCTAGTTACAACCAATATTGTGGGTAAACAATACCCAATGCATCCATATAATCTTGAACAAGAAACCAAATTTGTAATTGTGTAATAAGTTGATGTTAACAAATAAGAGATCTACTCAAATGTAAACATAAAACTTTATTGAAAGGAAACTATAACACGATGCTCACAACACAAAACATAACATCAAGAACTCCTCAAGGTTCTTGTCACATGAAATACAAAACTTGTGTAATGAAGAAAAGATAAACAAACCATCAACACCAAGGTATTTAACTACAAAACCAAACCACAAATAACCAAACTAATATAAGTAAAGAAAGTAACTCAACCTTGTGAAAGTAACTTAGTTACTTTCCTACTCCAATAACTAATGAAACCTAATTAGTTGAGCTTGAATTCTTAACACTCTCCCTCAAGCTCAAATCCACTTCTAGTACACCAAGCATTTTTCGAAACTTCTTTAGCTTGTATGTACCTAAAGCCTTTGTGAAAATGTCAACAACTTGATATTCTGTACTGACATGAATAAGGTCAATTTCTTTTGCTAGAACCTTTTTCTCTAATAAAGTGGTAGTGCACCTCAATGTGCTTTGTCCTAGCATGATAGACCGGGTTATTAGCAAGTAGTATGTTACTAATGTTATCACAATAAATGACAATAGGAGCATCCATTGACTGTCCCAAATTTGAGAGTAGTTTCTATAACCAAACTACTTCACATGTAGTAATTGCTGCCCTTCTGTATTCTGCCTCCGTGCTTAATAATGCAATTGTTGGTTGTTTCTTACTGCTCCAACTAAGAGCACCACTTCCAAAAGAAAACATGAAACCACTGGTTGATCTTCTATCTAAAACATTGTCAGCCCAATCAGCATCCGTGTATCCATGTACTTATAACTGGCTCTTGGCTTCATAAAAAATTCCACACTACAAGGTATGTTTTATATACCTCAGTATGTGCTTCATTGCATCCAAATGTGGCTTTCCGTGGTGTTTGCATGAATTGACTCACCACTCCAACTGCATAACTCAAATTTGGCCTTGTGATGGTCATGTAAATCAAACTCCCCACTATGCGTCTATACATAATGGTATCCTCCACAAGGTTTCCTTCATCTACACTTAACTTCACATTTTGTTCCAATGGAATTGAAATGGGTTTGTAACCTGTCATCCCATATTCAGACAATTTGTTCAAGGCATATTGCCTTTGTAGTAACCAATGTATTTGCACTTCCCAATCTTCAAACTCCTTTCAAGTTTTCCCAAGTTGTATTTGCTCCACTTCAAAAATTTGTTTTGATGTTTTCTCAATGTAAACTTCTGTCATAACAACTTTGCGAAGCTACACTATTCACATATGACCTTGAATCCTTTTGAAATTCTGCTAAAACATGTAAAGCTATGTCTACTACTGTTTCTCAAAATTTCAGCTCATTTGACTTCATAAAATGAGAGATCTTGGTACTTCCTTGAAGTCACCTCAAACTGGGACCTAAACACAAAATGACTTACAACTCGCTCTTAACAACTCCAAACTCCTTGAGATTTTGAGAGACACATAAAATATGTCTTCTACATCTGTTCAAAATTTCAGCTCTATTGGTGATGACCACAAAGAGTTATCATTCTAAAAAAAACTAACTTCAAAATTGAGGCTGAAACTTTAGATACTTGAATCTCTCTCAATACGTATCCAAATGACTTGAAATTTTTCTCACATATATAGTCCTTTATGATCTATAAGATCCCAAAGTTGCAAATCCAAAAAAGCTCAAACAAAGGAGATATGACTAAAAAACCAAATCTGACACAGAATCTTCAGAAACTCATAACTCTCACAAAACACATTCTTTTCTTCTGAAATTTTGAGAATAGAAGCATCTTATAGTCTTCTATAATCTCTCTAAGTTTCACTCCAAGATGTTTTCACAGTAGATCTAGATCTAGATTTAAAGATCTGACTTCCATAACCTTTCATATGTGGATCTCCTCTCACCTCTTTCTTTTCTTTTCTTTCTCTTCACTTCTTTCCTTTCCCCGTTTCTCTTTTGCATTTGACAAACTCCTATGATATTACTAGAGACTCTCAAGTTCTAATTCTAGAGACTTTCTAGCTCTAGATCTCTTTCAACCTTTTCATCAAACAACCTAAGCTCTGATACCATGTTAATAAATAGGAGATTTACTCAAATGCAAACATAAAACTTATGGAAAGGAAACTATAACACGATGCTCACAACACAAAACATAACATCAAGAACTCCTCAAGGTTCTTGTCACATGAAATACACAAACTTGTGTAATGAAGAAAATATAAACAAACCATCAACACCAAGGTATTTAACTACAAGACCAAACCACAAATAACCAAACTAATATAAGTAAAGAAAGTAACTCAACCTTGTGAAAGTAACCTAGTTACTTTCCTACTCCAGTAACTAATGAAACCTAACTAGTTGAGCTAGAATTTTCAACAGTTGAGTGGCAACTTCTTCACATTGTTGCTTCATAGATGCAACAACATCTCCATATATCTCCTTTGTAACAAAAATTGATGCTTCAATCTTATTTTAAATTGTTGCCCACATGTGCTACCTAACAAACTCAAAAGCTAGATGATCAATTATAATGTTCAGATCTATAATCCAATGGAAATTAATGTTTTCATGAGCAATGTTGATCAAGTTAGTGAAATTATTGAACATTGTACCTTCAACAAATAACTATTTGTCACAAATTATGTGGTAAACATCCCCTTCCCATATATTCACTAATGTTTTGAAATCAAAAACAAAAACATTCCTTAATTATGCAAACTTAATCAAGGAATGTATCGCCTCCAACATTGACATCATTACATTCAAACCCAACAAAGATTCCACATCAATCAACAAAGACAAATTAGATTTGATAGAAGGTATTATGGGTGCATCCAATGCCATTTTCACACAAAAAAGTGCGATAATTAAACAAGACATGCTTGACAAAACTAATCATAGAGAATCATCTTGTATTAATGTTCTACATAATTTTGTTGCCCTCAATTTCCATGATCTTTGCCAATTTGGTAAAATCCAAATGCCTTTTAGGGCTATTACTAAAATAGCCATAGAAGAATTGCAACGGTATCCAACATTAATTCTACATAATGTAGCCATGCAAACTTGCCTAACTTACATTATCCATGGTTATAACTTCATCACAAGTAAGAAAAATAAAGTTGGAAATTTGGACATCAAGCTTAGTAGGCTTTAAACTTTCCTAACCAACCCCATGAGACCAATGTTTCTTGGGATTAGATCAAAGTTTTAAAAACTCAAACAAGGGCTAAAAATCCTCATAGTTAGTCATTGATTTACGTTTATTCAACAAGCTTAAACTAGTTGCAAATTGAACAAGTTTTTGCTTGTCTTCCATTACATGACCACTATTCAACTATTGGAGATAGTGGTTGTAAAAAGTTGAACATAAGAGATCTCATTTTAACATTCATCTATTTGGATCCATGATCCATTTACCATCAAAACCTTTCTTTTTACCTACATGTTTTTCAATAAAGTCCCACGTAACAACCAAATTTTTTTCCTTCCTTTCAATTCTGGTACAAACACAACATCTCACAATAGAAACCAACCATCTATTAAATTTATAGGCTCTGCACATGGTATTTCATAGCCCAAATCTTTTAAAGTTTACAATTAACATCATCAACAACCTTTTTAGGTGTTTTGGGAAAAGGAATACATTCATCATCAACATCTATGACAACAATTTCAAGCACGACATTTGATCTACAACAAATATTTTAGATGAAGAAAATTACAATTCAAGGGCATGAGGAAAGTTTTTTTGCTCACCAATGTTGCTAGATTCAAATATTTTACAAGAAACAAGGCTAGCAATGGGGGGTATGAGATTTTTTGTGGGGATTTGAGCAACAAAAAAATGCTTAAACTTGACATTACTTAGTAGCACTAAAAGAGACATCCTCTAAAAAAGACCAAAAAATTCACATTCTAAAACAACAACACCCTAATTCAAATAGTGGTCAAGACCAAAATTCCTACCTAGAAGTTTTGTAAAGATTATGACTAACACACAATGATGGCACAATGAAGAGTAGTTTGCTACACAAATCAAAATACTTGGGCCAATAGCTAAAAACTTAAAATCACCTTCATGGAATGGTGAAACGAGATTTTGATTTAGTGTTAGGGTTGTGAAATTAATGCATTACAAGCTTAAGATCTAGTGATCCATGTTGATCCTAATTAAATGAAGGTTGTGCAAATTGTCACTTTTTCAAGGGGGCAAGAGGGCGACATGTGGCCTTTGTTGTCTTCATCATCATGACTATACAAAGGGATCATTTTGCAAAATGGGGGAAGGAAAAAAAAAATCCCTTTGTGGGATTTGTCAATTCACATTTTAGGTCAAAATTTTTTTTTTGAAATTTCACTCAAAAAAAAAAATCATCCATGTAACTTGTTATTATTTGAGATTTTAATTGAGATGTTGAAAATAAAACAAAACAAAATCCTGAAATTTTATTAAAAAAACACCACCAATGACGTAATAGCAATAGATGTTTCTTCCACATCTTTTTCACAATTAGCAACCAAAATATGTCTTTCCTCATTGTCTTCTTTATACAATATAATAATGTTCATAACCTTTTCCACGAAAGCCAATCTTCTCCTTTTATTCTTGTTATTGCCACAAACTAAAAGAAAGACATTTGGGTGTGGATTGTTTTTATAGTGTGCATTTGTATTTTGTTGTTACATTTTTTCTTCAATCAAATGTCATCTTCATCATGATAATTGTGGGTGTTGGGTATGGTTGATGGGGAACAAACCTTTTGACAACTTTGGGGTGATTCATTGATTAACTTGGGTAGTCTCTTCAAAATCACTATGGAGTTTGTCTTTACAACTTGTTCATCCTTGTGACAAAAAGGCACTATTGTTTCTTCCCCCTTCCACACATTGAGTTACTTCCCTTTCACCACCATTTATTTAATGTCTATGCTACTCTACATACTACCTTTTTGTGTTTATTTTCCTTTCTCTCTCTTTTTCCTACACACACACACACACACACACCTCTTTCAATAGTTATAATATTAAGTATCACATACATAGAGTTTGTTTTCCTAAAGTTCATGCTATAGTGCATGTTATGAACATTCCCAAATATTTTATATTTCTTCATATGTGAGAGGATGGCTATCTCATTCTTTTATGGTGGTTTGCCCCCCTCCCCAGCCCATGTTTTTTTATGTGTGTAGTAGGGTTTCAAATTGGTTTGTTTTGTTAGAAAAGAAGAATTTGTTGAAATGTAGGTGGAATTTGAAAATAGTTGTTTTATTTTGGAATTTTGAAATAAGTAGTGGATCTAGTGGTGGGTGCACATGAAGAAATCATGCAAACAACCAAAATATGTAAAGGTAAGGCTTCAATTTGTTTTTTTCTTTGTAATGGTAGATTAGAAAATTGTAAACAAATCTTGGAATGTAGATTTGGTCTTACAATTTATAGGGAAAGATGAAAAAAATTCAATTTTGTTCAGTAAAGTTTACAAGTAAGGACATTTATTGTAAGTAAAGTTGTATTTGTTAAGCTTTCATACACTTTCTTGAAATTTTCATAAATTGTGACTCACTCTTTATACATTTGTTTAAAACCAATTGATTTTTCAATTTTCTTTTGACATGGAACATAGGGTAAAATAGTACCACACAAAACAAATAAAAAATATGCAAAGGCCACCATATGGAGTGTAATAAGATCCAAAGTTTGAACTGTTTTCAAGTTGTCAATGGTTGAAAGGCTTTAGTGCAAGAGCTTCATCCAAAAAGTTCCCAATTGTTGCAACATTCTTTGTAGTTCAAGAACAACCAATCTCTATTTGTATAGCCTCATGTGTCAAACATTGCATATCATGTGTATGGAGACAAAGAAACTTTGGCAATGGAATTCATGGCTTGTTTGAACAAAAGAACATGGACAAAGAAACTTTGGTGGTTTCAACCTACTAGCAATTCTAAAGTTCCATCACCTTTTTTAAGAACATGGTCACAAATTTGAAACCTCTTTTAGGTCCTAAATACGGTAGTAAGAAAAACAAATAATGATTCATAATTTTTTCTCTTACAACTTTGCAATTAGACTTTTTCTCAAACAAGTGAAAAAAAATTCACAATTATAAATTAAAGTTGCTAGTTTAGTTTTTAAAAAGAATGCAAATTCTGCATTTGTTTTACAAAAAAAATTTAAATAGACACAATCAAATGTTATACATAATAATGATTCATTTTCATCACCATGAAATTTCTCTTGCCATGCACATACCATACATTTTTTGTTGAAACGATTGATATTTCTTTAGAAAAAAAAAAGTTGATGGCAATAAAAGCCTGGTGCAAATTGACTAGGGGGAAAAAAAAAATTGCCTGTCAATATTCTAATAATTCTTCATGAGCTCCCCAATCTAGACAAAATGAACACTTAGAATCATAAAAATTCCCAAAACCTAAATGAATCAAAATCAATATGTATTTGCATCTAGTTTTTGAAAGGTTAGTCCACTTTGGATACTATTCCAATCCACTTTGGATGCATAAATGTGCACAACTTAATACACAAGATGGATAGTGATGATTTTACCTGGCTTTTGGATTATTGGTTCAAAGTAGTGATGATTTTTAATCCAAAAAATTTTCATTGCATCCATGCGTTGAAAAATTATATAAGTAAATTCATGTTTGCCATACTTTGTAAAAAGTGACTAAAAACTAAAGATTTCATGGACAATATGTCTAACTTTAGATTGTTCAAATTGTGATGTTTATGGAATAAGGTTGAAAATGAATAATGTATATTGGATGTGAAAAATATTTATTCAATTCAAATGGTGCCATTTTTTAACAAGTTATTTAATTTGAAATATTATTATTTTGTAAGTTTTTTTGGAGTAATTTTTGTATTGATATGATTTCATATTGTTTTGTAGGGATATGGTAGGTTGAAAACCACATGTTATTTTTCATATCTATGAAAAATGGGATTCAAAAAGGATGTTTATGATCAAGTTCGATTGCAATGAATGCAACATTATCAACCTTATGATTGTAGTTGGAATGCTCAAATTGAATTGTATGATAAATGGATTACTTATTTGACAAATGTGTTTAAAAACATGATATGTTGCACAATACGTGGGCTAACCAAACTTAATCATCAACGTAAAGATTTCAAAAAATAAATAGTATGTATAATAATTTAATACTAATGAATTTGGATGTACATTTTATTGTTAATTGCTTATTATTTTATTATACAATTACTTCAAATGGAAAGGAGATACGTATACATTTAGAATGTTATATTGAGCGTGATGCAAAAACATATGCAAAATATGTTGTTTTTCAATCACCAACTTATATGAAAGCACTTTTGTCAAAGCATCCATTTTATACATAATTGGTTTTTAGAATATTGGATTACATATAAAAAAACAAAATTGGGGTTTCAACACAAGTGAAATAATAGATTCAAGTTGATCAACTAGTCTTTTATTGAGTTGGGATGGTATTTTAGATATGGAAATATTTTCTCAAGATGTTATAAATATTAATTTTCCCTTTTTTTTCAAAATATGAAAAGTAATTCATGTTTTAAACAATACATGATTATTTTTTAACAATCAAACGAATTCAATAGCATGTGCATTTTATCCTCAAATGTTGTTAATGAAATTATCAAAAATCATAAATTTTTTAATAATGGATTTGAAAATATGCATGTCACTTAATACTAAAATTTATCACTTTTGTTTTATTTGCATTTCAATTCACAACATCCCATAAGCAAATATTTCTTTATTATGAGAAATATGACAAAAGGTTACACAAAAATGGAGTAGGTCATGAGAAACTTATAATTCAATCTAAAGGATTACAAGATAATACAAAAAAATATAACTTTAGAAATAAGTCTATTCCTTTTTTAATTGAAGTTGAACCCAATAATTGATGATATACATAAACAATCGACACAAAGAATGGAGGTAATTAAAAATCCCTTGGACCAATAATGTGAATACCTTAAGGTGTATTCATGGTGGACACAAGATTCAAGGACTTCATTTTGGCTCTTTACCAAATGAGTGCAAACAACATACAATGAATTGACACCATTGTTTTAAGCAAGAATTACATTTTTTTTGCCCAAAAATAGTTTTTTCATATGAATGAATTTTTGAGTGAATATTTTTGCATATTATTAAAAAATGCTTATAGTTGTCCTGATACATGACATTTTTTTTTATCATTTAAAAATATATACAAGTTTTGAAAGTGTGCAAATACCTTGTAGATTCTATGTTTTATTTTTTAAAATCATAACAATTTCAAATCATAACCAAAAAATCTTTTTCTACATTTTTTAATATAATAAAATATAGAATTTCTAAACACTTTGTACATTATATGCCATTTATATGTGGCAAAGGACTTTTGAAATTTAAAAATTATGGATCAATTTTAAAAGTTTTTTGAATTTTTAAAGTTTTTGAATTCCACATTTTTTTAGGTATGCGTGTTTTTTGGATGTGGCTAATAGGTTTATTTCCTCTTAATGTTTTGCCCATCACAATGTTTTTATTATATGAGTCATTTTGCTAAACCTTTGCAAATTTGACTCTTTTGATGTAATAAATGTTCATTGTCAAATTTCCTAAATCAAAATCTAAACCTAAAATTTCATCAAATGAACAAGCAAAAACTTGCCATGATTTCCATGGTGTTAATTGGAAAAACATAAGTATATATTTCTATAATTTTAACTCATTTTGTTTGTGATTCAACACCCTTTTTGGTTTGTTAGACTCTAAATACACCCAAATACAAAATCTACATGGACTTAATTTAAGTGTGAGAATTTGGATAATTCATATGGTGGTGGCGATTTTGCACATGCATATGCAATTATGCATTAGTAGTTTGGTAAAAAACCAATAATGGAAAAAATGAATAAATAAGTTTCTATAGAAAACTTGACATTTTTCTTACATGGATATTTCTTACACATATGACATAGACTTCACAAATTTTAAGTCTAGTTAATACAAACAATCAACCAAATGGTCCAAAAAAAGAATTCTTGTAATGCTTTTGGAATGCATTACATGTAACTTTCAAAATTCTTATACCATGCACAACCTAATCAAATACATTTAATAAATATTGCCAACCATAGATGTAAACATCATTTATCCTTGAAACAAACTTGAAATCAATTGCATTACTTAATGCATTTTTTTTCCCACTTAAGATGAAAAATTCAGTTTTGACAAGGACTCAAATTATTTTAAAATACTCAAATATTTGTTTCTCTTTGTTCATTACAATTATTATTATTTGTATGGGGGGCCTATTTTTTTATTTATTCAATACCAAGGTAATTCCCAAAACTTGTTATTATTAACTAAGGCTAATTTTTATATGTATGTTATTTTAGATCCTTATATTGAGGTATTATCCAAACTACATATCTTGTTATGTTCATGATTTGTGTTTGCTTCCACATACATGTTTTAGTTTTAGAACTAAATTGGCACTCCATACTTTTAGGTTTGACATCCTACTATAGTAGTTAAATTATCAATTTTACTAAAAATCCACATGTAAACATTTTTTCAATTATCCATAATATCAATAAATTATATTCATTTGAATCATAGCTATCTAATGCATTGCACCTTTCTCACATATATTTGTTTGTGCTCCTCCAAAATATTTTGGTCAAACTTTTCCTCAATAATTTACAACATATAATGGAGATACTTTTTGTTATTGTCTACTAATTTCTTCCAATTTTTGTTAAAAACATGCAAGGCCACAACACTACTACAAAATGCATCCAAATTCACTATTAAGATACTTAAATACTATAAAATACTATCCATTAAAAAAATCTTGATATTTCTCCTCCCATGGGGAGATTTCGCAAAGTTTGGGCTAAATAAAACTCAAAATCAACTCATCAAATGTGTTATTTTCCCATTCAATTTTTCATGAAGTCCACAATGTTGATGTCAAAAACATTTCAAAGATTGTGTTGTTCAAGCCTATGTAACAACTTTTGCAACCTATAAACTTTGCACTTACAATTTCCCAATGTAATTAGTGCAAATTTATAAGTTACATTTAATCTAATAAGAGATATACACCACTTACCCATGACCAATTTATTTGTAAGCAAGGCAAATGAAGAGAACAAACTTAAACTTGATTTGTTTAAAACAAGATAGCTTTGGTTCGATGTTTTAAGATCTAAAAGTTGCCTCCTTCCTACATGTTGCATAAAAATGTCACATTAAAAGTCAAGTATGTCAAATTTGAACAATCGACAAAAATGAATGGGAAGAAACAAAACAAAACAAAGGAGGACAAAATGCATGACTTTCAAGCACTTGTAACCTTCAACTTTTATTGTAGCTTGTAACTTAGTAGTCAAGTTTGAATCATATTGAGTTCAATGGGATGCATGAAGATATTACAAATGCTCATAGTTCAATAGTTGAACTTCAATTGAATTCAATGATTAAGAAACAAGTGAACAAAAACCATGTGATCTAAGGAAGATAGTGATGGGTGAAAGCACATTAAGGGTGAACCACTTTTGTTCAAAAAAGATGAAGTATAACAAGTATTATCATACACAATAAGCTAAAATCGTGATGGCATCTTTTGGTTATCCTAAACACAAGTAAAAAACTTTATAATTTGCATAACAACATTTTTGAACTCAAAGCTCATTTTGAGTCATAATCATTTTGATCCAATGATTAGATGAGGAGGATTAGATAAAATCAATGTACACGCAATATATAATTTACAGTTTTTCAATGGCCATAGTCCCTCATGTTTATGATTCATGAAGCATTACCAAACAAAAAAATTGAAAAAATAATGCAATGCCCATTTATAAAATCTCTTCCTCTTTGATATGGTAGTGAGTTTTCCTTAAAAAAAGATTTTATTACACATTCATTACTAAACAAATGCAAAAAAACACATTTTTTGAATGGAATTTCATCAAAAAAATTTAAAATTTAAATTTTCCTAGATTTATTTGATGTATATCAATACCATACACCATTAAAAAATTCACCCAAGAATTCCATCCACAACCCTAGTTTTGAAGTATATATTCAAATCTTCAAACTTTATTACATGTATTATTTTGTCATGAATATACTCCATATGTTCAAATTCTTCGATGTTTTTTTAACTTTTCAAAATAATTAATTATATGAACTAAAGTTAACAAAAATACTTAAACCAAACAAAAATAATCCAAGATGTGATATCCATACATTACCAAAAAAATTAATTGTAGAAAGATTATATGTGTGATTACAATTTTGGGGGGGCTTAGTGTGCTTTCACCTTGATACCTAGAAAATACAAACTTACATAAATTACATGTTTAAAAAAAATTTGACCTAAAAAGTACTAAGATTTTTTTAAATCATGATTTATTCTATAAAGACTAAAAAGAAGTAGAAGAAGATCCTCCATGTTATCCTATTGAAATATTGTTCTAAAGTTGGTGTCATCTAGTATAGAAGGCTACTAAAGTTGGTATTAATGTTTTGGCAACCACAATTCCTATTTCAAATGTTGGTCATACCCTTGTTGAACTCACACTAACCTTTCATAACTAATCATTAACCAAAAAATCCTACTTTTTAGTGTTACAAAAATACTTTTACAACCTACTAAATTGATAACCAAACATTACAAATTCAACAAGTTCAAAATTTCAAAATTCTAAACTTTAAAAAGTTACATCACCAGCCTACTTTTGAGATTGGGTTGTTTTCATTCTCCTCTGAATTGAAAGAATTTGAACTTGTTTTACATAATATGTGTTTTTAGAAGAGCCCGAATCCTACCTAAATATTTTGTGACTAAATTTTAATTAGTGACAAGAAAATGATTTGAAAAAAAACTAGTGATCGATATGTGCATTTGTACTTCATGCATTTAATGCAAGAAATGATAGGTGAAATACAAACTTATATGATTAAAAATCTAGCAATTACAAGCAATACCTACTTTCACCCAAATTCATAGTTGTGTATGTGCACAAATTGTGATACTTAATTTCAAGGCCTAAAAGATATTTTTATAAAGGATTGGAGAGAAACTTTATGGGATGACAACAAGTTTTTTGCAATACTTGGATTATGTTTCTTGCTTGCATCACAAGGGTGAACTTGATGAAACTTTTCACCCAAAAAAATACCCTAGGGCCTTTTCAGAAAGCACAATTTACAAAGAACAAAGAGTCTTTAGTTTCCATAGACTCCAAACTTTTTCATGTTTTTCATACTTGCTTCAAATTTCCATTGTTCAATTATATGTTTTAAGTTTTTTTTTTCATATGTTTTCATATGTTCTCATAATATTTCTTATTTAGTTTTTAGTTTTTTTTTCATTTAATTTTTTTTTTCATACTTTCTAAAATTTCAATTTTCAACCCTAAATTTAGTTTTCAGTTCAAATTTTCAACTTCAAATTTTCAATTTAGATTTTTCTCAAAGTTCATCTTCGCAATGGATCCCATTGTAATTGGAAGGGTTTTATTAATTCGGATATTGTTCTCTATGACATTGGGCAATTTTGCACTCTTCAAATCACAAGTGTGTAATTGTTTTCTTCACAATGATCCTTCAATAGGGTTCCATTTCCTACCATTTTTAAGTGCAATTTTGAGAAGGAAAAGATTTCCATCTTGGTTGTGGTGGAAAGAGCCACCTAGGCAACATGTTGAATGGGATTTTGTGGAGAGTACAATATGGCATACAACCTCTAAAATGAGGCATAGGAAGTTCATGGGTTATTATAGGATGAGTTTTGGAAGTTTCAATAATTTAGTCAAAGATTTGACACCATTTCTTCAATCCCAGTGTGTGAACCTTGTTTGACCACAAGTAGAAATAATAAAAATTGTAACCATTGTGATTTATAAGTTGGCTCATGGAACTAATGCCACACACAAGGCCGATTGGTTCAATGTGGGAGCATCAACCATAAAGAAATATGTGGACATAGTGTGTGACACCCTATGTGATAAAAACAAGTTGTTTAACAAGTATATTAATAATCCATCTTGTGATCATTTATAGAAAATTATAAATCATTTCCATGATCTTATAGGCTTGCTTAATATTTGTGGGGCCATAAATGGTACTCACATACCATTAACATCATTCCCTAACAAAAGAGTGACACTTGCAACCAATGATATTTTAATAGGAAAAAAAATCATAGCATTGTGATGCAAGCAATTTGCGATGCAGACAAAAAAATTTAGAATTTATGTGCCGACCAACTTGATGGAGTCCATGACAGTGAGCAATTCAAATGTCTAATGTTTGTAAACAACTTAAGAATCATGAGATTTTACAAGACACAATGGTGGTTGTTAGAGTTGTGAGATGTACACCTTATATCATTTGTGATGTAACATACCCAATTTGACCATACTTACAAAAAAATTGGAAGACCTATAATGTAATTGATGTGGATAAGTAAATATATGATTTTAGTATGAATTCAAAGAGAGTAATCATCGAAAATGCCTTTGGATAATTAAAAAATAGGTGGTACATATTGAGACATTTTAATTTGAGGGTTGATAGAGCTACAAAAGTTGTTGTTGCTTGTTGTGTTCTTCACAACTATTGTTTAGAATGGGGTGCACCTGAACTAGGTCCTCCAAATGTAACAACTCCTCAAGACAATCTCCAAGGATTTGGGGATACCAATAGTTAAAGAAGGAGAGATTGCAAAGGTTGAAGGAGAAAAATTCAAAATTGCTTTGTTTAAGTAATGGTTGATTGATAACCCAATTGAAGAATAAATTATTCACTTGCATTAGCATTTGACCTTAATTTTTTGTTTTTACTTTATGGAAACACAATTGATGTTAAAGTGTAATGATACAATAATGAAGTAAACATTTGGGTTTTATTACCATGGGCGAAAATGCAAATACACTTTTGATCACATCAATTTTGTGAACAAAATTCTAAGCCACAACAAAGGGTTCAAACCCTTATACAAGGTACATGAAATAAACACCACAACTACCTTATTGCCCATGGTCAAGTTGAAAGTGCGTAAAGTTGTCATCTTCAAGAATCTTTAAGCTTTAAAACTTCAATAAACAATGTTGCCATTTGCAATTGACCTTGCACTATCAATTCTCTACCTATCTATTCACTTTGAAACATCTGTGTTGCAATTCTTTCAGTCATCTCCATTGTCATCTTTTCTATTTCTTTCACACCTTTTGAAAATTCTTTAATGGCATTAGCAACAGCAAAGGAACCTACATCCAATTTTCTTCTTTTATTTTCCATTCTTTTGTTAGTTTTTCCTTGCACACCAAACAATTTACAAGCCCTAATTCTCAAAGTGTTAGAGCCTATAAATGGAACACGAACCTCCTCTTCATTTCCATGACCAAAAATAGGAGTTTGTTGTGGTGGACGATAGTGCTCTTGAGTGCCTTGTGTCACACTATGAACGCACAAGAAAAAAAAACTTTCCCCACAATTAAAAAATCACTGCTGCAACAGAAAACGAAAATGCTTCACTTCTTGTGTTCTCTCCAATTCATGTGTTCTCTTTCTTTGGACTTCTTCTCTGCCATTTTGCGCATGGTAGGGTTCTTGACACTATAGATGCAGGTGGTTTGCACTCTCAGCAAACATTGTAGACGCACGACACTATAGATGCATGGCATTGTAGATGCAAGGCTATAGACACAACCAGTTTGCACTGTAGCAGTCAACAACCATGGACTCCCCAACCTTCTCACCAAATTCACTCCTCAGTTTGTTGATGGACAATCAAACAGCAGTGTTGTTAAAAATGATCGTCACAGATTTAATAAACGTTTAAACGGTTCTTTTACGTCTAAAAGTTTAAACGATTTTTTAAACGTTTAAACACATTTTTTTTCATTTAGTACGAGTTAGGAAGGTCTACACCTTTAAATAAGACCCCCAAAAGCACTTTCGTGCCACGCAAGCCGGTGAGCTTGGGGAGGGTTAGCTCTTGTGGCCAGTTTCAAGCAAGGCATTACACCGTTTTTTTATATGGGCATTTTTTTAGTACCGAAGGAGAACGTTTAAACGGTGTTTAAACGACAAAAAAACGTTTTTTCATTTAAACGTTTAAATGGTACCTAACAACACTGCAAACATGTGTTGCTTCTTCTTTACTAGTTAGCCTTGTTCTAGAACATCCAGGACTTCAAGAGAATGCAGGCAAGTTGTGGACAAATGCACAATTTCAGTTTCTTCTAGATATATGCGAAGAGAAATTATGGGAGTACAATTGGAAACCTTTTCGAGAAGCAAATTGGAAAGATTTTACAAAGCAATTGAATGCACATTTTTTGGGAGTGCATTGGAGTTGGAAGCAAATGTGTGACAAATGGAGCAAGATGAAGGATGAGATCGAGAAGAAGAAACTTCAAGTGATTGGTGCATCCCCTTCTGATTGGCCATGGTTTGAAATATTTGATCAGATGTTTGGAAGCACAACCAAGATTAATGGCATTGCTAATGCAATTGATCAGGGTGTGCAAAATTTACATTCACATTTTGAGGTTCAACTTTTGAAGTGAGTGATGATGATTGTAATTTTATAGTGATTTATGGTAGTGAAGTGAAAGCTTGAAGCGAAATGAACCTGCAATCCACTTTCATGCGATCATTGTGTTGACAATGCTGATCGAGCTAACAGGAGGTGTATTTGCCGGGCAAACCGCACCATTCACCATCATGTGCCCAGGTCAATTGCTCCCAGGACATGCTCTTGGCGCTCCCATGTCTCAGCTAGTTTTGGTAACCTCTTGGCAGGTTACCTAGTCCATAGTGGGTGGGTGCTGGGTCAAATAAACCCTAGATTCCTTTAGGGTTGCCATGCACCAGGCTCACACTTAAAGAATTATGGACCATTCCGTGATCTGTGAAGCTGGTTAACTTGTGGCTAAGAGATCGGACAAATTCTGCCACCAATTTTGCATGCTGGTGGTTTGCCATTCTGGGCCAGTCTTCTCACCAGAGTTTTTAAAAACAATTTTGTGATGTAGCCAATGTGATGATTGTATACAAAAGGGTTTTAGCCAAATTTTCCTATAAATGAATTATGATAATATAAAATCTAGGTATTGTTCTACATTTGTTGGCTTCATATTGAAATGTGCTATAGAAACCTGTCCTTTTTTTTAATGATTTTTTAATCAAGATATGGCAATAGAAAACCCCAAAAACCATTGTTTTCTCAATTTAAAAACAAATTGGCGAAATTTCTCTGGTAAAGAGAAAACAGTGGGGCGCACCTCTAGGTTCATGGAGAGCCATCCTTCTCTGGTATGAATAGGATGGCTATGGGTTCAGCTTTGGCTGGGAACTCTGGCTGGGAACTCAGTTGAAGACGTACCCAAAAATAGGCAAAGGAGGCGGAGAACCCTAAACCCAAATATCGGGAGATAGCTTTCTCACAAGGATCATGACGGTGTTTCAAGAAGCATGCCAAACATTGAAATGCGTAAGTCTCGATGTTTTGCCCACCAATATAGGTTCCAAGAGGACAATGTCTGGTAAAACATATGGGAGAAGGTGAGGTGCTATTGTGAATATATTGGGGAACACATCGTGAACTCATTGGGAACTTCATGGGAACACAAAATCCAACAAGCTCCCACCCTCCTCCCACCCTCCCCAAAAGAAAACAATTTTAGTCTATTGGATCCATGCTGCAATTTCTCATTGGCTGAGCAGAATTTATATTCCCAGTCAATTTGAGTCTATCACTTATTTTGGGCTTTAAAAAAAAAAAGAGCTTGTTTAGACCTTTACTTGGGAACACCTATTGTGATTCATATTAATTAGTCCATGGGTACACTCACACTTTTTTTTAAAAACTTTTAGAAGGTGACATATTGATTGGCCCATCACCAATTCTTTGGGAACATTGGGCACTCCCCAATAGAAGCACCTCTTTGGACCACCAGTTACAAAATAGAAACAAATGTGCCCCATATGGCCCATCTTTTTAGTATATATACATGAAAGTTGAACTTTGGGCAAACCCTATGGGATAAAAGTGAGGTGCTATTGGGGACTTTTGGGGGAACAACTTGGAAACTTGGAGAGCCCTGTGCTAACCCCATGGAAACACATAGGAAACATGATGGGAACAAGGAAAGAAAGCAAAAAATTCCTCCCCTTCCCCCCACCTCCCCTTAAGAGTAGGGGTACCAATTTTGTACCCCCATTATAAACTGGAGGTACCTATTGTGATTCATAGAATTTAGTTCATAGGTGCACTCACAACTTTTTTTTCTTTTTTTCAAAGAGCCATATTGATTGGCCCATCACCAATGTTTTTTGGAATATTGGTTGCATGGAAACTCTATTCCTAAAATGGGCTGCCACTATTTTTGGCCTGGACTAACCGCCCTTCCTAAGAAAAGCCTACCTATTTTGGGACAAGGTCATTTTTTGGCTCCACCAATGAATGTATACGGCACAACCTTATACACGTCTAAAGTCCAAACCCATTTGGATGCTATTGGAAGTCTAAACTTTACCCAAAGTAGAGTCAATGGGTAGGGCATACAGTCGTAGTGTAGGGTCAGCTTCCACATTGACAAAATGAATAATTAATTTTTTTCAAAAAATTAATTCATTTTTAGTAAATTTTAATTTATTATATTCTCATGATCTACTATTTTATTATCATATGAGGAGTGAAATTATTCAGATGTAGCCCGCCATAATTATCATGGTTTTCAAGAACGAAGATCCAGATTTTAACACAAAAAAAAAATTATTTCACTATTTTAAGGATTATTGAATGATGAAGCTAACCCTAGTGTAAGGTAGTCCCCCAGTGGACCTGCTCTCTCCGGCAATTGTATTTGACACCACGCCTTTGGGAAATGTTCAAACAAGGGGTGTGTCACACACTATGCCCTTGCCATCTACATTAAACAAGTATATTAAGGCAAAAGAAGAAGAAGAATAATGGAAACTCAAATATCTCACCATGCCAAAATATAATCTTCAAAAAATCCTCTGAAAGAAACCAAAATCTTTTAAGATAATAATAGAACTCTATAATTAATCAATCTCAAGTTGCAACACAAAGCCAAAATATCATCTTTCAAAGATCCTCACATAAAAATAAACCTATCACCT
>Ga0209208_10002331_pt1 | contig 27192 bp, 25 predicted proteins | sample S1TSphfallax_3_FD_187694 | JGI IMG/M metagenome (GOLD analysis project Ga0209208, IMG submission 187694) | Host-associated microbial communities from peat moss isolated from Minnesota, USA - S1T2_Fd - Sphagnum fallax MG (SPAdes) (version 2) | ecosystem: Host-associated > Plants > Peat moss >...
GGGGGGGTTGCAACACACAACAAACGAAAAGCAAAAATCAACACACTTGGAACTTTAAGAGCTTTGGACTAAACATAAGAAACATAGATTAGGGGGGTGCAATACACAATAAATGAATGTTACGCACTTGGAGCTTTGGACATAAAAAACACAAAGGAGGTGGGGTGCAACAATCAGTAGAGGGAAAAAAACCATTGTGCCCTTAGAGTTTTGGACACAAGAAACACATATGAAGGGGGGGTGCAACACACAATAAACCTCAAAGAATGTTATGTGCTTGGATTTCTAAACACAAAAAACATAGAGGAAAGGGGGTTTGCAAAATGTAGTAGAGTGGAAAAATGTGTTGTGCGCTTAGATTTCTAAAAATAAGAAACATAGAGGAAGTGGGGGCAGGTGCAACACACAACACAAAAAAAACACCACGCACTTGGAGCTCTGGACATTAAAAACATAATGGAACGAAAGCTGGGTGCAACTCATAACAAAAAAAAATGCTACACATTTGGAACTCTGGACACAAAAAACAAAGAAAAAAGGGGCAGGTGCAACATGTAGTAAAGAAAAAAACATGTTACACACTTGAAGGTTTGGACAAAAAAACATAAAGGAAGGGGGGACATGTGTTGCAACCTTAGCCTTGGGCTCGCGACCAAGGCAAGGGCTTGCAAAAGTGTAGGCCAAGAATGAAGCCCGGGAGTCACATTTCATGTTCCTAGGAGTGTGAGAAAGTGTGAAGGAATGAACCTCCACATTCCCAATTGAGTTCCCACTTTGGGAGTTAAAGTCCCAATGGACTCCCGAATCTTTAGAGAATGATTACAAGGGTCAAAACCCATTGGATTGAAGAGTTCATTATATCATTGGAAATATCTTAAAACTTAGATGTTTGAAATGGGTTCGCATGACCCATTTGGATACTTAAAACATAAGTTATGGCCAAAAGAAGGGCTGAAAGTCAAATCTTGACCACTCAAAGTTGGGAATTGTCCCAATTTCCTTGTGTGCAAGTGGCGTGCCACATATCCTTGGAAATTTTTTGACGAAAGCTACAACTTTGTTTTAGACCTCACCTCAATCGAAGGTCTACACACAAAGTTATGGGCGTCCAAAGTCATGGGAATCCCAATTTCGGGAATTTCGGGTGTTACGCCCAAATAATGTTACGCATTTGGAACTTTGGACACAAAAAACAGAAAGAAAGGGGAGCAAGTGGTGGAACATGCAACAAAAAAAAAACATTGTGTGCTTGGAGTTATGGACACAAAAAACATAAAGAAAGGGGCAAGGTGCAACATGTTACAAAAAAAAAAAGTTGCACGCTTAGAGATTTAGACACAAAAAACACAAAGGAGGGGTGGGGTGCAACACGTAGTGAGTGAAAAAAAAACTATGTGCTTGAAGCTCTAAACACAAAAACACATGATCCACCACCAATGCCCAACACCTACACAAACAAAGAACATTAAAGTTAGATTAATTTTTTAAAATTCAAGATCTTGAAACCAAGACCCACTTGTACTTTAAGGGGTTCTACTATATGTACACACCAAGAGCTTGATTGTAATAACACTAGGAGAAGCATCATGTAGAACTACAAATAGACGAGTTGCAAAAATGAGCGTAAAACGAATGCCAAGCTTCACAACTGACTCCCGCCCAAGCAATAAAACAGAAATGAGAGAGAAAAAAAAAACTATAGGTTTAAGGAAGCTAACGACGCATTTAGGGTTTGATGGACGTCATTTTCCATAATACTGTAGATTTTTAAGCCCATGCACATTTTTGCATCTTGTCCATTGAATGAAAATGAATGTTTTTTTTAAATACACCTTTTGGCAATTGGTCTATCAATGTTGTACTAATAGAATGGATGTTGGACATGTGTAAGAATTTTGTGTTTGGTGATAAGGAAACAATTGTTTGCAAACCAAGGTAGGGGATGATTGGTCATGGTTTTTTTTTTTCAATGACACCTTCGACTTTGGAAGGCCATATCTCCACCGTCTCTTGACCAAATCAAACGTTCTCGAGGGCAACAAAATGTGCCCATTAAATGCCTACAACTCATCTTCAGACCCTAAACCCAACTAACTCCAAATGTGATGCCAAGTATCCTCCAAACGCTTAAGTGTTCTATGACTGGCCTCTCTACCCTATTCAAATACCAAAGTATGTCAAAAGATAACATAGAGAACAACATAAAGAAGGATCATGTAATGACTCTATCCTTCATGGCAAGTTCAAACCAGCAACAATTCAAATAGGAAATGTTGGAAGAGGGAAGTCCCCAGAAATTGGCCCATGGTAAACCAGCACCCACTAGCACGCCATGTAGGATGGTATGTGGATAGGAAAGACTTTCTCATTGTATTCCTATCCCATAACTAACTGTGGTGGTTAGCTATGTACTAACCATCCTCATCTAGCAACATATATAGTAGCCACCATTTGCCTTACCTACTTACCTACCTGGATAGTAACTACTAACTATTTGTACTCATTACCAACTTACTTACCTATATAGTAACCACTTGTACTCCTTGACGTACTTACCTATGATACTTACCAACTTATATGGGTAGAGGTAGCTGGAAATAGGAGGGTTTACAGTTTACAGGATAGATTACCAAGGCGAACCACAACTAACCAGAAGTGAGTCATAACAGGTTTGCAATGGATGGTGCAGTAATGGGTGCCTTGGGTGACATAGGTCCAAAAATGAAGTCACAATTCAGTGTAAAACCACCTGGTACCTTATGTTCACATTCAGCAAAATGTGGGACCAAATCAAAACTACAGCAAAGATTGCCTTCTCTCTCAATGACAAACAGGGCCAATTGAAATCTCTTTGTCAAGTTCCTCACAGCTACTAGGTAGGTACCCATTCTAAAACACTTCAAAATTAAGAAGTCAAATTCATAGGGCTGAGCACATTTGTAGAAAGGGGTTTCACAGATTCTGAACTAGGGCGCGGTAATAAGTTACGTCCAGCCCGGGACCCACACCGGCAGACATGGGTACTTTCCCGGATAGAGCCTGTCCCACGAAGCCACTTCGCATTGAGGTATCCGCCTTCCTTGAGAAGCGGCTGCTTCGGTTACGCTAGCTGCTGTTTGGCTGGCATCTCTCCCTTTTGTCCGAACAAAGACTTATTTGAGACAAAGAGAGAACTTCAGCACAGTCTTCGCCCAACAAGACGATCAGAACTGTGTTACGAGAACCTCTGTGAATAGTGGGAAAGAGAGGAGATAGAGACAGAGAGATGGTAGTAGATCTAGATCTCTCGATTCACGTGCGCGCGCACACACACACACAGAGGTAGCTAGCACCAAGGTTTCAATTTCTCTACATCCAGCTGCCATTGACTAGTTCGTGAGGAAACTGGGAGATTAGAGAAGGCCATCTTTCGAGTTCTTTTGGATTTTGGGTACATAAAGTGGTTGATGGGATTTTGATAGGATGTGAGATGTGAAGGGGAAATTTATATGGAGTGAATAGATAGCCCATCAAAGCTTATATGTAGATCGTGTGCCATGGACTTGGTGGCTAAAGATCATGTTTTTTTAGTGCGCCATCAAACCTAGTTTTCTCATGTCCGGTTTTTCTTGCAGTGATTGTTGCTAAGGAAAACTCTTGGAGCTGAGGTAGGATTTGATTCTCTTTGAGCATGCGCAAATTACTGAGGTTAGGGGTGGAAAGCTCATGGTTGAAGACCGACAGATGAGCTGGTACGAGGATATGCTCCTTCTTGTGAGCCGGACAGAAAATATATTGAGTCTGCCAGGGTCAAGCTTCAAGTGTTACCTCGATTAATGAAGGAGGAAGAACACGGATAGCAGAGTAGGGATTACTTCAGGGCTTTATCGTATCCTTCTCCATTTTCTTCTCCCTCATTCATTATCGCTCTTGGTCCCTGATTCATCCTTTACCGATTCCAATAGGAGCATCAAGCAGGTGCCATGTCACAGAAATTTGAGGACGTGGAGCCCAGAGGTAGTCAGGGCCGCAGAATCACAATCTTGAGCATTGATGGCGGTGGGGTGCGTGGGATCATCCCTGCCACCATCCTCCAGGAACTCGAAGGCTGTTTGCAGGTACTAAGATTGGAAAAGCTATCAGATCTATGGCTTTGTCAAAGAACCCGTGTTCCAGTATCCTAGGCGTCTGGAACAACCCCACAAGCTCTTTGTGTGAGAAAACACTGGAGTCTACCTTATGTTTTCCACACGATGTTTCTTTCATTTTCCACGGCTCAATAGCATGTGTATATCAAGTAATCTGCACATTTTCATATGATTTCTATTATAGAATCCACCAAGTTGTTTGCATTGATGGTTTCCTGAATACAAATGATGTTGCTTGATGTTTCACATCTTCAAGCTTTTACTGAGGATATGTTATGTATTGGATCAGCGTTTGGATGGGCAGGACAAAAGACTTGTTGACTACTTTGATTTGGTGGCGGGCACAAGCACAGGAGGCCTCATAACAGCAATGATAACAGCCCCAAGCAAAGAAAACCCCAAACGGCCCATGTTCACCGCAAAGGAAGTTACACAATTCTATCAAGAGTATTCTAGTATGATATTTCCACAACTAGGGTATGAAATCATCACCACTTTCTCATTGCTTTCACTTGTTCTCACTTGTGTCATCTTGGAATTCTACACCTGTTACGAGACATATTGTTTGTTATGCATTGTAACAGATTCTTCACTGGTGATTGCCTTATTCAGATGTTCTTAGTGGAGTTGTGCCAAATGCAGTAACCTTTATTAGTTTGCTGAATATGATCTGTTGGAAGAAATTGGCAGACGTCCCTTTGGGCGATTACGGAAGAATTTGGTATCTCTGGCAGGGCCCAAGTACAAAGCCAAAGGTCTTGAGGATTTGCTGTCAACATGTTTTGGTGATGATACACTTCTGTCCAGCACTCTTACATCTGTCATCATCCCCTCCTTTGACATCAAACTACAGCAACCCATTTTCTTCTCCTCTTGGAAGGTCGTCATGCCCTTCCTTCCCACAAATATATACTAACTAAAGCAGGGTCATGCATTTAGCTTGCCCAAACTCACTGGATTGGATTCTTGAGTCTTTTGATTTATAAGCTTGTGTAGTCGCATTTTGTCCCAAGTTATGTTGGCTTCCCTTATCTTTTTTCTCTCTTACATTTTCAGCTATTACTGTGCTGGTTGGCATTTTGGTCAATTTGGATCTTGAGATCAAGATGATCAGTAGCTTATTCTCAAAAGCTCTCCTAGTATTCAACATGGAGAACCTGGATGATTGTTTCAGGCAAAAGAGGACCCTCTCTTAGATGCACAACTCAAATTTGTGTGTCGGGCTACATCAGCAGCCCCAACATTCTTCCCACCTGTGCAATTTCATGTTAAGACGAAGAACCCCCCTGCACACCGGGATTACAACTTGGTTGATGGAGGCATTGCTGTCAACAATCCAGTGAGAATTCTCATCCGACATTCAAATTCCTGAATCTTGTTCATCTTTTAGATGACTCCTGTCACTACAGGGTTACTTGATGTCTGAATGACTGCACAACTTACACACATTCTCCCAATTGGAAATGCATTTCAATGTTGTACTCAAGGTCAAGAGTTGTGGTTGCAAGTTTCAGTCTGCCCCTTGAATTTCAGAGGCTCTGGAGTGAAGGTAGACCATAAATTTTGGCATAAGTTCTCATGGTGATGGTGGGAAATTGGATTGGATGTTGCAGACTTATGTGGCAATTACACAAGCCATTAATGAGGTTGAAAATCAGGATGATGGCCTGTATGGTAAAAGAGTTAATGAGGTGAATCCCCCCCCTCCCCCTCCCACACAAGAAACTTTTGCATTATTTTGGGAACTTCTTCCACAAGCTCCAAATTCTTTCCAAATCTATTGTAGAGTTTATGGTATTATGGTATGGTTGACAATTGAGATCATTTTAATCAAGGGGTAACTTTATGGGGAGCATTGGAGGTGTCTAAACAGCTCTGGATTTGAGTTTCTCAAATGCATCTTTCAAAGGAAAAAAAATCCTTTGCATTGAAAGATGACAAGTTCTTAACATGATGTAAGTTGTTTGGTTTGGTGTCATGTGCATGATCCACACAGCTGGGCTATGATGATATTCTAGTATTGTCTCTAGGAACGGGTCAGCAACTGCAAAGCTATGAGACAGAACAAGTTGCAAGGTGGGGTGCATTTGATTGGATGGCATATAAAGGGGATACTCCTATAGTGGACATGGTGTTCAATGCAAGTGCTGATATGGTGGACTATAACCTCTCCATTATCTTCAAATCTGAAGATTCTTCCCGGAACTATCTCCGGATTCAGGTAACACCTACTTGCAGCTGTGGTAGAGTGTGAATGGGAGGGTGTAGGTTCTCAAGGATTCAGTGGATTAATGTCCAGCTGCCAGATGTAGAGTATGAACACACATTTTAGAAACAAACTAAACAGGTAAGTATGGAATGTAGACACAAAATTATTGGATGTTGTCAATGACCTTAGATCTAGTATGTAGTGTGAGAATCTGTGCATTCTTCATCCTCCAGGTTGTAGCCCAATGAAATGGAGGAACAGAGAAATTAGCAAGAAGTCAATCTTCAGAATGCTCACCTGTATGATGGGTGACTTTGCAGACAGATGCCCTGAAAGGAAGGTCAGCATCACTTGATGATTCATCACCAAAGAATTTAGCAAGGCTTGTGAAGACAGCCAAGGACTTGCTTGATGAACCTGTTGCAACTCGGAACTTTGACACAGGCTTGCTTGTGCCTGTTCCCAATGGTGAAACAAACCGGGAAGCACTTTTCAGGTGACAGCAATCAGATTGAGAAATATTTCTTTGATACGAGGGTTTACCTTTGGTAAACAAAATGCTGTTTTGTTTCTGTGATCTCGTTCTAACATGCATTCTTGGTAACAAACAGGTTTGCAGAGTGGCTCTCAGAGGAGCGCAAGGCACGTCAGCATCATACCTCTGCACCTTCTCCTCCAAAGCCAGAGCCTAAACCTGAGCCTAAACCTGAACCTGAGCCCAATCCAAGTCTACCCCCAAAACCAGACACAGAGATTGGCAGAAAGGCAGATGTGCTGACACAAGCTGCAGAGGGAGAAACAGTAACTGCTGGGAACCTTGAAAAGAGCAAAGAAACAAATGGTGAAGTTCACAATATTGAGCACCGCAAATCACCCTTCATTGCATGTCCATATATCCCATCCTTATCATTCTTTCAAAATCCATTTGAGCTTACACAAGATTATGGATTGTCATATCCTCAGCCCCAGTCCTATGTATCTTTTGCAGAGCCTACATACACCTCTCATCACTACAACATGCATCCAATAGAAAGAGATGCTTCCCCACATGCAAGACACTATTGTGAATCCTCTTACCAGTTATTGCCTCTAAAGCCACAATTCCACTCATATGGCCACTATTACTACCCTTGTCAGCAATCTAGTTCCATAGAAGAATATGAAGTTTATCCACAATTACAGTGGCATTCTCAATCCAAAGAGAGTAGTACCTCAACTGAGTTTTATGATTTCTTTCGGTTGTTTTCTTGACCCAGTTGATAATAGAATAAAATACAGGGTTATTATAGGAACACAGTTTTTAGCCCTTCTAGAAATGGAACTTGGTTTGGTTTTGGTGGACTTGCTCACAAAGGAATTTCCACAAATGTTGGAAGTAAATGCTGCACAGTGGATCACTTGCTTACATAAGGCTAACTGAGGTTCATGACATGTGAGCACACAGTTGGCTTAGAACCCAACATGTACATGTGAGCAAGGCACAAGAACATGGTGTTTTCTGGTTGATTTCGATGGCACAAACCCAAAAGAACAAGGCCTCTGATTTATGATTTTTGCACACTTTGTTGCAGTGCCATAGTTGCAGGTGGAAGTAGCCTCAGCATCTGCAGCACACAACATTTGTCACTTTAATGTGGGTTTTGTGATGAAGGGCTGAAAATTTGATTGTAGAGCTGAAGGTTCACACATGAAGCATCAATTTAATAAGATCCTGCTGAAAGTTTTGGCATACACAGTGATAAAACTCCAATGAGTTTGATTTAGTACTGAAGCTCTGATGAAGGTTATGGGTGACTTGATTTCTTAAGATCAGCAAACCATGATGAAGGATTTTTCACTAGGCATTCTTGGAAGATGCTTCTCTTTGAAAGCATACTGATATTTCAGTTAGGTATATGGTCTCTACATACAGTACAAAAGCAAACAGATGCAAGGAAGTATTTTTTCTTGGTGGGATCCAGGACCGGGCTTTTTAAGAATATGGACATGAAAGTCTGGGTGTCATTGTCAAAAGTGCAAACCTATGCACACTTTTGAACTTTGGACACTTCAGTCTAGTCTCTTGTGGAGGTACAATACACATGAATTCTGTTGCCAAAGTCACAGAAGTATAGTCCTCACTATTTTGGTTCTTTCCATTTAAAAATAAGTAATTATGGAACTCCACAACCCAAACCCTTCTCCACTGCCTTCCCCACCTCCCAAAACCCAAGTTTAACTACTAGATCCCAAATCTCAGCTACTAAATGCCAAAATAAATATCGTTTTTCAACTATCAATAGTGAATAAAGATAGGAAGTGGGAATGGTTGAGTTGTCCATGGCTACAGTGAACCAACAAGCACCAGTGCACATGAATGGATGGATGGTGGGGGACTGGGAAAACTGCTCCACTGGATTTCAGTTCCTTTGTGGTGTTGGCACATTACTAGATGATATCCTTCATAGCATAAACATTTAATGGAAACATAGTCCTTGATGGACTTCTTCTGATATGACAAGGGAACTTGCCCTCAAAGCCTTCCTCCAGTCCAAACATAGTGGTTTGTCTTGTTTCTTTCATACTCACAAACTTTTTCATTTGATAGACCGTAAGGCATTGACACATAATAATCTCAACTCTAGCTTGAAGACATCTCAGATGGATTCATCACAACAACATTTGTTTACCTTTGAACATTAACATTGGAGTAGAATAATTTATTCATGCAAAACATGTCAAAGAGAGACCTTGTAATTTCACTTTTTGATTTATCAAATAATCAATGATCTTTCCTTCTTAATCTTACTCCAGTTTGTGCATATGCCTCCTTGAGTACACTGTCATGTCCCTAAAGAACATGCATTCTACCCCATATATTATCACAAAAGATTTCAGTCAGATCCAAGCCCCCAGATCCTGCATTATGCCTGTGTGAGAATGTACAACAGAAATGAAGACCACATAATGGAAACAAACACTTGTCATTAACAGAAACACAAGGAAAAGGACTGGAAACTACTTTTATTTTGGCCATCAAACAATGTTATTATAATGGCATACAGCTATTAAACACAAAATGAAATCCAAGAGAATTTCTACTTCTCACACCTGAAGGACTGCAGTTATTGCTTTAAATCTGCTCTTACCAACCTAAACACACATTTTGCAACTTCACAAAAAAATGTCAAGTTAGATTGAACTGGTTCAAACTATGCAAGCCTTGTGCAATCCCCTACAAAGCAATACACTAACACAGGGACCAGCTTCTGTTATTGTGCACCTCTGTTAATGTGCAACCCTTAACCGAGCTGCAACATTAACATTTCCTCAGCATCAGGGTTGCAGCTTGGTTTGTACTTCTATGAGGAAGTGAATGGGTTCTCTACGCTTCCAAATTAACACAACTCACCCATGTTGTCAATTAGCAATCAGAATCCTCCTCAGAGGCTAAAACAGTTCTGTGTTGCCAAGCTTTATAGCCTCTTTGAGCAAGTCAATCAACTCATCCACATTGTAACGGCAGCCATAAGTCTCTGTGTTGCAATTTTCAGGATCCACTGATCGGCAAGGCACTAAAGACTGCATTGAACTTCAGAGGGGTGAAAGCAGAGCCCTGCATGGTGCCTGCGTGGTTTTGCCACAGGATTGGCCGAATGCCATTGGAGGTTTTCATTAAATTTTTAAGAAAAAAAACTCCTATGTCATGGTGTTGGAAGGAGGCTACTTGTAAATAGTTGCTCCTGTACCAACATGGTACCAAGTTCAAATTCTGCTCCTTGGAGCAGAACATAAATATTGTTCTGCACATGGTGACAATGAAGTTCAATGGGGAGTATAGCATCCTGCCCCCTGACCTGGCCTCCTTGACCAGCATGAATCAAAACAATAGAATAGGGAAGTGATCTGTTCCGAATTCATAACCTCCATATAAGTTTTTAAAACACTCAGAAAATATTTCTTCATCTCCATCACCCATGACCCCATATCAGCAACATGAACAATCATGTATGAACCTATTATCCATGACTTGGGAGCTCTAACATTCCTTGAGCTGGAGCTTGAGTTCCAACATCCAAGTTGGGAGCTCTAACATTCCTTGACCCCAAAGCTTGAGTTCTGATGTTCCTTGGACTGGGATCCCAAGTGCTAAGGTCAGTAATGTCAGTTAGTGTTTTCTTCATGTAAGAAATACCAGAAGGCTTTGCCTTCAATATCTTGTTGGTAGCTTCATTGGAAGGCAACAAATGTATTAGACCTGTAGCTGAATACCTATCCCTACGATTCTTTGCCCTCAAGAAAGAAAAAATGTTAGGTTTGACATGACTTGTTATTAATTTTTGAACTATGTATCTGCTCAAGCTCCAGTTGAACAACCCCCAAATAATACTGAAGATGTTTACTGCTGTCAGAGTAGGTGTAGATGAGCCAGAGATAATATCAAACCAAAAACACCAGGAGTATAATCTGAGACCAAGTCACCGTGGATATCTAAACCATCATGGATTCGGATCTACTTGGAAAAGAGATTTGAAATAGACTAGCAATAATTGTCAATATCAGGGGTTAGGCCATAGTGTAAACATCTAACCCCAAAAGGCCAAGAACTCTACATCACATTTTCTGCAACCCATAAGATCAATGAAATAAGAGAATACCCCTCCTCCAACCGGCATTCGTCAGCAATCGGAAACGCCATTGTTGTTGCTACTTCTTCTGTTTTATATAAGCTGAGCCGTATAATGCATACTAGACTTGATGATCGGGGTGGTCCAGATGCAAGACACAAAGAATGTGACGCAAACACAAAGAAAGTAGTAAGGGAACAAAAAGGGGTTGCAAATTAAAGGCTAAACATTGACAGCAGCTGCCACACTCGATGAGAAGACTGCAGACCGAACTCAAGACTGCAGCCTGGTGAGACAGCCAGGTTTTCTCTTTTTTTCCTTCTCCTAAGTGTCCAAGAAGATTTGGATTTGTATGCAAAGTGCTGTGAAGTAGAGAGGTGTGGGTGTGGTGAGAGCAGCGTGTTACGTCATGGCTGCTCCCTCGGGATTCGACCAATTTGCTACCCAGTCAATTGATATCGTTCCTTCACTAGCGCCTCTTTTCCCAAACATACCACACCTGATTCTCGACCTGGAGATCAGACATGCAATGTCTTTCCGACTTACTGAACCGGTGGTGAAGGTTGGGGATCGTGTCCTGGCGGGCTTGCAAGAGCTGGACGAATTGCTCGAGTCCTCATGTTCTGAACAAAAACCCAATGACAACGAGACTGCACCCGACCAAGCTGCTTTCCAACCCCTTGTGGAACCATTCCCGCAGCTAACAGTTTCTACCAATGTGTTGCGGTATTGCAAGGCACCTGGAGCTGATCTTGTACGTGCTCTTTTGAAGCTTATGTGGAAATTCAGAGGAAAAGTCAAGGTCACATTCAGTCGTCCAACTGATTCCCAAGGGTTGCTGGAAACAACAGTCAGCTACGACTTTCTTGATCTTGCGAAACTTGTCTTAGCTGTGGAACCCCACCGAATGTCGAAGAATAGTTGTTTCTGTTCCGCAATGGTGGTAGCCAAAGTTATGAAGTGTGCATCCATGGGCCGAGTTCTTTACGTTCCTGTTCGAGATATGCCACGATGCACGACCACTTTCGATCCAAGTTGTTCCAAATCGGTATTTAAATGATAAGTAATCGTCATTTTGACGTTTTGAAGAAATATGTAGGAGTAGCCGACTTCGACCTGATAAACTCGCTTTACAAGCGTGATGTAATAGAATGATTACCGGACGAATCCAGAAAGACCCATCAACTTCAGAAGTTGGCCAGTCCATGGAATTTGATCGCTGTAGTTGGTGGTTTCAAGCCACCAGCGGAGTGGGCGACGGGCGAAGGATTCGACTTCTTAAACATTGGAGCTGCACGTGTCATTGCATCCTATTGTGGCCGGAGCTTGTTCCATAGCAATTCGAGTGCTGGAGAGTCTGTTTGATAGTGACAGTTGACATGAGAAGGTGATCATGAAGCAGGGCATTAGGCTCTCAACTTCATTTTGATTTGCACTTGATAATGTCATTTAGCATCTTTCTTTACATTCTGATCAACTCCTTGATACATATTCAAGAATGTGAATTCTTGTTCAATTGCAAATGCTTTGCCAGTCAGCTGGTCTCCAGACAGGTGAGTTTATTCCTGAGAGTACTGAGAGGCTGATCCCTATGTGGTTTTGAGGTGACTATGTTGGTTTGTAGCGATGCTCATATCACAATCCTCAAATGGTTTCTCCATAAACTGTACAAAGATTGTGTTGGTGTCACAAATATCTGTTGGGATATGAAGTTGGACAGCACTAAGGGTTTGTTTCAAGTTTAGGATGGTCTTCAGAGTTTGCTCTTGCCCACAATTGTAGCAACTTTCATATTAACATAAGATAATTCCCAGATGTTGATTTGCATTCTGTCTGCTGAATTCTTATCACCCATGTGATTTGAGATTGTCTGAAAGTATACAAATGCAGCAAGAAAGAAGATTCCTTTTCTCCAATTCACTGGTGGGCAACCATGACAATGATCACTTTATTAACCTGGCTGCAAACATGGCTACTTGCTTTTTGTCAAAACTTTTACTTACAGCTTGCAAAGGCCTCTCTGTAAAGATAGACATTGGTGCTTGACTTCTAATATGTAAGTCAGGTCATATTGTTGTAACTGCTGAATGATAATTTGCATGTGGATCTCAAATTTGGCAAAGGTACAGATTCCAAGCTTCCTACCATCAGGTGTCATCCACAAGCACTCATCAACATCAAAAAAGAACAGTCAAGGTGCAAGATGATGTTTAGTACCATGAATTTGTTGTGGGAATGCCCTTAAAGTTTCTCCTCCTCAAGAATCCAACTGTCACAAGGTGATCCAGGGCTACAGCACTCACTGTGTGCACATCCACATGCACTCCACCATCATCATACAAGATACTTTTTGAGCTGAAGCAGTGGGCATAGTTATGCCATCCACTCCTGGATCCTTTTGGGGCTTAGGTTCCTGAAGGACATACAGTAGACATACTTTGTGAATGTTTTTGCAGCTTAATACTCATCTGGAGCTTCCATGAGTGCCACATTGAGCTCAGCTTTCCTTGCAAAAAGCTTCACTAGACTTGGCACACAATACGAGCTTGCTCCCCATTCTGTCCATGCCCAAATTCTCTTAAAAAATTAAAATTGTAGTGCTATGAGCAATTTTCACTCACACTAGTAACAGCTGCTCCTTGTGAGAGTTTTTTAGACTCTTTTGAATGGCTCTTTTGCTTCTAGCTCTTCAACTACAAAGGTGTTCGGTCCTCCTCTGTCACCTTTCTGAACAGAGGCACACTGCAAAGCAGAAAATCTTTGATTTTGAAGCTTTGGTTGGTTTGTACTCGGTGCCCTGATTAGACTTCAGACCTTGGACCTGACAGACTAATAAACCTAAAAGCTTGTGGAATTAACTTGAGTTGTCTGATTACTGTGAACTGAATGTTTGGAGTCATGGTGCTGTAATCACATGGTAACAGGAATGGGCTCTTGTAAGCTCATCTCAATCTGAAAGATATTCAAAAGCTTCACCAGACTAATAGCCTCATGCAATGCCTTCAAAAAGAAGTCTTGCCCTCTCCATCAGAAAGACCTGCATTACGTTGATCCTTGAATTCATTTGAAAAACTGAATCTTTATTTTGAAGCAAAAACCTTAACTGCAGCAGAGATGAGTTGTTGCTGTATTTGAACCTGGAGTAGTCAAACCAGAAGTGTTTGACACACATGCTGTTGATAATTGAGAAAGCAGCTTTCTTTGTCATGCAACCCAAGCTTAACACATATTTACAGCATAATTTATTACCTCTAGTTCTTGAGCAGCTTCCATTAACTCTAGGCTTTAGCATGAAATGGACCACATAAAGATTCAGCATCACTATGCTATCAGCAAAGCAACTTACACTTGCAATTCTAATGTGGTCCATTATGACTGACTACCTATACATCTACCTGAACTGTTGAGAAATGCTACAGTTATCCATTCAAACCATGCACAAGTTTATTAGCACAACAGAATGAGAATGTTCCATTAAAGCCCAGCATCCTTACCTCTGGACAATGCTGCAATGATGCAGTTGCTTGTCTTGCACCCATGCTCTGCAATTTGACTGGAATTGATCACAACACCTGATTCTTGAGGGAGGCACTAAATAGTGTCCCCCCAACTTATGTATCCACTATGAAGACTGTTGATACACTTGTTTTTACACTGGTACTAACCCACTTTCTAGTGCTGCTGTTCAAGACAACAGAAATCAGAGTCCATGACTGTTTGAAAGATAGTTCTCTCTCCTCTGACAGATAGAACCTAAGAACATGTTAAGGTGAGGGACTGTGATTTAACCAGTAGAAACAACTTGCACTTGCCTCATACACAGAGAGTCTTGCAAGTATTCATGTCATCGGACATGAGGTTTAGATTGAGGTTAAGGACTTGATGCCTATTCATCAATAGTGAAACAATTAATCAGCATACGACAGCACTGTGTTCAAGATGACCAACCGCCACTAAGGAAAATAACTCCACATTGATGAACCAGACCAAGAAGCCATTTTAGACAAGCTTTACCTTACTTCAGCTTATGGACATGGAGTAACTTTCCCTCCAATACTCTGAATACTCAGTCCAATGCAGTACTTTCCTTGCTACTACACACTACCCACTTCACATGACCATAGGTGTTTTGCAAAAGCACAGCCAACACAGCAGCTCTCCACCCCAAGACATCCAACAATAGCATGGAATTGGTTTTCCAACTAAACAATTTTGTGCAAGCAGATGAAACCTGTCTTTCATTAATTTCTCAATGTGAGGTGCGTGTTTGATGCTTTTTATTTCTTTGAGTCTTGAAGTCCACAGACACAGCAAGAGTTGACAAGTTTCACCATGATAACACCTGTGGAATTCTCTCTGTCAAGCTATTGAAATATTGCTCTAGCAACTGACCAAGAGAAACCTCATGGGAAACCAAACCAACACAAAACAATGTTCACCCTTCATGAAGTCCAAGCCAGAATAGCCAGTCAATGAAGACTTGTTACCGTCTTCACCATCATCACCATTACCCTACACTTCTTGAACTGGCCCACAATTGGAACCTATGCAGATGGCAGCCATCTCCATAATCAACAACAGCCTTCATCCTGAAACCTGAAAACAGAATGCAAGACAAATCCATATAAGAGAAGGCTGGATTGTTGCCTTCAACATAAAAATATTCACTGGAGCAAACTTTGGTGGCATCTTGTTTCTCTGGGAGAAGGGCATCTTTTCAGGCAAGGGTCCTACACAGAGATGCCTTGTCTTTCCTCATACAATCTCCTCAAAATGCATGTGCACATTTTCACATGCAAATTTGAAACTACCAAACCCTGGAAGGCAAAACTTCTTTGACCACCATCTTTTCTTGCAACCCCCAAAAGCTAACACTGAGACCTCCTGTGCAAAGGACACCACAATGAAGGACGACTTGGAAGCTTACTAGGTTTTCACCTCTCTGAATTTCGGGCAGGAAGTGTGATGAGCAAGTTCTCTTAATTTGACAAAGGAGGAAGACTTTGACGAAAAGCCATCCTCACAACCATGGCTCGAAGATTTCACCAACAGGACTGGAGGAAAATTGGGTACAAAGTTGCCAAAAAAATGGGATCCACTGCCGAGGAAATAATTCAGCGGCTGAAAATAATTGCGAAAGAAGCTGAAAGAGAAGTCCGCAAAACCCACAATACCTTCTGGGCGTCAAATGAAGTATCTTGCCGTAGCACGCAAGAGTAACCGAAGCATAGTCCTCATGAACCTTCTGACCGTAAAATACACCACTGCATAGCGGCGCTCTTGAAGAGCCCACAAAGTAGAGATGCAAACTGCCAACATCTCCGTGCATCCATCACATATTCTGCTTGCTTTTCCCTTGCATTCTTCTCAAGCTTTCAAGCATTCCGTAAAACCGTAAACCCACCATGAAACATGAAAAGTGCATACGCTACTTTTGACCGGAAACTGATTTTTCTCTCTCACTCTCTCTCTACAATTTCACTAGTATCGTCAAACCCGAGCACCTTCGAACTCTGGAAAACAGCCCAACAGCAAGAAATGAGTGGAAAGGTGCATGTATCGACCAAAATTCTGTTTTAATTTTTGCGAAAGGTTTGTTAGAAACACCCACCAAGCAAGAAACGGTGGAAATTTTTGGCGGAGACAATTTCGATACCTAGTACCTTACATCACAAAGAGGGAGTTTTCGCACCGACCCAACAACCGAGGCGACTGACTAAATCTTTTGCAGATCCAGCAAATCGAGCAGATGAGACTGTTTCAAAAAGAAAGAAAATTCGAGATAGAAAAGAAAAAGAGGCAAAGTCTTTTTGCATGTCTCTAAGTACCTATGACAACTTGATGAAAACCGCTAACATCTTTTCTGGGGGTCGTAGTACTTTCTTAGTTACCGATTATTATTCATTCACTCGTGTCTTGCGGGAACTGTTCGTCATTGACCAAGACAACGAGAGGGAAAACATGGAGCCGCTTGCCGTACCACGACGTCCATCTTCTCCGCAAATCCCCGAACTTCGCACTTCTACGGCGTCAAAACTTCGCGATTTTCCCCAATTTCGGGAAACTTCCTTTTTCGGCGAATATTCACAATCCTTGAATTTTGCGAGGTTTTTTTTAAAAAGTTTATCCGCTACGAAGAAGAAAACCAGGCTGCATTCTTCATTGGCGAAATTTCGAGACTTGATGAATGTTTTTCTTTCCTTTTTTTTCTATCGCCATATTTCAAAAGTAATCAAAAAACTTGCCAGATTTCTATACGTATCATGTTCAAGTAGGTAGGCAACAATATAGAAGGAATCAGGATGCTTAGATTTTTCAACTTTCATAATTCATTTATAGCTACATTTGGCTAAACTTTTTTGGTAATGATAGCCACCTTAGCTACATCACAAATTTGTTTCAAAAAACACTGATTTAAATTTAACTAGAAGGCAAATTTATCCAAAAAAAACCTTAGTTTCCAAAAATCAAAACAATCAATAAACTTACATACAAAGTATCCATTTCCAAGGATACAATTCCAAAACAAAAAATAAACCTGAGACACGTCAAGATCCAAAATGCATCAAAATGAGTATGGCTAAGCATGAATCTAATTGCAATAAACACCAAACGTGAAATTCAAGATGGTTATTTCACTCTCATTATTAAGTATTACTAAGTATTATTATTTTCCAGCTTTCTGATGTAAAATCAATCGTAATCATTCCAAAAAAGATTTAGCATTAATTAGCAACACATTTGTAGAAAACTGTCCAAACTGTAGAAAACTGACAAAAAAGCAGTCCCCAAACTAAAAACTGTGTGAAAATCCCATGAAATTTTCCTCAATTTTTTATATTTTCTCAAAAAAATTGGTGCTTTCTTCTCCAGAACATTTTTCTCGTTGTTTGAGGGCAAAACTTTGCTAAAATTTCCCAGGCAAAGAAAAGCCATTAATTCTACTAGAGAAAAAGTAGACATTCAATGATAGAGAGGTAAAGAAGAAGACAATAATAGAAAGGAAAACATCAATGATAAGCACTCATTGACTGATCACAATGTCCACCTGTTCAGTGTTTGGAAGCAGGGAAGTTGTCAGACTAAATAAATAAATGAAGGAAGAAACACCTGGCAATGGAACAAGAGAAGAAAAAAGAAAGGACTGAAGTCCAAACAAAAGACCACACCTGAAAGTGCAGAACACACAATGGGGAGCCCTAAGAGGAGAAAACACAAAACTGAGGACCTAAACCCATCACCAGTCGCACAAAGCAAGTTGTGCAAGGAGATGGGCGAAACTGCATTTCTTTTTGTCAGGAAGCATGTCATCATGCCATTTCCCTCTGAAATCCATTTTTATTTGACACATGTGACTAAGATTTTTTTCACCAGACTAGGTTGATCACCCTGTTGCTATTTGTGGTTGACATTTGATTAGATTATGTTGCACTTTTAGGAGTTCAAGACTCTTGCATACCTTAGTTTTGCGGTCCTTGAGCAGCACTAGGTCTCTAAACAGTTGGACTGCACATGAAAACACCCTCAGTGGCCAGAATGACAGAGATTCTCACACCCCGCTTTTAATGGTACATTACCATGTTGAGGAGAAGCTCCTCATAAGAAAATATGTTTCGAAAGTGGGGAAAGAACCAGCAGCTTTCATTCTAACAACTGTCCCATCCATACAGAAGATGTGCTTTATCTTTCAAAGCAGACCCCCCTCCAAAATACTCAAGTAGTCATGTACTGTAACATCGTGCATCCCACCAAAGTTGAAATGACCTTGAGATCAACCAAGGAAATGAAACCATTGTTCTCTACTAAAAGTGAAGACAAATTACAGCTCTTTTCCTATGAGACCATCCATCCTAAACTTGTGCTGAAGAGCAAAATTCACTGATCAACTGCTTCCTGTACCCACTGGCTTTTTCATCTGCAGAAGAATAACAAGCACCCAATCTTTATTAGTGGATGCCATTTGATGCAAAACTTAACCATGGAAATTGCTCACAATTAATAGAAGCAAGAGTAACCTCATAAAAGTTCTATGCACATTCCACAGCAAAAACTGTGCCTGGTGCAAATGTTTCATCCAAGGGTGGTATACACCAGAGGATGCTGGACATTTCACAAATGAGACTCTTCAGTTCTGATGATTAAAGATACTATTCTATTGCAAAACTGCAGTCTTAACTTAGGGCAGATGTTTTCTGTGTTAGGCTTACATGGGTGGAGAAAATCAAAATGGTATTACTTGAGAAGCCTTACTATACACAGTAGCTTAGAAAGCATCATCAGCACATCAAACATCGAGAAATTCTTCATCACTTCAATGTTGAATCAAACTACTTACAGATGCAGCAAGCTCTGAAGCCTTGTCATCATCGAACCCTAGAGCTGCAAGTACTTTTTGCCCATCTGAACCTTTTTGAGCCCATATCCCAAGCACCAGCATAGATGTGCTCAACTCCTTTTGTCCAGCTGCGTGACAGCCACATGAATCAGCAACACTGCAACCATCCATATACAAATAGATGCATAGGAGTGCCATCATTCAATTATGCAAATTCATAAAGTGCTGACATACAAACCTGTAAGCATATACACCACTTCACAATATTTCTTGGTTACATGGTCCAGACCATCCCTTTGGCCACAGATGTGATTCTTCAAACTGTACTCCTTAATCTGGAACTTCATTTGTCTGAAGATCCAAACCTTCACTAACAACTTCAGGTAGAGAAGAGCCACAAACATGCTCTTCAATGCATGCTCTTGATTCTCTCTCAAAGAATTCCTTCCAACTAAAGAAGAATCTTCACCAAGGAAATGTCTCATATAAGATAGATGCTTGAGAAGCCACTTCTTGATCAGAATATGGGGATTAGAAACAGTTACCAGGAATGTTCTTCTCATCAGTAGCCCAATTGAGTGCCTTTTGGGCAGACTCTGTGAGTGGTGGATGTTCTGGGCTAAAGAAGTACATATCAGCTTTGCCAAGCAACTTCACTATTTCTTCACGCACTCCAGATAAGGTAAATCCATTTCTGCGCAAGAACCTTGCTGCTTCACTTGTGCCTGCCTCCCACCCCTTCCACAACTTCAGTATAAAGTATGAACATCTTGGCCCCTGACAGCTCAAAGCTCTTCCTCTAAACATAACCATGAATTGCAGGCATCCCACTATTGCATGTGACAACCAGCATAAACAGAAAACACCATATGCCAAACTCACCTTCTGTCATGATACCCATGAGAAGAGCCTCTGTTCCAGTTGTGGGATATTTTAACTTACGAGCCTCCAGTTCTGACATACTGAAAGATTTCACTGCACGAGCTTCCCATCTGCCTCACATCCAATGACAGATGGACAACCAGGTCAACTTTCATTGTAGTGCACACATCAAACAGAAGTTACATGCCATAGGCAGTTCCCAAACCCTAAAAACTAAAGGAGCTCTCTCAAGCTCAGTCCCACACTGTACCTATCATATGTTGTATGCACATGAGAATGCACAAGACAAGTGTTTTGAACTTACGCTGGATGGTCTTTGCTAGAAGTCCTTTCAATATTTCTGCAAGACATGAAGCAAAGAATCAATGTTGAGCGGGAGAGGGCAAGCCTTTGAGACTAACAGCAATTTATATACCTTTGGCTAGAGGTGATATGCCCTTCCTTGATGACCTAACTTTTGAATACCACTAAACCCTAGTTTATCCAATATGGCCTGCAAGAAAGAACAATTTTTTCTCTCCAAATGACACAGTACTCCAGACCTGGAACACCATGACAATGCAAAATACTTCAAGAAACTGGAGGGAATTGAAAGCTCCAAAACTAGAAAAATCTTCATTGCAACACACAAAGATTAAGGGTTTAAACAGTCCAGATAACCATTGGGCTCCTGGATTCCAGTGCTCCTGTGACTTCACAGTCATAAACTTCTTCACCGTGCAAACAGTACTGACCTTTGAGATACTCAAAACACCAAATGCAGTCATGGTGCACTCACTACCTTCTGAGTCCAAAATTCCTCTATAACACCAAAATTAAGTTTGAGCAATGTTGCAATCATTAACTGCTGGAGCTTAAGATTGAGGCACAGCCCTTTTAGGTCTACTGAAATTATGACAACGAAAAGCTCTCACTACCAGCGAGTAACAGTTTGAAGCCTCTGTTTTAGAAACGCCAAGGTGGGGCTCAAGACAAGCAACAAACAGAATAGTCTAGAAAATTTCTCTGAAGAGAATAAGGGAGACGTCAATGGAATTCAACGTTCTTGCACATGCACAGAATATGAACACGCCATTTCACCTTGATTGTAAACTCCAGACTAGAGTAGGTTTTGAGGTCAAGAGGCAAAAGGGAAACGTGTACCCTGTGGGAAGCACCATGCATACAAGAGCTAGTCGCCGTTGAGAAGAAGCGCCAGAGCACACAGAAGAGACCGAAGACAAATCGGGAGGGAGACGAAAAGAAGAGGACGAGCTCCATTTCAAGGAAGATCCCAGTTCCTTCGCACTTCTAGAGCTTCTTCTGTTGTTGCAGCCGACCTGCAGAAGTGCTGAGAAATCCTGCGCTGCAACAGCAGCATCACCGAATTCGCCCCGGCCTGAAGAAGCATAAGAAGGAATTAAGGTAACGAGACGCATCAAGGAGGCCATCGTTGTAACAAGGACCAGAACTTTTTCTCTGCAAGCGGAACTCTCTCTCGCTCTCGTTACGCACACACAAAGAGGCTTTAATCATCCAAACACCGTATTTTCCATCTCGACTTTGCCGGAGTGTAGGTCAAAGAAGTCGAAAAGGGAGAAAATCAGTGGGATTCGATGCCGGCGACACCTGAGCTTGCCACACTTCCGAAAGCAAGCGCTTTGAGTACAAAACGGCGGTTTTCACTTACTAGTTCAGGAATTACAAGCTCCGATGTTGCAAAGATTTATTTCAGATGGAAACTTAAAAGGAACCATCACTTGCTGTAGGTTTTTCTTAGAATGGAAGCGTTCTTTTGCTATGTCCTGCTGCAGTTTCCACAAGGTTTTTGGCTTTAGAGCTGGAGGCAAAAGCTTGAAGAGATGTGGCTGATACCGGAAGTTGGGATCAGTGAGCTTAGCAGCAACACTTTAAAACCTTCCCCAGGTTTTCTTATTATCAAGACATGGCTATGGCAACAAAGTGACTAGATTTTTCTCCATTCGATACAGGATGCTTTGCCAAAGATGACAGGGTTGATGACCTGGGAGTGTCCACAATTTGCTCACAATGAATATCCCACACACAGACATGAACACAGGATGGTGAAACCCATGAAGAAGACTTCTCTGAAGAGAGAGAGAACCACAAATGATGTGCAGAAATTACCTTCCTGACAACCCAGAACCTTTTAGAAGGTTCAAGCTTTTGGTATTCTGTTCAGATGAGATTCTCATGGGAGCAGAACTCTGAACAACCTAAACAGCAAACGGGTGGAGTTTGTTACTGAAACTTGTCCACCCATTTGATGTCAAGGCCACCTGACTCTGACTTTTTAAACCACTAGTCACCATTTAGTGATCCAGGAAATCCATGACTGCCAATCAACCTGGAATCAGATTAACTATCATGTCATGGTTATCCCATATGGCCTCCCTGGATCAATACATGAATGAACAAATGACAAACCAATAGAGAACAAGGCCTTACAAGTTAGAACCATGTTACCTCCGACAAAGCATAAGAGAAGTCCTCGAATCAGAGAAAATAACTAGGCAACCACAGACTTATTCTCAACACACATTGAAGTTTGTCAGTGCTATCCATCAATCAAAATGATGCACATTAGAACACAATCAGTCAAAAGCATAGCTGTGTACATTGGTCTACAACTAGAATGAAGACCAGTTGACATCCTCTGGCCACAGCAGGTGGGAATTTCACTACAAATCTCAGATATTACATCCTTTCCAAACTCATGAGAAGTGTCAACATCTTGTGGAAGCAGTACAAGGAATCCACAAGAGGAGACTTCCACTGTGGAGAAAAAATCATAGCCTCTTTCAACAGTGCATACGAGGCTTGGAATTGAAATGCCCAAAGGGTTATGACTTGTTCATCTCTGGCTTGAAGGGGAATTGCCAACATAGTGGACAAGAGGTAGAACCACACATGCAGCTTGAATGCTTTGATCACTCTTCATCAGCATCATCTACATCCTGCTACCCCAAAGAAAAACATAAGCTTATATACACATAAAGAAGAAGCATGTTGTCAGAAGTAGAACCTACACACAACACTATCACAGAATATACCACTTTGAGCTAATGCCTAACCATTGCTACATTGTCCTGTACAATTTTGAAAAAAAGCCTTAACAATTTTCACATACCACCTCTCCTGCATCCTCCACATCCTCTGATCCTGCAGATACTTCTTCCTCTTCTGCCTCCTCTGTCTGTAATGAGAAAAGAAAAGGGCATGTTAAAGACAGGTGACCTTTGCAAATTGTGTCTATCACATCAATTACAATTGAGTTTGGTCAGGAACAACCTTGGAAGACCCTTTCTTGTAAGTTGCCAATGCCATTTCATAGGTCGCCTTCCTTTGAAGGGCCTCTTCATTAAAAGGAGCTTTCTCCTGCATGTCAGCACCATTTCAATTGTCAGAAAACAGTTAGACTGTACATGGAGCTCATAATCAGTGATAAACACATGTTTCATTGAGGAGAATCATCTAATATGGAGATCTATTCCTACACCAAAGAACAGAGTATTATCAGACTGCATGTGGAGCCCATAATCAGTGATAACCATATGGTTTACTTGAGGAGAATCATTAATTTGGAGATCTATTCCTACACCAAAGATCGGAACATTATTGCACATCAGATTCCTTTCCTCAATGGTTTGTCTCAGCCATGCTTCAAGAAACCATAGAGTACTTGAACTCACCTTCTCAGACATTTGTTTCCATTTCAAACCACCAGCCTTGCCAACCTGCACTTGGCCAGCTCAAATGTTAGGCTGGTTCCCTTCATTCACTTTGCAGTCTGCAGTGAATGGCAAATCCTGCAGAATATTCCCATGAGGACTTACCACAAGGTCATAGAAAACTATATATAAAGCAATGGACATGAATCTGTGTGATGTGCAACTATGTCAGTCTTAAGCCAAATCCATCTCGAGAGCTTACTGCTGCAACTCCCTTGACATCAGGATTTTCTTCCTTGTGAGTCTTTCGGAAAGTCTCCCTGCAACAACATTGCAATCTAGATAAGTACGAAAATGTTCCCAGGATGTACCTAGACTTGCTGTCTGTCCAATGTGCATGCTGAATACTGCTGATGTACAGGAGGAACTCACATGAATATGAAGAAACCAGATGCAGGCCGCTTTGGTACATTAGGATCTTTGGCAGCCTTTTTAGATGGCTTCTTGGCCTTCACTTTTGGGAGCTTAGCCGGCTTCCCCGCTATTCCCTTGGCGTCCCCTTTTCGTTTACCTCCCACTCTGTCCAAGAAAATGTCTAGTAAGTGCACCCTCTTCTCCCATTTCAGGACTGCATATGCAGTCAAACCGCGCCACATCCTACTCGCAAATCTAGGAGATAAGGCAAGCAGTAGTATCAACGGAAACAAAAACATGCGCGCATCAAATAAGTAGTATTCTCACTCTTTGTCGTTGTGCGTCTCAGCTTCTTGAGCAGACACTTTGGCGTTGGCTGCTGGCACCAACACGACAGAAAACAAACGTAAGCAAGATCTTGCTGCAATTGTTGATGTTCTGGTGTTGAATAATTGACAAATGTAACTAGCACAGAACTCTCGATGTAGGAACAATTGCTCGCGACGAATCACGGGTTCAAAGAACCTGGAGTTACAGAAAAAGTGTCCTTACAGTTTATTGTATGCGCACGGAGAAGAGGACTTACTTTTCATTGTCGCGTTTAAGCAGTCATGCATGTCGAAGGTGGCGACAGCAATGTCCTGGTTGCATTTTTCGCTGTGAATATTTATTGCACGCGGTAAGTACGGAAATTAGAAACGCAGAATGCAATATCGATGGCTACTTTGGTTTTCTGAAATGTGGAGAGCACAGAAATAGAAGAAAAATGAAGTGCCGTTGCGATTACCAGTGGGCGAAAGCACCGCCGTCATCGCTTCGCTTCAGCAGACTGGGATCGACGTCGACTCTTTTTCGCGCTTTCGGCGGTTGCGTCTTGGATGCTCCAGGCGCCATGTTTACACCCCGCATGACGACGCAGCGGAGTAGCTAGTGATACTTGCAGATTTTAGAAGCGCAATTTGCAGACAAGTACGCGAAACTGTCAATCGCAAGAAAACCTCTCACACACACTCACACACAGGTCACCTCCTGGCCAAATTTCCCATGCAATATTCGTGCAATTTCACAATAAATCGGGCATTTGCCGAGTTATTCGCCTCGAGCTGCAATTATCTCTAATTCATGCAGCTGTCTATCTCCCCTCGTCTCTTCAACAAAATGTTGTAGGAAAAAAAAAAAAAAAAAAAAAGCAGCTATTAGCGCGCGCATCGGTCCAAAACGTCACACAACCTGCTTTCACAAGGACAAAGAAGCGAACAAAACCCTGCGGAAAACAAAACTGCAAACGAGTGTAACGCTGACAATAAGGATACCACCTAGATATTTCCATTTCTTCCGGAGTGATAAAACAAAAGAAAAAGCCCGAGAGAAACAACGTACCAGTTGCCGTAATCTCGCTCCGGGAATGCAAAACCGAGGCAAAATGAAGATGAAAACAGTGAAATGGAAACGAACAAACACACAAACAAGAAGAAGGACAAAGGGCGGGAACGGCTAACAAGGCAGCGCAAGTGGAAACGGGCAGAGGTAAAGGGAAAGAAAAAAAAAAAACAGTCGCTGCTGTTCAAACTTCGAAACCTGCGGGCAGCATGCGAGCGCGGGAAATTACGTGTAGGGGTAAAACCCAAGGGTGGGGGGCATTCACAAAATAAGGGGCCTACGAGTCCCAGTGTCTTTTTTCTGGTCAATTTTGTGATGTAACCAAAGTGGCGACAATTCAAAGGAAGATTTAGCCAAGAATTAGCCAAGCCAAATATAAAAGTATTTTAAAATATTTATCCTTTTATATTTTGGCTACATACTAGAATCGTGTATAGAAATCTGGCAATTTTTCTTAAATTTTCATCTAATTCTGATGGATAAAAATCTTGCAACTTTCCAATTCTGTTTTGTTTCCTTTCAAATCAAAGTCCCTCATAAAACTCCTCCATGCTCAAGTTTTGTTTTGTTCTTTTCATTTGCAAAGCTCTTCTATGCTTTAATCTTTGCTTACAATCAAGTTTGTTGCAAATTGGATATATTCACATGTTATTGAATTGCATGTGCACTTTCAAAGTCATGATAGGAAGTCTTAAGTTTTTATTAAACATTGGTTACACTTTTGAAGGTTCCTTTATTTGTGAATGTCCTCAACTGTTATTGCATGTTACATGTGCCTTATGTAGATTACTTGTATCTTGCTTGACTTTATAAGTATGCTCTTTCTACAATTAATTTACAATGCAACCACTACAAGTGGTTTTTCTTGTACAATTTTTACATATCATTTTTGAAGTTGAAGATTTGATAATGCAAGATGTCAATGCATGTAAATTATCACTAAGTGTAATGAAAGCTTGAGTTACCTATAGACTTACACAAATAAAATCTAATATATTTGGAGTCGATGTTCCAAATGATAATTCCCCATCACCTGAAGGAAAGGTTATTTTAATTTTGAAATACATATATTTTTCCATGATGGGATCTACCAATTTTTTACTAGGTTTTTGTGTTTTTGCAATGGGACATTCTTCCATTTTTGGTCATAGAGAAAAAAAGATAGGAAGTACTTTCTTATATATTTTGAAGGCACTTAGTATAATGTACCACCTTTGAACAAAGGCATTATGAGAATCAAGTTAATGTTCAACTATCACCTTATGTAGGTCCTCATTCTAATAATGCCTTCGTCATCGAACATTAGCTTATATTAAAAAATTGATGAACTTTACATGGGCATGCAATGAAAGAAAGGATCCATTAAACAAAACAAAAAACATAAAGTTTCAAGTTAACGCCCATTATTTAATGTAAGTGGCACTTGGGAAAGATTATGTCACATTGTTGGAGTGTTTTAAACCTACAACCAACAACAAATGTCACAATCTAAATTGAATATTTTGCACCAACTTCCACTTGTTTAATTTTCAATCATCAAATATGAGTTTTGCATTCTTGGCTTCCA
>Ga0209208_10002332_pt1 | contig 27187 bp, 19 predicted proteins | sample S1TSphfallax_3_FD_187694 | JGI IMG/M metagenome (GOLD analysis project Ga0209208, IMG submission 187694) | Host-associated microbial communities from peat moss isolated from Minnesota, USA - S1T2_Fd - Sphagnum fallax MG (SPAdes) (version 2) | ecosystem: Host-associated > Plants > Peat moss >...
ACATAAAAACAAAAAAAATGAAGATAGACAAAATAAGAATAGAAAAAATAAAAACATGAAACAAATAAAAAACTATAAAAAAGGAATGGAAACAAATGAAACAAGGAAAAGGAAATACAATAAAATAATTTTAAAAGAAAAAAAATTCCAAAAATGAAAAAACCAAATAAAGAGTAAAAAATAAGAAAAAAAAACCCTACTTGAAAAAAAATGAGGTGTGTCTTCTTTCTCCAAACTTCAAACTTGCATCCAAATAATAATATATATAAAACAATAATAAAAATAGAAAATACATAAAAATAAAAATAAAAAAATTAAAAGTTTTTAAAACATGAACCAAGGTAGCCGAAGGTCACGGGCACCCACTAGTTATAGTGAAATAACTTTCACCATGGTGAAATCAGTAAAATGCAATGAAGTTATTTCACTTATAAGGTCCCATAGTGATTTAAGCTAGTAAATTGCACCCCATTTTGGTAGTAGTGACAGTAACCTTGCTCATTGTAAAGGGATAAAACAATGAAAAGGTGAATTAAGCAAGAGTGTTGTTTCTCGATCTGAAGCCAAATATAGAAAAATGGTTGTTAAAAGGTAATAAGCCACCCGTCTTATATGTTGTTTAAGTGGTGGACATGTTGCTATGGAAATGGTTCCTGATTGAGGGACATCAATCCATGTTAATATGTGGAGGTAGGATGTGAAGATGACAAAAAATGAAGACTTTAATTAATTATAGGTAACCCCCATTGTTTTAAAACCCTTTGAGGAGGCTATTATTGTTAATAATGAAATTGCGGCCCCCAATCATTATCGTCCTCTGGAAGGTAAGACCAAGGGAACAAGGTTAATATCTTATTACACAACAATAAGGAAATTGTTTTCACTAGTTTATTTTATTACAATTACTCAAATAGTAAGTAAAATGTCATACATAATGGAATACGGGAAATAAAGGTTTGCTATCCAATAATAGACTTACCCTCCTCTATGTGGTTTAATCCAAGGGATAGGGGGAAGATAATAAAGAAATGCCACATGAAAAAATGATCAAAACCCAAGAATAACTACTCTCCCTAACCCTATAATACCTTCAAATCCCCTAAATGTTGTTTAACGATGTTTGTAGGTTGTTAGCAACTATTGTCCTTCCTTTCACACACCTATAAGTATTTGGTTGGCTTTGCTTACTGATTGTAGCACCTTGGGGAATCTCCCTTCTACTTCCCTATTGTCTACATCTAACTATTTCCTCTCTTAGCCTATGCTTACTGCTTGCAATAATACCTTTTAGTTTATAGGTGATTACTTTGATGGTTTTTTTCTCCTTGATGTACACCATCCAAGATTGGCTACTACCTTTTTATGGCAACCAATCCCTTAGTACTTTAAAGGTTACCTAGAGGTATGCCTTGTTACTCTCTATCGTAAAAGACATGCAAAAATACTAGTTCAAAAGAGCATTCTACTTGTACAATATCAACTACTTTACATTACATACTTCTAATAGGATAGAAATACAACACAAGAGACTCAAGTCCTTCAACTTTCTTCCATTAAAATCACACCCCAAGTAAATACTTCTCCATTCTCCTTTCATTCTACCAAAGTCTAAAATGCCATAGAATTCCTCCAACCCCTCCTTTAATCCCCGTTCTCCATACACCACACAAGGCCCACATTGACCCCTAGAAAATAAAGCCTTTATTTTAATCCCCTTCTTTAAAATCTCCTAGATGATTGGGTAAATTATCCCCAAACCATTCACTAATCAAAGGTATTTAATCCCAATAGCTTCACCCCTTGGGTAAGGGATGATAAGTTTACTATTAGTAACTATTAGTTACTAGAAAGCAAATGGAACTAACTAGCCTTGAGATTTCTACCTGTTAACAATTATGTTTGTCAATAATAGCCTATGGTCTTTGCACATCCCTTTACCTAATATGAAGGAAGCAAGGTACTTGCTTACTGCCTCCTCTAATGGCAAGAGACTTGCCACAAAAGGGGAGGTAAAGAGGAAGGCAAAGAGAAATCAAGTAACCTATTAAACCACTTCTAGGACAATACCTTCTACTATAGGTAGGTAGTAGGTAACCAAGGTATTGTCCCAGGTCCCAAGATAACAACGCATGGCAAGAGGGTGCAACCTAAAAGACAAGTGCCTTCCCCCCTAAAAATACTAACAAGTGGGATATTTCTTCCAACAAATGGTAGGCATGTGCGAACTCCACCCACTAAATCACCTATTCCAATTGGAACAAATGTTTTTGATGTGGAGAATGATTCAAATGATGGGTGCCCTCTTGAAAGTCTAATGGGGGTAGTGGGACATCTAGAATACCATCACCCTCACCCACAATGGGAAGAATGGTTCACCCTATTGAGCAACCACAATGGTAAGGTCTACACAAATTGACCCTAATGATATTCAATTAGAGGATGCTATAAAGGATGAAGGGATGGGCATGCAATTAATGTGAAGAAAAACCATTATAACCCCCCATGAGGCAATGGAAAGAGGGGCTACTATGGCCCCATATGAGAAGAGGAAGAAGTTGAGATGACCTAACCTATTATGCACCCTTAACATTAGGCTAATGGTACTACCCTCTTTGCCATACCTAAGGAGTAGATGGAGAAAACACCCCTAAAATAACAACATGCCTTTTTTGCCCATCTTGTAGAGAGTGGACCAAGATAATCGTTTGGCAAGAAGGTGATAAACCAATAGACGTAGTCCCCCCTCAGATCACCCAAAGTCAATAAACATAAATAATGAGGGTAGAGGAGGAATCTACATTGATAAGGAAAATTAGGAGTTGAAGGAGTAGGAGGTACAAATAACATTCCCTTACCCCTTTTTAATAGTCTGTTCACACCATGTACTATTGGGTGAGGATGAACACCTTATTGTCAATGGGCAAGTAATACCAGTGATTAGATCAAGTGGAAATAAAAAGAGATCCATAATAGAGGCCATTTTCAACCTTAGGACTTTAATGAAGGTAGTGGAACAAAAGGCCAGTAGGTTTGGAGGTAGTAATGGAGTAGATGGAAGTGTTGGAAAAAAAGAGGGTAGTTGCCATCATTACAATAAAAGGTGTCCCTGTATGCCAAGTGATTTCATTGGATTTTGAGTGGATTCATTGGTTGTAGTGAACGAGGACTAGTGAAGAAACAATAAATTCATTAGTCTAGTGAATGGGGACTAGTGAATTGCACCCACATTTTGTAGTAGTGCATCAAGGGGCAACAATAGGTAGATAAAATTGCCCAACTACACTTGGAGATAGTAGTTGAGTTGGAAAATCATTTTTATGAGGAAAAGGAGAAGAATGATGACCTCAACTGTTGATTAGATTAAGCAAAGGACACATATACCCGACTGGAGTAAAAGTGTAGGGAGGTAATGCTAGTGTAGGCTCAAATGGACAAACTAATGATGGATAGTAACGACCTTTAGGAGGTAATTGACATCTAGATTGAGGAAGGCTTCAAAAGACATTATAATATAACCACCCTAGAGGAAATTTTGAAGATGGAAAAGGTAGACAAGGATAAGCTATTGAATAGGCTAAACAAATTGAGTGTTGAGCTATTTACCCTCATGCATTAACATGGTATCTAAGAGGTGGAACAAGATCACAAAAAGGATGTTGTGCAATGATAATTATAGTTGTCACAAGAGACAAAAGCCAACTTGTAGACCCAAACAAACCTATTCACATGATCAATAGTACCCGAACTATAAGACTAATTGCTACAATGGCAATGTCGAATTTTGAAGGTAGTTATGGTAGATGCCAAGTTGGCCAGATACATTATTTTCTTTAGGGAACATACCTTTTTGAAATTGGAAGTAATGGCCTAGTGACAAAAGATAATAAAAAGGGAGGCTAGGTAGAATGAGCTCAAGGGGGAGTTTAATGCCATTTTGGATGTTGCCCCTTTCCTTATGTTGGTAAACAAGGCAGCCTACCATCGACAACTAATGACGTACAAAAGAGTTTTCTCTGATTTCAAGGCTGATGGTGTCTCGCTAGCACATTTAGTAGCTTTAATGGTAGTAGCACATAAGGTATCCCCCAACATGAATTTACCTTCTACACACAAAGGCCAATTCTAGGCCCAAATGAAGACTATAAGAACCTTGAAGGCACAACTATTATCTCCCCCTCCAAGATGGTAGGTGGTAGCACATTTTCATAATTTGAACCCACATAGTAAATAATACATGGACATAATCCAAGGTAGAAAGGGGATAATGTTAAGGGGTAAAAATCCCTAGACTAGTTAATCCCATAAGCATCCTAATAACTAGTGGTAGACTTATTGTCCCTTACCAAAGGGGTGAAGTTAGTGGGATTAAATAATTCATGTTAGTGAATGGTCAAGTGTAATCCACCTAATCACCTTTGGGATTTCTATGAAGGGATTAGGATAAAAACCTTATTTTCATGGGGTCAATGTGAGCTTTTGTGTGGCTTTGTGGAGAAGGAAGATTAGAGGAGGATTTGGGGATTTTTATGGCATTTGATAAGTTTGTAGTTTGGAGTTGGGATGGAGAACTTTCGTTTGGAAAGGTGTGTGGTGTGACACTAGAAAGGAGGGAGTAATTTGAAGATGTATTTGTGTGTTATTTCAATATAAAATAGTTGAATAATCTTCATGTGTTTTGTATGAATTTATTCTATTAGAATATGAGGAAAAGTAGTATAGTTTAAACTTACATAATGTGTTATTACACTTTGTATAGTAGCTATACGTTTCTTTCACAAAAAGTGGTAAGAATGCATGTAAATTTTTAGTTTTTGGACTAGGAAGTCACTTGTTGTCACATGGAGGTAGCAATTAATATATGGTAGTAGGAAGAGAGAGCACTTGGAAGAACTAAAATTTGCAAGGTACATGAGACTGTTGTAGATGGTAAACAATAGCCAAGGGAATTTATAGTGGTTGCAAATGGTAGGTAGCAAAGAAGAGGTTTTTCAAGGGATTATAGATAATAGGCAATGCCCTACATTGAAGGTATTATAAAAACCTAGAAGGTAATTATCACCCAATTTTTCATATTCAACCTATTTGTTGTCTATACTTTCCTCTTCTTACACAATTGGAATAATTTATAGCTAGGACGGTAGGTCTATCCCTAGATGACAAACCCTACCTTCTTCTTTTTCTCTGTGTGAATTCTTAACTATTACTTGAGTAGTTGTGGTAGAGTAAGCAAGTGAGAGTAGTTATTTTTGGGAGTAAGGAGTTGACCTTGTTTCCTTGACATTACCTTCTTGGGGGTGGTAATGTTTGGGGGTTGTAATTTCACCCTTTTACAAGTGGCATGAAAGTATAAGTGATTGAGATCTCAATTGAGGAATGACAAGAACACCAAAACAACACGTGTGTGTGACAATAGTTGGAACAATTAACATTTTGCTTGAGTAGTGACAAGAGTAAGCTTAATCAAAATTGACAAAAATTTTGAGTGCATGTGAAGACAACCATTAAAGCCCCCATCTATTGTAATAGAGGTGCATGCTTACTAGAAGATATTATTTTATAGTTTTACACATGTTAAGTGTTTATGTATTATTGCTATATTTTAAGGTGAGCTTTGACCCCCAACCAAAGATATGGTCCTTGTACCCTAAACAAAACAAGAGAAATATGTGTTTTATGATTGTTTCATCAAGGACCTTATGTTTTGGCAAGCCTTTCTCCACAATTTGTACTCATTATGTTGTTGGGAGGTTTGTGAGATTGTTTCTAAACCCTAATAGGCCATGATTTTAGTTAAAGCATGACACAACTAAAGTGAGTGGGTATGAAATTGACATCCAATTTTTTTCATTTGGTCTATAATTTAATTGGAGAGTCCTTGATGATCATATTTGGGTATGAAATTGACCTTCAATTGCTTCAAGTAGTTTTGCAACTCAATTGGATAGTCGAACATGATGATATTAAAGTATGTGGGTTTGAAATTGACTTCAAAAAAATTTATTTGGTCTATAAGCTCAATTGGACAATCTTTGGTGGTCCCATTTGGATTTATGGCTACAAAATTGACACACACTTGTTCCAATGGCTCCACAATTTAAAAAATCAATGGATGTAATTGTTTTGGAAATACAAAAATAGTTTTGGTGACACAATTTTGGATGATTGATTACTTGGGGGACACTAGTAAAAAAAAGTTAAAAATACACGAGGAAAAATATAGAGTGCAATATATTGGTTGTTAGGTAAAATTATTAGTTAAAAAATATACATTTTATTCAAATAATCAATTTAATTATAATACATGGTATGCAATAATTTGAAATAATGGATTATAATTAATATAGGGTGGCTTTAATATGGATATATTAAATAATTAACTAATAATAAGGTGATAAAAAACAGGTTGGACAATTATTTAATACCCCCTTTAAAAATGGTCGTTTGATGCACATAGATCCCAAATTTTTACACTAAGTGCCCCCTCTAGGTTTTTTTAGGTCTAAGTGTGAATGTTATATGTGTGGGTTTTTAAAAACAACAACAATCTTTCTAACAATTTAATTTTATCACCTTGCATAAGGGAAAAGAACATTGCAAAAAAAAATAAAAATCTTAGCAGATTATGGAGTATTTACAACTCAAAACACTAGTAGATTCGTACAACATATATTTTACCATTTATAACTTTGACAAGAAACATGCAACCCATCTTAATCCAACTATAGTTTTGAAGTCTATTTACCAAGTTACCAAAATGCTTACTTTATATGACAATTTCAAAAGGAGATTTCAAGAAGGACAACCTACATGAGATTATTAAGAAATTGAAGATGGACAACTCAAATAAAAAGGATATAGAGAAGGCAATTTTACATTGTGATGACGTATTGAAACACTTAAAAACCATAGATGGACACATTGCAAAGAACGTATTAAAGAAATAATAAACTTTAATTGATGGCATCCCAATGTCCATTCCATCTCCTAAGTCTGTGTCTCTTAACTCTTTTGATTCAAATGGACTTACCATTTGTGCAACCATGTCCAATCCTAATCACATGCATGCATATGTACCTAGGTGTTCCACTTGAAAAGATGAGTAAGGGTGAAATGTAGGTTGTGCAATCCAAGAGTGTGGCAAGTAGGGGGAACCACCGTTCTTCCACCTTAAGTGTCCATGATGTTTTCTTCTATTTAGAAAATATAACATTAATTGTGAGAGGGAAAAAAATTAAAAATAGACAATTTGAAGACAATTACAAGACTATGAATAATATTAAAGGAGGAGTAATGACAATTTTAGACATGTAATTAAAAGCCCCCTACCCATCCTTCTCCAACTATGTCAAAATTGTGTTCTCCAAGGAGGTCCATGACTTTCAAATGTAGGAGGTTAGTGAGTAGAATTGTGGTTTGGAATAAATGTGTACATTTTGGTTTTGTGGAATCAAATCTCTTCATGAATCATCTCCACTTCTTAAGCCCATAAATTCTTCATTCTACTTGCACTCTAAACTCCACATGCATTTTGTTGTTGGTTCAAATTACGCAATAATTTACATTTGGAGGTAATTTTTGTTTCCCTATTTTTCACATAATAAACATTTCCTCCCCATTTACCTTGCATCTTCCAAAAGGTATTACAAAGTAATCATCTTTGAAAGTAAAACACCAACACTGTCTTGGTAGATGTTTGGTGGAGGATGTTAACATCATGCTAGGACCCAAGGTAGCCCATTTATATGTAGATGAGTAGGCCACAATGATCTAAAATCATATTCACCACATTTATATAATTTTTGGCCATTAAACCATGTCCGATGCACCTTTTCCTTCCATGGTTTCCAAATTTCAACCATTGTCCCATTTATAAACCAATGCATCTTGACAATTTTCAACAATTGCCTAGTCAATACCCCTTTCTCTTGAGGTGTGAGCAAAGAAAATTTCATTTGCAAGGGCATGATTAATGCATGATGCCATGAACAAATCTTCATCACATAATGAAGATTTTGACTAATTTCACATTATAGCATTGAACTTGATGGCAATGTCATATTGTAGAAACAATATGAATAACCATGACTTTAACATCTTCATCTTAAAAAATATCCATATCATAAAAACTAGGCCCCAAAACCTTAACCATAACCCTTAAAATTAGACCTTATATTTTGACAAAAGGATTCACATGTAGACCTAACTTGGGAGACAATCATAAGCATTACCCAAGATGCCAACTTTTCAAACTTTGTCAAAGTTAAGTTGGTAAGGTTCTTGAATAATGTATGGATGTTTCACATTGTGGCCAACACGTTTCATACCCTAATAGCCAAATCAACGGATTACCTACCCCCTTTTTTTTCTATTCATTGGCATCGAAAAGGTCTTTGGAGTTGCAAGAAACAAAAGCACATTGGAAAAACATTATGACTTCTCTTCATCACGTATGAGGAACTTTAATCATCATTATTGGAAGAAGAACCAATGTTAGAACCTGAAAAAGACACTCTGTGTGCTCAAATAAAAATGAATGGATGTTTGAACTTAAGAACTCCACCTTATATAGTCCCCATGAGCCTCTATATCATGTAGATTCAAACATTTTCCTTCTTGCATAACTTACACTTCAATTGACACCTTTGGGGTTGAATTTTTATTTACCCACCTTATTACACCCTAACACAAACCTCAAAACACATTTTGTAAGAACACATTCATCCTCATCACTTTTCTTGACCACAACCTTGAAAATTACCCTAATCCTTAAAAACCAAAACCCTGAAAACACCAAAAATCCAATATATAAAAACCCAAACCTTACACCCTAAAAGCTAAACCCCAAAAAATAGAACTCCAAACCTGAAAACACAAAACCTTAAACCCAAAAACTGAAAATTGAAAATCCATAGCTTATAGCCTAGAGTTTCCATAGCCCCTATATAACCCCCAATAACCCTTATATAGTCATCATAGCCCCATGACCATGTAGCTTATAACCCTACAACTTTACAAGTTAAAAGTTTGTGTAACATAGACTAGAGGTGGGCAGTTGGTAGTTAGAAATTTTATTGTTGTTTTACCTTTTTTTGGGGATCTTGTGCTAAGTTTTTGAATCTAGTCTTTTATTTTGAAAATTTTAAGGATCACAACCAAGTACCCACAAGAAGACAAATAAGGTGTGATTCATAAGATGATAGTACATATGTATATACTTGCCTTCAGATTTCAGCCACAAATGCTGAATCATAGCTGTGATGACCTGCTTGTTACTAGAATGCTTCAATAACCTGATAGTATGTATACCTTCACATTTCATCAGTTACAAATGTTCTTTTATCATAGCTCTTGTGCCATCCTACTTTAAGATTTGTATAACTAATTCAGTGATTTAAGTGTTTGTTAGTCTACTACCTGAAGTGTCCCACTTTCTTTCTTGTTTCAGACATTGATGGTGTTGGTGTTGTGGCAGCAAGGTACTGAACACACATACAACAACATTAGTAACATTCTTTCTCCAATTTGGGAGAAGCAGGGACTTGCAAGTAGTCTTTATGGTGAACTGCCTGTTTGAAGAGGGGGGAGGGAAGGGAAGCTAGGTGTGCACATAGCCATGGAAACCACCTATCTACTATTCCAATCTCATCTTCTGAACAAGAGAGCATGTCTTTATAACTTTTCACAACTTCAGATATCAGAAAACCCACTATCACCTGCCAGTATAAGCATGCCTGCATAGGAGCTAGTTTACTTTGGAAGCCAAACTGCTGTTAAAAAAGAGTTGTGAAAGCCCTTGTCAGGTCAGTCAACCACTATTCTGGTGAGTGCCCATGGTTGGCTGGTGGGCACTCACCAGAATATTGGTCAAGCACACCTAACTCACTGGAACTCCAAACATTTGGATGGAACCCGCTGAAATGGTGATTGGGTGGCATAGGATTCAGCACTGGTTTGCATGTTCAGTGAACACCTGGACCCCAAAAATGGCACGTGTATCAAAATTGGAGATCTGGATATGCAGGGGTTGAGGACAAGTAGGTTTGAGAGGTCAAATCTGCAAAACGATGCAAAGCTTCTTTTGCGAAACCAGTAAAAGCAGTGACTAGTAGAAGCCTCATGAGGATTTTGAATTTGGGGAAATGTGTTCTCAGATGCTTACCAACAGCAACAAAAACCATACCAAGAACAGATCCAACTTGTGCTGACAGCAACCAAACTGCATCACATGGGGAAAAACAACCTGCACACAAACTTGGCTAGTGCTTTTCCAATAACCCAGTTTTCTTGCAACCATAAGCATCAACAAACTGCCTTATTAGAACAAATCTTAGACCTCTCACAGGTATATTGACTACTGCTTTGACACAACTAGACAATCAGGCTAATCAGTGACCACTTCTGGAAAATTTCTCCACTCTTTTCAACTGGGAAGTCTTTTGAGCACACTTCAAGAGTGAGGCTCATGAGGAGTTCAATTGAAAGATTACTGACCATTTTCAGCTCAATACTCAATCATTTTAATTCAAGAGTGCTAGTTCCCCCACCCCCAAACCCCTTTAGAGGGTGATCTTAAGTCTGTAGGTTTACATTAAAATACACTTCCATACAAAGGCTGCAAATTGACCTGATTAGGTGTCTGTCTACTCCTGCATGTGAAACATATACAAAGGAACTAAATCACCATGGGAGAGAAGAAGAATCCCCAGACATGACTACTGTGGGTTTATTTCTGGTTGATGGGTACTGAGTTTCTCGCGATACTCCACCAATTCTTTTGCAACTGCCACTTTGTTATACCGTTGTGCCTGCCAGTACAGTAGGAACATTTCATATTCAGGCTTATGTTATGCACATTTGAAACCCTGAATCCAAAAGTTGACTACCTACATGTACAGCTGCTTTCTGGCACATGCATGTCCATTGACTACATCTGCCAAACTTCACATGGTCTGCAATGTAACTGAAGCAGCTGCATCCATTTCTTCATGTTACAAACAGAAAAGTTCTCAACACCCAGATTTCAATTACTTCTGCAAATCTACAGTTATATTTCAAGATATCTGTCATGCAAAAAATTACAAAAAAGAGTATTTTTGCACCTGAATAATAAGCTGCTCCAAAAAATTGCTTTTGTCAACTGGAAAATCTGGCACTGATAGAAGCTCAAACAACTGGAATGATTGAAAACAGCAAAGTTAACACCATTATAATCATCCACAAAAAGCAGGAAAATGGATACCTTGTACACTGCCATTCAAGGCATGGAGGTCTGAGACTGATCTGTTGTCAACTCAAATCTAGGATTGCCAATAATGACAAGTGGGTTACAAGATTTACTGCAAGATCCAGTGTTCAGATAGAAAACCAACAACTAAAGCCAGACTGGTTTGCATGAGGTCAGGGAAGAAGTACCTTCTTTGTATTTGACGGCTTTGAATATTTGAGAGCTTTGATCACAGAGAGAAGGAATGCAACAACTTGAGATTGTTCTTGATGAGACCCTAAAGGTGTCACCACTAGAATTCGGCGTTGTTGGCCACTGTGTTCCACTATCATTGTGTTCTCAATATTATTGATAGGAACTGCCTCAGTTGCTGCTTCGACAGAGTTGTTGACAGTTATGATTCCTTTCTCTGATAAGTCATTAGGTCTTTCTGCACCCAGTCCAGACTTCAAATACTTTGGATCAGATTTCTCCTCCACACTTTCAGTGCCCTTTACAAAGTTTCTTTGGTCCCCAAGTTTGTGGTCAGTCAGAGGTGGAAGTAGAGTGTCAGGAGATTTGCCATCTGTTGTGGTTCCAATGTCGAGACCTGGTTTTGGAGGAGAGGTGACTTCGGTTGAGGAAACTTCTACTGTTGAGTCTGAGGCCGAGGAGGACAGAGAAGTGACAGAGGCAGCAGAGTCCAAAGGTAACCGGCGTCGCCGTTTGCGGCCACGTAACAAAGGACTAGTCCCTTCAAGCCAGGCTTCATCCGCACTTCCATCACTCTTTTCCTGCCTATATGGGTTGCCAAACATAGTACGTTGCTGCTTGCTTCTGTCTGGCTCTTCAGCCTACAAAAAAAGTTTTGCAACTCACATCATAAGCTAAGATGCCTATGACCCTCCAGTTAGAGAAAACAGCAAGGAACCCTGCCCTATACCAATTGAGTTACACTAGCTTAATACTAGATCCGTCTTCTACATGCAAGTTTTTCTTACAAAGAAGCCACAGGAGAAGAAATAACTCACAAAAGGATTGCGAGGGGGCTGTTGTTTCAGAAGTGCCTCATTGAAATCACCCATCTGCTCCAGAAATCAGAATTTGTCACAAAAAAAACCAAAACTTTCAATAGAAAGTCTATGTGATTGCACGGTGGAAGATTACACTTGAGTGGTAAGTAAAATTTGGATCCAGCAAGTGCCTGAAAACTATTAGAAATAATCAGAGCCAAACAAATATGCCTTCCCACAACTCCAAGCACTGTCAATACACTACTATTTCATTGCAATTCTTGAAACATAAAGACAGTGAAAGATGACATGTATCGAGTAGGTGCCTTCTCAATTGGGAGTGAATGTCGGGCTTCTTCTTCTTCCTTGGCTGCCAGGCGAGCAGCAAGGTTGCTGATGCTGGAATTCAAAGTTTTACCACCCACTCGATCACTTCTCTGGTTCTGATGTCGTGCATCTGCTGCCAAGGCAACTCGTATGGGTAGATATTGTAGCTGTCTGTATCCAGCAATAGAGAAAATACCACATCATCTCAGACAGAGAGAGATCTGTAAAGTAACAGAAGGAAAACCAATTGATAATCTCCAAGCTGAAAGTCAGAAAGCAATTTTTCACAATCAAAAGAAATCCCTTCCTTTGTCCAATTCAAATCCAAAATGGCAAGCAAGTTAGGAAGAGAAAAAAACCTGAGCAATTGGTCACGGGGAACATCAAATGGATTTTTGAACAGAAGTATGTCCTTCATGATACCACCACTGAGAGAGGGAGTTGCTGCAACTTCAGGTCCCATCATACCAAGACTAGGAGGAGCAAAGGGAGCAGCAGCAGCTGCATTGGGAGGGGTTGCATGAGGCGGTGATGGGCCTGAAGGTAAAAGCATCTCCCACCCCATTTTGCGGCTTGTGGCTTGCTCACTATGACCAATTCCCCGTGGCTGGAATGAAACATTTCCTGTTGTTTTGAACCCAGGAGGTGCTTCAGTGCTTGTGGGACCAAGCTGTGGAAGAGTCCTTCCAGATGATCTATGGGCATTCCCGCTTATTCCTAAAGACTGCTGTTCAGTCTGCATACACATACATATACATCATCTTAATATGAATCCACCTGCAGCCATAGAAACTCCAGCTAACAACATATCCTCCAACACAAGTCCTCCAAGGTGGGTGCATTTGTCTCCAACACCAAGACAGTGATTATCAGTAATGGGTACTTTGATAGACTCTCATAAAATGAAGGAGCGGTGTCTGAATCAAAGCAGCTGGAGTCATAACCTTCTGAAACAGCTGCAAAGGACAATGCCTGAACAAAAAGATTGGAATGCATCCACAAAACATTGTGTATTATATGGACATCCAAACAAGAGGTAGGGGGAGCTTTCATACCATGATACGGGACATGTCTGCATCAAAAATTACTCTTGCTTCTGCCTTCAGTTTCTTCAATTGAGTGCCCACAAAACCTGCAAGCAAGGAATTTTCCATGGAATCTGGAACCACATGGGCATTCAATCCCCAGCGCTTAAGGGCTTGGCGCAATGGTAGCACATAGTATGCAGGGATATTGTTACAATACCGTTCCACATCTTGACGCCACTGCAGCGGTGGTGCCATTTTTGCAGCACCAGGCATCTTCACTAATTGATCAAGAAGATGCCATAACACCTTTTTGTCCTCCCCACAACAGTAACAAATATGAGACATTGTCACCAGCATTCCAACATTATAATCTCCATATCTAACCCCATACATCTGGAATTTTGCCAAGAAGTAAATCCATCCTACAATGAGCACTACCAAGGCATGTTACTCACTGGGTAATTGTAGGGGAGGACAAAAAGTGTAAGATTGCTCCCACCACGGTTGAGTCGTAAAAATCTGTCAAAGTCACAGTTACAAACCAAGTTTTTGTCTGATCTGATTTCTGTGCAGGTCTGGAATGAAAACCATAATGGAATATTGAAAAAGAAAAAAAGTATTCACCCAAATGGATCACCATAGTTGAGATTGGGGCCTTTGCTATTCCGGATGTAGACTTGCCAGCATGCACCCGTCTGTGCTTTGAGAAGAAAGCCTGTGATGGGGTTAGATTCAATCTGTTACATGCAAAACACACGATGTTCAGGCATCACTCCAAATCAATGTGAATCACTGGGATCATTCATACACAATTTCAATATGAAGCAACTCCACTCCCAATACCTCATATTTGTCGAACACAAAGTTTGAGGGGATATAGGGGTCTGCATCCATGGGCTTGTATGCAATCACGGGGTGTACTTCTCTCGAAGGAACACCTGGGTGTGATGGGTCTGGCCAATAGGCTTCAGGTATAGGCCAGTGGCCTTGACCCTGAGCCTGACCTCCCCGGACCAATAGCATTTTACGCTGGCATGCTAGATGCACCTGGTCACACACAACACATTTTCTCAAAACTTGCGTGAACTAACAAATCCTTCACTCTTCAGACTCTGAACCTGCAACTGCCCCCCCCCCACATCCTTCACTGTTCACCTAATCTTTCTAACTTGACCTTCAAGCCCTTGTAGAATCTCAAAAGACATCTTACTCAACTTCATGTCAATGCCAAAACAATAGAAACCAAAGACTTCATCTCTCTAACACCACAGACCCGCTGAAAAGGGTGAAGCCAGATTTGATTCTCAAGGGTCACTGTTCTTGGAATGTTGAACCATGATGGGGATCTAGTCTCAAACTATCTCTGAAGACCTGAAATGCATTGACAACAAAATCAACTTCCAACTTTCCAAATACCCTATGCCAGGAAGTGTAAGAGTGGGTCATACTTGTGTAAAGGATAAAGACAAGAAACTTGCCTGTGGAGGGAGGGCAGAACCTTGCTGAGACATGTGATCAAATGAAACAATTACATGGATAAAGATAAGAAACTCGCCTGTGGAGGGAGGGCAGAACCTTGCTGAGACATGTGATCAAATGAAACAATTACACATGGTGGCAATCGCGAAGCAGTGACTTCTATATGCTGCATCAGAACCTTCAAGTTTGTTGCCACAAAACATTTCCCTCTGTACCCAAGAAAGGTCATGATGTTGGGGCTAGCACTGAAGAGCATGAGTATGAAATTATGCAACAAACTGAGCAATCTAGCTCCACAAAATAATCCATTGGTATCAAATATCTTTAGACTAATCCTGTTGGATTCAGATCTCTTATAACTACCTTTGAGCACACTGGGAATGATAAAATGAGGCCTGCTTTGAACAAAAGCCAATGAAAGCTTCAGACAAGGAACTCACCCTGTGAATTCACAAAAAGATGAAATGTTGGCATCCATCGCAACTGCTGACTGGGCACCAGAAATGGGGGCATTTTGAGGAATTGGTCCACTCCTTTCCAGAACTGCTGCACTAACGGATGGTATCCTGTTACAACAAGTGCCTTTCTACAGTTACCGGTCAAGACAAGGATTAACATCATATTGGGAACACTTGGGGAGGAGTCAATATGTAGATCGTTATAAAGTGAGTAGGCACAGACAGAAGTATGGAATTACCTGAGGACGGTTGCAAATACTCTCTGATCCCATCGGTACAATTGCACTGCCAAGTCAGCACCCAATGGAGCAGGTCCATTGAGTTGTAGGCTTTGACTTACCCCAGCCTATTATGCAGCACACAACACCTTCATATCAAAATAGAAACTTAACACAAGAAACACAATGATAGTAATTCTCACAAACATAAGGATTTTCCCATTTAACATTGAATTGGTGCATGGGAAGTGACAAACCGGAGAAGTCAGCTCAGTGCCATCTGTAACCAAGAGAATTGTGGTCAAATCATTCACACATGGGTTACGGCCTTGACCTGTAACATAGAACACAATCAGATCCTCTTCCTTTCCTATCATTGTCTTGTCCTCAGTGATGAAAGGTCAGTATGCAATGTGGCCAACTGTGAGGAACTCTACTGAGTCACTCAAGGGTTAAAAAAAGAGCCTGTAAAAACAAAGGCAAGAAAGGTAGTGGTAGTGGGATTACCATATCGGTCAATATCATGGGCTAAGCGCTGAACATGAAGGAAGGAAAAAATGCGCTGAAGTGCTCCACCAATGTTGGTCAAGTCACGTGCCTGTACACTCTTGAGAGCGCGCATAAAATGTGTAAATGGATATTTATCCACCACCTGAAGAAAACATCGACACAATTAGACAAATACATTAAACTGTAAGATTCTTCTTGAGCAGTTTGAAACCAAAATGTGTATAGGTAACAGAATTCGAACCTTGATGCAGTCAGAGGCATCGTCACAAGTGACAAGCATGTACCTGCAATCTCACATTTTCTGTGTCAACAACATGCTCATTCTTTCAGCCAGACCCAGACTCTCTCTACATGTCTGTCATTCTGTAAACTTCAGTTTTCACTTCTTGCTACATCTTCATGGACCTCAGAGGTGAACAACCCCATGCTTTTCATTCATTGTGCACCTTCACTCCTTGCCTGGGGATGTCAATATCTATGTACATTATCAGTGCAGAAAGGAGATTGAACCACCAACCTGTCAAGCCGACATGCTGCATCCCGTGACCGCACCTGCACGGAGAGTTGCCCACCAAGAGAAGTGTGTAAGAAAATTGGTAGTGAAATGATGCAATTTTGAAATCCAAAAGAGAAACCATAAAGATCTAGCAAAAGCCCAACAACATCAGCTTGAAGTGTAGACGTATCTTTCACCTTGAAAATCTAGATACAGGAATGCTTGCCTATTCTACAGAGCAAAATTCGTTTCCTGTAAATTGAATCCTCTGTCTTGAAACACAGAACCTTTGCCTTCACCTTGCCCATCCAGATATGGTAATGCTTGAAGAGAAATTTCAAAGCATAATTCCAGCAGATCACATTGCTGTGTCATCTGGGAAATGCAGAGCTTGCTTTCACCTTGCAATCCAGATATGGAAAGTGTGCAATTTTATGAAGCTTGGTAACAGAAGAAGGAATTATTTTTTACCTTATGGAAGTGTTCAACAGCACTCTTTGCACAATCAAGGAGGGATAGGCCATTGGCACATTGCTGGTTCATAGAACCACTGGTATCTAGCAAAAAGACCACCAACATCTTCTTGGCTTCATTCTTGTAACAAAAACCCCAAGCCTGGTGGTGCCTGCATTCTCCAAGCTTTAGATAACTGCACCTGGAAGATTGATAACTTCCACAAAAGCAACAACAACAACAACTCACTTCACAAAAATTCCAAACAGGAGGAGGCACCCTTTTGCTACTGATCTCTCACATAAAAACCCTAAACCCTAAACTTCTACAAGGGCCTCCTCATGCATTCGATGTTGCAATTTCCTACTACAATTCGTGCTTCCGGATGTTGCAATTTCCTGGTACAATTTGTGACCTCTATCGCTGCTGGAACTTCTCTCCTAGGTAACATCCAACAAATAGTACATTATCCGGATTTGCAAACGAAAAAAATCATTCTGCGAATTGACCTGATTATGCTACTTCCAAATTGATCAACCCTGCATTCATTCGCTGTGCATTCATTCATTCATTCACCCATGGGGGGGAACAACACTAAAACCCTAACCCTAAACCCTTCCCTGCTAGCATTGGATGTAAACCCTAAATCCACGGCTGGATTTCTGTCTTTCTCTCGCGTGCTCAGTTTCGCTCGCCATCATAACATCTTCTTCTTCTTCTACTTCTTCTTCTCCAACAATCACCCTGAGAATTTCCCTCTGCGAAACAAACCTCGTCCCCAAACTTCACAGAAATCTGTCTTCACCTCGAAAAACCCAGCCACTGGTACCAGCCAGGAGCTGCGGAAAATCACAGCACAGTCAAGAACAAAACCTTGAACATCGTCATCGCCGTCATCACCATTGCGCAACCATTCCAACGACAAATCCAAAACAGAAGAAGAGAAAGGGTGGGGAAGAAAACCAAATGCCAAAGGAAAAAAAAAAAAAAAACCAACCGAACAAAAACACACACACACACAGACAAAAGAGACGAGAACAAGGTAGGGACGATTGGCACCCACCACAACACTTGATGCAAGATTGCGAACGGGAAAAACCACACACTCACACTCACACTCTTTTTTCTCTCTCTCTCGCTCGATCTTCCTCACTGCGTGAGGAGGACTGCAGTCCCTCCTCTTTCTTTTACTCAACTGCCTCAACTCTCTTTCACTTCTCCTCACCCCTATTTGTTTTTTTCCTTTACACTTAAGGTAAAGAAAAAAACTCCAAAAGATTCCTTTCTCTACGAACTTCCGACAAGACCTAGGTGTACCTACTTTACACCCTACATGGAAAAGAAAAATAAGTTACGTAAAGGAAAAAGAAAAAGAAAAAGAAACGTAACAATTTAACATAATTGTAGCCAAGTAGTTAGTTGTACATTTCCCGAAACTTAGTGACGTGGAGCACGAAACCCCTTTTTCACACCTAGAGGCCAATAACCAGTTTTCGCCACGTGTTGACCTCCTTTCTTTAGTATATATGATGTGGCTTTTTTATTAAAAAATTCCAATTTCTCTCTGACTTATTTTGCCTAAGTCCACCTACCTCACATAATTGCCTAAAATTTAAATAAATAAATAAATAAACCCTGCTCCCAGTAGTCTGGAATTTGGCCACTCGATGGGTGATCACGGCCTCAGATGTGGGAATAGGTCCATTTCTGTTTGTCCTCTCGATTGTGCTTCTTCCTCCTCTCCTCTCCGTGTCTTCTGTCTTCTCTGCGTCTCCTCTCTCCTCCGTGTGCTCTTCCTTTGTCTACAATTCTGATGCGTGTTTTTTCTTCAGCAATTTGTCTCCAACACAACCGTTTCCAAGAGAAGATAATACTATGGACGTGTCTGTCTCTCTTTCAACGTTGATTTTTTCAGATCTGACACTAGGCAGTACACATTTTGTATGCTCTTTTTGTCTACACAATACAATACCGATCTGTGTTTTTCTCCAGTGCAACAATTTTTTTCCATGCATGTGTCTCGCTTTCAATGTAGGTTTTTTCAGACCTGACACTCCACTTGTTTGGATCTTTCGTCTCCAATCTGTGTTTCCTTTGGCACTTTCTCCAGCACAACAGATTACTATAGATGTGCATCTGTTTCGATAGCAGTTTTTTTCGGATCTGACATTGCCATTATTGCGCTTTCATTTCTTTTTGTGCAGACAGTGGCGATACAGTAGGTCGGAAGATTGGTAAGGGTTTCCACATGGAAGGGCCCAGGGGGGACCAGGGATTGGTGTCAAAAGTGCATTTGCTTTGAAGTCTGCACCATGAGAAGTTCAGCGTGCGTTATGTTCTGCAACTACTAAATGAGCATTGCAAACTCTGCTTGGAGCGGAGATAGGCAGCGTTGGCCCTGTATTCAAACTTCTGCAAGAAATTTCCTTCTATTCGATGAGGACTGCACTTTACTGAGATTTAACAGTGGCAGCAGATCCCTGCAGCTGATTATCATGAAATTGACTGATGCTATTCCGCATGCTTTAGGGTTTTAGTAGTCCTGAATTCTTTGCCAACAGTAATACTGTCGTTCTTTCTCGCCTTGGAAGTGTCAACCCATTATCACACTTCAGTGCGTTCCACAGGTTAGCACAGCAGCAATTGCTGCTTCAATATTCGCATCTGAAATCTTTGTGCATAGAACTGCAAGCCATTGCTGGAAAATAGATTCAGTTTCAAGACCTTCCAACATCAATATCTTGTCTTTTGATTGTCAAGCGTATTAATTTACAGTTTCACAAGTAGCTCATTGAACAGAGAAAGGACCAATATCAACCATAACATGGAGCATTGCAGCAATTCCCGAACAACATCAAGGTGGGGAGGGGAAAAGCTCATAACAACAAAACACCTTCTTCATGATGTGTATGATCTTCATGCATCACTTGCACAAACAAGACCCTAAACCCAAAAAAAAGGAACTGGGAAGAAGAAATTTGTTTTCCAAAATGGAGACAATTAGTGGATTGGAAATGTGAAAAAAATGGAGGAAGAGTTTTGCAGTAGAAGGTCAAGCTCTCTATCTTTCTGTCTCTTGTCTCTGACTCTCTCTCTCCTCCATTATGAGATACAAATTTCTTCTATCGATTTGATTCGAGAATAGTTCGGAAAATGGGTACTATATAACAGTGTGGATTGTCAGCGTTGATTCCGATTCTACTGCCGCAAAAAAAGAAGGTTAGAGCAGAAGATGCTGTTTGTTGTGCATCTTCATCAAAGGAAAAACAAAAAAGGATTACTGCTACAGTTCGACTATACAAAAATTTACGTCATTTGCTGATGATGCAGCTTGCAGGTATGGAGAACAAGGAAAAAAAATTCTAGTGAGAAGACGAGTTTGGAACACCTGAGGTGTTTGTCTTCTGCTGCTGCTGCTTGTCAAGCTTCATCGGTGGACGTACCTTCATGTCTGCAGTTGGGTGCGGCGGGAAGATTTGGAAACCGGAATCGGAGTCAGAATCGCTCATCACCTCATCACCTGAGGAAGTATCATCATCAGATGAATCCAGCAGTTGTTTCTTCTTGGGTTTCTTTCCATTGCTGCTATTGTTATTCCCACCCTCTTTAGGTAAAGGCTTGAACAAGGGCGATGACTGCTTGGGAGGTGCAGAATGAGGAGCATCAAGTCCGTCTTCACAAAACACCTTCAACTTCTCAATGATGTCATTCACCTTCTCCGATGTCGATGGCTGCAACGCTTTGAGAATGGCAGGCGAGATACCAGCAGCTATTGTTCCTTGTGAGGTAGTGTTCCGTTCTTGCACTGGGTAGTTCTCCTGACTCTCGATTGCCTCGTCGAGAGACTCCACTCCTGACAGCTTCACAGAGGTAGACATAAGCGTGGCAGGGCTGTCCAAATCAGAACCCACTCTTTGGCGAGGTCTGCCGAGATCTTCGCCTGCATCTGTTGCCGGAATCTCTACTGCCGATTCTCCCATAGTAGCAGGCTTCGGAGGAATATGAATTACCGGTACCGAAGAAGAGTGCTCATGCATCACAGCAGCAGAATTGACTGCAGTTCTTGCTTCTCCTAACTCTGCCACCTCTTCTTGTACAGCGCCATCTCTGACATCTTCACCAAGCATTTCATCAGAGCTTGGCAAACCACCTGAATCAACAACACCAGCTCGATCACGCCTACTGTCTCTAGGACTTTCGTCGTATACCGGAAGCTCCTTAACAACGCTAGGATTGGATTCTCTTTCCTTAGCACCTCTCGTCGCATAACTCTCTGGGACTTGAACATCCTCTTGTGAGGATGTAGTTAGGTTTTCTTGTCCGAAAGCTTCCTGTAGAATGGAGACGTTGTGATCATCGAGTTTCTGACCAGGCCAGTTCTCCGACTCGTTTTTCAGCTTCTGGTCAACCCAAGCAAGGCCTATGGCCTCCACGTTCTTCACCCAATCTACCCAACTCTCTCTGCCCGAGGATTTACGTTTCTTCGACGGTCGATCACCATTTTCTTGCTCCTGGAGGATGTCTTTCTCTTCCCACTCTCTTGCACCACCATCTGAAGACTTGCGAAAATCCCAGTCATCCTCGGACTCAGAAACACCCCCACCGCCATGTTTGCTAGAACTGGGACCCAAACTCACCATAGCAACAACGAAGACAGCGGTAGAGATGAGAAGAGGCGAGAAAAACCGGATGATAGGGAAGAAAGGAGGTGTGAAGAGAAGCAAAATGCCAAAGGAAACCAAAGGATGTCTCCATGCTAGACCTAACAACTCTGACACAACTCGAAGCGCCATCATCGTTCTCCACAGAGAGCTCTGAAGACAAACTTCTGTTCGCCTCCAAATACCCCGTTCTTCTCTACCAAGAAAAGTGCGCAACTGCTAGTCAACAAAGAAACCCAAAATAGAAGACCCACCAACTAGAAGCTGAAGCTCTAGAGAAGACCCAAAACCACCCAAAGCTCACCTCGACAAAGTTCTCCCTCCTCCTACTCCTCCACCTACCCACCCTTCTTCACCTTGCACAAAAGCTACAGAATTTACGCAACACTCCCACATACTCGTTCTCAAAAGGTTCTGTACCTCACGGTCTCTGTTTGCATTGATGCTCCAGAAAACAAAAAAAATTCCACACCCAGCAACTCTAGGTTACCTGGAATCTCTCCCTCTCTCTCTCTCTCTCTCTCGCGAGCGTTGTCTCTGGTTTCATTACTCCTGCCCTCCCTCTCTGACAAAAAATCTGTTAGAAGTTGTCGGAGCAAATTTATATTTTTTGGGTTTTTCGAAAGCTGAAAACTCAAATATTCTACAAAACGGAACTTCGCAAACTGCGTTCTCTAAACAGCAGCGCGAGCGAGAGAGCATTAAAGAACGCGGCATCGACCGCGAAGCGACAAGAGTGCGGAGCAGCGGGAGAGACGCTCCCCGCGCGTCGGAGGTCGGAGCGTGCGAGACGACGACCCCAATTTTGTTTTACCGCGCTATTACCACGCTTATCAGGTATACTTTACCGCACAGTGAAAACTTAATTACCGCGCACGAGTGTTCTTTTCTTTTTACTCAAACGAAGAAAAAAGATTCTGATTTTGGAAACTATTTTTACCCCACTGTCAAAACCCGTTACCAATATATTAGCATTTTTAAAAAACTGGCGAAATTTCGCCAAATATCCAAATTATTAAAAAAAAATCGAAAATGAAGTTATTCTAGAGGATTAAAATAGCCAGAATTTTATTTTCCAATTAGTAAAAACCGACAGATTTATACACTGGCTAAAACTTTTTGTACTTAATATCTGGTTTATAGCGACATTTGGCTAAAATCATCCTATTTATTAATCGCCATTTAAAGCCATATTAAAAATCTTCACAAAAAAAAAACACTGTGAATCCACATCCTAGCCCTTAAAACTTGAACGCTCCCGATTGCACCACACTTCAATTTTCATCTTACTAGGTAAAATAGTAACCCCAAAAAAAAAAAAAAAAAAAAAAAAACAGCTTAAAAACTTCCCTTTTGGTAATGACACCTGGCAATAGTTACAGTTTACTACCAGACTTTTACCTCCGGTATTTTCCGGGTTCCTAGTTCCTACCTACTACTCTAGCTACGAGGGTAGGTAAGAGCTAGAAGTAACGGCAGCGTGCGTAGGTGGGTACGTAGTGGGTTGGTCGGTAGGAAATAATCACCGGGGTAATTATTAAGTTTAACTTCAAGGGCGGTAACTTAAATAGGAAGCCAAATTTGAATTTTAGTTACGCACGGCCGTCGGCTCAGTCAGTCGCCTTAATTACCCTTAACTAAATTTACTTAACTACCACAAATTACCAAGTTACCGTCAACACTGAGAAAGTTCATTCACTCTATTAGGGCTGACGTGGCAACGGGTCCGGTCCGGTTCGGTTCTAATAAGCCCAATATGTTAGCAAGTACGTATGTACTCGTATACGTATGTATAAGTGTATTTGTACGTATATATATTTGGTATGCGCTTATTATTTTTGAAAAAAAATCCTTTTTTAAATTAAAAAATATTTTGGGAGTAAAAAAAAAAGGTCAATTTCTGGTATTTCCTTTTCTTTATTTACCCTTTTTCTTTTGGGGTGGGGGGAGGGGGTGGGGGTTACATAGCTATGTGGACAAATCTACAAAAGGCAAGGAATCTTTTCGTTTCTTTTTTTTTCTCTTTTTCTTTTTTTCTTTTAAGAAGTTGAGAGTTTGCTTGTTTTAGGTATGGTCCTTGCAAGGGGAGGAATTAAGGAAAATAAATAAATAAATAATGGTAATTAATGTTGTATTTAATTTAATTGAAAAGTTTTGCAACTTTTGATGTCTAGGTTTTTATTTTTATTTATTTTATTTCATTTTTTGGGGCTAAACGTGAAGAAAACATTTTGCCTTGCTTGGTCAATGACCCACAAGGGAAAAGACAAGAAAACCATGCATAAAGGTTTAAATTCTAATCTTTTTGCACCATATGGTCGTGTATGATTGGATGATTGCCACACTTGTGAATTTCATGGTTTGGTGTGGATTGGTTGGTAACATTGATTTAATTATGTATTTGTTGAAATCTTCCATCACAAAAAAATTAGTCGTATTTGAATCACAATGATTTATTTCATTGGGTAAGTGAAACCTTAGTTAATTTTCACCAATTTTTTTTTTAAATGCTTAAATTTAAAGACTTAACAAAATGCAAATGTAGGTAACAATATGTGGTTTCTCAATTATCCAAGATTTTAGTATGTAATTGATTTTATATATTCAACCTAACTCGAAATAATACTACATGTGATTCATTGATATTGGGTTCCAACTTTTGAATTCAACCTTTGCACTAGCATGTAAAACAACACACAAACCAAATAAGTACGCATGGTCTTTGGGAGTAGTATTAACACATGCCAACAATTTTTTGAATTGAATTTTTCATGTAGCCAATGAAATAACTTATTATGCACCAAAAAAATGTCCATTTTGTTCCCTTCGGATGAAGAGGTGGTGAGCAAAGTTTTCTTTTGTTGGATTTTTGTGTTTCCACCATGTTCCTAATGTATTCTTCCACAAGTTCCCAATTACCTTCCCATCATGCTTTTCAAATTTTCAATATGTTCCCAACATGTTTCCATTGGTTCCAACCTCCCAATTACATTCCCAAAAAGTTTTGAATGTGTTCCCCTATATGTTCTTAATAACTACAAGCATTATCCCATTAAATTTACCCAAAATTGAACTTGCATAACATATAAAGGTGAGAAAAAAGGAACCATCACTTTCCAAATGATCAAATTGAACAAATCATTTCTCAATATGTAATTACACATTATTTATTATTGAATGTAATGAGTAGATGGTTAAGAACTTAACCCATGTCTTTAATTGGTTTCAAAAGGTTTCAAAATTAACAATCACATGGTCAAAAAAACATTGCATAAATGGTCTAACAATTGACTTGGATTAAAGAGTTCCAATGTCAATGGGTTGTTGAAAGAACATTAACAAGACAAACACCTTTCAAACTCAATCGTATGGTTTAGAATGTAAATATTTTTTTCATAAAAAACAAAAAAACAAAATATATTAATGTGTATGACCAAGCTATCTTTAAGTATTTGTTTGGTCATTAATTAGGTGTTATTTTTTACACTTTAGTTTTTCATTTCTATATGGAATTTTTAAAGACATTACACAAAATTAAGGGTCTTTTAAAAAAATTGTTGATGCAATGAAAGGGATAAAACAATTCACATTTGAATAAGTTGGGTTGATTGTTGCAATGAATGCAACAATCAAAGGTTCAACATCACAAACCTTAAGGAGGCCCTTTAATCTTTGTTATTTGAATGGATCATGAAAGCATTTGAATCCAACAAGTTTAATTTGCATGTGATCATTCATTGTGCCCCCTTTCATATACGCAACCTTTTAAGCACAATAAATAGATTTTAAACATTCAATGGGCATAAAACATGGGCACCTTACACAAAAGGATCAAAAGTTTGGAGCAAAGTGGGACAAATTTGTAAGGGGCTCATAAAAACAAACACATAAATCCAAAGAAAAAACCATAACAATCCCTTACAACAAAGCCTATTGGGGGGGGTGGAGGGGTGGAGGGGTCGGGGAGGGGGGAGGACATCGTTCTAAGGAGGTCATTTTAATATATGTATTAGATAGATTGTTTTACTTTATAAGAATTGTTTGATGAAAATAAAAAATGTATTTCATGATGATGAATTAATATCATTGAGTTGTGAAAAGGTTCAAAGCATATTCAAGTTACTTGACATGGAAGAAGGACATTTGATAAAAATCATCAATCAATTCTTTCCTTAAAGGACCTTATTAAGTTCCCAAAGTGTAAACAAAGTGAATAGGAGTCTTTTTTAATGATGCAAACATTACCCTTGTTGTTGTTTTCAAGTTTATTGAGACAATAATTGATTGGTTAATCTCCAAACATCTTTTCAACCCTTGTTTTATGATCTTCTTAACTTTCAAGTTGGTTATATTTAATCACAAGTTTAAGTGGTCAAATCTATGGCATTCAGATAAATCATGCAAGGAAACTACGTTCCTCTAATCAGTATGGCATCAAGTATTGTCATGAACACATGGAGAATGAACATTGTCCCATCAATTAACACCTTATGTCCCTTTTGTCCTAGATCAAAGTTGAATTCGATATTACATAGATGTTGGACTTGTTTTAAGTCACAAGTACAAGCATGAGGATTGGCAATAAACATCATCAACAAAATGGAAACAAGAATGATGAAACTTAAGCCTTGGAAACTATTACATGCTAACAACCATTACTTGAACAAACCTTACCAAAAAAGCTCATAAAGTTTTTATAACATGGAATCTTTTTAGAGGTACTATTATTTGAATGTGTTAGGTGAAATATAATGATTTAGTTTTCAACTCCTTCAAATGGAATAAAGAAAAAATACATTAAGCTTTTTGAGATAATTTCATAGATTATGGTTGCATTGCATGGAGGAAAACCCTCCAAGCTATAAGGAAACATGATAGTCAAGATGAACTTCTTTTTTAATTTGATAGCTAATGAAAAGTCAAATATGTTATTTGTGATAGCACCAATTGCAAGTTAATTAAAACTACATTAAAACACAAACAACAACATAATCACTCTTCTACCATCTTGCCTTGGGCGATTACACCTAGTTCAAGGTTTAGCTAATTGTTTTTTTTTTTTTTTGCAAGAATTTTCCTTTGATATGAACCCCAAAAAGATGCAATTTTATATTTCTTAATCAACATTCTAATCAAAGTGGCTCCAAGAAATTTTTTTTGGGGTCCCAACTCTGTCCCCCCCCCACCCCAATTAATTAATACAATCAACATATAGGTACCCACACTCATGGAAGGATATAAACATGGGTGATGAACATAATTAGAAACATAAATTCCTTGTAGCCAATGAGATAAGGCAACAATTAGTTATAAAGCTTAATTTTTATTTCTTGGGGGGGGG
>Ga0209208_10002333_pt1 | contig 27172 bp, 13 predicted proteins | sample S1TSphfallax_3_FD_187694 | JGI IMG/M metagenome (GOLD analysis project Ga0209208, IMG submission 187694) | Host-associated microbial communities from peat moss isolated from Minnesota, USA - S1T2_Fd - Sphagnum fallax MG (SPAdes) (version 2) | ecosystem: Host-associated > Plants > Peat moss >...
CTGATCGCGACGAGGTCTAAACCAAACTTGTAGCCCTCGTCGTCATCTTTCCAACGACGTATCGCACTCTCAATTCGGAGGTCGGGAAGAGGTCGATTCCCGACTTTTAGTGGTCGGGAGTCAAACTGGCAGTTTGACTCCAGCCATTCTTTTGCCCATAACTTGGGCGACAGATGTCCAAATGGCCAATGCGAGGCCATTTTCGATATCTACGCTTCAAGACCTTTTCAATGACACCAAGAAAACCCCAATGCGAGGTGTTTTGGGCCTTGATGTCGAGCTCTGAACATTCGGGAGTCCCGGAGGACTCCAAATCCTCACTTTTTCCAAGTGTTGGGCTTCACCCCCACACTTGGCCAAAGTAGGGTTGCGATAAACAGGGTTATATATATGTCCATGTTTCTACACCAAAAAAAGTGGGAAATTATCTTGTTCTTTCATTGTTATTAGAGTTAATTGTAACATCTCATGATTAGGGGGCAAGAACGACCAGTTTCGGCATAATAGGGCATCAAACACGTAACTAGGAATGAATATTTTAGAAAGCAAAATAATTAGCACCCAAACTAGTTTTTCCATCAATTATGGTGGTAAACTAAATTTCATCTTGTTTTTCTTTTTTTCACGAACGCTTCTACTTTTGCTATATATTTTGGCTGCTCCTACCTGTACAAGTACTATAACTACTCTTGAAGCTTGTGCATTAAATACTAAGTCTCAGCATTTCATACCAAGATTTAATAACATTTCATTACTTTGTAGATACCACTGAAAGAGGGGATAAGGGGTGAAAGTAAGCCCAAATACAAGGTAACTCTATGGATAACTCTATTGTTTTTTTAAAAAAATTACTTAAAACCTTAAGGTGCATTCACATTTAATGTTAAAATTTTGATCATAATATTGGGTACAATCCCCAATGGTTTGTTAAATGAGAAATCAACCATTCGTAGGTTTGAATGGAGCTAGCAAGGGGAGGGGGTAATCTTAAATTTTGCTTTAATCCATCCGTTATAGCATTCACCTTTGACCCTTCATCTAAAAGGACATCTACCATGTTTTTTCCAACATGCATTACTATTATTGCCATTTGATAATCTATCACTGCAAAATTGATAGTGATTATGGCCTTGGAAGTACTATCCTCATTGTGGGCAAATTGCTTGCTAGTATCATCAAGTAAATACTTAAATCAAGAGCTAGTTTTAACAATTGGCCAATGGTGATGATAATCTTATTATCCAGTATATGTTGTCCCATTTCCTTTGTGACTTTCAAAATAATTGGGGTTGGTAGTACCTTTGGATGTTCCACAACAAATGGTAATTTTGTTCACTTAGTGGACCAAGATGGGTCTAGGGCAGTAGTTACCTCCTATGGTGGCTCCTACAACTTCTCTTCTTTCTACTTGGACTATTTCTACTGCTTGAAACTTTCTTCCTCCTACCAATCTTGGGGTCCTTTTCCCTTGAAAGGTTCCCTTTCTTGGAAGACTACATCTTCAAATGTCTTACTCCTTGTGGTGACAGCCATCACCATGTTATAGTAACCTCCTCATTCTTTTCTCATTAAGTCCCCCCGTAGATTTATGATCTTGTGTTTTTCTTCACCATTTCTTGAATTTCCTCTTTCCATAGGCAATTCGTGGAAGCATGTCCTTGTTGTTTGTAAGTGTAGCAAGTAAAATTGTTATTGATGGTAGTATCGCCCTATGGTTTTCCTCTCCTCCAATTCCCTTGTTTTAACTGCTAGGTCGCCACTTCATTGATAGTTATCTCCTATTTTTCCTTCAATTTATTCTTTAGGTTATTAGGGTTCCAAAAACACTTTTCTTTTTGGTGATTAGATTTTCTGCAAAATTGGCATTCTTCCCTTGATTTTCTTGTAGTGGTCGAGGGTTTCTTAACCTTCTTTTTCTCCCCTTTCATCATTGGGTATACATTTAGTATGACGAAATTATTGTTAACATTCATGGAACTTTCCTCACAAATGATTGTTACCTCCAAATGTTGGCTTAACATTCTTCTTTCCATGCCACTTGAAGGTAGGGCAATAGACTTGCCCTAAAAAATGCATAATTTAATAGAAAATCATTTGCCAAGTGTTGGACATAGTTTGCCAAGTTGAAAATTCATTCATAATACTTTTCTACCCTCTCGTTCAATTTTGTTTGATGATTTACAAGTTCACATTAATTTGTTCATTGGTCTAAACCTTACAATACCATATGCAAAAAGCTTGAGCAAATTCGCTAAAGGTACAATTTGGATGACTATTCACAAAATTATCCCCCCAAGTTGGAGTTGTGTCCTACAATGTCCATTAAAAGTAAACAACTTTTGTACCCTCTTGGATAACATCGTTGACTTTTATTGTTTATTTAAACACACGTACATGTGCATCTAGATCTAAGTTTTAAGTGTATTATGGATATTTCATGAACTTCTTGCCACCATTTGAACTTCCAATTACTACCATCATGGATGGTATAACTACGTACCATGGGAAGGAAGGGTCCCAATTAAGTGGTACCCCTCCCCATCATGGTGGTACTGGTGGGATGGAGGTTGGTTTCTCTTACCATCCTCTCCTTCATTTGAATTTGATTCAAAACTGAGACAATCCTTGGGTGGACCTCCCCCCTTACCCCTTATGGACGAGTGCATTTGGGGTTGCCATTGTGGTGGAGCTTCCCTATTGCATACACAAGAGGCATAATGTTTTGACTCCCTCCTAGGTCTGCTATATGGTCCAACTTTACTAAAATTGACTTTCTCCATGGTTATTACCTCCTACTTAGTTCTTGATGGTAGGGCAATAACTTGAAGTAATGGAACTTGAAATCTTGACATTCCAAGGTACATGCTTGGTCCCATACCATACATTTGGGGTCGCCATCCTAGACTTCCAAAGGTGGAAGGTAAACCAACCCATGGAATTGGAAATGTTGGGGGGGTTACCTCCTAGGGTTTTTTTTTGGGTTTTGTTTGTTTCACCTTAGTTTCCAAACTAAGCGCCTCTATTATCCTCTTGTCCTTCTTCTTTTTTATTTATGTATAGCTCAATTCCATGTCTTTTCCAAAATCACTAATTTGATGTTTTTGGTTATGTATCCCTCTATCATTTAAAATTGAAGGATGATAGTCACACCCTATTACTTGGTGCCCTGTTTCTCCACACAAATTGCATCGTGATGCACTAGAAGAAAAATGGATATTAACAACTTGTCTAATGCAACTACACTTGTCTTATGTAACTACTTTTTAGTTGCATGGGACAAAAAAATTGCATTAAAAAAAATAGTTGAATTAAACAAGTCATTAATATCCATTTTTCTTCTAGTGATGGTGGGCCTTTGTCCATGTACTGCCCCTTTATTGTTTGGTGGTAGTAGTTGTTTCCTCTTTCAATCCACCCATTTTCCCAATGTTGAGATGGATGAAATGTTGTAAAGCTACTAGGTTTGTTATTTGTGAAGTAGGTTTGCCATTTCAAAAGCCCTACCCCTAGGTAGTTGCTTGAGTTTTTCAAGCCTTCTTATGGTTTGCCTCCTTTTGTATTTTGATTTTGGGTCTACTACTTCCACCTCAAAGCCAGTTACTACAGGGACACCCGTGGTAGTCATTGTTGTGGCAAGTTTCTTGAATTGTAGATTACAAACTAGCTTTAGGGATTTGCCTTGTAACCTTCCACATCTACCTGCTTGGGTGTCTATTGTCTCCCCATTAATGTTTTCATCCTGAAATCTTAGTGTTTTGGTTTGTTTTTATGTTGTTATTGTGTGTGCCACTTACCCTTGAAAGTGGCTAGGTAATAGATCTTCCATAAAGTAGAATTTAATTGGTCTTCCCCCTCTTGTTATTCAGTTTTGTTTTTCCCACTTGTGAAACATTCTCCTTTTTGTTGGAACGTCCCACCCCTAAATCCATTCTCTTGCCACCATGAATGATATTAATAGGTGGTGTTTACCTTTTAATCTTATAGGGGTCTTCCCACATTGCCATTGAAAGTGGAAATGCCTATGATTACTGTCCTGGGTGGCACCGTCTCCTCTATTGTCCTTTCCAAGTAGCCTACACTTAATATTCCCAACTTCTTTTCCAAAATTTGTTCCATGTTCTTTTTATATGGATTATAATTATTATGTGACTCATAGTAAACAATCAATTTATATATTTTTGAAAATAAAATAGAGATATTCCCTTATTGGTTAGATGAAAATAACTATTTTCCTTATTATTTAACTTTTGTGGCGAGGCTAAAGTATGACGAGTCAATATTTTATCTTACAGGGTCAAGTTGGGCATTGAGTTCTAGGTCTTTTGTGGTCTTTCATAAATAATATTACCTTCCACTCCATTACTTTAATTCCAATTTTCTTGTAGATACCTTCTTTTCAACCAAAATTTCAATTTTTCCATAGATTAGGGAGGTTATAAGCTAGGGTGCCTCATTTTCAACAAATGCTCCATCCCCTAAAAATCCCTATAGTAGTGTTGAAATGGTAGTCTATATTGATATCGTTAATTTAATGGGGAATTAAATGGTGGTTAATGAACTAAAAAGTCCATATGAAGAATAACCATTGTAAACAATTTTTTAATGTACATGTTAGAAAATAAAAATTGGAATCCAGTCAAAAATGATTATGATATGGACTTATGGCTCATTTTAAGCTAATCAAACGTGTCACAACTTTAACATTGGGCTTACGACCAAGCAAATGCATGGAAAGGTGCAAGCCAAGAGTGCAACCTAACAATTACATTTGCATTCTTAGGTTGCGAAGGGGTGCGTGAGGGAATGAGCTCACACATTCCTAAGAAGATTTCTACTTTGGGAATTGGAATCCCAATGGATGATTTTTTAGAGAGTGATTTCAAAGGTCAAAACTCATTGAATTGAAGATTTCATTATACCATTAAAAAGATCTTGAGATGTAGATGTTTTAAATGAACTTTCATGGTCCATTTGAGTATTTAAAACATAAATTATGGTTGAGAGAAGGGTCAAGAATCAAAGTGTCAATTTAATTATTGACCATTAAAAGTCAAGAATCGCCTTGATTTATTTGCGTGCGGGTGATGTGCCACACATTGTTGGAAAGTTCTTAGCGAGGGCTACAACTTTGATTTAAACCTCACCTCAATTGGAAGTTTGCAAAAAAATGTTATGGGCTTGTAAAGTGGTGGGAGTCCCAAGAATACTATAAGAGGGAAGGTGGTGGCTTCCCCCAAGTTCAAGCCATGGTGAGTCTTGTAAGTTAGTGTTTGCTTATGGCTCGTTCATGCATCAAAAGTGCTCCAACTATGCATTAACCAACTTGTTGTTTGATTTGTGCAAGTTCATATGAATAATTGACTTGCTTGTCACTTGTCCTAGTCCCCATCTTGGAGCTTTAGCACACCCTTTTTACCCTCGAAATTTTGCAAACTAGGGAGCGTAACCCCAATTCCTTCTTTTGTTGTTTTCACTTTTGAACTCACATTTGAGTCCTTCAAGGAGTGTGAAGGTGCGTAAAAAAGTCCATAAATTTTTCTTGGCTAAAAGTTTTCTAACAATTGTTTTGCACATTTGTTTTTTTTGTTTTAACATATCATATATTGAATCCTTATAAGATATCCCAAATGAAATTCATACACAAAAATGCATGTATACAAAGGCACAAACAACAAGCTAGTTCGTATTTTTTAATTTCAAAAGTTCATTATTATATATTTGGTGTATATATGTTGTAATTTTTTAAATACATGTTTTTTTCTTCAAGTTAACAATCAAAATATAGCTATTAATTTGGAAAATTATTGTTTTTATGGCATGTTAATAACATGTAAATGCATGCTAGTCTACAAAAAAATGCATTAGGATGCAAAAAATGAGCCACCTTAACTTGCAACCACCCACTATCCTTTCTTTAAGATTGTGACATTGCTTTTAATCAATAGGGATAGTAAGGTCTATGTTTACTTTCCAAAATCGAATACTAAATTGTTAACATTCTCCCAACCATTCAAAATTGATAACTTGTCATTTGCCCCAAATTGAAAATCATTCAGAACTAGTTTTTCCCTTCCAAAAATATCCCAAATACAATCCACGGGATGGTTACCAAATGTTACGGGTTAAATTGTGGCCCTTGATCCTTACCGTCCTTTAGGAGACAAAATCGAAAGAACAAAGTCGACGCCTTATTATTCAATAAAAAGAAACTACCTTCATTAACTTACATTATTATAATTACTCAAATAGTAAGTTAAAAGTCATACAAAAAAAAAAGGAAAAAGCTAAAGTTTGTTGTTTAAGAACAAACCTATCATCATGTATGTAGGCTAATCTAAGGGGGGTGGGGGAAGAAAATAGAAAAGGGCAACATGGGGAATGATCATAACCTAAAAGCAGCTACTTTGCAAGGTTTTGTAATACCTTCAACACGCTTGGGTGTTGCCATAGTGGAGTGTGTAAACCTCCTATAGCTATTGTCCCACCTCAACTACATCTATAAGCCTTTTAGGGATTTTGCCTACCACTTGCAACACCTTGAAGTGCCTCCTCACCACTCTCTATCATCTACAACATACTACATCCACTCATGGCCATTGCTTGTTGCCTATAACAGTACATTTTAATTTGTAAGTAGTTACTTGCTAGTGTTTTTCCCCTTTTTATTACCACTAATACTACCTCCTACCTTCTTATAGTAGTTAATAATTTACCATTTAAAAAATTACCAAGTGGTATGTTTTATTATTCTCTGTTATAAATGAAATGTAAAAATACCATGTCAAAGAACAACACATTTTATATGATATTCAATTATTTTATTGTCGCAACCCTAACTTTGGGCCGCAACCAAGGCAAGGGCTTGTAAAGGTGCAAGCCAAAAGTGAAGCCTGAGAGTCACATTTCATGCTTTCAGGAATATGGGAGAGTGTGAGGGAATGAACCTCCACACTCCCAAGTGAACTCCCATTTTGGGAATTGGAGTCCCAATGGACTCATGAATCTTTAGAGAGTAATTGTAGGGGTTAAAACCCATTGGATTGAAGAGTTCCTTATATTGGTGAAAAGATTTTGGAATGTAGATGTTTAAAATGGACTTGCATGGCCCATTTGGGTACTTAAAACACAAGTTATGGGCAAAAGAAGGGTCGAGAGTCAAATTGCCAATTTGACTCTTGACCACTAAAAGTCAGGAATCGCCTTGATTTCTTTACGTGCAAGTGGTGTGTCACATACCATTGGAAAGCTGTCTACCAAGGCTACAACTTTGCTAATAAAATAAACGCACACCAAAACACATCAAGTTCTTAAACCATTTTCCATTAAAAACACACATAAATACAAGTATATTTTTTCATTACTTTCTCCTCCCTAGTAGTATAATACATTTTTTTCCAAAAAAATCCTTCATTTGAACCCCAATTACAAAAGTATCAAATGTCCTAGAAGTTTTTCAACACCTCTTCTAATCCTCTTTCACAAATCATAGAAGGTCCACATTGACCCCAAGAAAATAAAACCTTTATTTTAATCTCTTCTTAAAAATCTCCCAAATGATTGAGTAGATTACCCTCAACCACTCGTTAACATGAACTATTTATCCCATTAGCTTCACTCTTTGGATAAAGGATGGTAAATTTACCACTAGTAATATTAATTACTCAGAGGCCTATAATACTAACTAATCTAGAGATTTTTACTTGTCAACACCATCCTTTTGTAAGATCATACATGTATGAAAATATGACGATTATTTGGTAGTTTGAGAATTTGTTTTTTAATTTTATAGAAAGTAAAACAAATTAATGTAAAATCCATAAAAAAAAACTTGTGCAAAAGTTTACCCTTTCATTTTGTGAGTGCAAGGTCTATAAAAATACCCTTTAATTTATTTTAATAAAATGTTGTACTTATCGGTTGGGGGGGGGGGGGGAAAAACAATAAAAAAAAAAATAGAAAATATGTGTAAAAATATAGGTGCAATATATTGGTTGTTGGGTAAAAATTATAAGTTAATTAGTTAAAAATAGAGTACACTTTATTCAAATAATCAATTTGATTATAAGATAAAGTATGTAATAATCTGAAATAATGGATTATAATTAATATAATGTGATTTTAATATGTATATATTATAAAGTTAAATAATAATAGGGTGATAAAAAATAGCTCGGATAATTATCTAATACTCCCTTTAAATATGATCATTTGATGCACATAGATCCCAAGCATTACATTAAGTGCCCCCTTGGGTGTACTTACCATTGATAACCAATAGAATTTATTTTAATTATTACAAAAAATGAATTCAACACAAGTTTTTTTCTTAGTTTTTAAAAATATAAACTCATTAGCAAATATCCCACAAAATATATAACATTAATTAGTGACACATTTGTACACACCATCAATTTTTTGAACATTGTTTTGTATTTCAATTCACTTACTTAATGCTTAGTCAAAATTTGGTAATTTTTTTCAAAAAAAGAAATAAATGATAATATATTCCCATTGATATTTTTTTCATTATGATGGGAAATTTTGTATGAAAAATTAAACCCAAGTTCAACAAGTTCAATTTGAATATTTCAAAATTTTGATAATCAAGTATATCTAACTATGCAAAGTTGAACAATTTTTTTGGATTATACGTGAGGAATCCAATGGTTTGGTCTTTGTTTTCTCCCCCTATTTAAAAACTTTGGATTCAATTCTTGAGAAAATTGCAAGTGTCACATATATATACATATATTTTTGACTTACCCTTTTGAGAATTATTTAATGCCAAACATGAATGACATCTACATTATTAGCTTCACAAAATATATACAAATACAAACTTATGATACACCCTTGATAGGCTGATGTAGGATTTGGAATGTTTAATAAAGTCATGTAATGGAAACAAAATATTCTCAAAACCATATACAAAAAAAATCTCAAAGAAATGTAGAATTTTTCATGGCACATTCAATGTTGGGTTTCTATAAAGAATTGTAATCAAACCATGCTAGCACATTCTTAGCTACGAGAACTTCCTTCAACCTTCAATGTTGGTTTAGTGAACCTTGATAGAAACACCCGATTTCATCTTTTCTTTTCCACCTTTATGCCACGTTGTATAGTGCATTTTTAACATGGAGGATGGAGCACACAAGCTTCCAAAATTGGAACCCGTCTAAAAAAGAAGTCAATGTTAATCATTTTCACAACTATATGAATCAAATAAAAAATGATGGAAGTTCAAAATACTTGGCAAATGAGTTTTTGCAAGTCACAAAACTATGGAAAAACTTGTTGAAGTTACCTAAGGAAGTGTGCTAAAGTTGCAAAAAATTTGCATCTTAATCTTGCATAATATGGAACAAATTTAATGATATTATGTTTCAAAGACATTTGATAGGTGAAGAATCATTTGGATGCATCTGTGGATGTCATGGGAAATTGATGAATAAAATGGTACAAGAAAAATCTATGTATAACATTTAGATTCTACTAATAACTAATATTAATAACCTATCACTAACAAAATAAACAATAATGTAATGAGTGAAGTAATTCAAGTAACTAGAAAAAGGCATTGGGATGGATGTCACATCATGTGGTTGTCAAATGGATGAAAAAAAATTCAGTTCTGGAACTTGTTCTATCAAAAGGTTAGAGTAGAGCCCTTTTAAAAGATGAATATCTGAAAGAATGATGAAAGTTTATAGTAGAACTTTTAAACTTCAAGAATGGCCATTCAAGTCGGAGTAGAGTCCTTAAGGTTGGAGTGGGGCCCTCTTTGAAAAATAGTGCTTCTATGTTTTGTACCTACATGTTTTTATAAATAAGAACTTTGGATTTAGGTTAAGAATTTAGGGTGCATGAGAGGTAACCTCTTATAATATACCAATAGGGGTCCTTGGGGGGTGTAAATATGTACCCAAGCTAATAAAATGACATTTAATAATAAAAAGATGAAATTAGAAAGATGAAAGGAGAAAAATAATTAATAATAATAATAATAAGACAAGAAGTAAGAGAAGGATACAAATAAAGTTAGGGACATGGATGTTCATTTGGCAGACTCCAAAATTGAAATGTGAGAAAGTGAGGTGTTCATTGGCAAACACCTTAGACATGGGAAGGGATGCCCAAGAAGGGGTTGTGAGTTGACCAACACCTAAACCCGGTTGATCATTGATGAACACCCAAGGAGAGTGGGAGGGGGGGGGGAATGTTTGATGAACACCTCAAGGTAAGGAAGGGAGAAATAAGGAAAGAAAGGGGGAGATAGAGGGTTGTCAAAGGAAATGAAAGGGAAGGGGGAATTATAGTTAATGAATGTTCAACTGAAAATAGTTGTGTTTATTAAGGAACAATTGAAGATAGTGGTGTTCATGGGGGGGGGGGACAACCAAAGATAAATAAATTAGTTAATATTAATAATAGTTCTAGATATAGATTTTAATATTTCGCATTAACACATAAGTGAACATCTAAGTCTTTTTTTGTTATGTATGTTCTCAACTTGGCAAAATGTTTATCGTATAATGAAACAAACCATGAAATTTTTGTGATTTTCTTATACAGTACTTGCCATGTAAAAAAATAAAAATAGCCACATCTAGACCTAGGTTTTTTCGAGGTTGCCACTTGAATCAAGAATTTTGAAAAATGATGTTTAGTGATGACGATTCACATTGTTGTGCCTTCTTGATTTTATTGTTAACTAAAAACCCAGATCATGTAAACAGTCTTTTTTTTTTTTGACAAATGAACACAACTTGGAGAAAATTATTTTAGAAATGATAATAAAAAGAGAAATATTTGTGATTTTATCGAACTTCATTTGTCTTTTCTTGAAATGGAAATACTTGAAAGTGCCACATTTAGACCTAGCGTTTTTCACTTTGCACACATTCTTTAGCATCATTCAAGATTTTCAATGGAAAATTTGAATATATGTAGGCAGAGCTAATGTGATTTTTTTACTGATTGATATATCTGAGTGATATTTGAGTGCAAGGTTTGGAAATGAGAGAACAACTGAGTAGATATTCCCAGTTTTTGGTAGGAATGTTTTGGTTTCAAAAATTTTGTGTGCATTGAAAACATTTGCACCATCAATGTTGCGATTATTATTAGATATTGATCAATGAAAATGAACAATTGTCGTTTTGCTTTTGCCACATCATTTGCCACATAGATGCCATGTCATCTACCACTTACATGCCATGTCACCTACCACATAAACCAGGTTGCCTACCACGTAGGTATATGCCATGTCACTTGTCACACATGTGCCATGCCATTTGCCATGTCATTCGCCATGTCATTGCTTAGTTGGAAAAGGTATCATACATGTTGGTTCATGCAATAAATGTGCCCAAAATCCCTAAACCCAAACCTCAATTTTGCACCCCAAAATCTTCGCACCCAATTTCTGCACTTGTGTACCCGTACCCTTGTACCCCATTTTCCACACTCCAAATAGCTGGCCCCTTCCAAAAAATGCATGCACCTCAATATTGCAGCCTCCAGATAAATCCACAAAAAAGCAGTCTCATGCTTCAGAGTCTCAATGTTTGTATATCCAAGCATTATGGCCAGCATCATCAACCCACATTTACTTGGAGCTGACAGATCAAACACTGTATAGCAGAAATTCACCTCAAAATAAACCACACAAACCAAACAAATTTAGGGTTATGGCTTGCAAACAATTTAAAGGCATCAACCTAGAACAACCGTACTTTTTCCATAAATTGCAAGTTCAAAAGTATAGCAGAAATTGGACAACCTTTTGGCTCCTTGGAGATGATATTCAATGTTTGCAAAACAAAAAACCAAACAAGAAGCTAACAAAGATCATGTTCCAAACTTTACACCTCTTCAAGTTGCAAGCCAGAGGCATGTACTGAAATGACAGGAGTGCAAATATACAACAAGGAGAAGATCAACTGCTTCACAAATTCAAAGTTGAATTGTGTTCCATGGCCAAATCATCATAATGTCACTTGGCAATACAGCTGAACAATTTTCCTTCCACAAGATACCCTGGTAGAACACACAACTTGCAACACTTGCAAGTGCATAATAAAACAATACGCAGCTTTGATGGTTGCATCAACAGTGTGGACAGAGAAGAAGAAGGAACAACATATTTAGCAAATGTTTTCAAACAGTCATGGAATGGCACTACTTTTAACAGAATGGGACAAACAGATCATGGATGCTTGTGATATTCACAAAACAATACACAAGAATGAGACAATCTTTGTGTCATTTCTATGGTGTACAGTTAGGAACCAAATATGTATAATAACTATTCATGACCAGCAATCATATAAAGAATAATATCCTTCTAAAGAGAATGAACTCAGTTAGAGTTCAGGGGGTTATCAGAAAGAGCATTCTTACAGTGGAGAAAGTGAGGGTACTGGTGGATGCAAATTGTTGCATGATAGAGGCTTTGTACAACTCCCATTGTGAGGCCACCGAATCAGCAAACTCATCCCTTGTCTTTTTTGTCGAATGTCAGTAGAGATGGGGAATGTCAATTTTCCTGATCATTCAGGTGTCTCAACAAGCTTTTAAGTGATTTCTCTCTAGCTGCTGCAAACAGCAGCACATGTTAGGAAGATGTGAAGCACTAAGAAGAGATGCAAAAGGACTTCATCGAAAGAAATGCGAAAGCATTTGATCAAAAGCACAAATTTTAGTGCATCCTTGACTTTGGAATTGTGAGGATGAGATGATGACTAAAGGAACCTAAAGCCGTCCTACCTCAACCAGCTCCTATGGAACATCGTCACTGGAATCAAAGCTTTTGGATTATTTTGGGGGTTTTCATTTTACCTTGTCTATGTATGTGGATTACAGAGCAATGTTTTTTGGGGTCAGTTTTGTGATGCAGCCAAAGTGGGGATCATCCATAGGAAGATTTAGCCAAAATTGGCTAGAAACTATATGTGAAAGTACAAATTTTAGATGTCTCTTATATTTTGGACCACCAACTTGAACCATGTATAGGAATACGGCAAATTTTCTTAAATTTTGGTCAAATTATAGCTATTGAAAATCTTTTTATTAACTTGTTTGGTTTTAGCACTTTTAATTTGTAATTTCTCTTTTGAACTATGTATAGCCAGCAAAAAAGCATGATAAAAAGTTGGATTACAAACTAGGGTACTCATTACCCACAAGTTTCAACAAGGTTCCACTGAGACAAAATTCCGAATGCTACCATATTCAGTAAGCACAGATGTGGCATCAAGGCACCTGCAAAACCAAGTCATCCCACGTACAACACAGATCCCACAGAATCTGCTACCATTCTCAATCTGAACTTCCTAAAACATCTACCCAAAGCATGTAGACATCAGGAAAAGCAAGCTTTCAAAGGGGAGAACTAGAATGGAAGGAAGGAGTAGACCCAATTCGCAGTAAAGGAGCCAAAGCTTGCCCCCTGTACATTTTCAAATTAAAATGTCAACACATGTATTCAAATTGCAACAGATAACACTACAAAATCTGGGCCTCCAGCAGAACCCCACAAAAACCTAGGGTTTCTGGTAACTCAGGAGACCAGTACCCATGACAAAAAAAGAGGGAAATCTGGAAAGTTTTCACCCAAGTTGAAGGACATCATCAAAAGAAGTATTCCAAAAAATTGTGCAGAAGCAAACTATCTTCATAAATACTGAGAATTTCTCCATACTTATAATTTGCTGCACAGAGGGAAAAGAACAGATCTCTGAGACTGCAGAGTATCACCTTGCCAAGTGTTTACAACCTGGAGTGTCACCAAGTATTCGACATTATGTTCATCATGACTGGTAGTGACTAGGTGCCATAGCTTCTTCACCCACCAACTTCATCCGCTCCCCACAGTGGGTATAGATAAATCCATAACAATCTGCTCAAAGTTGCAGGTTCATAAAAACACATGTGTTTCTGTCACATTTTCAGAAATAACAGGCAGAGTTGGTGATGATGTTGGGTACCATTCAAGAGAGATAGCTAATAACAAGGTATTAGGTAGTATCATCTGCCATAGCCACAACAAGCTTGTGAGTGTGAGCTGCATTGAATTTAGATTGCCCTCTGTACAAAGCTGAAATTCAAGTGGAAAAAGAACCAGATTAGAAAGACCTCACCACTTTCTACATCATAGTCCATAACTCTGTATCTTGTTACACTTTTAAAATCTCAATTTAGGATGAGAAAACAGAAGGAAGATAATATTCCTTCTAACCCACACCCCTTGGATCTGTCTGCCTGCAGGTGAGCATTTCATATCCTCCTGTGCCTGTGCACGCTTTCCAGTTTTCACAGTGAAATGCAACCATCTGCCATCTGAGGTATGGCAGTGAAATCCAGGTATTGGATCAAAGGATGATCCATGAGGTTGGCAGCTGGGATCAGAGATGAGTTGATGATCCTATTACCTTTTATCCGTGGTCATGCCCACAGCCACATTGCTGACCAACTTGCCACTCTCATCCAATGTCATAGGATTCTCCACTGCAACTTTCTGTGGCTCAGACTGCATGAGTGCTACAGAGACGGGAGGTGGCAGAGGCTGTGGTGGTGCTAAAGGCCTCTGCTGCTGCTGTGGCAGCAATGGCATCTGCATACTGGGAATGGCAATGGAAGTCACATACTGGCAAAGAGCACACTTGACTGACTGAGCCCCGTATGCATACATAAGTGTCATACCACAACCGCCACAATTGATGTGTGCCGCAGGAGGTGTGTCAATGGCGAGAGTTACTGTGTGACAACATGAGCATTGGACACTCGTAGCACCCCGCATATACATCAACAAAGTCCGACATCCCCCACAGACCAACTGCGCCATCTCTGTGCCATGAGGAGGCACAGAAGTGACGGTGCTGCACAAAGCACATCGCACATTACTCGCTCCCTGTGGATACACCAAAAGGGTCCGACAACCACCACATATAAGCTGTCCCTGCTGCGTTCCTTGCATCGGTTGGTAAGGCATCACGACCACCACAACCACAGCCGTCTGCTCTCTCTCTCTCTCTCTCTCGCTCTTGGCTGTCCCTGTTCACCCTCCAGAAAATCCACAAGCTCTTCTCCTTTCCTCTAATCCTAACCCCTCCACCTGAACCCTAAGAGTTGAAACCCTTGAAACCCTTTTCCAATTCTACAACAACACAAAACTCGTCCTCCTCCCGCCTCTACCGCTGCCTCTCTGCCTTGTTCCTGCACTCAAGACATCTACAATGCCAACAACGTGCTCAAACACGCCTTCTCAAACGTACCTTCCACAACTCTGCCGCGACAAATTACCTGAGAGCGCGATCCAAATTTGTCTGCAAACTCGACCGTTGCCACGTCGCGGACAATTCTCGCTCGCTGTGTTCACTTTGCTCGCACTAGTGTGTAATGCGTACCTAGTATGCCTTTGTGTGTGATGCTCCAGCCTCGCACTCTGTAACCATTTTGCTGCCCCAAACCGGTATGTTTTGACTTTTCTTCATCCAATTTTAATGTGGAGGTCACATACTGAGCACCGCTGGGAATGATCGAAGTAGCAGGCTCCAGGGTTGTAAGTTAAAATTTTTGGGAGGTAGGTGGGTTGGCAATCATCCATAAGAGGACTTACCAAAAATTTGGAACATTGCACATTGTATCTACTTACCTATCTAGTGTGACTAGTGTGTTGTGCTCCAACCTTGCTGCACTCTGTAAGTAGTTATAGGTTCCAGGGCTTTTTCTTCTTTTTCCAATTTTGTGAGGTCGGTCAGTTGGCAATCGTCCACAAGAAGACTTAGTGAAATTTGGCTACAAGTCAGAGAGAATGTTGCACAATGTACCTACCTAGTATGGCTTATGGCTTGTGCTTCTACCTTGCGCTCTCTGAGTAGTAGGCTCCGGGGCCTTTTTCTTTTTTCAATTTTGTGAGGTTGGTGAGTTGGTGATCGTCCACTAGAGGACTTAGCCAAATTTGGCTACAGGTCAGAGAGGACATTTAAAAAATTGGATTCCTGCTCTATATTGGCTCCAAATTTTGGCTATATGTCAGAGACAACATCAGAAGAAATTTAGGGTTCCTGCTATATAGTCTCAACAAGCTGGAACTCATTGTCTAAATAGGTTTGGCGATTCCAGCTTCTTTTTTTCCCTTGCAATATGGCCATTTCCCCCAAAGACCCCCACCCCACCTCCCCCCAACTGGATAGCAGCCAGTGTTTTTTTTTCTGAAATTTGTGAGGTAGGTTGATTGGCTACAAATTGTCAATGCTTGTATGCCCATGTGGCTATTTTTTTTTGGGGTAGGTGGATCCAGTTGGCTACAAAGAAAATATTTTTCTTTAGATGTAGCTATCATAATTTGTGTATGTTCATAACTTGTTAGCAACAAATTGCAAAGTCTTGTATGTTCAAGTGGCTAAATATTATTTCAATATTTCGATTTTACTGATTATTGAATTTTTAGCATTGTAGCATTGTGGTGACAAATGCTTCAATATGGCAAGTTTTATTGGCTATTGCATGTGAAGAGTTGTTGATCTATACTTTCTTTGTCCTTCCTATATTTTTCAAAAGACAACAGACAAAGGCTCAATTTGACATAACATCTTTGCAAACAAGCTACCTAACAAGATAGCTCCTCATTTTGAATCCAATGGAACATGTAGTGAAACTCTCATCTACTCTTGGTAGGATAATTAAACTTATTTTTAGAAAGTGCAAATGATGACCTTCTATTAAAACTAGAGTGTCAATCCCTCCCCCCGCCCCCAAAAAGAAAAGACTACTATTCCAAACCCTTTGAAAGAAGGTAATCTAGTGGCCCTCCTTTGTATTCAATCTCCAGATCTTGAACAAAAAGGTTATTAAGTGATATCCCAAACATTTGATATGTAAGCAGCTTGGGCTGGTGCCAACATGTCTCCAAAATCAATATTGTTTTTTTGCTATGTAGCAGCTGACAACAAAACTAACAACAGTGGTAGTTGTAGTCTGATGTTTGTAGTACTGCCCAAGTGTCCACACCCACCAATTGTCTTCCTACCACCTACAGAAATACACATTGTTTATCCAACCAACATTTGACAATTGAATTTATAAAAACAATAGATGGTAAGAACCCATTGAGAGAGAGCTATCCAAGATCCCCAATACATATAGTTTCTGATGCCAAACACTCCACCTCCAAACAAGCATAACAAAAGCAAGGTAAGATGGAAAAACACATTATATGTCAACTCCTTGAAAATTGTCTAACATCTGCTAATGGGCATGATGTCGCAGACTTGAAGTCAATGGAAGGATTTGAGCCTTGCCAACCCATTTGCTTCCATTGCTCTGACATAATCCTAAGTAAAGTGCGGCCTAGAAATGCAGAGCGCCAAAGGGCTCTTGGAGCATCCTACAATGAATACCTAGTAGTTAGGAAACTACACATACAAAACCTTAAGCTTTCTCTAACTTTCAAAAAGCAACCCTAGTGCTCTACATGAAACCCATCAAATAGCATGCTTAAACATGGTTGCAAACTTTCTAGTTTTTCCACCTGCCAGCACATTTGTGATTTGTCAGATTTGTTGTAGCTAGCATGATGTTCAATAATCACAAACATTCATTGACAATGGATGTTAACAACCTATGTAATTTCTTCCTCAACTCAAAATCTGGGAAATCTCGGGAACATAACTTGAATCGGAAACAAATAAATATTTTTGGCTATTATTGAAGGAGTAATTGAAAGAAAGTGCTCCCCACCCATGCATCTCCACCCACCACTGCATTTTGCTGTACATATTACAAGATTGATACTAGCTTTAGGATGTAGCCAAACAATCATAGAGTTTCCAATAATGAAGATGGCTGGAATCTAGAAGTTTTAAAATACATAGCACATACTTGAAGACACAACACAAGGAGCTTGCATAAAGCAAAATTTCCGATAGTTGGGATTAAGAAAGTTTTGGGGAGCTTACTAAACCAGTGAGCCCACAATGTAATGAACTATGAAAAGTTTTCTGTCTAGGCGTGTTGTTCCTCTACATGTAATCCCCCCCCCCCCCCCCCCCCACCTTGTAGTTGTCTTGTTAAGTAGAAATGATAATTTTTCAAACCCCTACATTTTTACTATACCCCAAATCAATACTAAAATGCCATTTCTATAAATTAAAAACAAAAGAAGAGCAACCTAATTTCTACTTCTGAATTATGCCTATAGAATCATTCATAGTTCCCTTTTTCAGTCTATAAAATGTACAAGTTTATAATCAATCATTACAACTTGCTACTAAGATATGAAGCAAATAAAATAGATTTGACATGATTAGACTCAAAAGTAAAAGGCCTTACATTGACACTAAATACTAGAATACATTGATAGTTTGACAATAAATAGTAAATAGTTAGAATATATGACAAAAAGTTTCATTGACAAGAAAACTTAAAAGGCCAATCATGTCTCCACACACACTTGGGCAAAAAACTAAATATTCAAAGTAATGCGGGGAACAAAAACAAAGTAGAGAAAGGGAATTATTGAAAGCCAAAAAATGAATACAACATACATTAAACATTAAATAACTTGATGGGGATTTGAACCCCAACCTTGGAAGGGTGCTGCTCTAATAGTTCAAGCCCCACTTGCACCCAAAACCTAGTTAGAAACAAAATTAAAAGACAAGAGCAAACTTGAATGAATTTAGGGTATAATTGAACATTTGAGGTTGTAAGTTGTAACCATGTCACCACCATTGACAACCAAAACATATGTGAAATGTGACTAACATAGAAGTTGACCACCATAGAGAAAAAACATGCAGTTAAAGGTGTGTGTTTTCATTGATTATTGTCATAGGTTGAACAAAAACTAAAATATAGAACTAGTTTTCAACCAATGCAATTGATCTTCAACAAGCATTAATAAACCAACAACTTACAAAACCAATAATGTAATGCCACATGAAAACTATGCATCACCCATATTGTAATTGGCATTCATTCTAGTCATGAATATTTGAGTAAAAAGGAAAGCTTTTTAAATCATAGAATTTTTACACACATTCGAACAACAAAGGTCCAGATGTGTAGTAAAGTGATTTGGAACTTTGTTTTGATGAAGGCTAGGTTGGAAAAAGTGCACTCGTCTTTCACATTGCCCAACACCAACACCATACATAACTTGGTTAACCTTTTAAAAATATGGTGGTTTAGAATCATACTAGACCCAAGTCTTTCCCATAAATGTGTAATTGGATTATAGTCATGCAGAGGTAGCATGACAGATTGGGCATGGTTTTACATTGTCAATTTGAAAAAAAATGATTGTTCATCACAAATAGGTTTAGCAATGGCCCACTAATTGTGGCAATCCCCCATGCCTCGGGGTGACCAAAATGAGCTTAAATAATAGCTAAGTGACCTAAGCATGTTGTTTCAACCTCAAGAACAAGCCAATACTATGAGTAGATCACTTTCATGGCATAGTAGTAAGTCTTGTGCTAAAAACCTTTTTTTTAGGTTAGAAATGAGATTTGTAATAGCTTTAGAACAATACTACTTCATAATTCCACATAATCAGCTTAAACTTGTTTGGTTATGAGGCTCAGTACCTTTTTATTAATTAGATCATGGGTATGCAACATATAGAGTTTGCCTTTCAAAAAAAAGGTGGCACATTCAATGCCTATGGTAGGCTCTTTCCACCATGTCAAGTACAAGTATTCATGGATGTGCTCACATAGATCTTGGAAACAACTAAAGTGCTATGAAGGAAACCTTTTTCCAATTTCATAGTACATTGTGAAAAGATTTGTTTCACAAAGTTTTTAAGTAAAGATAAAGTCACAAATGAAGGTTTATTGGCTTTGGGCAAATGTTGACAAACCTTGCACCAACTCCAACAAAGGAATGATGTAAGAAAGACCCAGCAACGTTTCAAGATCACATAGGAGTTCATAATTGATTTTTCCAATGGAAATTGTTACATTATCTTCAACCATTTTTATAACCAAATTTTTGTATTCACTAAGGACTCTCTTGGCAGGCGATAACATTGAGATCTAGCATGTTTTGACATTTTTTGAAAATTTTATTGCCTTTGCATTCAAGGAGTTCGGCCAACTTACTTGCTTCAAGATGGTGCTTAGGAATGTGGCAAAGTAATTGTGCATAGATGCAAGCAAATTTTTGATTTTTCCCACCAAACTCAATTTGTTCAAAGTTTGGACAACCAGGTTTGTGCAGTGTGCCATACAATGCACACCACTCACAAATGGAACATGGTTTTACATTAGCTTTGTGGTGACACCATATTTGAAGCCCTAAAGATTTGTCACTCCATCTACTCCAAAGCAAACCAACTTGTTTGCCACATTTGTTTCAATCATGCCTCCAAATTCAACAAGGCTCCACATAATAAGCTTGGTCTAATTAGTAAAAGTTGCACCATCCAAAACCCTCTATAGGTTAAGCAAAATTGAGACCCACTTCCTCCCATCAATCACATATAGATGAATTGAAAGCCAACTTTGGTTGTCAATAATGGTGACTTCATCACAATTCACTAAAATGAATAGTGTTTTCTAGACAACAACCTTTATGGCTTGCAACACTAGGCTATGCATTGTTTTAGCCATGGTCCAATCCATGGTATTTGACCAATGTTTCTAAGGACAATGTTCCATTTTTAGGAATTGGAAAAACTTCTTGAAATTTTCAAAATTTGTCATCATGCGCCTTTGCTAGAACAAATGGAAGATTACACAAATTATAGGTTTTTTTTTCTTCTTTTATGCTTTGTCACCATTTATAACTTGCACTACAACTATAGCACATTTTTTGGAGACATGCAACTTCTCATTTTTCACGTGAGCATTACAAGGATGAAGAAAAGATTGCCTTAAAATAACTCTTAGTTTAGCCTTGTTACATTTCCTCACTCCAGAATGTTTGATGAAAATCTAATTTTAGAACTAGAAGTTTCTCCCTCCCCTTGATGTCAGAGAAATTTTTGCATCTAACCAATTTCATTTTTCTGTTTGGTTCACATTTTGGTTTAGACCAAGGCAACCTAGTTGCCCATCAATCGTGAAAAACTTTGTTTATTTCCCATTTAGATATCTTTGGCCTCTTTTTCTTTGGTTCATTATTTCTAGGGTAACATATGATCTATAGATTTAAATGTGGGTGTTGATTCAAAAACCAACAAACTTTTACCCTTCATTACAACAAGAGATGTAAGTGACAATGAAGAGGGAGCTAAACTAGTAAAAATGTTAAGTGACTCACTGGGTGTGTGGTTTGTTGCAAAATATGGTATTATAGAGGTTGAGAAAAAAAATGAAACTTGAAGTTCTATGGAGTTTCAAAGGCAACATTTTCACAACAACGATTGTACATTTGATAGGGAAAAAAATTAGTGACCTTGGATGTGTTGCAAAGTTTTCACAACAAACCTTTTAGCAAGAAACCAAAAGAAAGGTCAATTAACACTTGAGTAGAAGACAAACTCAACGAAACATTTCTATCAAGCCAAGCTTGAACCCTAAACCTTACAGCTTCTGGGATTCTAATGACCTTCAAACCTTGCACAACTACAAAAAACAAAAAAAAAATTGAATATTGAATGGGTTTTTTAGTTGAGAACTTGTGTACCTTTTGCATTCAATTTGGTCCTCCTAAATCCCTTGGGCCCTTAGGAGCAGTGTGTTTGCATCATTCCTAAACTCCCCCTTCAAAAGATTTGTGCTTTCAACTAGCCTAACATATTAGATCCAATCCTAATGAAAGAACACCCAAATCAAATCAAATGATTCAAAACAAAGATATGTATTTTAATTTTCTTGAAATGAATTTCACACATTAGTATAATGTTTTATGATTTCATGTTTCTTCCTTTAGCATTAGGAGCATATCAATTATGTGTGAAGTTCATTCGAATCAAAATGGTGCATTCCACATTAGCTTGAAGTTGCTCCCATAACTCAATTATTTTTTTCTTAGTACAAGCATTGGCTTTCTGATCATTTTGTCGTAATTGAACCAAGGGGTTAGCTAAGACCTTTGCTTTCATGGATGCATGGTCTTTGTGCTTTGGCCCCTCATGTAAGTAGACGAATGACTAGACTTACCTTGTTCAATGGCAAGATGATGAATTCCATTGAAATGCTTCTAGAACAAACATTTTGCCATGTAAGAGCCATCAAATGCACCCACCTTGCATGTGAATATCTTCCCAACCTTGGCCCATTCAATGGCTACCCCTCATGGCCCATTGTTCCTAAACTAGCATGCAAAAGAAAACCAGATTCATATATAAAAGATATATAATGTAGGTATTACAGCTAATGATGTTGGTTTTAAATAGAAAATGCAAGTATTGCAAGGTATTCCAAATTATGAATGCATTGATTAATTAGACATAAGCTTTTCACAATTGGGGTATTGCAACAAAGAATTTGACAAGAAAAAACCCTCATCACTCAATGTGAGAGATGAATGGGCTAATGTTTTGTAAGTACAGAAAAATTCAAACCTTTAGGAGGCACATAGACCATAAGTGTATGATGATGTTCTTTTTATCAATCCATAATTTGATTGTAATGGAGGAAGTTTTTCACTTCCATCAACAAACTGAGCCTCTTCAGCTTCAATAACTATTAACCTCTACTGCAACATTTGGGCTTCCACCAACTGGTTGAACCTCTTCACTTCCACCTACAACCTAAGTTTTCATTTCCATTTCTGCAAGCGTGGGTGCATTTGGTGCATTCATGCTTGCACCAACTTGAATCCGCTTCAATTCCTTTCGAGTTATCATCCTATTACAAAAACCAAAACTAACCAAATCAAAATGAAACAACCAATTACAATTTTTAAAAATCCAAAAAACAGGAACAACCAATAGGAGCTTCAAGAGCACCAGGGAATAAGGGGTTTACTGTTCAAGAGCAATTAGGAAATAGGAGCACCAGGGAGCACCAAGGAGTGATTAAGAAAGAGGAACATCGAAGAGCGATCAGGAAAGAAGAGCACTAGGAGCGAGCAAGAAAGAGGAGCAACCAGGAGTGACCACTAGGAGCACTAGGAGTGAGTAGGGAAGAGAAGCAACCATAAGAAGCACTAAGAGCGAGCAGGGAAGAGGAGCACCAAGAATGAGCACTAGGAGCACTAGGAGCAAACAAGGAAAAGGAGCGACAAGGAGCGAACACCAAGAGCACTACTAGGAGCAAGAGGGTCCTGACCAGGAAGAGGAGCAAGCAAAGGAAAAAGGAGCACATGAGTAAGAGGACCAACCAAGAGCTAGGCGCAGCTTACCTAAGCACGCAATGGCGAGCTTGGGGGGGCACGCACGGCTCTTGGCTGCTCCTCATTCTCCCTCCTCTAGCAATGGCGATGACAATGGTAAAACTTCAGAGGAGCACAGCGGAGCTTCTAGAGCGATGGCAGAGCTTCAGAGGAATGCGGCAGGACTTCTGGAATAGTGACTAAACTTTGAAACTGGGAGGAGAGGGGGAGAGGGGGTTTGGGTAGGTAGCTGGGTTATCCTTAGAACTGACCGTGGCAGGTCCGGGGTGTGGGGGAAAAGAAAAGACAAAAACCCCACTGTAGAGGACAGTCCCTGGGGTTGGGTTTCATCCCATCTAAAACATCTGAAATGGGATTTTTTGGATGGTGCACTGGTGGGTGCTGTCTCACAGCAGCCTTATGCCCCCCAACCTTTAGTATTTTGGACACAAAAATGTATATTGCCACTATTATCTCAGACAATGAAAGTCATCTATTTTCTTGATTTTCCATAATTTGGTGTTCACTTTGGATGTCTTTAGAGATAATCTCCAACTGGGCATGAAATGGGAAACTGCCGCCCAAATTGGTGCCCAAACACTAATGCTGAATGGGTATAATTTTCTAGATAACTTTAAAGTGGGGTTGTATTAGGAAACCCTCCAATTCAGAGTTCCTACAAACTGATAAATATTTTCCCCAACAGCTTCAAAAGTCCTATACCTAGGAATGCCAATTCTAATCCAAAATGAATTCACTTTTTCTTTGAATTATGTTTAAGATTGGCAATACCATATTACATGAATACCTCAAAACATGATCTGGTCTACTTAGAAAACCATATGATGCCATCAGAAATCATTCAAATTTATACTTTGCGGATAATGTTATTCTAGTACATAGATAGCATAATTTCATGAAATATTTCCAAATTCTTTTAATTGATCCAAACTTACAACATTTGGTGCGGAATACCTTCTGGACATAGTAATAGCAGTGATATTTCTTTCAATTTTTTGATGTTGCATCATTGGCTAGCATCCCAAGAGGGATTTAGCATTGAATGGTAACAGGTTTTTAGAACCTGTCCAAATAATTAAAAGTGATTAGTTTAAAAATGCTATCAAGCTCAAATCAGAGTACAAATGAGGCAACCAAATTTCAGAAAAATATTTTTTCCCTGAAATTTTGGCGACTTTTTTTATAGAATGTGGATAAAAAGTTACATAATGAATGAGAAGGTGAAAAAAGGTTGCATTTATGGATGAAAAGCTATAGAATGAATGTGAAGTTGAAAAAATGTTGTACAACATAAATGACAAGTTGTAGAATAAATTAACACATACAACATTCATCCATTGTGTAAGCTTTCTTAGGGAATTGGAAGGCTTGGAAGCCCTAATCAAATTGCCCCCCATACAGGGATGTTTTCTCATAAACTTGACTCAGACCTCTTGTACCTTATGCAACTTGGTTAAGGAAAGTGCTTGAAGAAACTTGAAGAAACTTTCTTTTCCTTGAGGAAGTTGCAAGTCCTCCTTCTTCCCCAAGCAACTTGGTCAAAAAAGTTGCCAAATGAAATTTGGTTAAGTCTCATTCTCCCCAAGAAAGTTGAGAAAAGTGGATTAAATCCCCTTCTGCTCAAGGAATTTGCAAGTTTCCACCTTTCGAGGGCAACTTGTTTGAGAAAGTTGCCCAAGGGTTGCATCCCCTTTTTCATCTGTCCATGAAAAAGAACGAAAATTTGGCAAAAGAATCAAATTTTTGACCTTTGGATTAAAGGCTTGGGAGGAGGATTTTAATCATTTAAACAAGATTTTTTTTCTTGAAATAAGGGTGCAAAAAAGATCGTTAAAATGTTAATCATAATTTAAATACAATCCAAATAAAATAAAATAGTTTCCTTGTTGAGCACACTATCTTGAAACTACATCAAGCCCAATGCTACATTAAATTTGTTACACCTTTAAGTGCTTGCCCCATAAGCAATGGTTCTTTTTATAAACTTGGACCCGAAAATTCTTGGGTTTTGAAATATTTCAGAAACCAATGGGACTCTGGTTCTAAATTCTTTTTCAAAACTAGATTTGGAAGTTATTAATGGACAGGTTCTTACCAAAACAATCAACAGTGAGTTTGTTACATTGCACCATCCATTTACCCAACCTATTTGGATCTTGGAAGGAGAATATCACACACAAACACCCAAACTAAGGGCCACCTTACACAAGGGTCCAAGGACCAATTTGAAGGAAATTGAATCTTGAATTGGACCTTTCTTCACATTAAAAGAAATCACTTTTTCCTACAGTACAATGAGTGTGTCTAAAGGCTTGGGGTCTAATTCCAGGGTTCAATATCAAAAATGTGTCCTTGACATGTGAGAGGATTAGGTGAACCTTTGGTTTTTTATTTCTTCTTCTTCTTATTTTTCATGATTTTATTAATTAATTTACTCTTTTTGATTCTTACTACACAGAATGGATGAGCGTAGGCACAAAGATATTGGTGGCTCTAAATGGACTTTGGCTTCCAATGGAAGAGCTCTCCTTTAAGTTTTTTTTTGGGTGAGTGTAAGCATAAGATAATAGGACTCTGGTTGAAAATGCATTCTTCTAGCAACCACCTTGTGAGGATTCGCAAATCAGTCATGTCAATTAGGCCTCGGCAAGGTAAGGTAATTTATCTTTTCTACTCAATAAAAAGGTAAAGTTCTAGGGTAAATCACTAAGGTAGACAATGGGGTAAGGTAGAGGGTAGGGTAAAGGTAGCGGGTCAGGGTTACCCGTCAATTACCCGTTAATTACCAATACCTACTCATCACCAGTGGCCAGTGCAGCGGGTTGCGGCACCTCGGTCCTCGTATCCGAGCTCCGAAGACCGGAAGTCCGTATGGATCACGGAGTTCAAAGTTTGAACTTTGAACTTCAAACTGAGGCCTGACTGAGTCTCGGACGGCTTGCTCAGAGATTGGTGGTGAAGATGGGAAGCTCTAGCAGTGAAGCCGGAGATGAAGACCGCATCAGCGATGGTGTCAGATCTGATGCCAGTGTTGTGGTGGTCGATTTGGCGGATGTTGGTAGCACAGCCCTGGCCCACAAACGCAAGCGTGCTCGTGGGGAATTTCCATGGGCGCACACCCATGGGTGGACGGAGGGCGATCCCTTAGCATAGAAGGGGAAGCGCCAATGCAGCCACTGCAAAAAGTTGTTTTCGAGCAAGACCAACTGCTCTGGTTGGAAGGCCCATCTCTCCAGCAAGCACAGTCTTTCCCGGGCTGGTAGCGACAAGGCGTCGTCCGCCCCAGGTTCTGACGTTTTGGTACAAACAATGCTGAAGCCGGTGTCCTTTCCAGATCATGTCACTCGCAAATACGAGAACGTTGTTGTCGATTTTGTCATTGGTGGAGACATTTCATTGCGAGCGGCAGGAGGCAAGCGATTCAAGGAACTACTACAATCTTTGACAAATGGCTACTCACCACCATCGACGCGCACGATCTTCAGACGCATCGTGGAGCTGTACTTGATCGCGAGGCCTTTATTGGCTACATTCTTTTCTTCATTGAATGTTGCTATCTCATTGACACTGGATGGGTGGTCGAGCTGCAACCTGAAAGGGTTCTATGTCGTGACTGCTCATTGGATTGACACTGTCACGGCCAAGTCGAAGAGCTTGCTGCTGACCATCATCGACGTTGCAAGTGGACGTGGCATTGGTGTTGAAGTGCTGTCTGATGAACAATGGGAACGCATCGCTGTCGTGACCGCGTTCCTGCGTCCACCCCGCCAGGTCATGGAATCGTTGGCGGCCGATCGCAAGACGTCTCTGGATTTGGTGTCTGCGTCCATCACACATCTCATCAAGCACTGCGAGAATGGAGAGACAACGTTCAAGGACA
>Ga0209208_10002334_pt1 | contig 27167 bp, 16 predicted proteins | sample S1TSphfallax_3_FD_187694 | JGI IMG/M metagenome (GOLD analysis project Ga0209208, IMG submission 187694) | Host-associated microbial communities from peat moss isolated from Minnesota, USA - S1T2_Fd - Sphagnum fallax MG (SPAdes) (version 2) | ecosystem: Host-associated > Plants > Peat moss >...
TTTTTTTTTTTTTCCCGCCCTTTTCCGGCGGGCTGCCCAGGGTTAATACCACGGGTTGATTTTCAGGATGTGGGATCTCAATTTTGGGACCTGGATTTCACACAGGGGGCTTCACAGTGGCCTTCGGCCACGGGCACCCACTAGTCCATCTAGAAGGCACGTAGTGCCTACATGCCTAATACATAGTTACACGGTAACCACTTACCTCCTATGCTTAGGCACTTACATTGGTAGGTACTGAGGAAGGTGGAATTGAGAGGAATACTACGTATTGTTGACATCTTTGTCACGTGACCCTAGTGCTTATAACTATATTATTGCCCAATGTTTGATCATTTTCTTTTCTTTCCATTTTTTAATTTGGCAAATGTGTAGAAATTTCTTAGCCTTTTATTTCCTCTAAAACATGTTTTGCACGAAAAAAAAACATGTTTTTAAACAAAACTTTCCCATGTATAACTTCACAACTGAGCAAAAATTCAGCACTACAATTGGAATACCCAATCTAGTTTTGAAAGAACATTTTCCTCATGTATGTTGACCTTATGAGTGTCACCCAACCACATCCAAAATATTATGAAAGCTATTCGCCCATGACAATCCATAAATGTGAATTACTGGATAGTGTAGAGTGCAGGATCAATTAAAAGACATCACCCGAGCCAATTGTTGTGACCAACAAATGAAGACCAGTCCTATATTTTTATCAGGCCTTCCCAAAGAGTATTGGATCATGTGCATATATATATACAAGTTGAAACTCAAATGAATGTTATTTAAAGCATGAACTTCATCCAAACTAAAGGTTTTACAGACCTTTAAGTGCTTGTACAAACCTCCAAGATGATGAAGATGCAAGGAAGAAGACAATATTGTGAATGGAAATGGGAAAATCAAGTTCCTATGGTGGTAGCCTAGTAGGCTAACTATCATTGTTTTTGTTTTTGGAATCTTGTTGACAAAAGAACTGGAAATTTTTTTCCTAATATGAACTTGACTGATTTTTCTAAATTTTTGCAAAACAAAATTCTTATCACAAATTTGAAGGGGGGGGGGAAATAACCGCAATAAGAATGATTGTGTTCTACTGAATATGATGAGGAAGACTCGCAAACAAATATTCTCCAAAAACTCAGCAGCCCATGTGATCTAAAGATTCTTTGCATCTTGAAGAATTCAAACCAACACAAGTGTTCCACAACAAGTGCAAGCTGCCATCTATAATTTCTGTTAGTGGAAAAATGTTGAAGAATTCAAACTAATGTTTGATCCGCAACAAATGCAGGCCACCATCTATTTTTATTATGCGAAAAAGAATGTACACCAACAAAAATGTCATGTGGGGAATGAATGGTGGTAATCCTAGCGTAGTTGTCCATGAATATCTAGTGACAACAAATGTCTCAACAATTTTTAAGTATAGGCATAAAAGTATTTAATAAGCATCACGAAAAAGGCAGTTTGTCGGGTAACTCAAGTGAGGCAAATTGCCTAGGGAAAGTTGAAAGAGTACGAAACCTTCGTTTGGACCACTCAATAAGACACCAATTTTCGAGTCTTTAGAATATTGTAAAGAGAAATAATATGTTTTATCAACATAATAACAAAAACTGACTATTTAGTATGTACATTTGTGGGATCAGCAAATACATGTGGCTTGCCTCCTTCACACACATTTTGTTGGGTCTGCAGCCTACCCCTCAGGGAGGGAACTATGAAACTCCCCCCAGTTGCACTAAAAGGTAGTATTATTCATTTGTAATCACATTTTTTGAGGAATGTTCATCATGTATTAAAGTATTCCGTAAAGTCAGGAAAACACAGCACCAGAACCCTGAGTTTGGCCCAAAACCGGGTGAGACTCAAATAACCCTGCCAACAAGTGCATTAGCCTTCCAGGGGGTGAAGCTCAGGAATGCACCATTTTTGGTGGTAAACTGAGTTTCAACCTGTTTTGACCCCCTCTTTCCTTTTTCCTGAGCGCCTCCACTGTTGCTGCATATATTTTCACTGCTCCTACCTGTTCACTACTATAATTACCTTGAATCTTATGCATTAAATGATCCGTTTCAGAACTTTATACCCAGTTTTAATAAAACTACCTTACATCACTCAAAGAGGGGATAGGGGGTGAAAGGAGACCTGAAGACAAGGTGACTTTAAGGAAAACTATATTACAATGACCAGTGGTATTTTTTTTCAGGGAAGAATTTTCATCAGTAGGTGACAAAAGAAAAATCCAACTTGTACAAAGCATTCTTGTGAAACAAATGTGCCAATATTGCCACCAGATTTCAAGGATTGTTATTTTTTTCCCCTGAAATCATGATACTTAGACAATAGGTTCCAGCAGGTTGCATATATATAGTAGGATTCTTTAATTTTTCTGCTTTGCTCTCTGACCTACAACCAATTTTGCCTAATGCCTCTTGTGGATATCACAAATGTGGCTACATCCGAAAATTGAAAAAATGGCTCACATTATGACTTGTGAATTAATATTTTTGCAACTTCATGGAACATTTTGTGTTACATTGATGAATTACATATTGAACTGGTTTATGTAGAATTTTTCAAAGTAGAAAGCGGCTAGTTGATTTTTCTGGTAGTGGTCCTTTTGTTCTGATACCAGTCTTTCCAAACATAGGTTACATTAAATTTGAATCTATACTTGTTGAATAGGTAACTTGATTTGGGTTGCTTTTGACACTTTGGTGCAAATTGTCTGGTTTTAAATTTATGTTGTTCAAAGATTACTTGTTGATTGCAAAGCTAGAAGAAGAGGAATGGGGATTGAAGTTCGATCATGCTTGGAGTTTATGTTTGTTTTATGTCATTAATGAAAATATTGTACAATTTTGAATTTATGTTTGTTGAACAACATGAATTTGGTTGTTTTTGGCACATTGATCAGATATTTGAAAGCCTTGAAAGGTCAAGGCCTTGTGTATAGATAGGTATTTGTGAGGTAGATTCAGAAAATGCAATAAGGGGATCTTTAAGAAAAATTTGATCATGTCTGATGGTTGGAGATAATGTATGTTAAACAACATGATTTTGATTGTTTTTTACCATCAAGGTGACAATATTCTATGAGCTTGGATATAATTCATGAATGTAGATAGTTAATGGTTTTTAATTTTATCCCACTTGGGCTCTACACAACTAAGTATCAATTTGCAAAATAAAGGGCTTTTTATACCAATGATGATGAAAAAGATGAATTGATCTTGTATAAATTAAATCTCGTTTAAATGATTTAATATTGAATGAATTTGCATAATGCAACTCAATCATAATTTATTTGAATTTGGTTGAATTCAACCAAATTCAATTCAAATCAGATTGGTTTCATTATTTTTGTAATGTAATTGTGTTGAGTTGAATTCAACCAAATTATGAAAATTCAATTATGAGAAGGTACATGTTATTTTGCCTTTTCATATCCAAGTAGTTGGGTCAATGAAAAGAGTGAAATAGTTTTGGAATATTTTCATAATTGTTGTATTGGAATTGATGAAATGAGTTAGTTAGGTAGTTGTGAAATGGTTTTCAAAATTATTTAATGGATGACATTCAAAATTGTCATGGCGATGATCATTAATGAACTTTTTACCTATTTAAACCAATTTTGATTATCATTGTCATTGGAATAATTAAATCATCATCATTAACATATTTTTAAATATGTTAATGATGATATTAAATTTTTTTTTTTGTAACCACACCTTAATCATCCCAAATTGTGGAACCTTTTGCTATGTTTTTGGTACCATTGGAAAGTTCTTGACAAAGCAATGTGCACAATGGTTATTTTGTAAATTTTTAATTTATAAAAAAGATCGTTGAAAATTAATTAAATTTTACAAAACTAGTTTTTCCAATCAATCAATGTTTTTCCCATCATATTGGTTGTTTTGTTTATCCTTTCACATCCCAAAACTTTAACACTTGGGCCTATGACACAAGTTCACACTTGATTCACATTTGGTACTAGTTCACTTAATCAAAAAAAATTAACATCTATTATTGGCCCTTCAATTTTCCCTTTCATGTCACATTGGGAAATGCATGCAGAATTTCCCATCGGCCATGTTATTTGCCTTGTTATACAAAAATTACAAAAATGATTTTTTTACAACTAAATTTTGGAAAGTTGAATATGTTAAAAACTTTAAAAGGTTTTTTGGAAAGTTATATCCCTTAAAGCCTTGAAAATAATCACACTTGGGCCAATGGCACAAGGGCCCACTAGTCACTAAAATTAAGGAAGGGTCATTTGTTCAAAGTTATTTAAATGCATAATGTAATACCAAAAATTATAAAATTTTAACCCCACATTGGTTTTCTAACTAATCAATAATGTTGAAAAGGGTAATCATCTTAGCCTTCTATAACCTATGTAAGTTTGAAATCCAAATTTTATTTGTATTGCATTTATTGGATTTCAAATGAAAAAAATCATTCAAAATTCAATATCTCTTACATTTTTTTTATCAATTTATGAAATTACCTTTGTAAAAACTTACTCGTTGAAAACTTTCCAACAATACCAAATATGTGCCCTAATTTTTAAAAATAAAAATTTAATTTTGATTTTATTAAATTATCACTAAACATTTTATTCAATATTCACTACACCAAAACCCAACATTCATGACTAAAGCATTTTGTAACTATCTTATTTTTAATCACATAATCATGGAAGACATGTATTTGTGCAAGTTCGCTAGTTTTAGTCATATTTATTATGACATAATTATAATACATTACAACCGATGACTATATTCATAATACGTGATTATAGTTGTCCTAACCCTAAACTTTGACTCATGACTAAGTTTAAAACATGATAAAGGAGGTGGGCCAAGAAAATGCCATGGGATTCAATCACATTTTTGTAAATGTGAAAAAGTGCAAGGGAATGAATCGTAACATTCCCAAATGATTTTTTATTGGGTGATGAAGCCTTGGGTTTGTCAAATGGTATTGTAAGCAAAGAACCAACAAATATTTGGTTTTGCAATAAAATCCAAACTTAAACCATCCTAAGCCTCAAAAGAAATAAATGATATGGGGGTTTGAAGATGGGATTAAGAAGATTTCACAAATGTGAATTCAAGGTGAAATCAACTTGCACAAACCAAAATTGTGCATGGATAAATTATGAATAACAAATTTTCACAAAACTCACCATGGCCCAAACTTGAAAGGAATGGCCATTATCCATCTTATAATAAATTAAATGATTAACAATGAGGACTACATCAAAGTGACAAAAATTTCAAAAACTCAAAAATGGGAGTCTTGAAAGCTAGAAAATTGCTAATTTATGAGTGTCAAGACTTTGTGGGTTCATTATTTTCACATATAAACTATGATTAAGGACTTTTAAAAGCAAAGTCGAAAGACATTTTCAACATTTTATTGCATGCTCCAATCGAATTGCATTTGACCCTTCTTTTTAAGATTTTAATGGTTGTTAAGAATCAAATTATTAATTTGATTCATGATCACTTTCAAATGACAAAATGACTTGAACTTCAAATCTCCAAATGGAAATGCAAATATCCACACTTCAAGAATTTTTCATTGGTATAAAAATTGACCAATTCAGACAAGGTTTGTTATTTGCACTTTTGTCGCAAAATTGTCACCCATAAGACTCCAACTCCCTAAATCATAATCCATTTGGAAGTGGGAATCCACTTGGGAATGTTGGGATTCACTTCGTTGCTCCTTCCCATGGTTGTGGTGTGAGAATGTGCTTGAATCCTAGAATATGTTCCCAAACTATTATCTTCGTCATGCTTTAATATTTGTTGTAAGCCTAAGATTAGGGTTGCAACATTGAGAATTTGAATCCTTGAGACAAAATTGTAGATAACAAACCTTGTTCAACTAAAGCCCTTTTAAAATCATTAATTTTTTTTGAAATGTAAATATCAAAAATTGGGTTTGCATTTTGTATTTAAAGATTTGAAGTTCAAGTATTAGCCAAAATAACAACTAAGAATCAAATTAATAATTCAACTCCCAACCACCAAAATCCAATAAACATGGGTCAAATAAAACTAAATTGAAACATGCATTATGATGTTGAAATATCTCTTCAGGGGGTATAATGTTTCATGTATAAGATATTCAATTTTGGAGCTTATATGCATGAATTATGAGACCACGAAGTAGTGGCATTCAAATTCTGACAATTTTTAGAATATTTAGAATTCCCTTGGGAGTCTTAAAAGTTTTAACATTCAAATGTAATTTTTTATTTACTATGCGAAATTGTGTCCATTGAAACCATGTAGCCTTGCAACTAAAACTAAAAAAAAACTCATATACAACTATTGTGCAACTATCTCATGGGTATTACAACTAGTTGGCAACTATCCCTTTAGAAATACAATGTATTAATAAGTAAATTGTCAAGTTAAAAAAATTAGTTAATTGTATTATAGTTGCAAGTGAATTGAAAATGGGTCTTTTATATAACATTTTATACACATTGTACATATATATGTAATCAACCACGTTTGATTTTTCCAAAAGTTACATTGTATTGCATGTGGCAATTACTTTAAAACTATTGTAAATGTGCCATTAAAGCAACAACTATGTTGCAACTAGGTACAATGTACATTCATGTGATCATGCCATGTGTTCACATTTTCACCACCCATTATGGAATACATTTACAACAAATTTTCAATTATGTTTCCCATTTATACAATTAGTACAACCACTAGTGCACCACTACTAAAGTACTATTATAAAATTATGTTATGATTATAATATAATTATTTATAACTTAATAAATATACATATTCATCAATTATTTATATCTTCGTCATATGTGTTTCATTTTAAGTGATTTAAAATATTATCGGAACACTACCTCAAGCTTTAGAAATCATCTTTGAAATGTAAAGGAAAAGGAGTAATGAAAAAATAACAAGAAGTTTTCAATTTACAAAACATAGTTTTTCCTTTTTCTTTTTTTTTTGGACCCCTCCTACTTTCAAACTTCATAATTTTATTATTTCTTATTCATTTAAAACAATTTAAAGTGTTATAGGAGCACCACCTGAAATTTTACAAGTCATCTTTGAACTCTAATAACAACATAGCAACATTCAAGGATTTTTTAAGGTGTTTGGGAATTAGCCTTTGTAACATTCGATGGTTTGTTTTCTTGAATTTTTGACCCCTTCTACTTTGGGGGCCATAATTTTCTCAAATATATTCTATATTTGACAATTTTGTATGTTGTAAAGGCACTAATAAAAGGGGTTCTAGTTTTTTTTGGACATTATAAATAATGGAACCCTCCCCTTGGATCTAGTTTGCCCTAAGTGCTTAAGTGTTATAGTTGCAACTCAATTTGTAACTAAGGAACAACAAAAAGATTTAACCCATATGTTTTGTCTTCAAATCCCATATTACAAACTATATAAAGAAGGGTTGTTTTCTCATATTCTTACAATAATATATAAGTGCCATTTTGGGATGAGGTCAAAAAAAATTAATCTAAAAGCAAAACATGATTTTTCTAATAAAAAATTCATGGATATTCTTTAATTCATTTAATCTTGTGTTTTCCTACCTACTTACCTATTTATGTAAGTAAGGAGGTCTTATTTTTCTACTTACTTATGGTTTTGTACAACCTACCTAGCTACTAAAATAAATGTTTATATTTATTTTATATTCTAAAATATAATTAATATGTCATGTGGTAAATTTTTATTTTGCCACATGTCACAACATTGGACCATCATTAATAATCATAATGAATGATGAGGATCAATATTTTGAAAAAAATCGTTTTTATGTCCAATTTTTTTCATAATGCCTCATGTTGGATTGTCATATATGGATGACAATCAATAATGTCAACATTACATCATGGGTGCAATTATAATGGAATTGCATAGTAGTTGAAAATGCGTTGTTTCGATTGAATTGCACTGTATATACAATGAGGTGCAACTCTATAACTCATGCAACTTGTCCGTTAGCACTCATGGCGTATAAATACTGTGAGTTGCAAGGCTAGTCATTACTAAAAATTATGGGTTTTGCAACTATCGTTTGTAACTAAAATTCAATTGCATGTGACAAATGCAACTGTAAATTTGTGTAATTGCATAAAACAAGTTGCACACGACATTCAGTTGCATGCAACATTACGTATGCAACATGTATATACAATGTTAATATACATGCTCATCCATACATACTAATCCAAATGTAGTTGCACCTTATGTGTAACTCTCCTTGCAACTACAATGCAACTAATAAAAATATGACACATGTTTTAAAATTGGACAACTAGCTTGTGGACACATGTCATTAATTAATTTATTTATTGTTTTCAAAATCAAAAATTCATTGGCTTAATCTCAATCATTAAGATTTATGCCACTAAAATGATGACACGTGACACACCATGGAACGTTCATTGACCAATTGACATGTGTTCATTTTAAAACACCAATTATGTGGTGACACGTGGAAATTAAGGCCCATCTATTTTTTAATATTGAATAGTAATATCTAAATTGTCCAACTTATGGCTAATAAAATGTTGACACGTGTCGCCTAGTTAGTTAGGTTATTATTAAACCCTATTAGGTAAATAGGCTTACTTAGGTATGTAAGTAGATTGAACACAACTCGGTTTAGGCTATATAAGTAAGATTATAATAATCTGATTTTATTTTTTTAATTAACCATTTCATAAAAAGCAAACTTTTTTAATTCACTCATCCCCAACGGCATTTGATGTTTCGTTACAACACAGTTATTGTTCCTACTTATATACTGAGCCAAATAAAATTGGAAGCCAAAGGATATGGGATAAAAAAAATCCATTGCAAACCTCATGAACCAACTTAGTTGCACATCAGATGCAACTAATGTATTAGAGTATAACAGCCATGGGAGGGTTCTATTGATTCTAGTGTCCAAACAAAACTTGAAGCCCTCCTCTTGGCATATCTAACACAATAAAAATCGTCAAAAATGGATTAGAAATGAGAAAGTTATGATCCCCCAAAGCAAAGGGGGTCAGAAATTCAAAAAAACCATCGAACACTACAAAGGCCGATTCTTAAACACCCAAAAATTTCCTTTTATATTGGTTTTTTTTGCTATTAAAGTAAATATGATTTGTAGAACTTCAGTTGGCGCTCCTATAGCACTTTACATTTTTTTAAATGAATAATAAATAAGAAAGTTATGAGGTTTAAAAGTAGGAGGGGTCCAAAGAAAAGAAAAAAACACGTTTTGTAACTTGGAAAAAAACTTATTTTTCTTATTTTTCATGTTTTTCTTCTTGTTAATTTTTCATTACTCCTTGTCTTTTGCACTTCAAAGATGATTGTAGGATATTATTTAATAATTATAATTACTTAATGAAAATATGATTTTATCATTATTATTTAATTTAAACTAATAATTAACTCAAGATGTTTTGTATTTGTAGGTTAATTCATGTAGCCTATTTACATTAATATACATAAATAATAAAATTTATGTATATAATACCTATTGAAAAATAATAATAATAAAATAAATTATATATATATATATATATATATATATATATATATATATATATATATAATTGATTATCATTATAATTATAATAGACATTTAATTGATAATTATGAACCTTTATAATAAATTTTAATACTATCATATTAATTGATTCTAAATAATTTTTCGTTTAATCAAATTTACATTTTCTGAAAAATATTTCAAATAATTTTTTTAAAAGACAAATATTTAAATATATTTGACAAATAAAATTTAAAAACTTGCAATATATATTTAAACCATGGTTTAGTTTAACATAATTTTGTTTAGCCATAATTAATTTAGCTTAACTTAATTTCACCATTGTTGGTTTTAACTTAATTTAATTTAGCCATAAGTATTTCAACCTAGTTTAATTTAGCCATAATTATTTTAGCCTAATTTAATTTAGCCATGTTTATTTCATTTTAAATTAATTTAACTTAATTTAGTTTACCCATAATTAATTTAATTTAATTTAATTTAATTTAATTTAGCCATAAATAATTTAGCCAAATAAAATTAGGCATGGTTATTTTTAGCCTAATTTAATTTAGCCATGGTTAGTTTAACTTTTTTGTTTATTTAGCCTAGGTTAATTTAACTATGATTATTTTAACCTAGGTTAGTTTAAGTTAGCATGGGGTTAACCTTAATACTAAACGCATATAATATTATTATACATAGCCTATGTAGATATATTAAGTATAATAATTTAAGTTTGTATAAGTTTAGACCATTATTTTTATGACATGTATCCATGTTGTACACATTTAGTTGCACGTTAGTTGCACACACAACCATATGGCTGAAAAAATATACAATACCAAATTTATAGTTGCAAACATCACCAAGATAGTTGCAAATGACAACTAGTTGCATGCCAATTGCATAGTGATTGGTTGCAAAAGATAGAATTTCTAATAGTGAGTTGCAAAACAACCATTTTTCTCATAATGATTGCCAATCACAAAATATATATCAAAAAACAGATGGTGCTTCTTCCCAAAGGTATGGGTTGAATGAATTATATGAATTTGGGTTGTTTGTGACTAAGTTCTAACACCATTTAACTTTATGAAATTTTATGAGTTGTTCTTTTCCAATTCCACATAATTTAATGAATGGCACCAAATCTTGTTATCCCAAATGGCTTTGTAGAGAAAAAATTGTTAATGAATTCACACTAGCACCTTGTCATAATCCCATCATGAAGTTCCCACACCCCCTTTAACCCCCAAGTACATGGAGTTAAAAACACACCTTTGGTTGCATTCCGTTCATATTTACCCCAAATTTACCATTTGAAAAGCCCAAAGGTGCATCAATAATACCTTGCAATCACTAAATGGGATGATATCACACGACTATACAATATTTGGTAATCAATGATTATATTTTGATGACTAGGACTAGATATGTAATATTGATAATTTTGAGGTTAATTTAATTACAACATCAAAATCAAATTATTGATAAATAGACTAAAGTTATGTAGGTTAGCAATAGGTAAATAGGTAGGTTAATCATAAGTGGGTAGGTTGGTAGTAGATGGATAGGAAAATAAGTATTAGATAAGTTGGTAATAGGTACATATGTAGGTTAATAAATAGATAAGTTATAGGTAAGTTGCATGCAAGTATATATGTTGGTAGGTTTGAAATTAATACCATATGAAGGTCATATGTAGGTAAAGGTTGATGATAATATGTAAATACTTATAGGTAAATAATAGGTGGGTAAATTAATGTAAGTAGGTAGCTGATAGGTAATAAGTGAACATTTCACAACTAGATAAATGTATCAAAATATTAATCATTACTTAACTATTACTTTTCTTCCTACCTACTTACCTACTTACCTACTTACCTAAATAATGTTAAAAGATGTGAAATAAACTTGTTACTATAACTTATTATAGTTTTACAAATGTGCGATGCAGTAGTTTATATAAGGATTTTTTGAAGTATAAAATGGTTAATCAAAATTTTGAATGTGGTCTTTTTATGTGCATGTTAATTAAAATTTAATATATGATTGTTAAATAACTTGATTTTGGTTGTTTTTAACAGTTTAGTGTAAATTATATTATGTTATGTTATGTAATTGATAATATAACATTTAACATTCAATAAAAATCCTTGAAATATCACTAGAAGAAAAAATATTTTTACAATGTTTGAAGTAATTTAAAATGTCATATACAACTAAAAAATGTTACATGCAACTATATTTTAGTTGCATATGACACCTTTAGTTATTTAAAACAAGTTGTAAAAGATAGTTTTTCTACTAATCACTATTAGGAAATGCGTCCTAGTTCATTCTAGGTTTCATTAAATTTTGAGTGAACTTGGACATTTTTACCTACTGAAATTGTTTAACCCTTTAGTGAATAGGGACTAGTTGTTACAAACAATGACTAATTTCCAAATACCTAGAGAACCAAGGTTACTCTCAAGTGAAATACAAATTTACCAAACCATTCATTTGTTAGTTAATTAATTAACCAATATGAAGATCAATTAAAATTTAATTATTTAATATATAATATTATTGATGATTTCATGATTTTTTAAGCCTATTATTTATTGACACATGTCACTACCTATGTTAGGTTAAAAACCTAACCTAGATAGGTAGGTAAGCAAACCACACAATCAACTTGGGTAATTATTTTAAGAATTCAATAATAAAATATTTGGTCAACATACCATTGTTGACCACACACACCACCCATGAGATTTGATCCCTTGACTTTTGGGATGGAAACAAACACCCTTACCATCAAACCACCCCACTTGTTGTGATAATATGTTACATTACATTCTATTTATCAAATACTTCATTTTAAACATTACAAAAACATAAAATTTGAAAATTCATATTTTATTGAGATTTTGTTCAAATGAAATGATTCGAGTTTACATTTAAACAAAATTCAATAATGTGCATGATTACATTTATTTCCTTTTGAAAGTTTAAAATCATTTGAACAAAAGAAAAGTTAAATATCATTATTCAATAACATTTCAATGACCATTCCTTTGAAAAAAAAAAATTGATTATGTTAAGTTAGTTTCAATTATTATATGACTATTTTTCATTAATTTAAATTATTTCACCTTACATTATTTATGGATATTTATGGCTATTCTCAATTATTTTTGGTTATTTTTACTATTTCACCTTAGGCTACTTTTGGTTATTCTAAGTCATTTTTTGTTATTTTAGTTTAGTTTTGCTTTTATTTTTGGTTATTATAAATTATTTTAGTTTGGACTACTTATAGCTATTATAAGTTACTTTTGGTTATTGAAGACTATTTCACTTGATGTTATTACTAACAATTCCAGGTTATTATAGGTTATTTCACCTTAAACTACTTTTGTCTATTATAAATTATTTCACCTTAAATTTTTATGGCAATCCTAAGCAATTCTAATATATGGCTATTAGTTGTTATTTTATTAATGTTATTAGTGGTTATTCTATTAATGGCCATTAGTTATTATTCTAGTGGCTAGTGGTGGTTATTCAATTAATGGCTAGTGGTGGCTATTGGTCCTTATTATATTAATAGTTATTACTAATTATTTTATTAATGATTATTGATTGTTATTTTATAAATGACTATTGGTGGTTATTTTATTAATGAATATTAATGACTACTTTATTAATGCTTATTGATGGATTTTCTATTGGTGGATTGGTGCTTATTAATGGTTATTACATTAATGGCTATTGGTGGTTATTTTATTAGTGGATATTGGTGATTATTAATTGGTGTTATATTAATGGCTATTGGTAATTATTTCATTGTAAACCATTGGTGGTTATTGATGACTTATTTTTTAATGGTTATTAATGGTTATTGTATTATAAATTATTTTTTGATATTTTATGTTATAATATTACAGGCTATTGGTAGTTATTATATTGTAGGGTATTTAAAACTATTTTTCTTAGGTTATTCTTTTATATTTTAAATTATTATACTTAGGATAAAATAATTTATAATAACATAAAATATAATGGCCTTGAATAACTTAAAATATAGCTTGAAATAAATATATTAATTTAGAATTAAATAACTTAAGGTATAACTTAAAGTTAGTTGAATAATTTAATTTATGATAACTTAGAAATTTATGATAAACTAATCAAGATACCTTAAGATAAAATAACATATAATAATTTAAGGTACAATAATGTATAATAGCCTATAATAACATAAAACATAAGTTAAAATAACTTAAATAACTTAAATTAATATAGGGTATATCATAAAGTAGCATAGATAGACTATTTTTTAAAACATAGAAATAAACCTATTTATTATAGTAAATTATAATAGTGAATTATGTTAACTAGTAATGAAACATGATGTCTACATAATGATATTATACAGAAATAACTTTCACCAAGGTGAAATCAATAAAATGCAATGAAATTATTTCACTTTTAAGGTCCCATAGTGATTTAACTTAGTAAATTGCACCCCATTTTGGTAGTAGTGAATGTATATTGCCACATAAATGAAACCCATACTAATTTTTTTTTATTTAACCATTTTTATAATATTATATCCAATAGAAGAACCACCAATAGCCATTAATATAATAGCCACCAATAACCATTAATAGAATAAACACCAATAAAATAACCATTAATGGCCATTAATAGAATAACCACTAAAAATCATTAATAACCACAAATGGAATAAGTACCAATAACCATTAATAACCACCAATAACACTAATAAAATAACAACCAATAGCCATATATTAAAATTACTTGGGATTGCCAAAAAAACGATGAAATAGGCAATAATAACCTAGAATTTTCAGTAATAACATAAGGTGAAATAACCTTTAGTAGCCAAAAATAACTTATAAGAACTACAATTAATTTAAACTAAAATAATTTATAATAGCCAGAAAACATAGAATAACCAAAACAAATTTACAATAGTTGAAAATAAACTAAGGTGAAATAAGTTAAAATAACCAAAAATAACTTAGAATAACCAAAAGTAGCATAAGGTGAAATAGCCAAAAAAACCAAAAGTAATTGAGAATAACCATAAATAACCGTAAATAATGTAGGGTGAAATAATTTAAATTATAAAAAATATTCATATAATAATTGAAAGTAACTTAACATAAGTAATATTATTATATTAACCAAAAAATCCATTTATTATTATTATTATTTTCAAAAAAATGGTCATTGAAATGTTATTGAATAATGATATTCAAATTTTTTTTTGTTCAAATGATTTAAACTTTCAAAAGGAAATAAATGTAATTATTTACATTATTGATTTTAAAAAAAAAGTAAACTTGAATCATTTCATTTGAACAAAATTTCAATAAGATATGAATTTTCAAAGTTTATGTTTTTGTAATGTTTAAAATGAAGTGTTTGATAATAGAATGTAATGTAGCATATTATTACAACAAGTGCAGTGGCTTGATGGTAAAGGTGTTTGCCTCCAATCTAAAAGTTAAGGGATCAAACTTCATGGGCGGTGTTGTGAGTGGTCAACAATGGTATGTTGATCAAATATTCTCCTATTGAATTTCTTAGAATAGGTGCCTAGGTTGATTGCATGGCCTACCTACCTACTTAAGCTAGGTTCTTAACCTAGCCTAGGTAGTGACACATGTCAATAAATAATAGGTTTTTAAAATCATGAAATTATCAATAATATTATATATTAAATAATTAAAATTTAATTGATTTTCATACTTGTTAGTTAATTATTTAACAGTGAATGGTTTAATAAATTTTTATTTCACTTGAAAGTAACCTTGTTTCATTATGTATTTGGAAACAAATCATTGTTCATAGCAATAGGTCCCTGTTCATTAGGGGTTACATAATTTCACTATGTAAAAATGTTCAAATTCACTCAAAATCTAGTGAAACCCATAGTGAATTAGGACGCATTTCCTAGTAATGATTGTAATTCAATTGTGATATGACTAGACATCAATTTTGTTACAACCCATAATAAATCACATCATTTATAAATTAATTAATTGAATTTATAATTTTGAAATGAGATTAAAACAATGCATACATTATATTGCCAATGCCATTGTCTTATATGTGTAAATCCTTCACAATAAACCTCACCTTTTTGAACTTGAACTATGAAAATTTGTGTCAATTGAAGTTGAATGTTTACCATGCAATTAGATATCCGTTGTAATTAACATATAACTAAATTTCAACTACTTGTACAAATTTGAAATTTGTATGTGGGATATGCAAGGGCATGTGACACATTACTATAACTTTTAGTAGATCCCAAAATTTATATTAATAGTTATTATGCACTTGTGCTTAGTGTCAAAAATGATATAAAAGATGAATAAAAAAATGGTTATCTTCTTTAATTTTAAGTTTGTTGGTTTCTTATGACGCAATTCAAAAACATGTTATACATAACATTCTTTTTCATTTTTGGCATGTAATTCAAAGAATGAAGTGTTCAAGTTGTAAAAAATAAATATTCATTGCAATGTTGTTACTAAACCTTAAGTAAATTGAAAATTGGAAAAAGCTTGGCTAGATTAAAATTTGACAAGCCTTAGCTAAATTGAAACTTAGATAAACCTTGGATTGATTAAAATTTAATAAACCTTATCTAAATTAAAATTTGACTAAACTTTGGTTAAATTAAAACTTGATTAAACTTCTATTAAATAAAACTTAGTTCATTAGTAAAAAAAATTCATTTGCAACTAAATTATAGTCACAAATGACGTTTGCAACTAATAATCAACTTAACAACAAACAACGAATTGCCTACAACGTTAGTCGCAAGTGACATATGAATTTTTTTTTGTAAAATACAAATATGACGATTTTATACATGGATCTAAAGATGAATTCCTGCAACAACTACAATGCACACCAATACGTTCACACATGGTAACCTAAAAATGTGACACATGGTAACTTAATAATGTGACATGTGGCATCATTTGGATTTTTTGAAAATATTTTGCTTGTTTTTCAACCATCCAATTAAAACACTTTGATTGTGCCATGTGGTGACCTAAGATTGTGCCACGTGGCAACTTAAGATTGCTTATAATCACTTAAGGTTAATTAAGGGTTGGACCACTTATGATAGGCCATGTGGCAACTAGGTTAGGCCACCTAGCCTAACTAAGTGCTTAAAGTACCTAACCTAGTTTCCGGCTAGGCCATTTACATTAGGCCTTGTGGCACCTAGGTTAACCCCAGGCCACTTAGTCATAGGTTTAGCCTAAGTATGTAGGTACTAAAGTCTAGGTCTAAAACTTTTACAACAAAATCCCATTATATTTTAAATTTAACCTTTTGGGTGCCCATATGGTAATTTAAAAAATTGAATGTGTTTGGTACACCAAACCAACCTACTAATATATAATTTGTAAACTTGAAAGGGAAGACAAACAATATGGGATAAAATTTTAGTTGTAGCTTAATCGCATAGTTATAGCCTAGTTACAACTATTCCCTAACATTTAATGTTACATTGCCTACCTACTAGGCATCATAAGTTCTTATTAAGTACCTATTTGAGTAATATTTATTTTAAATACATATTTAAATAGTCAAGTTAGATAATTAATTATTTTAAGTACCTATTTAAATAGCCTCTAAATAATTATTTACAACTAAATAACCTATTAGGTAGATAGTGGGTATGTAGGGGTATATGTATGTAGGTACCTAATAATAGAACATGTAGGTAGGTAGGTAGGTAATAGATAGGTATATAGGTACGTATGCACTATTAAATAGTCTATACATGTAGTAATTAGGTAGCATGTACATACCTTATGCAACTATAATGCGATTATTTTGGTTGCATGTGCAACTAAACATATATACAATGTTGTAAAAAATACAAAGACATGATGAAAAATCAACCTATTAGAAAGATGAATTAGGTCATAGTTGCAATTAGTCGAAAGGAAGACCAAAATCCATCCAAATTTGAAAAAAAATCACATAAGCAACCATTTATAATTGTAAACAACATTTAGTTGTGCAAGGAATGGTTGCAAATGACATGATTTCTACTAGTGGTTACTATATGTTGGTTAAATTAAAATTTGGTTAAACATTTGCTAAGCAAAAACTTGACTAAACTTTAGTTAAACTAAAAAATGATTAAACCTTTATTAAATCATGGTTAAAAAAAATTGGTTAGACCAAATAGTTAAATTAAAGCTTAGATAAATCTTGGCCAAACTAAAACTTGGTTAAACTTTGATTAAATTAAAAATTGAACTAAACTTTAATTTACTTAAGAAATGGTTAAAGTTTAATTAATATTTAACACCAATATTGGATTTTTCACAATTATGATATCCTTTTGATACATGTTGGTACAACTTTGACTGGGAAAAAAAATCAACATTAGATTTGATTGCAATATAATGAACATGTTTTAATATAATTTTAATATACATGTAATACCTTTAACATAACATTAATAAACTTAATAAAAGCTTAATAATTAAAAAGAAAATTAATATACCTTGTGACCTTGATAAACATTTAGAATATTCATAATATATTTTAAAAATATGCTAAATATAACTTCAATACATTTATACACATATATCCATAATATATTCATGAAAACACTTAAGACATTTTATTTGTGATTGCATTTTGGTTATTAATTTGCTTAATGGGACTTAATAGCTTATTTAAAAATGAAATTTATCTTTAAGTTGTTCTCATGGAAAGATGAAACTTTAAATAATCATAATGTAGTTGCAACATAGTCACAAAAATTTCAAAGATGATTAATAGTTGTGAAAAAAATCATAAATGATATGTAATTGTAAAATGATTAGTTGTAAAACACAAGATCTCTTGTAGTAAGATGTTATAAAATTGAACATTGTTTGTTATTTGCAAGTTTAACGATACTAGGTTTGAACATAACATTAATATATAAATTATTCTTGGAAAGAGGAGGGATCTTATGTTTATTTACAAGTGTAAAATTTTTCTTCATTCTTACAAAAACAAATAAAAACAAAAAACCCTCCCCTCCTTATGCCTTGTAACCTACAAATGTTTAGGTTTATGAGAATGTTCCCAAAATGCAAGGCCAAACACAACAACTGGCTTAGCCATATGCCTCCCACCTTGGGGCTTACCCTTATACAAAATAAAACTTGTTCATAAGGGTTGACATATAAGATAATAATCCATTGGACATAAAGGACTTCTATTGTATTTGGAGGGCACCTTATTCTTGTGCATAATGCTTCCTCTCCTTTAAGGCACCTTACATGAAGTATGTGTAAGAGGCCTCTTGGTAGGCATATGGTACCTCTTGCTCCTACTGCCTCGCAATTTCCTTAGCTTGGAGCTCATCATATGATTTGTCTTGTGTTTTATGTGTAGGGGAATGCATGAGGTTGTGGGCATTCTCGGAATAAGGACCCATGCAATGGGTTTTCCTTTTTGAAATGCTCGCTCCCTTGTTCATTTATACTACTACACATCACGCAGGTTTTCATGATGGGGGCAAGACCCGGCAGTGGGGGGACATTCCCAAAATATGGGGCTGTATTGCATTACAATGGAGGACATAAAATCAACAATGGGTCCTTATTATAGACAGTACAAAATTATGGTCTACTTTTTTTTTCCTTGACTGCCCAATTTCTGGATCAATATCCCCGAACACAAATATTTTGTCTTATCTTTGGGCATGCAATAGACACTGAAAGGCATAATAAATATTACACACTCCCAAAGTGTGCATAATAGGATCCAAAATTTATGGCCTCATCCAAGGCCCCGTATTTCAACATTTTAGGGTACTCTCTGTTTCCTAGTGTGTGTGTGGTGGGTCACATAGGTTTATTGCCTTTTAGTTCCAATGTTGTTTGTTTCCCCCAAGAAACAAAAAAAAAATCGACCAACTGTTGGGTATCCAAAATGAAATCTGATTCGGATGCCAAAGAATCCTCGCTTGTGTGATGCAAAATGGTTTCAAACTTTTGTTTGTTTTGTTCCAGCAAGTGCAGGTACCTAAGAGTTGTGAAAGAGAAGAAGACAAAGAAGAAGAAAAAGGCCTTGTCAAGTTCCCAATGTGTTCCTTCAAGATGTTCTCAATAGCACCACACTTTATCTCATAACCCATATAAGAGGCCCAAACTGAAGCACTGCTTCTTTTTAATCTATTTTGAGACTGCAAACTTTTTATTTGTGGAAGTGTCCAAAGCTTCAGAACTTTTTTTCTGTGATGACCCAATTAAAAGTGGCTCATAGGGACCCACCCACCTATGGTATCAAACAATTTGGCAATTCCAACTATGGTATCAAACAATTTCAACCTGTATGATTATTATGTCCCAGTATATGAAACCCCACCCCCTTCACGAAAGGAAACCAATCTGAGTTCTTCAATCTAATTTATTTATTTGATTTCGTGTCCTTCTCTCATTAAAAGACAGGTTCCAGCTGCTATCCAGAGAAACCCATCCAAGTAAACAAACCGATAGCACAAAAACAAAAGGAAATTGAGTGAAAATGACTTTAGATGAACTTATTAAATTGATCAAATTTGATAAACTTAACTTTGTGAGGATTTGTTTTGTGGCAACTCTTCTAGAGTTCAAGAGATTATTGGTATCGTGAATAAGTGTTTTTATCATCTAGTAAAACATTTGGAGAAATTTCCTAGTGTATTTGGAGGGAACCTTATATGTATATATGAATATTCCTTGAGGGATCTTATATTGCTAGTTAGGAGTTGGGAGGAGCCTTACACCTATAAGTCATACGGTCATAGGCCCCTTATTTTGAAAATGCCCTCACCTTGAGCCTTGAGGTTATACCATACACCTAAAGCATCATGATTTTTTTTCAAGGTATTTGAAGTGCACTTTACAATTGTCAACATCCCTCCTAGTCAAGGGGAGTGATCTTATGGTTACTATTTAGGAGTGAAAACAACCTTTCAACTATAAATTGTTTCATTGTATGCCCCTTGTTTCAAAATGCCCCCACCCTAATGCTTTATACTACCACAAATGTGTAAGGTATAGGGCCTTAGGATGAAGGTATTATTTTAAGAAGGGTTCACACTAGGCAATATTGGCAAGAGTGCCAACCAATTATGGTAATGTCTTCATAGTAGGGCATTACCCAACATAAACAAAAAGAGGAATCAAACAAGACCACTATAGGATTGGTGGCCAAGATAAACCATAAACCATAACGACTTTTGGAACCTATCTTATAAGTAGCAAGAACTTTACCAGGTAAAAGAACCCTTTCTATTGTGTAAGTAAATAATATGACATAGATGTTTCGCCTCCCTTTTGACATTAATAATATATTCACACATGCAATAACTCTAGGTTTATTTATTTATCATAATTTTAACCATTTACTATAAAAGTAACATGAACATATAATCCTTACTTACCCAACCTGTCCATATTCATATTTTACCCAACTATAACCTTATCAATGTACGTACTTGTCCAAAATCCTACTATTGTCAAAGTTGCCAAGTTATGATTCGAACTGCCTACTTGCTCAAAACCCTATTGTTGTTCAAACACTACCAAACTATCGTTTTCTACGACAAAAGCTTGCATTGCCATTGCTTGCAGATCCTTTTGGTTATGATATTTAATTATTTTGTATTGTAAGCTTTACATTTCTTTTCATTCACTTTTCTTCATTTGCATCTGCTCATTTTTCTCCCATCTTTCCAGTTATAGATGTTCATTACAATCTCCTTCTTTTTATAAATGTTTTGCTTGAAAGATTTTTGAACATCTGTGTAATTTTAGGTGAACATACATTAAAATTTTTTTTTTTACTATTTTCAATTACTATTCTTATTCACTTTTGGTTGATGTTGTAAGCATATAGATTATTGACAAGGTTCTTTTATTATTGCTTTCATTTTTGAAATCAAGTTTGCATTACACAATTTTATCTTAAAAAAGTTTTGTCACACAATTATTGATTTGGTTTTTTTTCAAGATTTGCAAGGTCACACTTTTTATTGCTGTTGTCAATAAATATTTGATTATTGTCAAATGTTGGTGTTGTTTGTTCCAAGTTGTTATTCTTGTTCACTTTTGTTTGTTATTGTTGTTCCTTTTCTACTTTACTATTGTCAATGTAGATTTCATGTAAAAGTCCTCTATTCTTACTTTCATCTTTAAGTTGAGTTTACATATTTATTGCTATCAATTTTTGTTCATCATTTGTTTCAAAATTTATTTTATGTTTGTTTATGTTTGTTGTTAAATTTGTGCAAAATGAACTCGCATAAGCTTGTTTTACTTGCTTTTTTCAGTCATATGACATTATATAAGCACACAAAGAACTATTTTGTTATGAAACAAAGTTCAATTACGGCATTGTAGATTTTGAACAATGTTGCAAATACATTGAATACCAAGTTAATTTTCTATCATTTGTTGAATTCTCTTGCTTTGCATCAATGTCACATGTCTTTCATTTACAAATTATTGTTTGATAAGGAGTTCAATGACTCAATGAAAACACAACCAATGATTTGGTTTTTTCATTTCTTGATGACATAATATGAAAATTTTAAATGAATTGAACATTTAAAAATAACTCGAGATTTGTGCATGAATTGACTACCAAACTAAAAACCTTTTATGGGGGAAAAATACACTAGGTATTAGTGTGCAATACTTATTAACATTCATGTTAGTTGCTCATTTTATAAGCTTACACAAGGAATTGAATATTTACATTGTAATGTGTTGTTTACTGTAGGAAAGTTATAGTTCCTATGGTGCCATGCAAATTTGTTTATTTTGTGAAATAGTTGTTTCAAACTAAAATCAAGTAGCCAAAAGGATAGGACTTGGTCCAAATAATAACATAATTCAAGGAATTTAATGGCCTTATAAACCATGGTGTTATTGATGTGATTCAAATTCACATACAAAAACCAATTAGAGTTTTATCATGTACTTAATTAATTTGTACTTTTGAAAAGTTCAAAATAACAATTGACCATTTGAAAGTTGATTTTTTTAAAAAAAAATCACTTGGGGACCGTCACATGATGCAACAAATTTATTAATAATGTTTTGCCTCATTAATTGATCCAACAAATAGATGTTAACAATGTTTTGTCTCAAACATGATCCAACCACTAGGTTAGAAAAATCTAAAATTGACAATCTAGAGTATAATTAACTAAATACATAACATTTTGTAGTTGATTACTTTTCATATAAATTTAGATTGTACAACATGCATCTATAAGCAATAGTGGATTGTTGAAGGAATTTTGAAAATGTTTTTGTCAAGATGTTAAAAATGATGCTCACATTTTATGCATTTCAAACTTGCATCAAAAGGTGACTTATTTAAAATTCTTCAAAACAACGATGGTATCAAACCTCATAGGTGATCAAAGTTATCTGCTCTTACCTTGGTTGATGGTTCTTGACAAACATGGAGGTGTTTGCCATGCAATTTTGGAATCAATGTTTAATAAACATTTCAATTAAAGGAGGAATGTTGTTGATAATTAATTTGAGGTTTTGAAAAAATAAAAGATGTTATTCAAAATCAACCTTGATGTATTTTTCTTACCTAACGTGGTGTTTTGTTGTTGTATTTTGTACAACATGATCCTTAAGGGGAAAGATTCGGACATAGACAAGCTTATGACTCAATTAAAATTGAAAATTGATCAAAATGTTGTTCATTCAAATGGTCATAGAAAATGCATTAAAGATTGTATTCTTGTAGAAAATATAACAACAACTAACAATGTAATTGAATTGCAAGGTTGCGAAATTTTAAAGACTAACCAACACATCCTCTTGGAATAATACCTTAGAAATAGGCCATATAGGGCATGTTGAAACTTTACTTGTACATGGAAAGTGTATCATGAATTGTTCTAAGGCATGTGTTAAATGGTAAGATTGTTGATTTATTTTGAGTTGAAAATTTAATCAAAACTTTGAAAACATAATTGGAAACTTGTTGATTCATATGGTTGTTGTTAAGTCATATAATATTTTTCACAAGATGAATCTAAATCAAAGTTCACTAGTGGAATAATTTGTTGCAAATGAATGCATGACACATGGTTGTGCTAAAAGTAGATAAAATATTGACGATGTTTTGACTTGTTTTGTGTATTCCTTGTCTTTATGTTTTAGGTACCATCTAGTTGTTTATTGATGGTCTTGTTGTAATAGTCTTCAATCTCCATCTATAAGTTGTTGAAACAATCCATCATTTCAACCATCATTGTGTTATTCTTGTTTGTTGTTTCAATTATAGATGAAAAAATGTTGGAATATTTACATTTGGTTCATTTATTTCTTGGGGTGATTAAAACTGTACAAAATTTTGTAGTGTAATGCTTTGACAAATTAATGAAGTTTTCTTATTTGCATTACTAATTTTTTTTGGAAACATCATTGAGGTTCACCACATCAACTTGCACCTATGGAGTTTTTTTTATTGTTACTTGGCATGTGTTCTTTTGCAACATAGTCTTCACCTATAAGATCTTGCATGAATGAATGTTGCGAATTTATAAAATCTTTTCCCCGTGTGTATTGACTTCAAACATTGGTGTAATATAAATTGTGTCCCCATCAACTAGAGAGTCCTTGAGATTTATTGGAGCATTAACAATTTTTTATCCTTGGAATGTTTTGATTACCTCATAATATTCCCAATTGAATTTGTTTTAATAGATGATATTTTGTTTCATTCATTATTGTTCAAATTCTCATAGTGAATTATTGTAATTATTTCCCCTATAGTTAAAATTCAAACCATTCCATTTGTCTTACACATATTAGCGATTTGAATCACATACATTGATAATCTTTTGGAATTCATCACAATATTGGTCCACTATCATGTTCTAAGAACAATGTGAACTCTTGGGTCAATGATTGCCTTTTGAACAACATATTTGCCATGTTTGTATTTGATGATAGCTAAAACTTCATGGTGTTCCCAATTTCCTTATTGTTGATGAGTTACATCATCATAATTAGATTTTGCATTTGTTTATCATCTTCCCCTTCATCTCTCTCTTCCTTTTTGAAATTTTTTGCATCCATTGTAAATCAATGTGCATGATGTATTCAACGTTATATGTGATTGTAAAATAATGTTCAAACTTGGGAGCTAAGACCTAGGACATAACAACCTTGAAGTATTAATTCATCAATTGTAATAAAAGAATTGTGTGTGTATGGGCATTTACTAGTAGAAATATAAGTTTAGTATACAACTGAATTGAAGAATGGTTTTGATTCAATTTTTCTTCAATTTGAGAGAATTCATTATTTTATGAATTCATATATTGATTCACTACACACTAACAATTCCTTATATTTGACCTTTTTGTGAAATTGCTAACTAATTCATCTTCTAAATGCTATGCAAATGTTCCAAAGGTAAATTAAGAATATGACCAAAAAAATTGAGATTCTCACTTTCCTTTCAAACAATGATGAGAATCCCTTGTCATGAAACTTGCATGATAGACACACAAATGTGCAATGGTGTTCACATCTAAATGTTGCAAACACACACATATGTTGTAAATATTATAAATGCAAAGTGTTCATGATGTTGCAGATGTGTGTAAATGTTATGCATGTAGATGCAAAGATTCACATTGCTACATGCATTCATGATGCTCATGAATGAAAAAATTAGCCATGGTAAAAGGAATTATTGATAGACCTTGCGAGGAAATCAGGAGCCAAATGTAAAAATCTGTTGTTTAGGACATGTAGATAAGTTTTTACCAATAATAATGGTGGGAATTTATGGATTTTGTAAATTTCAAACAATATTGTAATAGTGTAACAATAATTGCTACCACAAACATTAGTGCTCAAGATAGTGAGCCAAGGTTAGATTGCTACATTCTCTACTTATCAACCAAAACCTGTGTGTCGGGCACAAGTGTAGTTTAGATTGATGTTATTGACACCACTATCCCTATGTGTGAACAGTCCCTAAATGAAATACTTTCTCTGACTACCATTGAGGCGAATAATGAAATTGTTATTTCACTTGAAAACACAGTGGTGAAATGCCAAACCATTTGAGAATCCCCAAAAATGCCTTGGTTCCCCTTCTTAAAGGTAACGTTCTCGGTTTCTTTTTGCTTTACGCGTTCCCGACTGACTGTTGTCCCCCCGCTCGTGCCCGAGGGAAACAAATCGGGCAACGACGCGCAGAATAAAGATGTGGTGACGGGCAGCGGCGGTTACCGCTTACCAAAAGCGTAAAGAGCGGTGGCTAGGCCGCAAAACTACACTTCGCACACATCCTGGCTGCAGCCTCCCCCGCTCGGGACGCATCTAACGAGCGCGCGTGCGCGGGGTTGCAAAGCCTCCGAGAAAAGCTACGCGGAGACGGGAGCGCAGAGTGGCTATGGCGCTCTAATCCACACTGGCCATTTCGTTGCGTTCGCGATCTTTGCGGACGGAGTTCGGAAGGTTGAATTGAGGAGGAGGCGGGCCAGCGGAATTCCTTCAGCCAAGCTCATCTTGTATGATGCCCCAGTTGTTGTTTTTGTTTGTTGCGGATTTTTTTTTGCGACGGAGGAGATTTGTGGACTGATGTTTGCTGTTGCGGGTGGAATAGGGCGCGGTAGCAGCGGACGTTCCGGGAGGAGAGGAGAATCACAGAGAGAGAGAGAGAGAGAGAGAGAGAGAGAGAGAGGTCAGATTTCCTAAATTATTGCAGGAGCAAGGAGTAGACGACGTTTGCGGAAGGGGCAGGGAAAGGGAGGAACGGGGATGAGAAAATATCCGCCGGAGGAAGAAGAGGAGGAGTAGAAGGAGATGGGAAACAGAAACGTCAACAGGTAGAAGAAGGTGGAAAAAAGGAGAAGAAGAAGAAGATGCGAATGCAGTAGCAGAATAGACGAGGAGCAGAGAGAAAGGAAGCAGCAGCAGAAAGTAGGAGCGAGGAGGAGGAGTGAAGCTCTGGAGCTTGATGCTGACGGAGGGGTGGCAGCAGCCCCCTCAGGTGCCCAACTCCTCTCATGCTGCCACTCCTGCTGTTGTCACCATGCCGACTCCACAGCCACCTTATCCTCAGCCAAATATGGCGAAGGTACAAGGGGGAGGAAGAACTGGACTGCCCTGGGCTGTGGAAGGTGGTAGTTCCAGCTCCTCTTCAGCTTCTATGCAGCAAAGGCGTGGGTATTATGAGCCCCCTCCTCCACACGTAGGGCTGCCGGGGATTTCGGCCATGCCATCTCAATATCAGTATGCATCGCAAGGACCAGACACTGAATCCTCATCTCCTCATGTGCTGCAGCAGCAGCAGTTTGCAACACTACCTTCATATCAATCCTTGCCACACTGGGGTCCAGGTGTGCAGTGGCCAAACCAGCATCAACATCCTGATGGCCATCTACACCCCCTTCCACATCCCTATCCACAGCAGGGTGCAGATCAATGGCAAGCAAGCAGCCAGCAGCTACCTCCCAGTGCCTCTGATGTGCACCAGCCTCCTCAACAACCCCTTGTCAGAGGCTCCTC
>Ga0209208_10002335_pt1 | contig 27163 bp, 9 predicted proteins | sample S1TSphfallax_3_FD_187694 | JGI IMG/M metagenome (GOLD analysis project Ga0209208, IMG submission 187694) | Host-associated microbial communities from peat moss isolated from Minnesota, USA - S1T2_Fd - Sphagnum fallax MG (SPAdes) (version 2) | ecosystem: Host-associated > Plants > Peat moss >...
TGTTTTTTCAATAAAGTACCAAAGCACATTGTTCCATGGGCTTAAAAACGTAAAATCTTGTTCAAAAACTAAAAACCATTTGTGTGGCACCTTTTTATGCCATAGTGCCAATAATTTCACATTTATGACTTGTTTCTTGTCTATATGTTTTTTTTTCCCCTTCACAACCAATTTAAATTTTTTTTAAAAAAGTCTAAAATAATACAACTTTTGAAAATCAATATGTAAAAATCAACTTTGAATATCGATGGGTGTGAAATATGTGAAACCTAACATTTTGAAACCTCAATTAATTTTTTTTTTCAAATTTTTGAAACTTTGTTGTATCGAGTGTATAATTTGGTGTATATTTGAAAAAGTGACTAATGGAAACCAACATTCCAAACATGTTATGACCATGTTGAGTGTGTTGTGATTGCTTTCAACCTTACAAAAGAACTTGCCATCTTCCAACACCTAATGAACAAGGGCTTTTGTGAGTACTTACACTAGTAAAAAAACAGGTTTTTGCAACTATCATTTGCAATTGATTTTTAGTTGTAAGCAACCCATGCAATTCAAATTTATGTAGTTGCTTAAAACAAGTTGCACATGACATTTAGTTGCATGTGATAGTATGTATGCAACATGTATATGTGATACACATTCATTCATACATATATAATTAGATGTAGTTGAATTTATACAACTACAATCTAATTAATCGATGTGTCACACGTGTTTTAAGATTGGATGAATTGCTTGAGGACATGTCTTGCTTTTAATTATTATTTATGTTTTAAAAAAAAAAAAATTAAATCTCAATTGTCAAATCTTCTACCACTAGGATGATGACACGTGACAAAACATGGTTTTTACGCTACTAGCATCATGTCTAAAATGACTATATAGTCAATATCTAAAACACACCAATAATGTGAAGTGATTAAATGTGTATATCATTACTAAGATCAAAAGTAGCAACATTCATTATGACTAAAAAATCTAGCATTATAGTTAAACCAAACAATATGTGGCACACGTGGGAAGTGTGGGTGCCCATGTGGACTTCTCTATGTTGATTAATATAACTAACGTGACTACAATTAGTCATAAAACATGACACACATGATTATAATGTTATTTTTAATGATGTGCTATTAATAAAATGGGAAAAAATCATATTTTCATTCTTAAAACTTCATTACAAAAAAATGACAAAAGATATAGTTATCATGATTTCAACTATTATTCATAATTGTTGAATATAATGTTATATCAATCTTATATCAATCTTATATAATTTTTAAAATTGATATAAGATGGAGGGCATGCAAATTTTAATACCATAATTTCGAAGGGAATTTTTTTTTGTTATGATATTTTTAAAGTTATTTTGTCGAAACATCATTTTTTGATAAATATATGGCTTAAAATATGTAAATTAATGGAATGTCTAAAACTTTGGATGTAAACTATTATAAAATAGAAGTGAATCATGAAGGTAAGGAAACCAAATGTACCCATATGGTTATATGTGAAATTTCTATATTGATACATGTTGAAATTGAAAAGAATCACAAAGTTCAATATGATTTTGATAATATTTTTTTTTACCGAAATATTTATAGTCTAATTCAATCAAAGATTTAATACATTACATATGATTTTTTTTAATAAATACTTAAAATTATCTTAATTGAACATTTTGAAATGGAAAAAAATCACAAAGTTTCATGAAAATTAATAAATTTGGTGTGTTTAAATAATATTTAAATTTATAACCCAATTCAAAATTTCAAACAATGCATTTAATTTTTTTAATTAATGAGTATTTAGAATAATAATGATTCACATATATTTTTGAATTAAAAAAATTACAAAGTTCTATGTAATAATAAACCTACCAAATCAATTAAATCAAATAGTGTTTTTTTTTTAAACATTTTTTTGTTCAAAATATGTGTTTATATATTTTGTGATGTTATTTTTGTTATCATGTGTGGTGATGGCTTAGTGGTTAAAGCCTTGGAATGTTACTGAGAAGGTTCAAAACCTCACTTGGAGCATTCATCTTCAAAAAAAATCCCAAGTTTGGGGATTCAAAGGCCCATGACATTGGTTGACACGATGTGCCAATTAGCCTAAAATAAATAAATATATATTCCCACATTGAATTATCATTGATCAAAGGTGGCAACATTTTGGATTCAACTATAGTCCAAAATATTAAAGTTTCATAATGTCATTATATATGAACATATACATTATATAATTTTTAATTTAAAATAAATTTGAAAATGTCACATCAACTAATAGTTTTAATCATGTTAGTCATTTTGGACAAGCATGTTTCATCATGTTAATCATTTTGGACAAGCATGTTTCATCATGTTAATCATATTTCTTAGTCACATTTGTGTCAAAAACGACTGGTTTGTTGTGAGTACAACCAATTTTGTCCATTGTCTTATGTGACTAAAAATATGCCTAAACATAGTTTTAAAATAACTTAAAACCACAAATCTATAGTAGTGTGTCCATTTTAAAAGAACATTTATATGGAAATACATGGCAATTTTTGGCCTATTTATTATTATTTTAATTAATTAGTTAAATCTAGATCATCCAATGTAAGTTGATAAAATGTTGAAACATGGTGCCTAAATATGTAAGTAGGTAAGAAAGTAGGCATAGGCTAGGTAGAGAGGTTTGAAATAATCCAATTTTATTTTTGACTATAAGTTTTATAGTTGAGTTCTTTTCATTGGCTCATCCCTTTTGGTATTTGGTATGTGAACAAACCTATTTATATATTGCAAAAAATCGAAATGGGAAAAAAAAATGGTATAAGTTTAATTGCAAGTAACATGCAACTACAACCTAGTGCATGTGTTATGTTAACCTAGTTTAGTTATTACCTAAATTAATTACATTGTATGTAGTAATAGACAATAGGTAGTAATAACAATAGTAATATGAAAAAATAATCATAATCATAATGCTTAACAAAAATATTCATATTAATAGTAATATTTATTAAGAAGTAATGACATTTGTTATAATAATTATAATTTAATAGCTATGCATACCTAAAATAGTTAATAATTATAACTTTTATAGTATTAATATAAGTAATTTAGGTTAATAGGTAGCCTAGGCTAAGGTATTTATATGCCTATAATTAATTTTAATGACAATGTTTCATTAGAACTGGTTTTTGTAGGATGGGTATTTTTGGTGATCATTAATACAACAATTCCAAAGTCATTCTAGATTATAATTCGTGACAAATCAAATTCCATTTTTTATTTTTTAAAAATTTTTTTTTCTCTATTTGCATCTTGTTGTTTGACTTGCGCCCTTTCAATGTTTTGTCTATTTATATTTTGTTGTTTCTTTTACACCCTTTCAATGTTTTTTTTTCCTTTTGTCTACTTGTATTTTGTTGTGAATTATTTTAATGAATCGAACTTTCACTAGAATTTTTCTTAGCAAATCAAGAATAAAAAAACTATTTATTGGAACAAAATGACATATAGTGAAATTTACAAAAAAAAAAATAAATTGATTTTTTAAAACTATAACAAAATATTATGTCCGATAAAATAATTTAATCATCATCACTGGTAGTGTGAATCAACAAACAATCCAAATATATTATAATAATTATAATAAAATATCATAATAATTAATAAGAATATTAATATTGACTATTCAAGTTAATTTTATTAATATTTTTATATATCACCAAAGAAGGTGGGGTACTTTTTGAAAATTTTGTTCATTTTTGTTTCATTTCTTGTGTTATTTTCTTCGAAATTTTATTTTAAAAAAGAAAAAATTCCAAAAAAATTGCAAATTTAAGTAGGTTTCAAAAGGATTGAATTATTAGGAAGTCAAATTAACCATGACTCAATTAATCATGCTTAAAGTAGTTAAAAACTTAAATTAACCATATGGACTACATATGTGTACAAAAATCAAAATTTTAATTAAGGTTTTAGTGAATTTTAATTGGAAAATAAAATTCAAAAGAAAAATTCAAATGATTTTTCAATGTTTTGAAATTAATGTAACATAATTAATTTAATTTTTTGGTTAATTAGTCATGATTAGTTTGACATAGATTTAGTCAATGTCAATCCTAAAATTTGTTAACTTAAGTTTAGCTTTAGTTAGCATGGGTTTAGCCTTAGTACTAAAGGTACAATACTATTGTGATCATCTTGCACATGTACATGCACTTTCATTATGGTCTTGCCTTGTAGTCAAGGCCATCACCAAATGAAGAATATCACCTCAATTTTCTAAATGAAAACTTGTTTCTTTTGTCTTTTTGTTTCCATACGATCCCACATTAAGGCATCTAGGTCTCTTCATTCACAAGTGTTGGGATAAACATTGAAAACTATGGTATTCAAGAATCTTAATTGAAAAAAGATTTATTGACTTTAAGTAAACAAGCCAAGTTTGGGTTTATAATGTGTGAACTTGTATTAAGTGTATTAAGTGTAGGTGTTTTTTGGGTGGCTTTTACATGATTTTACACTTACATGTGAAATGTATATATATTTTGTATGCATTTACATTTACCTTACTAATTTATTAAAGACCATATACACAATGCACATACAACATTGGTCAAGACCAATTTTGTAAAATTGTTGGTGACCAATTTGAAGTCCATCCAATATTTTGATACACTCATGTGTAACTAGATAATGGGTATGTAATTACTCATATTGACTTGATTAGGTATACTTTTCAATTGAAACATTGCAAATTCTAAATCAATTCCCATAAGTTTCTAACTTCATGACTGAAAAATATAGCCACCTTTTGTGCTCCTAACCAAGTTGTGCACATGGCATTGATGTTAAACTTAAGTTAGTTTCCCACAGGTTTAATAAAGCAATCTCATATATTACATTATTATCTTCTGATAATTTCAAGAGGATGTTCTCCCAAATCACATTGTTTTTAGTTACTATGGTAAGAATTATAATAAATCACAACTTCCTGATAAAACCCTTTTACACTAAAGCTTGAAAGCCCTTAAAGCCCATGACCATAAAAAATTGAAAATCTTTCGTTGGAGGAAACGACACATGTCAGGGCACAAATTCACTTTACACAAAAGTTGAAGCAATAAAGGAGAAAGGAAAGGTGAATAGATGAAAAATGGGCATTAAATGCATTTTGGGATAATGTTTCATGGTCTAATGGACTTATCTAAGGTGGGCCTAGCACAAAGTGAATTAGACCATGAGCCCAAAGAGCCATGATTGGTCTAATTTTTTGTAAAGCTTTGTTTTTAGTGCAATATGGAGTCTTCTTACTAGCTTTTGGACCAAAACATGTGTTTATGCATTACCCAATTGTTGGTGATTCATGTGTATACAATCTATTTACAGAATGCACTTTTGATTTTTGTAGAGGTATCCATATGGTTTATGGGTTATATAGGTATACTTCATTCCATGGCTGTGAAGGGGGCCTAAAAGGAGTAACATTTTATTAGACACAACCAAAACACTAAAAGAAAGTAACAAAGTGGGCCTCAGAATGCATGCAAAGATTGCCCCCTATGAATGGCCTTTGTATTCCCTTTGCCCTATGAATGCCTCTATTTATGCCTTTGAATGCCCTATGCAAGAAATCCCTTATGAAAGAAAATGAAAGGAAAATGATGGAAAAGAAAAGAAAACCCCTAAATCAATAGTTCAATAAAATTACATAAAATATTAAGTTAAACATGAAATTTTATATGAAGTAAAATGTCACAAATATTTGCCTCCATTATAAAATGTGAAGGTAGGGTTTGGAATGCTTTGTTCATAACATTGGTAAGTACTATGCCTTTCCCTCACCAAATGTTTTCTACCAAAGTACTTATGCCAAGGATACCCACAGTACTACCCTAAGTTGATGTCAGATTTACAAAAATATGAAATTCCAATGGGAAGCTTGTCTTGATATTTCTATATTTCCGATAATTTCACATTGATTTTGTCTAATAATAGAAAAAACATTTCTTCATTCTCCCCAGCTTCCTTCTTTACCTCAAAACCTCATCTTTTTCACTAACTTACCTACCTGGATTGAAATTGCTGAAAATTTCTAGGCTCCCTCCCTGTGCCAAAAATTTGGAAGACTAAAGATGAGATGTCAAAATGACTTGTTGCCTCAAAAATAAGAATAATTATTTGGGCACTTGGGTGCTGAAACCAACAGCAGCATGTAATAATACTTCATTCCTGTAAATTGCTAATTTATCAATCATGTAAAACTCCATTGTAAGTTGTCAAACTTTACTTTTTGGGTGGCAAAGTTTTGCTAGTGGAAAAAATAAATAAAATTAATTTTTATTTTTATATATATGATTTTTTTTATTTTTTGGGTCTTCTAATTTTCACCAATGTTTTTTTTTTTTTTTTTTGGGTTTTTTAATTTTTTCCAATGTTTTTTTTTTTTTTTTTTCCAGACTATATAAAACTCTCCAGTAGGTTTCCAAAAACACAGAAGGATATTCAAGTGTTCTTAGTTTTATATCTTGTTTATGGTTTAAATTGGCTAAATCATCTATATGGATGATTCCCCCTGCAACTACTTCACAAAGTTGAGAAAAAATAACACTGATACAAGTCCCATGACCCAAGTAGGATTGGGATCTATATACTCTTACAGAGAGCTAGAACCAGCCATGAAGAGGAGACAAGGCATGTTTGTTCTTCATAATCTTTGATATTTGTTGAAAATCTATACCCATCTCTTTGTGGATATTGCATATTGAATGAGTCTCCAAGTGAGGCCCAATGAATGGAAGTGGAGTGGTATGGGAAAGCTGATTTTGGCAAGAAGCTGTTGTAACTTGATGTGCATGCAAAAGTGATCTTTTCAAAAGCAACTAGAAGTGTTGTATACATTCTAATTTTTTCAATCAATGACCGTTTGGTATGGAATCTGGATTCCTTTGGAGCGATGTTTAAGCTCGCTCCATCCAGATCCTCAAGACATCAGGATTCCTCGGGAGACTGAACAAGTGGGCCCAAATTGTAGCCCTCAAATACACACATGGTTGTTGAACAGATAAAAACTGAGGTCATCTCCTGTCAGGACAGGTTTGCTCATACTTTAGGTTACATGCGGAAAAGTGTTTGGAACCATTCATGTGGACTGGTTCTTTAGTGAATATTATGAATGTGAGGGTTGCAGTGAACCAGCACCCAGCAGTGCTCCAATCTGGATGAATGGTAACAGGATGCCCAGGCTTCTTTCATTGGTTCATGTCCTTGTGCTAACCACCTTGGTTAGCACATCTAGATTTTTTATTTTTCTCCTCAGCCCTTCCCTTCCCTTCCCTTGTCACCGTTTATATTTTTTCAACTGGAACCACACTGACCTACCTACCTACCAACTAACAACCCCATCACCTTGACATACATGTTGATGCTCACTTACTTAACTACATAAAGAGTTCTATTATCCACTCCCACTTGCCTATTTACCTACCTATCTTAATCAACTTATTGACATCTACCTACCTACCCACCAACTGTGTGATGTCGGGGTCAATCAATTAGGGTATTGCAAGAACATGAATAGCTTGAAACCTTGTTCCCCTCCGCGGCGCCCCCTCCCCCCCCACCCCCGCCCTTTTCTACCTACCCGTCAACTACATTCTACCAATGTTGACCAATGAACATATTGTAAGGGCATGGGTAGGTGCTTTATGAATATTGATGTTGATCAATGAGGGCACTGCAACATCTAGTAGGTATTTAACTTGACAGCCCCATGCCATGTCAACCTACCTACCCATCAATTACATGATGCCAATGTCAATTGCATGAGCATCAAAGTTCTTGGAAGGTGAACAAGGTGATATGCATATCCCATTGGAGTGGAACAAACATAAGAACTTGGCCTCACGAAAGGATATAAAATACTCAACAGTCAAAAACCACTATGAGAATACTTGGTATAATGCAACACCCTTCATGTTCTTATTATTTGTCTTTTTATAATGTATTTCACACAAACCTAGGTTCCTCAATTGAATGCATATGGTGTAGGCATGAATGTCAGTATGAACCAACTCATGCTAGGTCTATCATACATGGTTGTTTAGCTAAACTTTCAATTAAGAAATTGTACACATGGCTTGATTTAGCAGAGATTACCTTCTACCATTGATCACATACTCAAGGCAATGGGGAGCCCACACATGGCAAACATGACCCCCAATCCACTTGGACTTGTATGAATCGATATACTTTGTGGATGTCGTAATCTTTTAAAGGGGTTCACTCATAGTTGGGGTACCCCATGGAAATATATGAATATAAAGAACTTTTTTGGTTATCTACCATAATTTAAAATCTACATAAGGAAATTTTAATTAAGAAAAATCCAAAAATTCAAAACGAAATTATTTGTGTGATAGTGGTCATTCTTCACATGCATAGATTGGTGTGCATCAATACTTTGTTTTAATTGTAGAAATGAAAAATAAGCTTTTATATTCAAAAACAAATTGCATGATTTTTGTTACACATGTGACCTACAACTAGGGTTGCAATTCCAAACCCCATGGATATAAGAAAATCAACAAAATGGACCAAAAAAAAACCTCTTTTCAATGCAACAAACCCCATAGAAAGGAATGTTGTGGCCTTCAAAATTGTCATATGGTTTATGGTTTAATCAAATGCGTCCAATGAACATTGCTAAACATAAATATAAATTCTTTTTATCCATAAACATAAGTTGAAGTCAACTGTATTACTTGATACATGCCTTTTGATTCCTTAGATAAAATATTGTAGTTAAAACAATTGGCATAATTATTTTGAAGGACTCCCTATGCCAAAAATGTCATTCTATGACTAGTGATTTTCAACTAGACTAATCACTTATGCCATTTGTAGTTGAATTGGACTCGTAGTTTGTGCCATTTTTAATTGCTTATGCCACTTGTAGTCACATAGGACGAGTCATAGAATGGCATTTTTGGTGTAGTGATTCAAAAAGACACTTATATAGTATCCAATATATCCTTAGATATTTTATATGGGCAATATGACATTATTCTAATTGGAGGCACACAATAACACATGATGATTGTAACATGGTAAATATTGTAAAAATTCAAAATTCTCTTATGTAGTTTTTTGAGAATTACTATACAATTTTTTTGGGTACCCCAATTGTGAATGGACCCAAAGACCATATATGGATTCAATTGAACTCAGGGGTACACTATCAAATAAAATATATGACAAACATAGAGTGACTTGGTGGGCATAGGTTAACATGGGTGAAGCCATGAACATGGACAATTTTATTAAACAAGACATACCTATTTGGACTAGAAACACAAGAAAGGAAATTGATGCTTACACAAAAACCCAACGATTTCAATTTGGACTTGGGCATACAATCATCCCAAGGATGTGTCTTATTTCCAAGATATGGGTGAAATTACTAAGATTCAACTCCCATTCACCTTAAAGATCCAAATGCCCACATAATTACAATCCATGTTTTCATCTAACCACAATGGGGTTACTTCAATGGATGCCACACTTCACACCAATGACATGAAATTTTATTTGTTCACATTGATGATGTTCAATGCACATCACGTTGGAGTTGGCGGCTTGGATTATCACAAGTCAACAAACATGTGACAACACATTGGAGTGGTTGATTCCCCAAAGGCCAAAACATTTATTGAACATGTTTAAGTGGAAAACTTTCTTGTTTCATTATTAGAGATGCACCACAAGAATTGTGAGTAATATGATGAGTCTTATTTCATCTCCATCCTTCTTTCATTTATTAATCATAAATTTGGATGCACATGTCTTGAATTGTTTTTCAAAGTCCTGTCTATGCTTACATAATACTTTCAACCATTTTTTTGATGTGAATATTGTGTGCATGCATAGGATTGTGTGGAGTTGGGATAATGTGCCCATTTTCCCTCGCACATGGCATGTTTTGAAGATATGGCACTTATAATCAATGGAGAAATCAAGGATATCTAGGGGGTAAAATGTACAATATTAAATGACCTTCACATGTTCATGTACATGTCCATCCCTTATAGTGAGACCATTGAATCCTTCAAGCAACATGAGAAAAAAAGATAATTGAATGACATAATTGAGCCCTTAGGGAGGTCACTTCCATTTTATTCCAAACAACATGCAAAAAGATATAGAGTGCCATTTATTTTTAAATATTAAATAATTTACTTAAATCTAAATAGGGTACCTATAATTCATTATGAGAATATATTTTAAATATATCTAGTATTTATTCAGAAATATGCCATTATTTCATATCAATTTTTTAAATACCTTTTTACCTTAGGTTTTTCTAAAATATACAAACATTGATTTCCTTGGGCATAAGCCCAATGATTTGTGGAGGTGGCATTAATACCACATTCCCATGTTCCGTAACCCACCTTTGAAGGCAATGGGATTGATTGAGGTTGGATGGTTTGGAGCCCATTCATTCCAATGTTATTTACAAAGCTCAAAATCCCTTTTTCAAATATACATAAAAAATCAATAAAAACATCATCATTTACTACTCAAGAACAAGGAAGTTTGACAAAGAAAAAACCACTTTGAAATCTAAAAAAATAAGAACTAAACAATGATTAGAAATGACACACATCATAGGCTTACTTTATACATAGTTAACAAACATAGTTGAAATTTAATTCAAATCTAGTTTATCTAATCAAAATATAGGAGAAATTATACAGTTGAAATTTAGTTGAAAATAATTTATTAAAATAGACATAATCAAAACTTTAATTGCATTGATGGTTGAAAAGGTTCATAAGTTTAGCTCTCATTGCCCAAATGTTTGTTTTTGGAAATGGAGAAGAAAAACCAATGAAAGTTGAAAAAAAAAACTTTTATACTTACAAAACATGTTTTTTTTTCCTTCTATTTGGACCCTTTTTACTTTCAAAGCTCATAACTTTTTCATTTCTTTTTTATTTTAAATGAAATGATTTAAAGTGTTATAGGAGCACCACCTTAAGTTTTACAAATAATCTTTGAACTATAATAACAACATAGCAACATAAAAGGAAGTTTTCGAGTGTTTAAGAACTAGTTGTGGTTTGTTGTTTTGAGTTCTTGACCCCCCTACTTTGGGTGCCATAACTTTATCATTTCTAATCCATTTTTGATGATGGTTAGTGCCTCAAATCTGTCAAGAGGAGGGGTTCAACATCTACTTAGACACTAGAAATATAAAAGCCCTCCCCTTGGATCTGGATTGCCCTAAGTGCTTAAGTGTACTAAAACCAACTTAATTACCTTAGTGAAAGTTTTTAAAAAACCCAGTTGAAAAAAAAACCAAGAAGAGTTCAAAACAAAACCTAGTTAAAAAATTTAATTGACGATAACATGGTGGAGAAATAAAAGAAGAAATATCTTGGTAATGAGAAAATAAACAAAAAAATAGGAAAATAGTTTTTAAGCACCTACAATTGTGAGAGGCATGTGTGGTGGTGGCTTCCTTTGCCACGATATGACCTTAATGTGTTTAATAATTTAGAAAAAAAATGTAATGAAAAGAAGAATAAAGAACTTGAACATGATTAAAAATAAAATAAAATAAACATTAATCCCAAAATGAAAAACTTAGAATTCCTCACATGTAAAAGGCATTGGTGTGCTCCTAAGCTCCTTAATGGACTCAAATGTGAGTCTAAACTGAAAACAATGGAAGAGCAAAAAATCAAGCACGTTTTTTGGCTTGCTGCACTTTGGGGGTAGAGGGGCGTGCTAGAGCTTTGGGATGGGACTAGGAAGAGTGACAAGTATCAACTACTCACACAGACCTGCACAAAACCAAACACAAGGTGATTAGTGCATAATTGGAGCACTTTTGGTGCTAGGACGAACCATGGGCGAACTCGAACTCACAAGATTTACCATGGCCCGGACTTGGGGGAAGCCACCACCTTCCCCTTTATAGTATACTCTGTGCCTCTTCACAAGGCCCACATCCAAATGAAATTTTGTCTTGGGACTCTCGAAATTGCCAAAGTTGGGACTCCCGCGACTTTGGGACCCTATAACTTTGTGTGCAGACCTTTGATAGAGATGAGGTCTGAAGTAAAGTTGGAGCTCTCGTTAATAGCTTTCCAACAATATGTCGCATGTCACTTGCATGCAAGGAAATCGGGTTGATTCCCGACTTTTAGTGGTCGGAAGTCAGATTGCCAATTTGACTTCTAATTCTTCTTTTGGCCATAACTTGTGTTTTAGATGTCCAAATGGGTCATGCAAACTCATTTTAGACATCTACGTTTCAATAGCTTTCCAATGGTATAAATAAATTTTCACTCCATTGGGTTTTGACCCTGGCAATCACTCTTTAAACATTCGGGAGTCCCATGGGACTCTAACTCCCAAGGTGAAAGTTCCTTTGGGAGTGTGAAGGTTCATTCTCTCACATTTTTTTTCACTTTCGAGCTTTTTTTCTTGGCCCGCAACCTTGCAAACCCTTGCCTTGGTCACGAACCCAAGGTTAGGGTTGCAATAGGCATGATGCACTCAATTGAAAAAATCCATGAATTGATATTAAATTACATGATTTAAATTTCTAAATACAAGTTGGGCCTAAAAAAAAACAAAAAAAATGTAAATAAAAAATAAAAAATCAACTAGAGTGCAAAAAAAACTCAAAATGAATGATAATGTTATATAAGGGTAATCCCTTCATCCATGGATCAATGAAGTATGTGGTTATAGTTGGGATGTCAACTAACTTTCAACTATGCAAGTTGATATTGTTTCAATTAGTTCTCGGCTGTAATTTAAAATTTGAATTTCCTACCAACACATTGCCACCACTATTATATGTCATACCATCCATTCATCCATATTATTTGGCACATTAAATCATTCATTCATTCATTCATACTATATTCAACATTAAATCCATAAATTCATAAAAAATTATGGCATTATATATATTATATGACATTTAATGGCATAATTTGAATAATTTATAAATGAATGACATTTTATGATATAATTTAACAATATAAATGGTATAATTTTAATTTTGTGGCATTTTATGGCATTTAATGAATATGTAAAATGCCATAAAATTATATACCAATTATTTTATACCACAAAATTGAACCCTTGCTAAGCTTAAATAGTTTGCCTAACTTCATTAATTATCCTAGCCTAGGTCTAATTAGTTTCCTTACCTAACTTAAATCCTATGTAGACCTAGGTAGGTAGTAATATGTTAAGTATAGGTAAGTTGTGAGTCACTTAGGTAAGTATAAGTAGGTAGGTTGTGAGTCGTGACACCATGATTAAACAAAAATCAAGTAGGTACCTACCTAAAAGCCTTGCCTAGTTACTTAATACCTATCTACCTATACCTATTTAGTTTAAGTAACGTACTTACCTACATTTGATTTAACATATCTACATATTACTTAACTAGGAACCTCTTATTGCATATAGGTAGACAATAAATAGGTAGGTAGTCATAACTTATTTTGCCTTGCCACCCCATTTAAATCTAGCTTCATTAACTATCCAACCTAGTTACTTAGGTAGCCTACATGCTTAGATGCCTCATTAACTACCTAGGTAGGTTGTAGGTTAAACAAGTACACTTGTTGCAAATTACTTATAAGTACATGTAGGTAGGTAGGTAATACTTTGTAGGGTAGGTAGGTACTTATTAAATATATTATTAAAGTAGTTATAGGTAGGTGATAAATTGTAGGTTAAATAAATTTAGATTATAATATAGGTGATTTAAAGTATGGTGTAGGTTAAGTTATGTAGATCAATAGTCTATAGGTACTTAGGTAGTAGGTTTGTAATATGTAGGTATAAGTTACAATAGTAGTAGGTAACTTGTACACATGGTGCAAGTAATGATAAGTAGGTAAGTGCGTAGGGTATAGGTAATGATAATTAAAGTTGAAGTACAATTGAAAATGGATGCAATATCTCATCCATCAATATCCTTTTTTCATCCATTCAAAAACAAGTTCCACCAAAATAGTCAAGCAATTGACTTGATGTGGCATAATATCATGGCAAAGTGGAATTCTCAACTACTCTTCAATTGGGTTATATTTTATTTAATTCTTTTTTTTGACAATCAACACCCGTTAGTGGTCAATGTCGTACATTTACCAAACTAGTCAACATGTTAATTCATTTGAGATGCCATCACATTCACATGTAATTTTTAAAAATAAATATTATTATGTAGTTGAAACAAAGTTGAAGACAACATGTAGTTGAAAATTGGTTGGTTAGAAAATGCCCTTTCTCTCCCAGTGGTACAAATGATGAATGAACTAATGTTACATGATTTCTATTTTAAATTGTAAAATGCTAAGTTTGTGATGTGGATCATGTGAAAATTGAAGTGAAGGCCTATGCATGGACCAAGAAACAGAAAGATATTTAGGGAACTTGGCAATCAAGTTTCTTAATGAAAAAAACTTAAATTGGATGCACAAACAATTGTTTAATAGTTAGACACAAGAACTATTTGATAGTTTTGGGTGCATGAATTTGACCTTTGGTATTTTTTTTTAGAGGTCACTTTGCAAGATGATTCATTCATAAAGCAAATCTTCTTGCAAGGTAGAGAACCTTCTTTGGGAAGTTTGGTAATCAAGATTTATAAAAGATTCATTTGCACCAAGATTATTGGTGAAGATGTACTATTGTACCCAATCCAAAATGCCGCAACTTCATGTCATAAAAAATTCAACTTTTCATGTTTTGGTCCACACCATATCATATTCCATTGAACTAAAAATAAATGCATATAGTGGTCGAGATGCTCAAAGTTTAAAAAAAAATTGGAATGTACCTAACATATAGCAAAAACATCTCAAATGCCAACAATAAAATGACATGTAAATCAGATTTTGAATGAAGTCGAACACAATTGTGATGTGAAAATGGGCCCAATGCCTATAAATTTGTGCTTGATACTATGGGTGTGAAGAGACCACGGAGAAGAAAATGATTACTTATGATTAGCCAATTGGAGTGATTGGCGAGACATAGATTGTTATTGATTGGCCAGACATAGATTGTTATTGATTGGCCAACATAGGGATTGGCCCATGTGTGGCATTTAAATGATCCTTAGTTTATATTGTCCTATATAAATTACTAATTGTCAATGGGGGAGAGACAAATATTTAAAATTACATTTGAATATGATAAAATAGTGATAATTCACCAAATACAATGCATCACTCAATCTGCTCTAAGGTTGAAAGTTTAAATCCCTTTTAAATTTGACAATTTATTAAAATGTTGACTAACTCACTTAAAGGTTGAATCGGAGGTCTCAATTCAGTTTTCCCATTATTAATGGAGTCAACATGTGTGGCAGAGGATGCCAAAGTGAACCAATATAGCCACCAGCACCACTAGCACACTAACACCACCACATAGGTTCCAAAAGGTAAAACTTGATGTGAACTCAGTTGAGATTTCATCCACAATTGAGTCATAATAGGTTTCCAATGAATCGTTTGCTGGTGGCTCTTGGTTCATAGTGGCCAAGTGTGAAAGAGTGACCTGATATGATGGATGGTGAGGATGTCTTATATTTTAAGATTTCAGGAATTGAAAATTTTGCGAGTTTCCCCTTCAATTACACCCCAAAGATACGAGTTCTAGTTTGATTTTCAATGGATTCAGAAAGATCAATGGATTTGATAATCTAGTGCAGAATTCCTGTTCAAGATCCATTGTGAGTATAATAGTATTCTTCAAACCTAGACCGACTATGTCCAAGTTACAAACTTTTACTTTGCTAAACTCTTATGACAAAATATTGTGCAAACCAAATTCTAGCAAGTCATGTTTTAATTACCATAACGACCATAATGAGAATATTGATGCTTTGATTGGATGAGTTATAACCCATAAATTTTGATCTTTGTTTCATTAGCAACCTACTAGTTAGCACAATGTACCAATGTATTTTAATGAATTTTTGTTTGTAGCCAAAGTGATAATCATCCATATGAAGGTGTAGCCAAGATGGTGATCATCCTTACAATGATTTAGCCAAATCTAGCTATAAACCATGCATGAAGTACAAATCTTTAATCATGGCTACACACTGAAAACCAAATATAAAAATCTGGTGATTTGAACTTATTTTCCCCCCCTCACTTTTGGTGATTGAAAGCGTCCAAAATCACTGCATTTTCAAATTTTTGATTTCAAATTTATCTTTTTGGTGAAATTTCACCAATAAAGAAAATGCTGCAATGTACCAACATCGTTTCTCATCGGAACAATGCTTTCATAACCATTTGTATCATGGATGAAAATTTCATAGCTGCTCTCTATGTGGATGAGAAGAGGGGCATCCTGATTCTCATTACATCTGGTTGTGCCCAATATCTGGTGCATTGTGGCCTCTGGCTGGGTACTGGGTCCATAACCTTGAATCTCATCCAATCCAGGGTTCATGATGAGTACTCATCCACACAACCTACTCATCAAATGTCATTTCATATGCCCGATCGAGGAATTCATTTCACTCCTTCCATTTTCTGTATAGGAAATGTTTTAAAACCAACCTGAATGCATCTTTTCAAATACCTTCACCAACCAAATTCACAATTTCAACCTATGACTTCTCCTTTCATTTCACTATTACTAGTGTGGCCTGTGCTGTTGACCCAAGTGTTACCATGTCCTCAACTAATTTTTCCTTCCAAAACCTGGTGTTTTGGAATTTATTTGAATTCTCAGTAGCAGAAATTACTTAAAAATCAATATCTCCCACATTCTGAATCCAAATGTTACCAAACAAATTTCATTAAATGCTGCTCATCAAGATCTTTCCAACAACACCAAAGGCACATTCCAATTCCTCTGAAATTTTCAGCTACGGTGTAATTTAATTCTCAATGAAGAAATCATTCAATATTCAAGAACTTCTACACTGCAAGTCCAAACGCTATGAAACCAAGCTCCTAGAGAGCTTTCCAAAGAGACCAAGAATGCTATCTGAAGCATTCTGATTCAGTGGATTTCATATCTACAAACAAAACAAACAAACAACCTTGATTCATAGATAAATAGTGTGGCCTGTGCCATTGGCCCAAGTGTTACCATGTTCTCAACTAATTTTTCTTTCCAAGACCTGGTTTTTTGGAATTTATTTGAATTTTCAGTGACTTCTCTGCTGCAAGTCCAAATCCCATGAAACCAAGCTGATGCACCCCTCCTCCTCAAGAGCTTTCCAAAGATATCAAGAATATGATCTGATTCGTGTCTTAGTGGATCTCCTTGATACAAATAAAACGAAACAAAACAAACAAACAATCTTCCTTGGGTGAAAACACATTGAGGTGTAATACTTTTAGACACATGTGAAAGTCCATAATTGCTTAAATTAACACTGCAAAGAGTAGTGTGAAAGCAAAATACTTTGAATCACACAAGTCATTTTACAAGTTATCATTTGAAATTTATTATAAAAAAAATTTCAACCTTAGTTTATTTTATGAAAAAACTAAATATAAAAGATGAGCTTTTAAAATATTACTTTCAATAAATAAAATATTTAATAAAAAAATCATAATTCAAAAAATATAAAAAAATTTGATCATCAAAATACTTCCAAAAAGTCTTTCGTAATACCAATGTTATTACATCATATTACATTGAGTCCTTTACTCATTAAGAAACATTATATGAAGGTGCATGGAGTCCATATTTATTAATAATGAATTGTTATAAGTTTTTGGGTACTCCTTTGAAAGTCCATGATGTTATGGCTATTCAAAAATATCCATGAAATTTATACAATGTCATTATATTCTATAAAACATTATGATGTTGAGTCCTTTTTCATTTAATTGATTATATTTAATCACATGATCAATTACAATTTTCAAAATCTTGCAAAAATTGCTTTGTGACAACATTTTATGAACAATGTAGTGTGCTTTCACCCCTTTCATAAATAGATGTTGCTACATATCCTATACAATTTGTCCCATTTAAACTCCTACTCAAACCCTCTCCTTCTTCTTGAGCTCCCACCCCCCACCATAAGTCCCAATGTTGTGTCCATGAAATAATGAAGGTCATGGGATTCAAAACTAACATGGGCACTTGGGATCATATCTTATGAAAAGGTTGTGCAAGTTTATTGCTCCCCATTACTTTTAAAGAAAAGAATAATAATTGACAAATATCCTAAGGATGAAGAAACAAATATATCACACTTATAAATTTTAAATTATGTTTTGTTGTTCTACTATTGTAATAAGTATTCAGTCATCAAATCCATAGTAGATGTAGTTGAGACTCATTACCATCTTAGAAGTGCTTGTGGGTTCAATTCACCATGATAAAAGCTACATATTGTAATCAAGCTACTTATGGTATGGGCCATCATGTTGATTGGTTATGTGGGTATTAAGGTTCAAAATTTTGGGGAGTGTTGGTTATTGTCTTGCCATTGATAAAGTTGTTTTAAAATGACCACCATGGAACTCAAATTATTAGCCTCATGAGGTGAATAATCACTCAATCACAAACAAATTGTTTGCCACCATAAAGAATTGGGCAGCAAATGTCTAGTGTATTTGTAGGTCCCATTATAGAGCATAAAAATTTGTGGAAAATGAAACACTTGCATGAGTGGGCATTCCGTTTTTTGAAATACCTTGCATCATTTTTTATGATACCCATTGCATACACATTGAGTCTTAGGAAAAAAATAATTTTTTTAAAACTTTTTTTTCCTGTGGTGCTTTACGTTGGATAACATCCTTTAGCATGGCATTCCCAAAATAGAACCCTCCAAGATAGAGCAATGGGTTGCTTATTATGGGAACTCCCCACTCTGCAGGCATTACCCTACACATTAACCAACTTATTTGAAATCAGAAAATGCATTTTATGATAAAAAGTGGTGTGTATGGGTACCATATTTGCATGGAAATAAATTGGCTACACACAAAAAAAAAGAAATTGATTAATTGTTGAAGCCGTGATAGGTTGGAACCCAATATGCCAAATATAATTCTTGTTGCTAACTATGCACATTTAATTTAAATTGGAAATGGTTTACCCCATTGACCCCAATGAACCTCTCTAATTAGTGTTTTGGGGACTATTTCCAATCAAGTCACAAATGTTTCATCATTACCACATCCCATTCTGAGTTAGAACTTATGGGTTAACAGACATGGTCATTATCAAGTTCATGTATCCACTCTTGTTGTCAAGGGATTGTGAACATCTTCTAAGATGTTACTAGTAAATGTGAGATCAAATGAATTAAAAGCATTAGGCATAATATCAAATCTGCAGCAGAGAGGGCTAAAAGCTTGAAGGATAAAACAGCACAAATGGAATCAAGCCATGATTTAATGATTTTTGTATTGCCATAAAGGAATTGCCCAGAAAGGTGAGGCAACTGATAGAATTAAAAACATGAAGATGAATGTTTAGTCATCCTTACAAATGCCTAGAATTAAAGAGTCTTCTTTTGTAAATGTAATGTCCCTGAGGTTGTAATAATCTAGCTTCTTGCAATCATAGTTGAGCACCATTTTGGCCACATATAGAGTTAGGACTTGCCCACATTAGTTGTTGCATTGATGGCATCTAAGTGGCTTTCTTCCCAATGTTGAAACCACACGTTTCATTGCCCAATCGCTCAAACCCCTTGTTCACCAATCCATAGCAGCCTTATGTTTTTTGAAAATTCAAATATCGAATAAATGGCTCTAGGGGTGCAATTTCGGCTATTACAGTCATTGAAGCATGAGGTGACTGGTTAAGAGAAGTTTATCTCCCCTTTCCCAAGTAAAAATCACACTTTTTTATATTTTTTACAATAGCACTATTTTACAATGCAATGTAAAAACATATAATTGTATTTTTTCACACTTATATGTTTCATGTTCTACATTTACACAAACTTAAATGAATAGTAAAAAGGAACACTTACATGGAGTGTAAATAAATTTCATCATGGGATTTACATATATACAGAGTGTAAATCCCAAACCATTTACACACACAACATTGCTAATTTTCTTGACTTGGTGCCTAAACTTTACAATTTTAGGTTAAGATAGATAAGCCAGTCACCAAACACTTAGTAGCTTAGAGATCTGGGGTTAAGTGGCCATGCATTTGATGACTTTGACTTCGAAAGACTAGGGCATAGTCTAACTACCAATTGCCCTTTACAAACTCCACATTGAGGAAGAAATGCAAAAGTTTGGTGCCTCCCAAAGTGGGTGGAGACTTTGAAAAATGAAAACTGCCATGAAACACCCCTAAATGCCTCCTTGTATTCAATCAGTCTATACCCTATACATTTCCACTACTTAGTTAGTTTGATTGATTAGTGGATTGTTTTGCACTTAATGGCTAAGGTGGGTTTTCCCCTTGGGCTTGGCTTATTGTTTCTTTTTTGCAATGGATTTTTTCCATTTGTTAAAAAAAGAAGAAAAACAAAAAGATTAAAATGCATTGGACGCTTGGGTGGAGTGATTTATTTTATGGGCGAAATTTCAGAACCTGGGACAAAAAGAAGGCCCTTGAGACAAATACAAAGGCTTCTATTGGAAAAAAATGGCCTCTGTATATTGATATTGCCATATTTAAATTAAATGTCATAGCATGCCAGAAAAAAAATTAAGCATGATTCCTAAACTTTTTTACTTTCCTCTCTGACCTATAGCCAAATTTGGTTGAGTCCTCTTGACAATGATAGCCAACCTATCTATTTCGCGCTACTACAAAATGTGGGTGCACTTCAATAGTCTTTGTTCATTGGATCGATAAATTCATTACTTTTCAATTATTAAGATGAGTGAATTCAATCAAACAAAATTTAATGAAATCAATTGACTTCGAGGGACACCTTTTGTTGGAGCTCATAAATTTTAATTTGGAAATAAAAGAGTGCTTGAGTGCAAAACTATGTAAGCAGTTAATTAGGTCTTTTAGTGACTATAGGTGCTGAAAGCAAAAATTGTTGGTGGATTTTAAAAGAGCCAACAGCAGCAACATATTGGGGAGGACAGTACTTTGGATGAGTTAAAGCCTTTATGAACATAGCATGAAACTGAGTTGGGACTTGTAAATATATTTACAACATACAGCATCTCCAGAAGGGTTAGTAAAATTGAATGGAAATAATGATTGGCCCATGTGGTGGCATTTAAATACTCCTTCACTTTGTAGTGCACACTCTCTAATATTTCACGTTTGTGGGTGGGGGATGAGGAAAGAATAAACCCTAAACCCTAAATGCTCTACAAGGCAGTTAAGATGTAGTAGCCAATGAAGCATAAGGACATTGGCACTAAATGTGAAATTGATTGATCAACTTGTTTTGGGGTTATGATTTTCTTCAAGTGATGGTCATAAACTGGTTGTGCAAGGTGGGCCCAAAACATGTTGGACCTCAATGGTGACCAATGTTTTTTTTTTTTTTTGGTGTGAAATATCATCAAATTTCAACTTGAAAAATACAATTTCAACCTATAAAAAGGATTTTTCATGGAAAAAAATGATCCAAATTCAACAGATTTTTATGATAAGTTCCAATAGGTAGCCAAGAATATAGAAGGATTCTGGTTTTTTTCTATTTTCATATATAGTACATAGCCAAATCTGGCTAAGTCATCTTATGGACGATTGCCACTTCAGCTGCGTCAGAAAATTGAAAAAAGAAACCCTGATGGCCAAATTTCTATGTTTTCATTGTGTAGCCAAAAACATAGAAGGATGGTTGAAGATAATTTGTACTTCATTTCTGGTTTATAGCCAGATTTGGTTAAATCTTCATTTGGGATGATCATCACTTTGGATGGATAATCAGCACTTTGGCTACAAACAAAATTTGCTACAAAAAACACTGATGGTGATATTATGCACACCCATCCACAGACCATTTGTGACTTATGGATCCATTTCCATCCATGGTTAGAACTGTGTAAGACAGCCAATGTATGTACACATGTACCCAAATAGAGCTAACACATCCAGCACAAGTTTCCATCTCCATTTGAAGAAGTACTAATGTAGCTGGTTGCTATGCCCCTGACACCCAAGGTATATATATAGACTAGGTAGGTATGTGCCACGAGCAAGCAGGTTACTGGACATAACCATCCATCGGGCGAATCAAGATGGCCTCTTGTCATCCATGCAGAGAGTGGTTATGAAATCATCATCTAAGCTGTGAAGGGTTACAGAATCATTGCGGGCAATGAGAGCCCAGGGTCGTACCTTGTGCTAACTAGTAGGTAGCTTATGGAACGGAGGTTTGAAGGTTATGGGTTGTAACTCACAACCTGACAGCCAATCTGAGAATCCAGATTCTGCGGAGGGGATGGTTATGGAATCTAGAATGTGCAGTGCACACAGATTTTATTTGTGTGAATGGGGGGAACATGGACTGTCAAGACAAATATCCTTGCCTCTTACTGGGAGCTCAAAGGGAGACCAGGTAACTGAACCCACTCATCAGGATGCTTTCAGAACAGACACAGCAAAAAAATTATTGCAAAAGTTGTTTCCCTGTGTTCTCATCCTGCATGTAAGAAGTAAGTTCTTGGCATCTGATTACTGGACTACGTCCAAATCTAAGAATCTCAAAAAATGTGCATACAATAAAGTTATCCGGAAAGTCAGGGGCCGAGAACAGCCAGTTTCGGCATCATAGGGCATCAAATGCTTAACTGGGAAACAAACTTTACAAAAGGAATAATAACTTGGACCCAAACTAGTTTTTCCTACCAATTTTGGTGGTAAATTGAGTTTCATCCCCTCTTTCCTTTTCCCTAAGCGCCTTCACTGCTGCTACATATAATTTTACTGGTCGTACCTGTACAACTACTATAATTACTCTCGAACCTTGTGCATTAAATATTGAGTTTCAACATTCATGCTGAGATTTGATAAAATTTCGTTAATTTGCGGACAGCACTCAAAGAGGGGATAGGGGGTGAAAGCAAAGAGAATAGGGGGTGAAAGGGAGGGTGACTTTAAAGATAAACTTAATAACTTACGGAGTAAAAGCTGAAGATGTGAACTGTGCCTCTTTGTGTTGTTGTGGTGATGCCTTCAGCCACGTCCATCATCATCCAATGCCACAAAGTCAGGACTTCAAAAAGAAAGTGATCACAAGTCCCTTGCAGATCTGCGAGATGATCTACCTAAACTTTTCTGTAGCTTTTTTGCTTACACATGTTGTCTGAATTTGTGATCATACTGTTGTGTACACAATTCAGACAACATGTGTAAGTTGGCAGAAGCAAACAAACTAGATTCCTTCATATTTTTTAATAATGGACTTTTACTCATATCACAGAAGCTTTCCTAAGTTATGTAAGGAGCTATAAATTTCTCTTGCTGAACATGGGGGTGATGTGCACTTCTATTGATGCAAAACCTTTGAACATTATTCATTTGTGTCATCTCATTATGTCTGCCTTTAACCCAGAACAACAACAAAATCTCTTCCTATAACATCCAAAAGTATTTATAGACCTTTGTGAATTAAATCCTAAATCCCTGATGAGCAAAAATTGGGTTTTTTCTAAACAATATGAATATTCCATCCTTAGCCAAAACCATGGCTCCAAGTTCAAATTCAATATTTCCCTGGTTCAGTGGCTCATCCTGGCCCAACTCTTCAAAGTTTAAACCATTAATAGTTAAAATTTCAATTGCCGGATTAAACAGAGCATATAGTTTCAATTTTTGAATTTAACACTTTCAAATGTTTTTGAACAAGCATTTAATATGTCTTAGAACAGCTCCAACGGTGCTCAGTATGTGGCCTTACAAAAGAAAATTGGATGAAGAAAAGTCAAAGAAAACCCATTTTCCCAAAATTTTGCACATGAAGGTAAGGCAGGTAAGTTAGGTAAAAGGAAGTGCAAATCCTAACATCTGTTGTTGATTGGCTAGATAAGTTGATTGGTCTAGGTGGGTTGCTATTAGTAGTCTCCCACCAATTTATACTTGAGTTTTTGTTTTATGGGTGGGGCTGGAAAAAAGTAGTTACCTCAACTTAAATGTTCTAAGGGCAGGATGCTCGATACCCACATAGCTCAATTCTAGGGTTTGACTGATAGCCTCCTAAAATATAGGGTCTGAAATAGATTTTTTTTTAATATTTGAAACAAGTCCTTTTTGGGGCTGAAATAAGATTTTTTTGGGGAGCTTTGAAATAGCATTTTTTGGGGATTTAAAATGGGGCAGAATTGAGGGTCTTCCAAGGTGGTAAGAGGCGGTAGCTGCAATTTTGGAAACCCTAGACCTTGAATAACATGACAGTTACCAAAAACAAGTTTTTGATTCTTCAGAGAAATTTAGTTTATATTAAGGTTTTGAAATAGGCTACTATTGTATTATTTTAGGATTCTAAAAAATTAACAATATTTTTTTCTTAGAATAAAATTGATTATTTATTTATTTATATTTTATTTATTCTACTGTATAGTCCATTTTGATATTTTGGATCTTGAAATACGTGGAGCAAGTTTTGGGTATTTGATTGTTTGATACCCATGATTATCAAAACTGGGTATTTGCTTGTTTTATACTTATGGTTATGAACTTTGATACCTGACTTGATACCTGGTGGGGATTTTGGTGCAATTTTTAATACCCACCTCACGTTGGTTCAAACCAATGTTGTGTAATTATTGACTTCTTGGAAGACCCTCTGGTTCTGGTAGCCCTGGACTGGAACTCGCAGTTAATTGCTGGTTACTCTCTGGTTAGCCCCCAATTTTGTCTTTGTATTTTTTCAAAAATCTTGGTTCTGTTTCACACATAATTGGAACCAGGAATCAAGTTCCTCCACAAAAAAAGGACGAAAATCTCGGGTTCTAAAACCAATTCTAAAAATCAAATCTGGCTCCGATCTGGCTTTAACTAACCAGGACCAGAACTGGTGGTTCTAACCCTCCAAGCCGGGTAACCACAGAGCAGTGGTTCAAACTTGTATGCGAGTTGCAGAACAAGGAGCTTTTAGTGAAAAGAATTTGTCCTTGTCCTACTAAGTGCAGAATGAAAAAACACCCTACAAAGTACACAGGATCCACATTGGCACATACAAAATTGGTAGCGGGGTGTGTAGCATCTCCCATTCTAGGGCACTTTCCTTTCATTTTTTAGCTTTCAAACATTTAGAACAAGCATTTGATATGTCTTAGACTCAGTAGCTTGGGCAAGGTCTAGATAATGTCCCCTTTACAGACCCCAGGTTTAGGGTCCTGCTAAAATTGGAACCATGTCATCAACCATGTAACCATGGTTGTAGTCCTCCTTTGAAGAGGTTCTTATTTTTTACATAGTCAGGAGGATTATTTTATTCATCTAACATTGGTTTATACTTGACTCAAAATCTCCATGGTTTTCAAAAGTATTTCACACAGGGTGTTACAATCCAATCCATGCAACATGTTTTCTTCCTCTAAAACACTCCCACATAGGTATTTACATATATTGAACATGTTGTTACAACTCACACATTGATGGTTCCACCATAACTAGCCTAGATTACAAATCTTAATGCAAGGGCCAACATGTAAGGTTAAAACAAAGAACTCCTTTCCCCTCATTTCGAAGATATGAAAACTCTTTAAACTATTGGCAATTCGGTTTGGCTATATTGTTGTCTCTAGGGACTCTCTTAGATTTGGACACAATTGCATACGGTTTATCATGCACACATAGAGTTGAAAGGACTAGTCATCCTAGATTTTACTTCATTATGAATAAAAGGACATTCATTGTTCATATTTCAGTGGTCAATATAATTGTGAAATAAGACAAGTAAACAAATTGTTACAACTTGAACTTCAATAGAACATTGAAACCTGCATTACTGGTATGACTTAGTCTCAATATTGTGGCCTTCTCATGCTACCATAATGGAGGTAAAGTTGTTTCTAGATGTGGGCAAAGGAGGAGAGGGACATCAACTTTGTACCATGTAGTCTTTGCTAAGTTAAACTCGAGCTCCCAGACTGTCCACCTATGCAATCACTCTAAAGTGTTATGAATGTCCATTAAATTTAAGCTAAGCTAATTGTTTGCTATAGACATTTTGGGGGTGATTACAAGGTTAGAGTTAAGGACTTATGGTGCAATCAAATGTGATGTTAAGTCAGTGTTAAATGAAAATATAGGTGGCATCTTAGGTGGCATGCAATGTTAAATAGGTGATAGCTCAATGTTAAGTGAATGTTAGCTTCACATAAAATCTTCATGGTAAGTAAGTTTAAGTCCTAAATGACTAACATGATGTTAAGGGACTCAACACCAGAGTCCCTAACACCAAGTGTGGATGCACCTTTAGCAAAGTTTCTTGCCATCACAACTAAGTTCAATTTTCAAAGATCCAAACAACAAAAGAATAAATTGACCATATAAATAAGAAACATCTCGTGCAAATGGTATCTTCAGTTAGATTTCAACATAAGAAATAATTTTTATCATCACTTATAAATTATGTTTGGATGGAGCTACAAAGAGAATGTGAAAAAAAAGCTTTGATTGAAGCTTGGGGGGGATTTTGTGGTTGGAACAATGACTAACAAGCAACATAGCCTCATGAAAGCTTGGCAATTATGCCTTGTAATTCCAACTAGCACCCAAACACATGTCATCAAAATGCACCTCCTAAACCTTAAACACTCCTTTTGTATCGTAGTGAACACTATGGAATGGAGGGTTGTGGGATGAGGAATTATGAACTGTTTTGTGCAGGATCAAATGCAAATCTTCCATTCCATTGTTTGTGCAACAGTAAAAACTTTGATGATCATTTGGTGAACTCACTGATTTTTTGTGTGGAGAATTTCGCCATTATTCGAAAAATCATTTTTGAAATGAATATTTTGATGCAAATCCCCTGTTTTTTGGGGGAAAAGTTTGCGGAAAAAAAGGAAAACCCTTCTAAAACTTTGCCTACAACTGCCTACAACATAGAGGTGCTTAAGATATTTCTACTTTCATATTTTGAATATCACAAAACTTGGCTAAGTATTCTTAGGGATGATAACCACTTCAGCAACATCACAAAATTGAGGGGAAAAAACACTGGGTGAAGTCTGAAGAAA